>Ga0164243_10003020_pt1 | contig 27219 bp, 22 predicted proteins | sample OricompcompostOP_FD_108781 | JGI IMG/M metagenome (GOLD analysis project Ga0164243, IMG submission 108781) | Organic Plus compost microbial communities from Emeryville, California, USA - Original compost - Organic plus compost (OP) | ecosystem: Engineered > Solid waste > Mixed feedstock >...
GGGCGGGACTTCCCTAAAAGAAACATGCCTCCGTTTAAAACGGAGGCATGCAACAAATAGGTTACAGGGGGTAATTACATTGCTGCCAACTGCACTTTCTGCTGCAACTCGATAACGCTGTCGCGGAAGTTGTTGTCAGTATCCATTAAGTCTTTTACTGTCTGGCAGGAGTGAATAACTGTGGTATGATCACGGCCGCCAAAATGTTCACCGATAGTTTTCAGGGAGTTCTTTGTAAATGATTTGGCCAGGTACATGGTAATCTGGCGGGCCTGCACGATTTCGCGTTTACGCGTTTTTTGCAGGAGTTTATCGTAAGGGACATCAAAATATTCGCATACCATCTTCTGGATACTCTCGATGGTAATTTCTTTTGATGAGGTTTTTACGAAAGATTTCAGTACGCGTTTGGCCAGTTCCAGGTCAATTTCTTTGCGGTTAAGGGAGGACTGTGCCAGCAGGGAGATCAGCGCTCCTTCCAGCTCGCGGACGTTGGTTTGGATGTTATAGGCCACGTACTTCACTACTTCCTTTGGCATTTCCAGGCCGTCGTTGCGCATTTTCATTTCCAGGATTTCCATCCTGGTTTCGAAGTCAGGAATCTGGATATCGGCGCTGAGGCCCCAGCGGAAGCGGCTGAGCAGGCGTTCCTGCACACCGTCCAGGTCCTTCGGGGCTTTATCCGAAGTAAGGATCAGCTGTTTACCGGATTGGTGCAGGTGATTGAAGATGGCGAAGAATGCATCCTGTGTTTTCTCTGCGCGGGCAAAGAACTGGATATCATCCACGATCAGTACGTCGATCAACTGATAGAAGTGAATGAAATCATTTATGATGTTGTTCTTGGAGTGATCGATGAACTGGTTGATGAACTTTTCCGCGCTGACGTACAATACGGCCTTGTTGGGATGAATCCTCTTCACCTCATTGCCAATAGCCTGCGCCAGGTGGGTTTTCCCCAGGCCTACGCCGCCGTATATCACCAGCGGGTTGAAGGAAGTTCCACCCGGTTTTTCAGCCACTGTTTTACCGGCGCGGCGGGCCACGCGATTACAGTCGCCTTCTATATAGGTATCGAACGTATAGTTGGGATTCAGCTGTGAATCTATCTGTACACGTTTAATGCCGGGGATCACGAACGGGTTTTTGACCGGGTTCTGGATCGTCAATGGAAAATCAACTTCATTGTCTTTCTGGGGCTTTGTAAACTGCGTCGGCATGTTTACAGTTCTTGGGTTCTGGTGTGGCGTACCGTTCTCTACTACAATGCGGTATTCCAACCGGGCTTCTTTACCTAATTCTCTCTTGATGGTTTTTCCTAACAATCCCACGTAATGCTCCTCTAGGTATTCGTAAAAGAATTGGCTGGGGACCTGGATGGTTAAAACATTGTTTTCAAGTTTAATCGGTTTAATTGGCTCAAACCATGTCTTAAAAGGCTGCCACTCAACAATATCCCTAATTATATTAAGACACCTTTCCCAAACTTGTTCGCAAGTTTTATTCATTGAGATAAAAAAAATTAGTTTGTTTCTTAATTTAATGAAAGCAATTCACGTCTTAAGGATGTTCTCGAATTCGCTATTCCTCAACGCAGGATGTCGAAAAATGTTCGGACAGGATGACGAATATCTGTAGAAAATGTTGAAAAAAAAAATTTATCTACCCTTGTTTATATTATCCTGAATACAGTGTGAAAACACCCTGTGTCCGCCCGCTGCTATTGCTTTACAGCATTGACATTCCTCATTTTTTTTGCATTCCAAACCGGCCTGATTTGCAACCGCTTTCTGAAAGCATTGCCTCTTTTATCATAAATAGTATCGCATTCATGATAAAATACTATCGTAGAATTTTTCTCTTTATTTTTTTCCGGAGATCAATTCCGCAGATATTCACAATTTTTTCAGCGAGGGTGCAAAACTATGTTAGTATCTCCATTAAAAAAAATGTGTTTAGGGCTAGTTTATAAGGAACTAATTTTTTATATACCCGCGCGCTTGTAATCAATAAAAATTATTTGCACGCACTTTGGCGAATACCTATCTTTGGAACTTCTGAATTTAAATTATTTTTCTATGAGTTTTGAAATTACCGGAAAGCTGGTCGTGAAGTATAATACAGTGCAACGAAGCGAAACTTTTAAAACAAGAGAGTTCGTTATCGAGAAATCTGACGATATCAACGGCCGCGTAATCAATAACTACATTAAGTTCCAGGCTGTGCAAGACCGCACTGGTATTGTTGACCGGTTCAACGAAGGTGAAAATGTTAAAGTTTATTTCAATATCAAAGGTACCCGTTGGGAGAAAGATGGCAAAGTAAACTACATTACCAACCTCGATGCGTGGCGTATGGAATCAGTTATGGCTGCCCCTGCTCCGGGAGCGGACCCAATGCCTAACTACAACACTCCGCAAATGCCTGCCGGCGGTGGAGACAGCAGCGACGATCTGCCGTTCTAATTCAATTTTTCAAACATACCTATACGGATTTGCAGCGTATATCAGGCCAGCCCTGAACTCTGCAAATCCGTATTTCTTTAGGATAACTACCTAACATGATTCAACAAGTTTCTCTCAAGCTGCTACCCGCCGATGCCGGGTCAGACCAGGCTGTTATCAAAGCCGCGGCTGCGGCGCTCAGCGTGCCTCCCAAAACAATCACCGGTTACAATCTTCTCAAACGCTCTATTGACGCACGTTCCAGGCAGGTGTATTATATCCTGACCGTGCAGGTGTACGTCAATGAACCGTTTCATAAAAAAGAACTGCAAGCGCCGGTTTATAAAGACCTGCCGGCAACCGCTCCCACGGTATTGATTGCCGGGGCCGGCCCTGCCGGCCTGTTTGCCGCGTTGCGACTGATAGAAACCGGCATCAGGCCTGTGATACTGGAAAGAGGGAAAGATGTGCGCGCCCGCAGGCGCGACCTCGCCGCCCTTAACAAAACCGGCATTGTCAACCCCGATTCCAACTACTGCTTCGGGGAAGGCGGCGCCGGCACGTATTCCGACGGGAAGCTGTACACCCGCTCCAACAAACGGGGCGATATAAACCGCATCCTCAATATCTTCATACAGTTTGGGGCGGATGAAAAAATTGCCATTGATGCGCACCCGCACATCGGCACCAATAAACTTCCGCATATCATCACCGCCATGCGCGAGCAAATCATTGCCAGCGGCGGGGAAGTTCACTTCGAACAACGGATTACAGCCATTGATATAAAAGACGGACAGGTGAAGGGCGTGAAAACCGCCACCGGCGCTTACTTTGCCGGCCAGCGCCTGATCCTTGCCACCGGCCACTCCGCGCGGGATATTTTTATTATGCTGAACGAGCAACAGCTGCTGCTGGAAGCGAAGCCCTTTGCCCTCGGCGTTCGTATAGAACACCCGCAGGAGCTGATCGACAGCGCGCAGTACCATTGCGCTATCCGCGGGGAATACCTGCCGCCGGCCAGCTACAGTTTGGTAGAACAGGTGGATGGCAGGGGCGTATTTTCCTTCTGCATGTGCCCGGGCGGCATCATTGCGCCTGCAGCCACCGATCCGGGAGAACTGGTGGTGAACGGATGGTCCCCTTCGAAACGCAATAACCCCTTTGCCAATTCGGGCATGGTGGTGAGTATTGAAGCGGGCGACTACCAGCCGTTTGCGGACAAAGGCGCGCTGGCAGCCATGTATTACCAGCGCGAAGTGGAGATAGCCGCCTACAACGCAGGCGGAGGAAAGTTTGTAGCGCCGGCGCAAAGGATGACTGACTTCGTCAACAATAAAGTATCCGCTACTTTACCGGAATGCTCTTACGTGCCCGGCGTGAACAGCGTGAACCTGCGCGAAGTACTACCCGCCGCGGTACATACCCGACTCGCAGGCGCCTTCAAAGCCTTCGGTAAAAAGATGAAAGGTTATTACACGAGCGACGCCATCCTGGTGGCGACCGAATCCCGCACTTCCTCGCCGGTACGCATTCCGCGGGAGAGCGATACGCTGGAGCATCCGCAGGTAAAAGGCCTTTACCCTTGCGGCGAAGGCGCAGGTTATGCCGGTGGAATTGTATCGGCTGCCATGGATGGAGAACGTGTAGCAGCGGCTATTGCAGCCAAGTTATCTCTATAAAGATTATAATATGTACGCCGGAGGTTTATCAGGATTTATTATTAATTTCCAGTATGAACCTCCTGGAAGTACAACACCTGAAGAAATACTATGCCACCCATAAAGCAGTAGATGATATCTCCTTCAATATTGCCCAGGGCAGCATATTTGGCCTGTTAGGCCCCAATGGCGCCGGTAAGACAACCCTGTTACGCATGATCACCGGCATATTTTATCCCGACTCCGGCAACATCCTGCTGAACGGCAGGCACTTTGACCCGATGAACGATCTGCAGGCCATCGGCTACATGCCTGAAGAACGGGGCCTGTACAAGAAAATGCCGGTAGCCGAGCAGGTACTTTACCTGGCACAACTCAAAGGGCTTGATAAGAAAACGGCCAACGCCCGCATCAGGCATTGGTTTGACAAGTTTGAGATGAACGCCTGGGCGCACAAGAAAGTGGATGAACTCAGCAAGGGCATGCAGCAAAAAGTGCAGTTTATTTCCACCATTCTACATGAGCCTAAACTGCTGATCCTGGACGAACCCTTCTCCGGCCTGGACCCTATCAACTCCAACCTGTTAAAACAGGAAATCTTTAACCTGAGCAAAAACGGTACTACCATTATCTTTTCCACCCACCGGATGGAGCAGGTGGAAGAGATATGCGATCATATCATGCTGGTGAATAAAGGGCATAAGATACTGGATGGCAGCGTTAAGCAGATACGCCAGGACTTCAAGCAGGGCCTCTTCCGTATAGGGGTGGGCGTTATGCCCAATGCCGCGCAGATGGCTACCTGGCATTTTACCATTGTGTCCGTGGACGACCATTCCTTTACCCTGAAGCTGAATCCCGACAGTACTACGAACGACATCCTGATGCACTTCATCCGCCAGGAGATACCTGTAACCTATTTTGAAGAGATACTGCCAAGCATAAACGAAGTTTTCATTTCCCAGGTGCAGCTGACGGAAAACGTTGCTGCCACCGCCTAATCCTGCTGAATCATGAACAAGATATACCTGATTATACAACGGGAATTCCTCTCCCGCGTCCGCAAGCGTTCTTTCCTGATTGTAACCCTGCTGGTGCCGCTGGCCTTTGCCGCGATGATTATCATACCGGCCGTACTGGCCGGCAATTCCAACAGCAGCACGAAAGTAGCCGTGGTGGATAAAAGCGGCATTTTTAAAGGGCAGTTCCAGGATAGCCGGAATACCTATTTCAAGTTTATTTCCGACCAGCACCCGGATTCCCTGAAGCGGCACTATGCGGACCAGGGCTACAGCGGCGTGCTGCTGATCCCGGAGATAGACCTGGAGCGGCCCTCCGGCTTTGAGTATTACAGCGACGCCCAGGCCAGCATTGCGCTGGAACATACGATTACCAATAACCTGAACAGCGTGATCGAAAGGAAGCGCATGGAAATAAACGGTATTGACAAAGCCAAGCTGGACGCGATCCGTGCGGACGTGACCGTGGAATTTAAGGACAGCAAGGATGAGAAGAAAGGCAGCTCGGCGGCCTCGTTTATACTGGGCTATGCCAGCGGCTTTACCATGTACTTCATGCTCCTGTTGTTTGGCACCTCCGTGATGCGGGGCGTAATGGAAGAGAAGGTGAACCGCATCGCGGAAGTAATGATCAGCAGTGTACGGCCATTTCAGCTGATGATGGGTAAAATAACAGGCATTGCCGCCGTGGGACTTTTACAATTCCTCATATGGGGTGTACTGTTGTTTTTACTGTCGATGGCCATGCCGTTGTTTATGTCGCCCGAGGCTATACAGACCGCCAACCAGGCGGGTTCCAATGCGGAAATGGCCGAGGCCATGCAGAAATTCTCCTTTGTGCTTGGCAAGATCAACTGGGCGCTGTTCATTGGTTGCTTTATATTTTATTTCCTCGGGGGCTATTTATTTTACTCTTCCTTATACGCGGCGGTGGGCAGCCTGGCCAATGAAGACGCTTCGGATATTCAGCAGATGACATTGCCGCTGACGGCGCCGATTATCATCAGCAGTATTATACTGGTGCGGGCGGTGGCCGATCCTACGAGTCCGCTGGCGGTATGGGCCAGCATTATCCCCTTCAGCTCCCCGCTGGTGATGATGGCGCGTATTCCTGCGGGCGTACCCGGCACGGTTCCTTACTGGCAGTTGCTATTAAGCATGTTGGTATTAATAGGCGGGTTTATTGCGAGCACCTGGATTGCCGGCAGGATTTACCGCACGGGCATCCTGATGTATGGTAAGAAGATTACGCTGAAAGAGGCTACCAGGTGGATTTTTAGTAAGTCGTAAGCTGTTTGCGGGCGGCCTCGAACTCTTCCCAGATTTCCTTTACGATATCGGCAGCTGGTTTTATCTGGTCGATAAGCGCGCTTACCTGGCCGATTTCCAGCTCTCCTTCGGAGAGGTTGCCTTCGAACATGCCGGTTTTGGCGCGGGCGCGGCCCAGCAGCTCTTTGAGGGCAGCCGCATCTGCGCCGCTATCTTCAGCGGCTTTGACGAGGTCGTAGAAATGGTTTTTAATGAGGCGTACCGGGGTGAGTTTTTTCAATGCCAGCGCCGTATCTCCTTCCCTGGCGTCGAGTATGGCATTTTTAAAGTTTTGGTGAGAAGAGGCCTCCGGCGTGGCCACAAAGCGGCTGCCTATCTGCACTCCTTCTGCGCCCAATGCCATGGCAGCGAGCATCCCCCTGCCCGTGGCAATGCCTCCGGCGGCTATTACGGGGATCTTTACCTTCGCTGTTACGGCGGGGATGAGCACCATGGTGGTGGTTTCTTCCCGCCCGTTATGTCCGCCTGCTTCGAAGCCCTCTGCTACTACGGCATCTACGCCGGCGGCTTCGCTCTTTTCGGCAAACAGGCTGCTGGACACGACGTGTACAACTTTGACACCGGCGGCTTTGAGCGTGCCGGTCCAGGTTTTCGGGTTGCCGGCGGAGGTGAATACCACCGGCACTTTTTCTTCCAGGATGATGTTAATCAGCTGGTCGATATCCGGGTAGAGCAAGGGCACGTTGACCCCGAAAGGCTTATCTGTTGCTTGTTTGGCTTTCTGAATATGCTCCCGCAGTACAGGAGGGTACATGCTGCCTGCGCCGATAAGGCCAAGGCCGCCGGCGTTACTAACAGCGCTGGCTAAACGCCAACCGCTGGCCCAGATCATACCGGCCTGGATGATAGGATAACGTATGCCGAATAGTTCATTAATCCTGTTCATAAGCAATCAGATAAATATCAAGACGGTTAAACTGCATGGCCGGATGATCCATCTCAGCCCAGATCAATTTCTGTATTGTCGCCAATATTCAGGCTTTGGGAGAGCCCCCTGATGTTGGCATCGCTACCGATCAGGGAAGATTTGAGTACTACTTCGTACAGGTTACTGAAGGAGCCGATGATGGAATCCTTTACGATGGAGTAGTTCACTACGGTATTATCTCCTACGGCTACGTTGGGGCCGATGATGGAGTTTTTGATATTACAGCCTTCGCCAATGCTCACCGGTGGTATGATGATGGTGTTTTCATACGGCAGTACCGGGTTGCTGGCGGCTTTATATTTTTTCAGGAGGATGGCGTTGGTTTCGAGGAGCGTGTCTTTCCGGCCGCAGTCGAACCAGTTGTTTACGCGGAAGCCATTGAATTTAACGCCGTTTTCGATCATGCATTCCAGCGCGTCGGTGAGCTGGAATTCGTCGTGCGATTTGATTTTATTATCCAGGTTTTTCTGGAGGCATTCGAAGAGCAGCGGCGTTTCTTTGACTTTATACAATCCTACGAGGGCCAGGTTGGATTTAGGGATTTGTGGTTTTTCCACTACGCGGGTGATGAAGCCTGATTCATCCAGTTCGGCTACGCCGAAGTTGCGCGGGTCGTCCACTTTTTTGAGTCCCAGCATGGAGTACGGGGAGTTGATGACTTCCTGGAGGTCGCATTCCACGATGGTATCGCCGAGTACGATGAGTATCTCGTCGTTGGCGACTACTTCGCGGGTGAGCAGGATGGCGTGGCCGGTACCTTCGCGGCTGTTTTGCTGCACGAAGTGACAGGTAAGGTTTGGATATTTATTTTCCACGTAGTTCTGGATCTTGTCGCCCAGGTAGCCTACGACGAATACGAATTCGCTGATACCTGCGTCAACAAGCTGATCAACAATAATACTGAGTATTGTACGACCTGCCAGTGGAATTAAAGCTTTGGGTTGAGTATATGTATGCGGACGGAGTTTAGTGCCTGCTCCGGCCACTGGTATTATTGCCTTCATGATGGGGCGAAAATAGGATAAATTTGGCTATCGTCAGACCAGTATAAAAATATAGCAAAATCTTTATGTGACGGCAAATTAATTTTCTCCGGGGCTGCGCATTGCAATTGATTCAGGTTTATTCTACCTTTGCGTCAAATTTTAAGGCATCATGCAAAGAGACCAGCAAATATTTGATATCATCCGCCAGGAGTTGGAGCGTCAGCGCCATGGCATTGAGTTGATCGCATCAGAAAACTTCACCAGCCTTCAGGTAATGCAGGCGATGGGGAATGTGATGACAAACAAATATGCCGAAGGCTATCCAGGCAGAAGATATTACGGCGGTTGCGAAATCGTGGATCTGAGCGAGCAACTGGCTATTGACAGGGCAAAACAGATTTTCGGGATTGAGTATGCCAACGTGCAGCCTCACTCCGGCGCGCAAGCCAATGCTGCTGTAATGCTGGCAATTCTGCAACCGGGCGATAAGATTCTGGGTCTGGATCTGAGCATGGGCGGTCACCTGACACATGGTTCTGCCGTAAACTTTTCCGGTAAATTATATGAGCCTCATTTCTATGGCGTAAATAAGGAAACCGGCCTCGTAGAGTACGATAAAATGGAAGAAGTTGCTAACCGCGAGAAGCCAAAGCTGATCGTGTGCGGCGCTTCAGCTTATAGCCGCGACTGGGATTACAAACGTATCCGCGAGATTGCGGACCAGGTGGGCGCTTTTGTACTGGCAGATATTGCGCATCCTGCAGGTCTGATTGCCAAAGGCTTACTGAACTCTCCGTTTGAACATTGCCATTTTGTGACCACTACTACCCACAAAACCCTCCGTGGTCCACGTGGTGGTATGATTATGCTGGGCAAGGATTTCGAAAATCCGTTCGGTCTGAAAACGCCAAAAGGCGAAACCCGCATGATGAGTTCCCTGATTGATACAGCGGTATTCCCGGGTATCCAGGGTGGTCCGCTGGAGCATGTGATTGCTGCCAAGGCGGTATCTTTCTTTGAAATTCTCTCTGACGACTATACGGTGTACGCTAACCAGATTATCAAGAATGCGCAGGCTATGGCGAAGAGCTTCGTAGACAGGGGCTACCAGATCGTTTCCGGCGGTACTGACAACCACCTGATGCTGATAGATCTGCGTAATAAGAACATCTCCGGTAAGAAAGCAGAACAGACCCTGGTGAAAGCGGATATCACTACCAATAAGAACATGGTTCCGTTTGATGATAAATCTGCCTTTGTTACTTCCGGTATTCGTGTAGGCGTGCCTGCGATCACTTCCCGTGGTCTTAAGGAAGGTCATATGGGCCAGATTGTGGATTGGATCGATCAGTTGCTGATGGATGCCGACAATGAGGCGCTGATCAGCAAGGTACGTGGCGAGGTGAATACCTTTATGCAGCAGTTTGCGCTGTACCCTGAATTGGGATAAGCGTTTGAATATTTTTTTGTGGTCCCGCCGGCTCACGCCGGCGGGACTTTTTTTATGTGCGTTGCCTCCCCCATCTTATCATCTCCCTTAAATAAATTTTGCGCTTTCAAAAGAATTTGTACTTTTATGGTGTACTAGTTAAGTAGTACACTAAACCACACCCTTTAGTTATGATTAACATCCAATCCCTAAAATTCAGCTACAAAGCGGGCAGGCCGTTGTTTGAGAACCTGCATCTCCAACTGCTGCCGGGTCATATATATGGCCTGCTGGGCAAAAACGGAGCAGGTAAATCCACCCTGCTGAAACAGATCACCGGGTTATTATTTCCGGATGCCGGCAAAGTGGAGGTATTTGGCGAAGTAGCGGCCCAACGGAACCCTTCTTTCCTGCAGGATATCTTTTTAGTGCCGGAGGAATTATATCTCCCCAAAGTAAAAATCAACCAGTACCTGGCAACGCGGGCTTGCTTTTATCCGAAGTTTGACCACCAGGCATTTGAAAGCTACCTGAGGGAGTTTGAAATTCCGCTGAACCAGTATCTCCCTGAAATGTCTTACGGGCAGAAGAAAAAGTTTGTCATCAGCTTTGCGCTGGCTGCCAACACCCGCGTAGTGGTGATGGACGAGCCTACGAACGGGCTGGACATCCCCAGCAAGAGCACTTTCCGTAAACTGATTGCGGGCTCTCTCACAGAGGAGAAGTGCATTATTATTTCCACTCACCAGGTGCGGGATCTGGACAACCTGATTGATAGCATCGTGATCATTGACAACCACCGGATCATTTTCCGGGAGGCGGTTGAAACGGTGACGGATAAACTGAGTTTCAAAGTGGTGCCGCAGCTGAACCCGGCGGAAACGGTGTTGTATGCGGACAGCAACCTGCGGGGCCATGCTATTGTAACGCCCAACAAGCACCAGGAACACAGTAAAATCGATATGGAACTGCTGTTCAACGCCGTCCTCTCCAACCGTCAATCTATCCAGGAAATTTTCAACTGATCATTATGCAGAACAACTTCTTTTCTATCAACAGAATGGGCATGTACCTCCGGAAAGAAATTTCGGACAACTATAAAACCTACCTGCTCTCCATCGCGCTGATGCTGGCCCTGGGCGTAGGCATCGCGCTCTTTGCCTTCGCCAATCTCAACCAATGGGAAAAAGAAATCAAAGTATCGCATATACTGCCGGTCTATATTATCTTCTTTACCCTGTTCATCGGGCTGGACGCCTCCAGGAGCTTCAATGCGCTGGCTAAAACAGAGAGGCGTATGGACTTCTTCCTGCTGCCGGCGTCCAAATTTGAAAAGGTTTTGGGGCAGTACCTGATTACGTTCATTTTTGTTTCCGTGATTTTCCATTGCTGCGCCTGGGTTAGTTTCCAAACTTACCAGAGCCTTGTGGTGACTTACAAACAGGCTGTCATGATATACGACTGGGACCAGGTGTTCCCTCCGAAATTCACCTACGGCAATTACCTGCAACTGATGCTGGGCCTGCATGCCGCCTTCTTCTTCGGGGCTACGTTTTTCTACAGGTTTAGCTTTCCGAAGATATTCTTTTGCTTCCTGATTTTCCTGTTCGGCATCTGGTTTATCAACATTGCCATTACCAATGCGCTGTTCGGAAAAGCGCTGCATGACTGGTACACCAACCTGCCTTATTTCGCCATTTTCACCGGCAATGACCGCATGCACAATTTCGCCTATGTAGTGCCGGAATGGTTAGGCCGGACGAACCTTTTCATTGCGCAGTTCCTGCTGATACCGGCATTATGGGTGTTGAGCTATTTCCGGATCAGTGATAAAGAAATCCAATAAAACGTTGACAAATGGAATTCAAAGATACCCAGGCAATCTACCTCCAGATTGCTGATTACATAAACGAACAGATACTGCTGGGGAAATGGCAGCCGGAAGAGAAGATCCCCTCCGTGCGGGAGCTGGCCGTAGCGCTGGAAGTAAATCCCAATACGGTGATGCGGACCTGCGAGCTGCTGCAACAACAGGAGATCATTGCCAACAAGCGTGGCATCGGTTATTTTATCCAGCAGGACGCCGTGAAAAAAATTATTGCAGCAAAGAAGGAGGCCTTCATCAGCAATGAGCTGCCGCAGTTTTTCCGGAGCCTGTACCTGCTGGATATGACCCTGGACGACCTCAAACCTTATTACGCCACTTTCAGGCAAAATAAAATTAACGGACATGAAAACTAGTACCAAACTCATCATAGGATTTTTAGGCTTCCTGCTATTCATGCTATTACTGACGGACATTACCATCTGGGCCAATTACAAAAAAGGCATTACCAATGAAGAATGGATTGGGGTCAACAACGGCAAAGTCAACCGGGAAGCGGAAAGAAAAATTTTACCTGCCAGCGTGCAACCTTTTAAAGTCCTGGTCGTCTTTAATACGGATGTGATCCGGCGGAGCCGTTCAAATGCCGACAGTACAAGGGTTGAATACAGTGAAGAGGTACGGCAAACAAACCGGGTGGAGCTGGTACAGGAGGAGGCATGGTCCGTCACTGCATATGAAGGCGGCCAATTCACCAGGAAGGGCGATACGCTCCTGATAACATTAACAAGCCGGTCAGGCGGATTCAGGGTAGCGATAGGCAAAGAGGCCCCGGAGATTATCAACCATGCTGCCTGGATGGATATATCCGGCATCTATGTGGATAACCTGGCGATTAGCTCAGATACTTCCGCCCGGACGGTTATCAACAATTCGGGAATCGGGCAATTCACCTACAGGGGTGGCCGCAATACCAGGCTGGAAATTTCTACCTGTCCGGATTTCAACCATGCGGATATTTCCTTTGCAGACGGGGGCGCCATCAGCCTGTACGATGTTTATTTCAAACAACATCGTTTCAATTTTGATGACAAGGTGGATGTATCGATGAACGGGAAATCCGTGAAGATTATCTCCGGACAATAACAATAGTGTTAAGAATAAATTATACTTATCAGTTTTACAAGCAATAAAAAAAGCCCTGATCTCCATCAGGACTTCTTTAACAACATTTTCCAAAAAGCAAGGATGCCGATTTCCATCGGCATTTTTTTATTTGGTGAACTGGGTGGCCAGGTAAGCCATTGTACCCATTCCTATTTCAATCGCTTTTTCATCGACATCGAAGGTGGGGGTATGCACACCGGAGGTTATACCTCTGGCCACATTACCGGTACCGAGTCTGAAAAAGCAGGCAGGTATGATTTGAGAGTAGAACGCAAAATCTTCCGCGCCCATACGGATTTCCGTGTCCACTACCGCGTCCTTGCCGAGGTAATCTTCGGCGAGGCTGCGGGCCTGCGCGGTTACCGCTTCGTTGTTATAGAGGGTAGGATACCCAACGAGGATATCGATATCAATTTCAGCGCCCATGGCTTCCGCAATGCCTTTGGCTTGTTTGCGGATCAGGTCGTGCGCCTTGAAGCGCCAGGTTTCGTCCATTGCCCGGAAAGTACCCATGAGCTTCACTTCGCTGGGGATTACGTTGGTGGTGAAACCGCCGTTGAATGCGCAGATGCTGAGTACGGACGGGGAGAAAGGATTGTTGTTGCGGGAGATGATCTGCTGCAGCCCTACGACGATATGGGAGGCGATGAGGATGGTATCCGCCGTCAGCTGGGGCAGCGCGGCGTGGCCGCCTTTTCCTTTTACGGTGATGTAGATTTCATCCGCGCTGGCCATGTACTGGCCGGCTCTGAAGCCTACGATGCCTGCTTCCATGGTGGGCTGCACGTGCATACCCAGGATAGCGTCCGGCTTTGGATTTTCCAGGGCTCCTTCTTCGATCATGATGCTGGCGCCCCCGGGATGCTTTTCTTCTCCCGGCTGGAATAAAATTTTTATCGTTCCTTCAAACTGGTCTTTTAGTTCGTGCAGGATGCGTGTTGCGCCGAGTACACAGGTCGTATGCACATCGTGCCCGCAGGCGTGCATTACGCCGGTGTGCTGGGATTTATAAGGCACGTCGTTGGCTTCGGTAATGGGCAATGCATCGATATCGGCACGCAGTGCGATTACCCTGGAAGCCGGATTCCGGCCTTCAATCAGCGCGATAACGCCTGTTCCGGCGATGCCGGCGGTAAAGGGAACACCGAATTCCGTCAGTTTCTGCTGGATGAATCCGGAGGTTTTATATTCCTGGAAAGAGAGTTCGGGGTGTGCATGCAGGTGATGCCTGATGCTGATAAACTCAGGAGCGTAGGCTTTTGCCAGCTCCTTAATTAGATTCTTCATTAGATAGTTCTTTATCCGGTGTCACGTTAATAGTAGCTGGTACCACAAATACTCCTCCTGAGAAAAGGCTGGAGAGTTTATCACGCAGCTCGCTGGCTTCCTCGCGGCTTTTGTAGTCGCCCACACGCACTTTGAAATAAGGCGCCTGGAATTCGAGGTAGGTGCGCACATCCGGGTATAACTGCATCACCTTTTGTTTAGCTTCGTTGGCATCGGCGCGTTTGTTGGTAGAAATCACCTGCACCCGGAAGCCGGGCTGATTGCGGATAGCGAGGGTATTGATGTAGATTTGCTTTTTGATCAGCACATCGATACGGCTATCTTTAATCACCTTTACGTTCCCATTGCTGGCCACGTCCTGCGCCATAATGCAGGTACTTCCGAGGAGGCAGCAGATCAGGATGAAAATCTTATGCATAGCTTAAAAATTGGTCGTTAGCAATCAGGCCTTCGCCTCTTTTACGATGGATACGCTGGCGCTGGCGCCGATGCGGGTAGCGCCGGCAGCAATCAGTTCCTGCGCAAAGGCGAGGGTACGGATACCGCCGCTGGCTTTGATCTGGATATCGGCCGGCAGGTTGGCGCGCATGAGCTGCACGGCATGCACACTGGCGCCCTTCTCGGCGTAGCCGGTAGAGGTTTTAACAAAATCCACGCCGTACTTCGCATACAGCTGGCAGCATTTGATGATTTCTTCATCCGTGAGGATGCCGCTTTCGATGATCACCTTCACAATTTTCTGTTTCTCGCGGATAATCATCATCAGGCTGGCAATTTCCCTTTCCAGGAATTCCCAGTCTTTATTTTTTATAGCGGAGATGTTAATCACCACGTCCAGCTCATCTGCCCCGTCCACGATTGCCAGTACCGTTTCGGCTACCTTGGCTTCAATGGCGGAATATCCGAACGGGAATCCGATCACGGTTGCCACCCTGGTATCGGTGCTGCCCAAAAATTGCTTGGCCAGCTTTACGAACAGCGGCGGCACGCAGGCAGCGGCGAAGTTGTATTCCACGCATTCCATGCACAGGTTCTTGATATCTTCCAGCGTAGTGGTCGGCTTCAATACGGTATGATCTATATAGCGGTTTATCTCCATTTTGTACAGTTATTACGGCGAAATTAAATAAAAAAACGGATTGCGTTTTCTGCAATCCGTTTTCAGGAACGTATGGCTGTTAAGCTGAGGGCAAATAACAACCATTATTGACGATGGCGCTCTCCATTACAGGTCGCGGCCATGACATTGTTTGAATTTTTTACCGCTTCCGCAAGGGCAAGGATCGTTACGGCCAACTTTAGGGCCTACGCGTACCGGTTCGGATTTTTCTTCCACTTCCTGCGCGTATTGCGGGCCTGATTCCTGGTAGCTGGCATGCTCGTTCACATCTTCGTGGGTAGCGCGCATTTTGCTCATATCAGTCCTTTCTTCCGGGCGGCGCGCTTCTTCTACCAGCTGCTCTTCCGGTTCGTCCTGTTGTACAGGGATCATGGATTTGCAGAGGAAGGAAACGATATCGCGGCTGGTTTCGCCATCCATTTGTTTGAAGAGGTTGAACGCTTCAAATTTATAGATCAGCAACGGATCTTTCTGTTCGTAAACGGCGCTCTGTACGGATTGTTTCAGGTCGTCCATTGCGCGGAGATGTTCTTTCCAGGCGTCGTCGATCAGGTGCAGGGTGATGTTGCGCTCCAGGGAGTTCATCACTTCATGACCGTTGGTAGCAACGATCTGCTGCAGGTCCGCATAGATCCAGAGTTGTTTTCTGCCGTCGTGGAAAGGCACGCGGATGGTACCGAACTGGTTGTGCTGCTGCAGGATGTTCTGCGCGGCTTCCAGCATGTGGGCGCTGATGGCGTCTACTTTACGCTGGTAGTTGGATTTCGCTTCGTTGTAGAGGCGGGTAGCCAGCGCCTGGCCGTCTGTACGCGCCAGTTCTTCGGCAGTAATCTCTGTATCGATCGCGAAGTTCATGATAGCGTCCATTTTGAAAGCTTCGTGGTCGCCGCTTTCTTTATGGGTGGTGATCATGTTTTCTGCCACGTCGTAGAATGCGTTGTCGATATCAATTGCCAGACGTTCGCCGAAGAGGGCATGGTTACGTTTGGAATAGATAACGGTACGCTGTTTATTCATTACGTCATCGTATTCGAGCAGGCGTTTACGGATGCCGAAGTTGTTTTCTTCTACTTTTTTCTGCGCTCTTTCGATGGAGCGGGTGATCATGCTGTGCTGGATCACTTCTCCTTCCTTGTAGCCCATACGGTCCATCAGGCCGGCGATACGATCGGAACCGAACATACGCATCAGGTCATCTTCCAGGGATACGAAGAACTGGGAAGATCCCGGATCACCCTGACGGCCGGCACGGCCACGCAGCTGCCTGTCTACACGGCGGCTTTCGTGTCTTTCCGTACCGATGATGGCCAGACCGCCGGCTTCTTTCACGCCAGGTCCGAGCTTGATATCCGTACCACGGCCCGCCATGTTGGTAGCAATGGTAACGGCGCCGGCCAAACCAGCCGCAGCCACCACCTGTGCTTCACGGGCGTGTTGTTTTGCGTTGAGTACGTTGTGAGGGATTTTTTCGAAGGTCAGCATTTTGCTCAGCAATTCGGACACCTCTACGGAAGTGGTACCTACCAGTACCGGGCGGCCTTGTGCCTGGAGCTTTTTGATCTCTTCGATTACTGCCTTGTATTTATCTCTCTTGGTTTTGTACACCAGGTCTTCCGCATCGATGCGGGAGATAGGAATGTTGGTAGGAATAGTTACCACATCCAGTTTGTAGATTTCCCAGAACTCGCCTGCTTCGGTGGAAGCGGTACCGGTCATACCAGCCAGTTTGTGGTACATACGGAAGTAGTTCTGTAAGGTGATGGTCGCAAAGGTTTGGGTAGCGGCTTCAACTTTCACGTTTTCCTTCGCTTCAATGGCCTGGTGCAAACCATCGGAGTAGCGGCGGCCATCGAGGATACGGCCCGTCTGCTCATCTACGATTTTTACTTTATCGTCGATCACCACATATTCCACATCTTTTTCAAAGAGGGTATATGCTTTCAGGAGTTGTTGTACGGAGTGGATACGGTCTGATTTCTGAGCGAAGTCCTGCAGCAGCATGTCTTTACGTTGCAGTTTTTCTTCAGGGGACACGTCCATTTTTTCGATTTCAGCGATTTCGCTACCTACATCCGGCATGATGAAGAAGTCTGCATCTTCGCCGGCTTTGGTGATCTGTGCGATACCTTTATCGGTGAGGTCTACGCTGTTATTCTTTTCTTCGATGGTGAAGTACAGGCCGGCGTCTACTTTCGGCATTTCGCGCTGCTGATCTGCCAGGTAGTAGTTTTCCGCTTTTTGCAGCAATACTTTCATACCCGGTTCGCTGAGGAACTTGATCAGGGCGCTGCTCTTCGGCAAGCCTCTGTAAGCGCGCATCAGGGCCAGACCACCGGTTTTGGGATCGTCCTTTCCTTCGGCGATGAGCTTTTTGGCTTCGAGCAGGTATTTATTCACTTCTCTTTTTTGCAGTTCAAACAGCTCGGCGATACGCGGTTTCAGGATATGGAACTCCTGTTCTTCGCCACGGTGTACCGGGCCGGAGATAATCAGCGGGGTACGGGCATCGTCGATCAATACGCTATCCACCTCATCGACCATGGCGTAGTGGTGTTTGCGTTGTACCATTTCTTCAGGGCTATGCACCATGTTATCACGGAGATAGTCGAAGCCGAATTCGTTGTTGGTACCGTAGGTAATATCCGCGAGGTAAGCCTGGCGACGTGCAGGGCTGTTAGGCTGGTGCGCGTCGATACAGTCTACCGTAATATCGAGGAACTCGAACAGCGGGCCGTTCCATTCGGAGTCACGCTGAGCGAGGTAAGTGTTTACTGTTACGATGTGTACGCCTTCGCCGGCCAGTGCGTTGAGGTAGGCAGGCAGGGTGGATACCAGGGTTTTACCTTCACCCGTAGCCATTTCGGCGATCTTACCCTGGTGCAGGGCGATACCACCGATCAGCTGTACGTCATAGTGCACCATGTTCCAGGTCACCTGGTTGCCGGCGGCGGTCCAGGAGTTTTTCCAGATGGCTTTATCGCCTTCGATGGTCACATAATCTTTGGTAACAGCCAGCTGGCGGTCGAGCGCCGTAGCGGTGGCAGTGAGGGTGGTGTTGGTAGCGAAGCGGCGTGCTGCTTCCTTGATTACTGCAAAAGCCTGCGGCAACAGTTCGAGGAGTACTACCTCCAGTTGCTTGTCACGGTCTTTTTTCAGTGCGTCTATTTCCTGGTAAATAGCATCTTTTATGGTTACATCCTCTGAGCTATCGGCAGTTTCCTTTTTCTCGGCTATTTCTTTATCGATAGCGGCAAGGTGTTCCTTGATACGAGCGCGGAATTCCTGGGTTTTATGACGCAGGTCGTCAATAGGCAGGGATTGCAGTTTTTCAAACTCCTCATTGACCTGCTTCACTATTGGAGCGATAGACTTGATATCTCTTTCAGACTTATTCCCTCCAAACAGTTTTGTTAAAAAACCTAGCATATAGAATGTTTAATTACGAATTACGATTTAAATTTTCATGTAACCTTCCCTTGGGCTGTGGTGGAGCAAATCCATCATCAGTGTACATCCTCCCCTAAAATGGCCGCTGTCTGTCTGGTTTACCGGCCTGGTTAGTTGGATAGACGGGGACTTTTGTTACTCAAATACTATGCTTGCAAAGCTTCCCTGACAAGGTGACAGATGCCGGTACTGCTTTTCAAGGCCTGTAAAATTAGTAATAAATTTGGGGAATTCCGGGATGAATTCGAGGCATAATACGGAAGAAATGATTTTTAACAAAATCCAAACCGGGTTTAGGTCAAATTGACGGTTTTTGACATGTGTACTGCGGGCAGGACACGGCAGTCTGTCAAAATGCCGAAAAAAAAGCCATTCATCCATAAAAAGCGGAAAAAGTGTGAATACTTTTTATAAATTTAGTCGTTTTATTACAAGTTTATAAACCACACAAAACTCCACGTTTATGGCAAAGGCGATTCAGCCGTCTAAATTATTTGTGGCCAGCTGCATGGCATTACTGGTTACTTCCCTGTCCTTCGGCATCCGTGCCGGCATTTTAGGCGACCTGGGAAAGCAGTTTGACCTCAGCGCGTCGCAACTGGGTATTATAGCCAGCACCGCTTTCTGGGGCTTCCCGCTGGCAGTAGTAATAGGAGGATTTGTGGTGGATATCATTGGCATGAAACGCCTGCTGTTGGCTGCCTTTTTGCTCCACCTGGCCGGCATCCTGCTGACAATATTCGCCACCGGATTCAGCACCCTGTTTGTATCCACGCTCTTCATCGGCATGGCCAACGGTACGGTAGAAGCGGCATGTAACCCGCTGGTAGCAACCATCTACCCGACCAACAAAACCACCAAGCTCAATCACTTTCACCTCTGGTTCCCGGGCGGCATCGTGATCGGCGCGCTGGTAGTATTCTTTCTTTCCGGAATGGGCCTGAATTACAAGGTGCAGATGGCGACCATGATCATCCCCACTTTATTATACGGTTACCTGTTCCTGAAGCTGGATTTCCCGGTAACGGAGCGCGTGGCTTCCGGTATCACCAATGCGCAGATGTACCGCAGTATTTTCAGTCCGCTGTTCATTGTGATCTTTATATTAATGTTTGGCACCGCCATCACCGAGCTGTTTACCGGCCAGTGGATAGAAGTGCTGTTAAAGAACGTCACTGAAAACGCCATCCTCATCCTGGCGATGACGGCCGGCGTACAAACCCTGGGACGCGCTTTTGCCGGCCCGATTGTACATCGTATGTCGCCCACCGGCGTACTGCTGGTATCCGCCATCCTTTCCGCCGTTGGCCTGTACATGCTGGCCCATGTAAGCGGCAACCTGGTATTTCTGGCCGCGTTTATTTTCGGCATGGGCGTTACCTACTTCTGGCCTTGCATGATCGGTTTCGTCTCCGAGAATATTCCTGAATCCGGCGCCCTGGGTATGAACCTGGTAGGCGGCGCAGGGATGTTTGCCGTTTCAATTTATACTATCTTCATGGGCGGATTTTACGACAGCATCCTCGCCAAGCAGTTACCTGCGGGCGCTTCGCTGGATGCCTACCGCACCGCCGCAGCAGGCACGCCTGAAGCAGCCGCTTTTGCCAAAGCGCAGGCAGTGGCAGGCCCTGAAATCCTGAATGTGACCTTAGTAATACCTGTAGTACTGATATTCGCCTTCACCGGCCTGTATTTCTATATGCGCAACCGCAGGAAACCTGATATCGCAATCGCATAATAAATCATCAATCATACTAGATAAAAAGCTGAACTGAATATATGACACGCAAGCTAAGAATGGGAATGATCGGAGGCGGTAAAGATGCCTTCATCGGTGCTATCCACCGTATTGCCGCCAATATGGACGGTCTTATAGAACTCGTTGCAGGCGCACTCAGTGTTAACCCTGAAGTGGCCGTTGAATCCGGTAAAATGCTGTTCCTCGACCCGGAACGCACCTACACCGATTTCAAAACTATGCTGCAAAAAGAAGCTGCCATGCCGGCAGACAAACGCCTGGATTTTGTTACGATCGTAACGCCCAACTTCGCACACTTCGAACCTGCGATGATGGCGCTGGACCTGGGTTTCAACGTGGTAATCGAAAAACCGATCACCATCTCCCTGGACGAGGCCAAACAACTGAAAGCAAAAGTGGAGGCTACGGGGCTTTCCCTCCTGCTCACCCACACCTACACCGGCTACCCGATGGTAAAACAGGCAAGGCAGATGGTGAAAAACGGCGACCTCGGCAAGATCCGCAAAGTATGGGTAGAATACCCGCAGGGCTGGCTGTCCAAACTCAGCGAAAGAGAAGGAAACGCACAGGCAGCATGGAGAACCGATCCTAAACGCTCCGGTAAAGCCGGCGCAATGGGCGACATCGGTACGCATGCCTTCAACCTGGCTGAATATATCACCGGCGCAAAACTGGAAAAGCTTTGCGCGGACCTGAATATCGTAGTGCCTGGCCGCGCCCTCGACGACGATGGCGGCGTGCTGCTGCGCTTCGACAACGGCGCTTCCGGCGTGCTGATGGCATCGCAGGTGGCTGCCGGTGAAGAGAATGCATTGAAGATCCGCGTGTATGGCGAAAAAGGCGGCCTGGAATGGGCCCAGCATGAGCCTAACACCCTGCTGGTAAAATGGCTGGATAAGCCGGCTCAGATCTACCGCGCCGGTAACGGTTACGGCTACCAGAGCTCTTACATGACGCACAATACCCGCACGCCGGGCGGCCATCCGGAAGGCTACCTTGAAGCGTTCGGAAACCTCTACCGCAACTTTGCGCAGACGCTCTCCGCCAAGATTGACGGCAGGGAGCCTGCTCCGGAATCCCTGGACTTCCCGGGCGTAGAAGAAGGTATCCGCGGTATGGCATTTATTGACAACGTGGTGAAATCTTCACAGAGCGACGTTAAATGGACTAATTTCGAGATCTAATCGGTTAAACGGAAAGGTATTATGAGAACTATAAAAGGACCTGGTATTTTCCTCGCTCAGTTTATGGGCGATGCCGCCCCCTTCAACAGCCTGAAAAGCATCTGCGAATGGGCGGCATCCATCGGTTTCAAAGGCGTACAGATCCCCAGCTGGGATACCCGCCTCATCGACCTCCAAAAAGCGGCCGAAAGCAAAACCTACGCCGATGAGATCAAAGGCATCGTCAACGCAGCCGGACTCGAAATCACTGAATTGAGTACGCACCTGCAGGGGCAACTGGTGGCAGTTAACCCTGCCTTCTCTGAAATGTTTGACCAGTTTGCTCCGGCGCCCTATCATAATAACATCAACGCACGTACGGAGTGGGCCGTAAACCAGCTGAAATACGCTGCTAAAGCCAGCCGTAACCTGGGCCTCGATGCGCACGCCACTTTCAGCGGCGCGCTGCTCTGGGCGCCTGCCATGTACCCATGGCCGCAACGCCCTGCCGGACTGGTGGAAGCCGGCTTTGCCGAACTGGCAAAACGCTGGATGCCTATCCTCAACGCCTTCGATGAACAGGGCGTGGACGTGTGCTACGAAATACACCCGGGGGAAGACCTCCACGACGGCGCCAGCTACGAACGCTTCCTCGAAGCCACCGGCAACCACCAACGTGCCTGCCTGCTCTACGATCCAAGCCACTTCGTACTGCAATGCCTCAACTACCTCGAGTATATCGACATCTATCACGAAAGAATCAAGGCATTCCACGTGAAAGATGCGGAGTTTAACCCGACAGGCCGCAGCGGCGTGTACGGCGGATTCCAGGCATGGATCGACCGCCCGGGACGCTTCCGCTCCCTCGGCGATGGCCAGGTAGATTTCAAATCCGTATTCAGCAAATTAACCCAATACGATTACGCCGGATGGGCCGTTATGGAATGGGAATGCTGCATGAAACATCCGGAAGACGGCGCAAGGGAAGGCGCTCCGTTTATTAAAAACCATATCATCCGCGTGACCGACAAGGCATTCGATGATTTCGCAGGCGCCGACACCGACGACGCTTTCAACAAAAGAATTTTGGGAATCTGATAAAATAACAAGCATCTAAAAAAAACAGAAAATGAAAAAGAGATATTTGGCGCCGTTTGTATTGAGTGCTTTATTCTTCGCAGCCTGCGGAGGTGGTAGTAAATCGGGTGAACAGGCAGCAACCAGCGAAACAGAGCAGCCTGCAGACAACTCCATGGTATCGCCGAACGCCAATAAGCCAATGACCAAAGGCCAGGAACTGATGGCGCAGCAGGATTGCAAAACCTGTCATAAAGAAGAAATGAAGCTGGTAGGCCCGTCTTTCAAAGACATCGCCGGTAAATATCCCAACACGGAAGAAAACGTGGATAAACTGGCTGATAAGATCATTAAAGGCGGTTCCGGCAACTGGGGAGAAGTAGCGATGCTGCCACATTCCAACATCTCCAAGGACGATGCGAAGGAAATGGTGAGATATATCCTTTCTCTTTCTGCCAACCAATAACCTTATCATCAAAAATGCCAGCATGAAAAAAGTAATAATAGGAGCCGCACTGGCTGCATTCATCTGCACCGCTGCTTCCGCTCAAACTATCAATACACTTACCGCAAAGGAAAAAAAGGCTGGATGGAAACTGCTGTTTGACGGCAAGACCACCAACGGTTGGCATACTTACCTGAAAAATGAGGCCAGCCCTGCCTGGAAAGTAGAAGACGGAGCCCTGGTGCTCGACCAGGAAGCCAAAAAGAATGGCGCTCCCGGTGGCGACCTCGTCACCAACGACGAATTTGAAAACTATGAACTGAGCCTGCAGTGGAAAATCTCCGAAGGCGGCAACAGCGGTATCATCTTCGGCGTACACGAATCGCCCGAGTTCCATGCCACCTACGAAACCGGTCCTGAAATGCAGGTGCTGGATGATGAAAGACACAAGGACGGCAAAATACCGAAACATAACTCCGGCGACCTCTATGACCTGAAGAAGTCCGCCAAGCCTGCCGTAAAACCGGTAGGCCAGTGGAATACCGCCCAGATCATTAAAAAAGACGGTCACCTGACGCTGAAACTCAACGGGGTAACCACCGTTACCACTACCATCGGCACGCCTGAATGGGACGCCCTGGTTGCCAACAGCAAGTTCAAAACCTGGAAAGGCTTTGGCAAATACCAGAAAGGCCATATCGCCCTCCAGGACCACGGCGACGTTGTGTCCTACCGCGACATCAAAATCAGACAACTTTAATTACTACATAACGTCCGCCCCAAAAGCGGACGTTATACTTCTGAGCCAAAAGGGCACTACCAGACAAAAAGCAGGTAAAGATCCGCCACAGGCGGATTTTGCTTTTACAGCCGCCGCTTTTTATTTAATCTAACAACCACGGATAAACGATGAAGAAACTCACCACGTTCCTCGCCTTTTTATTACTGGTGGCCGCCATTTCGGCCAATGCCAAGCACAAATACCGGGTGCTGGTATTTTCAAAAACAAAGGGGTTCCGGCATGACTGCATCCCCACCGCCCGGCAGGCCATCCTGAAACTGGGCGCCGAAAATAACTTTGCCGTAGATACGACCGAAGACGCCTCCGTTTTCACTTACGACAACCTGAAAAAATACGATGCCGTGATTTTCAGCTGCACCACCGGCGACGTACTTGACAGCGCACAGCAGGAAGCTTTCATAAAATACATCCATAAAGGAGGCGGATTTATGGGCATCCACGCAGCTACGGACACAGAGTACGACTGGCCATGGTTCGGACGCCTGGTAGGGGCTTATTTCACCAGTCACCCTAAACAACAGGTGGCCACGCTGAAGGTGATCGATAAATCCCATATCTCCACCAAACACCTCCCGGACGACTGGACAAGGAAAGATGAATGGTACAATTTCAGGGATATTAACCCGGACATTCACGTGCTGATCAAGATAGACGAATCCACCTACGAAGGAGGTAAAAACGGCGACAACCACCCGATGTGCTGGTACCACGCTTTCGAAGGAGGACGTTCCTTCTACACCGAAATGGGCCACACCAAAGAGTCCTACACCGACCCGCTGTACCTGCAGCACCTGCTCGGAGGAATCCAATATGCCGCTAACATCAAAGTGAAATAATCCCTTAAAATTATGAAACCAGTTTTCAGACTACTCCTGGTAATAGCCCTCATCGCTACCGTTACCGGATGTACGAAAAAGAGAGAAGGCAAGCCCCGTATCCTCGTGTTTACCAAAACCACGGCGTTCAGGCATGCTTCCATTCCTGCCGGTATCGCAGCCTTTCAGACGAAAATTGCCAGCGACCTGAATATCATTGTGGATACCACGGAGGATGCCAGCAAATTCAATGAAGATACCCTTTCCCAATATGCGGCCGTAGTATTCCTCAATACCACCGGCGACGTGCTCGACAACTACCAGGAAGCCGACTTTGAAAGATATATCCAGGCCGGCGGCGGTTTTGTAGGCGTGCATGCCGGTACGGATACGGAATACGACTGGCCCTGGTACAATCACCTCGTAGGCGCACAATTCGCCAACCACCCGGAAGGCGTGCATGATGCCAAACTGATTGTAAAGGACCAGCAGTTCTTTGACCCGTACAAGCTGCCGGCTACCTTTAACCAGGTGGATGAATGGTACAATTTCAAAAAGATGGATACCACCCTCAAAGTGCTGATCCAGCTGGATGAAACTTCCTATAAAGGCGGTACGATGAACAATAACCACCCTATCGCCTGGTACCATGATTACGACGGCGGCCGCGCCTTTTATACCGGTATGGGCCACACGCCGGAAGCTTACCAGCAGGAGAACTTCCTGAACCAGCTGAAAGCCGGCGTGCGTTATGCCATCGGCGACAATAAGGTGCTGGACTACTCCGCCGCTACCACGCTCCGCGTGCCTTCGGAAGACCGCTTCACGAAAAACGTGCTGGCAGCAGGTCAGTTCTTCGAACCAACGGAAATGACTATACTCCCTAACCTGGATATCCTCGTGGCGCAGCGCCGCGGTGAACTGCTGCTGTACAAACAGGCGGACAGGTCCATTTCCCAGGTAGGCTTCCTGAATGTGTATTATAAAACGGAAGTGCCTAACGTCAATGCGGAAGAAGGCTTCCTCGGCCTTGCAGCCGACCCGGATTATAAGAACAACCACTACATCTACGCTTTTTATTCTCCCCGGGATACTTCTGTAAACCGCCTTTCCCGCTTTACCTTCACGGATAATAAGCTGGATACGGCGTCAGAAAAGATCATCCTGCAGTTCTACAGCCAGCGGGATATCTGCTGCCATACCGGCGGTTCTATCGCCTTCGGGCCGGATAACCTGCTGTACCTCTCCACCGGCGATAACACGACGCCGTTTGATGAACCAGGCCAGCAATTCGGCTCAAAAGGTTATGGCCCTACGGACGACCGCCCCGGCCACCTGCAGTACGACGGCAGAAGGTCCTCTTCCAACACCAATGACCTGCGTGGTAAAATCCTGCGCATCAAAGTGATGCCGGATGGCAGTTACACCATTCCAAAAGGCAACCTGTTCCCTCCGGGCACACCGGGCACCAAGCCGGAAATCTTCGTCATGGGTACCCGCAACCCTTACCGTATATCCGTTGACCGTAAAAACGGGTATGTATATTGGGGAGAAGTAGGCCCTGACGCCAACAACGATGATTCCCTCCGTGGCCCACGTGGTTACGATGAAATAAACCAGGCTAAAAAGCCCGGCTATTATGGTTACCCGCTGTTTATTGCGGACAATAAACCCTACCGGGAATACAATTATGAAACCGGGGAAAGCGGTAAGTTTTACGATCCTAAAAAACCGATCAACAACTCCCGCAACAACACCGGCCTGAAGGAACTGCCGCCGGCGGTGCCTGCGTTTATCTGGTACCCGTACGCCAAATCAGAGGAGTTCCCGCTGGTGGGCGCCGGTGGCCGCAACGCGGAAGCCGGACCGGTATATTACAGTGAATTCTATCCGAAAGACACCCGCTTCCCGGATTACTATAACAACAAGCTGTTTATCTACGACTGGGTACGTGGCTGGATCATGGCGGTTACCATGGATAAAGACCATAACTATTCCCGGATGGAACGCTTCATGCCTCACCTGAAGCTGAACGCTCCGATCGATATGGAAATGGGCCCTGACGGCCGCCTTTACATCCTCGAATATGGTAATGGCTGGTTCAGTAAAAACCCGGATGCGGCCCTCACCCGTATCGACTACAACGGCGGCAACCGCGCGCCGGTAGCGCAACTGCAGGTAGATAAGCTCAGCGGCGGTCTGCCGTTTACCGTGAAATTATCAGCCGCCGGCAGTAAGGACCCGGATGGGGATCAACTCACTTACCTCTGGACGTTCGGCAACGGTAATAAAAAAGAAACTACCGAGCCTACCGTTACCTATACCTACACCACCGCAGGCGAATACAATGTGGGCGTGGAAGTAAAGGATAACAACGGCGCCAGCACGCGCAGCCGGCAAATCAGCGTATATGCCGGCAACGAAGCGCCGGTAGTCAGCATTAATATCGCCGGCAATAAAATGTTCTATTTCCCGGGCAAACCCGTGCAATACACGGTGAACGTTTCCGATAAGGAAGA
>Ga0164243_10003021_pt1 | contig 27217 bp, 28 predicted proteins | sample OricompcompostOP_FD_108781 | JGI IMG/M metagenome (GOLD analysis project Ga0164243, IMG submission 108781) | Organic Plus compost microbial communities from Emeryville, California, USA - Original compost - Organic plus compost (OP) | ecosystem: Engineered > Solid waste > Mixed feedstock >...
CTGGAACCACAACAACTGTGAGTACGCGTCCATCACGGTGTGGTCCGCGCCGAACGTGACCGCGAACGCCGCTCCGTCCGGTTCGCCCACCGTGGCGAACACACAATGCGGCCAGCGCAACGCGCTCACGGAACCGAAGAATTTCGCGATATTTTCAGTTGCCCGCGCCCCGGACATCGTTCCCATGGGCCGGGATTCGACGTCGACATCGGCCACGGTCACCGAATGTCGATGCCACCCTGACTGTGCGTCGGCACGCACGGTCGTCCGCAGGACCTCGTGCCGGGAAATCCAGGCACGCAGGGCGCGGCGGACCGCGCCCTCGTCGTAGCGCATCGGCACGCGCATGACCGAGCCGATCCACGAACCGGGCCGCGCGTGCTGCAGTTGTGCCTCGTGGTCATGGGAAAGCGCGCGCGGATCGGGCCGCCAGGCGCTCTCGTCGCAGACCGGGGACCACATCGTGAGCGTGCCGCCGGCCAACGGGTAGTCCGCCAGTTCCGTGTACTCCATTGCGTGGACCCCCGAAAGATCGCAAATAGAACGCGTTGTTTTGCGAGGAACCACGTATATGGGATCGTGACTCTCTTGAACAAGGTCACCCGGACGTGTCTATGATCACGGTCCGAAGTGGTTCTGCTCGACGCCGAGTTTGCCGAGAATCCTCCGATCCACCCCGCGGTCAACGCCGTCCGTTTCCCAGGAAAGGACCCGCCGTCATCGCCGCTCGCCTCCAGTTTCCCGACGATCTGTTCCTGCGCCGGCATCGTGGTGGCGCCACCCCCGCGATCAACCAGTTCACCTGGCGTTTCGCCCAGCCGCTAGGAGAAACCGCGCTGATGCGGCTGCACGCGGAGCTGGCGCGGGGGGCGCTGGCGAGGCGTGCCGATCGCGCACTCGTTCCCGCAGCGCGGGATCGCTGGTCCTTTTCGGAAACATCGTTGTTACTTCACGTTGAACCGGAGAAAATCTCCGCGGGTAACGTGCTGTCGTGGCTGCGGGAGCGGGTGTCCGGCGCGTTCGATCCGCGCACCGGAAAGGCCTGGCAGCTCTCGGCGGCGAATACCACCGACGGCGGCTCGGTGCTGAGTCTGGTCTGCGCGCACGCGATCGCCGATGGTGCGGCGATGATCGACGCGGTGCTGCGGGCGAACGGTACCGCGCCGGCGCTTCCCGCTCCGGCGCGGCCGCGGTTGCCGGCGGCGCTGCTGTCCGACGTGGTGGACGCGGCGGGTCAGTTACGTGACGTGGCGCGGTGGGCGGTTCGTGCCCGCATCCCGAAATCTCCGCCTGGGCAGCCGAAACCGGTGGAAAACCGCGCAGCTGATCCACAGTGGACGGTTCCGCACGTGATCGCCGAATGCGATACGGCGGAGCTGGCCGCGGCCGCCGGTCGGCATGGCGGTTCGGTGACCACGCTGTTCGCGGCGGCACTGACCAGGATCGCGCGGAGCACGAGCGCACCGGACGCGGAGACGATCAAGGTGGCGTTGCCGGTGAGCGGCCGCACCGAGGACGACACTCGCTGCAACACCACCCGCATCGCGATGGCCGCGTTCACCGCGGACGCCCTCGGCACACGGGATCTCGCCGCGCTCAAGGAAGAGTCCAAACGCGCCTATCGCGCGCTGGCCACGCCGGCGCCACAGGCGGTTCCGCTCGCGTTGCTGCAGATGCTGCCGGACCGGGTGATCCGCAAGCTGCCGGCGCCACCACCCGCGACGGTGCTCGCCTCCAGTCTCGGCACGGTGCCCGAGGAGTTCCGCACGATCGGCGGCGCCGAGGCGACCAGCGTGGCGGCGACCGCGCACTACCCCGGTATCGGCCCGGCGGAGGTCGCCACGATCGGCCGCGGCGTCATCGGCTGGCTCACCACGGCGGGGGAGCGCACGACGATTTCGGTGTGCGGTCTGGATCCTGCCGGCATTGCCGACACCACGCGGCTGGCCGAGCTGGTGACAGCGGAATTCGCGGACTGGGGAACCGGGGTCACGACATGGTGAGCTCAGACCGCGGCGAGCAGCAGATCCGCCGCCGTGGCCACGGCATCCTTCGCCGGGATCATCCGGTCCGCGAGGCCGCGGGCCCGTTGCCGCACAGCGGGTTCGAGCATCGCGGAGACCGAATCGCGCAGCGACACCGCGTCCAGCCGCGAAAACCTGGTCCAGGTGCCCACGCCGTGCCGGCGCAGGAGCCCGCCCCACATCCGCTGGTCGCCGCTGAACGGGCAGACCACGGACGGAATCCCGGCGCGCACGGCCGCCGCCGTCGTGCCGGAGCCACCGTGGTGCACGGCCACGGAACAGCGTGGCAGCACGGCCGTGTGGTTCACCGCGCCGGCGATGCGCACCCGCTCGTCCTGGCTCGCCGCGACCTCGCTCCAGCCGGCCGTCACGAGCGCACGCACGTCCAGGTCGCGGCACATCCGGGACACGTTGGCCAGCAGCGCCGCCGGATTCTTGACCGGCATGCTGCCGAAGCCGACGTACACCGGCGCTGGTCCCTCCTCCAGCCACGCGTCCAGTAGCGGATCATGATCAGCGCGAACGAGATCCAGCCAGCCGGCGAACGGCCGCCGGGTGCCCCACTCCGCGCTCAGGCCTGGTACGAGCGCGGGATCGTAGGCCTGCACTTCGAGTGCTCCGCGATCACGCAACCGCCGGGGCAGATCGACCACGGCACGCGGCAGGCCGAGTCCGGCGCGATGCCGGTTCTCCTCGGCCCTGGTCAGTCCCCAGCGCACGGCCTCACCGGCGCGCCACGCCGCGCCTTGCAGCCTGCCCGTCGCGACAGGCACCAGCGGGACCGCCGTGTTCGCGCGCACGGGGCTGTAGTGCAGCGCGGCGAACGAGATGTCGCGTGCTTCGGCCACCGCGGAGCCGATTTCCTGGCCCAGCAAGCCGGTGACGACCAGATCGGCGCCGGCGGAGAGGTTTACCAGTCCGGTACGGAGTTCGTCCCAGCCATGCGCCGCGACGGCTTTCAAGGCACGAACGCGGCGCACCGGGTTCGCGGCGCGCATGTCGCGGCGCACGAGGTCGGAGGTGAGCAGATCCTTGCTGTCCACCCCGATCGGCACCGCGTCGAGCCCGAAGCCCCTGGTGAGATTCAGCATGTTCGGCGCGACGCCGAGTGTGACAGTGTGGCCGCGCGAGCGCAGTTCCGCCGCGACCGCGAGTCCGGGTTGGACATCGCCGCGGCTGCCGACCAGTGCGAGCGCGATCGTTCTGGGATGCACGAGGCCTACGGTAAGGGGTGAGGGGATGCCGGAGGAAGCCGCTGTCACCGTGCGCGGACTGGTGAAGACGTTCGGCGGGCACCGCGCCGTCGACGGCGTCGATCTCGACGTGGCCACGGGGTCGGTGCACGCGCTGCTCGGTCCCAACGGCGCGGGAAAGACCACCACTGTGCGACTTCTCACCACACTGCTGCGGCCGGACGCTGGGACGGCGCGGGTTTTCGGGCTGGACGTGCGGACGCGGGCGCAGGCCGTGCGGCGCCGGATCGGCCTGACCGGGCAGTACGCCTCGGTCGACGAGGCGCTCACCGCGACCGAGAACCTGGTGATTTTCGCGCGGCTGCTGGGTTTCTCGCGCAAGCGCGCGCGTGCGCGAGCGGCGGAACTGCTCGCGGAGTTCGGGCTGACCGAGGCGGCGGGCAGACCGGTCACCGGATTCTCCGGCGGCATGCGGCGGCGGCTCGATCTCGCGGCCAGCCTGATCGCGCGGCCGCCGTTGCTGTTCCTGGACGAACCGACCACCGGGCTCGATCCGCGCACCCGCAACGCTTTGTGGGCCACCGTGCGGGGCCTCGTCGCCGACGGAACCACGGTCGTGCTCACGACGCAGTACCTCGAGGAGGCCGATCAGCTGGCCGAGGGGGTGTCGGTGTTCGACCACGGCAGGGTGGTGGCGTCCGGCACGGCGGAGTCGCTCAAGGACTCGCTGGGCAGATCGTCGTTGCGGGTGCGGTTGCTGGACCCGCGCGACGCCGGACTGGCCCGGTACGTGCTGGCCCCGGCGTTCGGGCCGGACATCGCGGTGGACCCGCACAGCGGCGAGTTGTCCGTCCCGGTGGCCGATCCCTGCCTGGTCGCCGATGCGGCGCTGGCGTTGCGGGCGCGCTCGATCGGGATCAGTGAGATCGCGGTGGTGCGCCCGTCGCTGGACGAGGTTTTCCTGACAGTGACCGGGAAACGCGAGCCGGCGGCGGTGTGATGGTGGAGTATCTGGCGCAGTCGATGACCATGGCTTACCGGGGGTTGCTGCGGATCAAGCACGATCCGCAGCGGCTGTTCGACGTGGCGTTCCTGCCGGTGGTGGCGACGTTGCTGTTCGCGAGCGTGTTCGGCGGCGCGGTATCGGGTTCGGTCGGGGAGTACCTGCCGATGCTGATTCCGGGCGTGCTGGTGCAGATCGCGGTCACGGCGTCCGTGGTCACCGGGGTGCAGCTGCGCGACGACATGGACCGCGGCGTGTTCGACCGGTTCCGCACGCTGCCGATCAGCCGGATCGCGCCGCTGGCCGGATCGCTGCTCGCCGACATCGTGCGTTACGTGCTCGCCACGTCGATCACGGTCGCGGTCGGCGTGGCGATGGGATTCCGGCCCGCGAGCTGGCCTGGGTTACTCGCGGGATGCGTGCTGGTGATCGGCTGCGCCTTCGCGCTCAGCTGGATCTTCGCGTTCATGGGCGTGGTCATGCGCAGCGCGTCGGCCGTGCAGGGCTCGTCGATGCTCGTGCTGATGCCACTGTCCTTTTTGTCCAACGCGCTCGTCCCGATCGCGACGATGCCCGGCTGGATCCAGTGGCTCGCCGAGATCAATCCCATCTCGCACCTGGTCTCCGCGGTTCGCGCACTGTCCTCCGGGGACGGTCTCACCGCGTCGGCGGGCTGGTCGCTCGCGGGCGCGGCCGTCGTGTTCGCCGTGATGGCGCCGCTGACCGTCCGCGCCTACACCGCCCGCCAGTGAAAGGATCCTCGATGCGGCTCACCTACGACGACGATCTGTTCCTGCGTGCCGGCCGGGTGCTGGGCATCCCGGTGGTGAACCAGAGCGTATGGCGCTTCGGTGCGCGGCTGGACCCGGCGGCGCTGGACGACCTCGCCCGCGCGCTGGCCGCCGGCAGGCTGGGGCGTCTCGTGGTGCGCACGAAGGTGCCGTTCGCGCGGGACCGGTGGGTGCGCGCACCGGCCGCGCCCGCGGTCGTGCATCGCGCGGACCCGCTCGCGCCCCGCGAGGTCATGGACTGGGCACACGAGCAGGCCGACGTCGACCTCGATCCCGAACGTGGACCGGGCTGGCAGCTCGCCACCGCGCCGACCACCGACGGCGGATCGGTGCTGTCGCTGGCGGTGTCCCACGCGATCGGTGACGGTGGCGCGCACATCGCCTCGATCGTGGAGGCCAAGCGTGGAGACCACGGTGGACGGTTGCCCGCGCCCCCGCAGACCAGGTTGCGTGACGACGTGCGTGACGCCGTCTCCCAGTTGTCGCAGGCCGCCCGCGGGATCGTGAAGGCGGTGCGCAACCGCGAGGCCGTGACGTTTCCGCCGGGCACGCAGATGTCCGCGGTCCGGGACGGTGACGCTGCCGGGCCGGGTTTCCGCGCGCCACTGGCCATTGTGGACTGTCCGGCTGGGGAGTGGGAGAAGGCGGCCACCGCCGGCGGTGGCACGAGCAACGCGCTGCTCGTCGCCGTCGCCACGGAGATCCTGCTGTCCGCGGGCCGGGTGCGCCCGGACGCGCCGGTGCGCGTGGCGTTGCCGGTGAGCGGCCGGGGCGAGCACGATCTGCGCGCGAACGCGACCGTCGGGGTGTCGATCGCCGTGGACCCGGACCCCTCCGGCCGCGTCCCGGATCTGCGGTCCATCCGGGAGCGGAGCAAGGCCGCGTTCAGCCGGATCGGCAAGGTCGAATCCCCGGCACGCTCGCTGGAACCGCTGGTGCAGCTGCTGCCGGACGCGCTGGTCGCCAGGATGGCCCGCAGCTCGCCGGTGCCGCTGTGCCTGTGCTCGAACCTGGGCACGCTGCCGGAGGATTTCGTCGCGCCGCTCGGCGTCCCCGCTGTCTCGGTGGTGATGCGCTCGATGACCCGCGGCGTGACGCGCTCGATGCTGCGGGCACGCGGCGGTGGCCTGAGCGTGTGGCTGTCGCGCACCGGCGAGACGGTGACGTTGGCCGTGCTGGGCCTGGACCCGGACCATTTCCCGGACGACGTGGTGCTGGGGCAGCACGTGTCGAAGGTGCTCGGGCAATGGGGCATCGGCGTGATGAGCTGGTAGCCGGTCACAGGTCGTTCAAACAGGCGTGCACGTGCCGGTTGGTGCCGCCGTCGTTGGCGAACATCGACGTCGTGTACCTGCCGCGCGTTTTGCCGGTAGGTGACCACGGCGCGGGCCGTAACCGCTACGATCACACTCCCGCGAACCACCCGTATTCGCGCCCGGAACACCTCATCGTCCCCACGTCACAGAACGGCCATGCGGTACGAAGACGACGACAGCTGGCTCGCCGAGGCCGCGCGCGAGGCGCACCAGGTGATCGCCCGCCTCCACGCCGAAGGCCGTGCCGCCCTGGACGAGATGTCCGGCGCCGCGGCGCCGCCACCGAGCCCACCGAGGGACGGCACCCAGACCGGCTGGTTCGAACCAATCCGCGGCGATTTCCGGCCCGAGCCCTGAGGCGGGCCGTTAGACGCCCGCCGTTTTCGGGGCCGGGTCCTGGGCGAGCGCCGCGGCACGGGTGCGCGGGCCGAACAGGGCCAGCACGATCGCGCCGACCAGCCAGGTTCCGGCGATGAAGTAGAAGACGCTCTGGTACCCGATGTTGTTGTACAGCCCGGCGACGATCAGGGGCCCGGCGGCGTTGGACAGGCGGCCGAGGCCGTAGGACACACCGGTACCCAGCGAGCGCCCGCGGGTGTCGAACAGCTCGGGCGAATAGGCGTAGCCGAGTGCGGTGTAGCCACGCTCGAACAGGTTGACCAGGAAGCCGAACACCACGATGAGGATCGGGTCGAACGTGAGCCCGTACAGCAGACCGCACACCGCGATGACCGCACCGAAGGCGACCAGGCACCATTTGCGTTCGAAGCGGTCGGTCACCACGGCCGCGAGGTAGGAGCCCAGCGGCGCGCCGACCGTGGTGAGCGCGACGTAGAACACCGACTTCTCGACGCTGAAGCCCTCCTTGGACAGCAGCGTCGGCGCCCAGGTCGAGTAGCCGAAGAACCCGATCGTCTGGGTCACCCACACGACGGTGAGCAGCAGGGTGGGGAACAGGTATTTCTTCTGCAGCAGCAACCGCAGCGGGGCCTTGGCCGCCGGGGCCTCCGGGACGGGCGGCGCGGGTTCGGCCAGCGGCCCCTTCTCCGCGGCCACCTCCGCCTCGATCTCCCGCAGCACGGCGTCGGCCTTGTCGTGCTCACCGCGGCTTTCGTGCCAGCGCGGGGATTCCTTGAGCCGCCGGTTGAACAGGATCAGCAGGATGCCCAGCGCGCCCCACAGGTACACCAGCCGCCAGGTCCAGTCGCTGATGTCGATCACCGCGCTCGCGATGAGGTTCGTGACGGGCGTGCCGCAGATACCGATCACGATCGCGTAGGCCTGGTACTTGCCGCGGCTCTTCGCCGGGTACAGCTCGTTGACGTAGATGACGGCCACCACGGTCATCGCGGACAGGCCGGCCGAGGTCAGGACCCGGAACACGCCCAGCGACACGATGTCCCACGAGAACACCGCCGCGAGCGAGAAGAAACCGAACCACAGGGTGGTCAGCATCAGCGCCCGTTTGCGGCCCCACCGGTCGGCGATCGTGCTCGCGACGACCGAGCCGAGGAACATGCCGACGAACGACAGCGAGGTCACGTACGCGACCTGGTTGACCGTGACGCCCCACAGCTTGATCAGTTTCGGCGAGGTGGTCGCGAAGCTGTTGATGTCGGCGAACTCGAAGAAGTACGCGAACGAGACGGCGAGCAGGGTGATCTTGTGGAACCGGGCGATCGGCAGCCGGTTGAGCCGGTTCAGCGCGTTGGCGTGCTGCATTGCATGCCCTTCATGAGGGGAAAGGTGGGCTGGCTCAGGCGGATTCGCCGGGCCAGTAAAGCCGCGTCGGGTTCTCGACGAGCAGTTTGTGCTGCTGCTCCGCGGTGACCGCGATCCGCGGCACGTAGTCGACGAGCAGCCCGTCGTCGGGCATGTGATCGGTCAGGTTGGGATGTGGCCAGTCGGTTCCCCAGAGCACGCGGTCGGGGAACTCGGTCACGACGCGCCGCGCGAAGGGCACCACGTCGGTGTAGGCGGCGCGTTCACCGTCCAGCGCACGGGGGCCGGTCACGCTGAGGCGCTCGGGACAGCTGACCTTGACCCATACGTCGTTGCCGCCGACGAACCGCAGGAACCGGGAGAATTCCGGCCCGTCAACGGGTTTGGTGACGTCCGGGCGTCCCATGTGGTCGATGACCAGCGGGGCGGGCAGGGAGGCGAAGAAATCCTCCAGCTCGGGCAGGTCGGCGCTTTCGAAGTAGAGCACGATGTGCCAGCCCAGCGGGGCGATCTTCGCCGCGATGGTGCTCAGCGCGTCCTTCGGTGAGGCGTCGACCAGGCGTCGCACGAAGTTGAAGCGCACGCCGCGCACGCCCGCCTCGTCCAGCTCGCGCAGGTCGGGTTCGCTGATGTCCGGCCGGACGGTCGCGATGCCGCGCGCCCGGCCCTGCGCGGCGCGTACCGCGTCGACCATGGCGGAGTTGTCCGCGCCGTGGCAGGTGGCCTGCACGATGACGTTGCGCGTGACGCCGAGGTGGTCGCGGAGCGCGAAAAGCTGGTCCTTGCTCGCGTCACAAGGCGTGTACTTGCGTTCCGGGGCGAACGGGAACTCGGCCTGCGGACCGAAGACGTGACAGTGCGCGTCCACGGTTCCGGGTGGCAGCTGGAAGACCGGTTTCGACGGGCCGTCGTACCAGTCGAGCCAGCCTGGGGTTTTCGGTGCGAGCGTGCTCAATGGATTCCTTCGGATCGTGCTGTCTTACCGCATAGTAATTGTCGCTCAGATTGTTCACAATCCGTTGGACGAAAATGGTTACGATGGGCGCTTCGTCCTGGTCGCCGCGATGGCCGCACCGGTCAGCACGGCCGCGAACAGCCAATACGACGCGACCAGCCCGCCCGCCGAGCTCAGCGTGCCACCGGCGGCGCGGCCCAGCAGCTGCCCGGTGCATTCGGCGGTGATGACCGCGGTCGCCAGCTCGGTCGCGGTCAAGCCGCCCTCGCCCGCGGTCGTCGCTCGGACGTAGAGGCCAGGGTAGGCGAGCCCGACGCCGATCCCTGCCACGGTCCACGCGACGAGCGCGACGGCGAACGATCCGCCGAGGGCCAGCGCGGAAGTGCCCAGTGCGGTCATGCCGAGGCCGGCAGCGGGGAAGTGCCGGGCGAACCGGGTGGCCAGCAGGCTTGTCACGGCCCAGGCCAGCGGTGCGGCACTCAGTACGATCGCAGCCTGCCCCAGGCTCACCCCGTATCCGGCCGTGAGCAGCACGGTGATCAGACCGTCCGCGCCGAAATACCCGACGGCGAACAACACCATCGCCCCCAGCGCGGCCGGTGTGCCCCGCCGCAGGCGCACGGTTCCCCTGGGTAGCAACGTGATCATCCCGGCCAGCGCGACCAGCGCCCCGGCGATCGCCGGGGGCCACCAGTCCGCGCTCAGCACGACGGCCGCGGCTCCCAGCGGTATCAGCAACGTGCGGCCCAGTGGGTGTGCCGCGGCCGGTTCGGGTGGTTCGTCGCGAACCGTGCGCACGATCAGTAACCGTCCGAAAAGGACGAACGGAACGGGGAGCAGCAAGGTCCAGCGCCAGCCGGCGAGATGCGCCAGGCCCAGCGTCGCCGCCGGGCCGACGAGGGCTGGCACGAGCCACATCGCGGAGGACGCGGCCACCACGCGGACGCGCATCCGCTCGTCCAGGTGCCGGATCGCCGAACTGATCCCGAAAACCGCCAGCAGACCGCCGGCAAGGCCGTTGGCGAACTGCCCGATCGCGAACGTCCACGCGTTCCCGGCGGTCGCGGCGAGGGCGAGGCCGCCGAGGTAGGCGAGCATGCCGACGACCAGGGTGCCGCGGGCGCCGAGCCGTCGCAGCACCCGGCTCGCCAGGGCAAGCGCGACGAACAACCCCAGCGTCGAGCCGGCGATGAGGAGCCCGAGTCTGTCGCGCGCGTCCAGGTCCGCGGCGATGACCGGCAGCAGCGTGGCCGCGACGAAACTCGTGACGGCGGCGGCGAACTCGAGCGCGATGATCCCGACCGCGAGCACGTGCGGTCTTCGCGCGAGTTCGCGGTCGGTCACGTATAGAGCTCCCGGTCGTAGAGGTTGAGCTGCACCCACACACCGTCCGGATCCCGGACACGCAGCGAATGCCCGAATCCCTCGTCGATCACCGGCCCCGGCGCGAACCCGGCGGCCCGCAACCGCTCCGCGACCTCCTCCAGCGGTTCGGTGACCTCGAACGCCAGCTCGCACCGGCCGGCCTCCGCGTCGTCGCGGTGGAGCGCGAGCAGTCCGCCGTCCGCGGGCATCTCGATCCAGCCACCGGGGCGCGACCGCGGCCCGTCCCGCAGGCCGAGCGCGCGGAAGAACCGGTTGAGGGCGGCGACATCCGAGCTGTAGCGGATCGGCATCACGCGGATCACGACGACTCCTCTTCGTGCTGCCGTAGGAAGTCCTCGAGCGCGCGCTCGACGAACGACGAGAGCGATTCTTCGGCGTCGATGCAGGCGTGTTTCACCCGCCTGATCAGGTCGGGCGGCAGGTAGACGCTGAATTGCCGTTTGGCGGCCGGTGCCATGCGTGCATGCTAGCAAGTGAGCATGCGGGCATGCATGCACTTTGCGCCAGTCGGCTAGGCTCACGGACATGCCGGACACGCAGTACGAAGACCTGCTCCGCAAGGTGCTCGACACGGGCGCCCGCAAGGCCGACCGCACCGGTACCGGCACGCGGTCGATCTTCGGGCACCAGTTGCGTTACCGGCTGGCCGACGGGTTTCCGTTGATCACCACCAAAAAGGTGCACTTCCGCTCGATCGCGTACGAGTTGCTGTGGTTCCTGCGCGGCGACGCGAACGTGAAGTGGCTGCAGGAGAACGGCGTCACGATCTGGGACGAGTGGGCCGCCCCGGACGGTGACCTCGGGCCCGTGTACGGCGTGCAGTGGCGGTCCTGGCCGACGCCGGACGGCGGGCACATCGACCAGATCAGCGAGGTGCTGCGCACCCTGCGCGAGAACCCCGACTCGCGGCGGATCATCGTTTCGGCGTGGAACGTCGCCGACATCCCGCGCATGGCGCTGCCGCCGTGTCACGCGTTCTTCCAGTTCTACGTCGCCGGCGGCGAGCTGTCCTGCCAGCTGTACCAGCGCAGCGCGGACCTGTTCCTCGGCGTGCCGTTCAACATCGCCAGCTACGCGCTGCTGACCCACATGATCGCCGCACAGGTCGGCCTGCGTGCCGGGGACTTCGTGTGGACCGGCGGGGACTGCCACATCTACGACAACCACGAAGAGCAGGTCCGCACCCAGCTAGCCCGCGACGCGCGACCGTTCCCCACGCTGCGGCTGGCCCCGGCGGAGAGCCTGTTCGACTACAGCTACGAGCACTTCACGATCGAGGGCTACGACCCGCATCCCGGTATCAAGGCACCGGTGGCGGTGTGATCGGGCTGATCTGGGCGCAGGCGGCGAACGGCGTCATCGGGCGTGACGGCGAGCTGCCGTGGCACCTGCCGGAGGACATGACGCACTTCCGCACCCTGACCAGGGGGGCGACGGTGATCATGGGCCGCCGCACGTGGGAGTCGCTGCCGCCGCGGTTCCGCCCGCTGCCGGGACGGCGCAACCTCGTGCTGTCACGGACCCCGCAGGACGGCGCGGAAACGTTCCCCGACCTGCCGCGGGCGCTCGCCGCGGTGACCGGGGACGCGTGGGTCATCGGCGGTGCGGCCGTGTACAAGGCGGCGCTGCCCTACGCCGACCGGATCGTGGTGACCGAGATCCGCGAAGCCTTCGACGGCGACACCTACGCCCCGGACATCGGGCGCGACCCGGACGCCACGGGGGAGTGGGAGGAGTCGGAGACCGGGCTGCACTACCGGTTCCTGACCTGGGGCTGAGTCGTCCCCGCGGCGGTCAGTGGGCGATGAACAGGATCTCGTCCCGGGAGTACTCGTGGCCCGGGTGCTTCTCCTTCAGGTGCGCCTGCGTCTTCTCCACGAGCTGGTCCTCTGTCTCGCCGGTGATCCGCTCGCCACAGGGGCAGTCCACGGTCGTCTTCATCTCGCCACCTTCGCCTCGGCTGAACTACTCGACTGAAGTATGCGAGACCCATTATGGTTCCGCGAACGCGCCGGTGTGTCGACGGTCACCGGGGCAAATCGGATACCCCGTGTTAGGAATGCCTGCGTAGTCTTCACGGTGCTGACCGCTATGGCGTGAATGTCGGCACCGTGAGTACACCGGCGTACGGCTCCCGGCGTTCGCCGCTCGACTGTTGACGAGGTGGTTCGATGCTGGTCGGTGTCCTGAAGGAGGCCACCGTGGGGGAGACCCGGGTGGCGGCGACGCCCGCGACCGTGGCCCAGCTGCTGAAGCTGGGATACGACGTGGTCGTGGAGCCCGGGGCCGGCGCGGCGGCGAGTTTCACCGACGAGGCCTACGCCGAGGCCGGTGCCGCCATCGGCGAGGCGGTGCGGGCCGACATCGTCCTCGGCGTGAACGCGCCGAGCGAGCGGCAGCTGGACGCGCTCTCGCCCGGCGCGACAGTGATCAGCCTGCTGTCCCCGGCACTGAACAAGGACCTCGTCGACGACCTGGCCAAGCGCCCGATCACGGCGCTGGCGATGGACGCGGTGCCGCGCATCTCGCGGGCGCAGTCGCTGGACGTGCTGTCGTCGATGGCGAACATCGCGGGGTACCGCGCGATCGTGGAGGCGGCGCATGCGTTCGGCCGCTTCTTCACCGGACAGGTCACCGCGGCGGGCAAGGTGCCGCCGGCGAAGGTGCTGGTGGTCGGCGCCGGTGTCGCGGGGCTGGCGGCGATCGGCGCGGCCGGCTCGCTCGGCGCGGTCGTGCGCGCCACCGACCCGCGCCCCGAGGTCGCCGACCAGGTCAAATCGCTGGGCGGGGAGTACCTCTCGATCGAGGCGCCCGAGGTCGAGGTGTCGGCGACCGGCTACGCCAAGGAGATGAGCGACGACTACAAGGCCCGCGAGCGGCAGCTGTACGAGGACCAGTGCCGCGACGTGGACATCATCGTCACGACCGCGCTGATCCCCGGCAAGCCCGCACCGCGCATCATCACCGCCGACATGGTGGCCTCGATGCGGCCCGGCAGCGTGATCGTGGACATGGCCGCGGCCAACGGCGGCAACGTCGAGGGCACCGTGGCGGGCGAGGCCGTGACGACGGACAACGGCGTGACGATCCTCGGCTACACCGATCTCGCCGGCCGCCTGCCGACCCAGTCCTCCCAGCTGTACGGGACGAACCTGGTCAACCTGATGAAGCTGGTGACGCCGGCCAAGGACGGCACCCCGGTGTTCGACCTCGACGACGTGGTCATCCGCTCGATGACGGTGGTCCGCGAGGGTGAGCTGCTGTGGCCACCGCCCCCGGCGCAGGTCTCGGCGTCCCCGGCGCAGGCGGCCCCGGCCAAGGCGGCCGCCGAGCCCGAACCGGAGAAGAAGAAGCTGTCCGCGCCGGCCAGGATCGGGCTGATCGCGCTGGCGGGGGCACTGCTGTTCCTGCTGGTCGCGGCCTCACCGCCGGCGTTGCAGGGACATCTGACGGTGTTCGCGCTCGCGGTGGTGGTCGGGTTCTACGTGATCGGGCATGTGCACCACGCGCTGCACACGCCGCTGATGTCGGTGACCAACGCGATCTCCGGGATCATCGTGGTCGGCGCGCTTTTGCAGGTGGGACACGGAAACGCGGCGATCACCTGGCTGTCGTTCGCCGCCATCCTGCTCGCGTCGATCAACATCTTCGGCGGGTTCGCCGTCACCCGGCGCATGCTCTCCATGTTCTCCCGCAGCTGAGCCCGACGACGAAGGTCCTCTGACATGAATCTCGAGACGATCGCACAAGCGGCCTACATCGTCGCCGCGTTGTTGTTCATCATGGCGCTCGCCGGCCTGTCGCGGCACGAGACCGCCAAGACAGGGAACGGGTTCGGCATCGCGGGCATGGTCGTCGCGCTGGCCGCGACGATCGCGCTCGCCGTGGAGCGGGAGATCTCCGTGCTCGGCGTGGTGCTGCTCGTGGTCGCGATGATCGCGGGCGCCGCCGTCGGCCTGCAGCGGGCCCGCGTGGTGCAGATGACGGGCATGCCCGAGCTGATCGCGTTGCTGCACTCGTTCGTCGGGCTCGCCGCGGTGCTGGTGGGCTGGAACGGGTACCAGCAGGTCGAAGCCGACCCCGGGGGTGCGGAGGCGCGGACGCTGGACGCGCTCGGGCTGGGCGGGATCCACTCGGCCGAGGTGTTCATCGGCGTGTTCATCGGCGCGGTGACCTTCACCGGGTCGATCGTGGCGTTCTTGAAGCTGTCGGCGCGGATCTCCTCGGCGCCGCTGATGTTGCCGGGCAAGAACTTCCTCAACCTCGGCGCGCTCGTGGTGTTCGTGGCGCTGACGGTGTGGTTCGTGACCGACCCGCAGCTGTGGCTGCTGATCGTGGTCACCCTGGTCGCGCTCGCGCTGGGCTGGCATCTGGTCGCCTCGATCGGCGGCGGCGACATGCCGGTCGTGGTGTCGATGCTGAACAGCTACTCGGGCTGGGCGGCCGCGGCGAGCGGGTTCCTGCTGGAGAACAATCTGCTGATCATCACCGGCGCACTCGTCGGATCCTCCGGTGCGTATCTGTCCTACATCATGTGCAAGGCGATGAACCGGTCGTTCATCTCGGTCATCGCGGGCGGGTTCGGGCTGGAGGCCGGGCCTGCCGACGACACCGACTACGGCGAGCACCGGGAGATCAACGCCGACGGTGTCGCCGAGCTGCTGGCCGACGCGAGCAGTGTGATCATCACGCCGGGCTACGGCATGGCGGTCGCGCAGGCGCAGCACGGGGTCGCCGAGCTGACCCGCAAACTGCGCGAACGCGGGGTCGAGGTCCGGTTCGGCATCCACCCGGTTGCCGGGCGGCTGCCGGGGCACATGAACGTGCTGCTCGCCGAGGCGAAGGTGCCCTACGACATCGTGCTGGAGATGGACGAGATCAACGACGACTTCGCCGACACCGACGTCGTGCTCGTCATCGGCGCCAACGACACGGTCAACCCCGCCGCCGCGGAGGACCCGGGTTCGCCGATCGCCGGCATGCCGGTGCTCACCGTGTGGGAAGCGAAGAACGTGATCGTGTTCAAGCGCTCCATGTCCTCGGGCTACGCGGGGGTGCAGAATCCGTTGTTCTTCCGGGAGAACACGGCCATGCTCTTCGGCGACGCCAAGGAACGGGTCGAGGACCTGATTCGCGCGCTGCCCGCCACGAGCACCGCGCACGCCGCGGCGTCGGCTTAGTGGGTGCGCTGTCTGGCGTTGAAGCGGGCCTTCTTCTGACGGTTCCCGCACGTGTTCATGTCGCACCACTTGCGGGTGCGGCTCTGGCTGGTGTCGAAGAACGCGGCCTGGCAGGTCGGTGACGCGCACAGCGCGAGCTTGCCGTCCCGCTCGCCCGAGATGATGCCGACCGCGTCGGCGGCGATCACGCTGAGGGCGTCCGCCACGCGGGCGGGCGAGCCGAGCTGCCAGCGCCGTTCGCCCTCGGGTGTCAGTACTGCCGCGGCCCCGCCCCGCATGCTGCGGTCGTTGATGACCCGGACGGCAGCCGCGGGAAGCGCTTTCCGGAGCGCGGCCGCCGTCGCGGCGGCGTGAATCGACTCCCTCAGTTCCCGGGCGAGGTCGAGCTCGGCGGTAGTGCAGGAGTCCACGGCGAGGCCGTTCACCGCCAGCCAGTCGGCGAGTCGGCGCGGCGTGGGGATGCGCTCCACCGGTTCACCATGTCGCTCCGACAGCGTGCCCGTGAAGCTGGTCGCCAGCACGTTACCGAGGCGGAAGTCAGGGAACCCAGCACGCATGGAACCACCTTAGCCGGTTGCCGGTGGACCGTGCCCGTGGTAGAACCGTCTTAGCCGGTTCTGCGATGGCCAGGAGGTCTCATGTCCGGTCCGACCAGCGAGGTGCGAGCCTTCGAAGTCCACGCCACCGACGCCGATCTCGATGATCTGCACGCGCGCCTGGCCGCGGCGCGGTTGCCGGAGGCCGAGACCGTCGAACGCCGATGGGCACAGGGGTGCCGCTCGCCGATCTCGTCGATCTCGTGCACTACTGGCGCACCGGATACGACTGGCGGTCCTTCGAGGACCGTCTCAACCGGACCGGCCAGTTCCGCGTGATCATCGACGGGCTGGGAATCCACTTCCTGCACCGCCGGTCCGCGCGCCCGGACGCCACTGCGCTGATCCTGACGCACGGCTGGCCGGGCAGCGTCGCCGAGTTCATCGACGTGGTGGACGAGCTGGCGGATCCGGCGGACGCGGACACGCCGGCGTTCCACGTCGTGGTCCCGTCGCTGCCGGGCTTCGGTTACAGCGACAAGCCCGCCGTCACCGGATGGGGAACCGAGAAGATCGCGGCCGCGTGGGTGGAACTGATGGGAAGGCTCGGCTACGACAGGTTCCTGGCCCACGGTGGCGACTGGGGCGGCAACATCACCACGGTCCTCGGCGGCCGGTTCCCGGCGCACGTTCTCGGTATCCACACGACGTTCGCGGCGGCACCGCCCGGGCTGAGCATGGCCGGGCTGAGCGCGGCCGAGCGCGCGTGGGCCGAGGAAACCCGCGACTTCTACGACGGTCCCCATGGCGCGTACGCGAAGCAGCAAGCGACACGGCCGCAGACCATCGGCTACTCGCTCGTCGATTCACCGGTCGGGCTTCTCGCCTGGATTCTCGACAAGTTCGCCGAATGGTCGGACACCAGGGACAGCCCGTTCGAGACGATTTCCCGGGACCGCGTTCTCGATGACGTCACCCTGTACTGGCTGACGCGGACCGGCGCGTCGGCGGCCCGCATCTACTACGAAAGCCACGATAGCCTGGACCCCGCACTCCGGGTCGACGTCCCGTCGGCGATCACCATGTATCCCCGCGACATCGAGAAGTGCCCGCTCCCGTGGGCACAAGAGCGGTACCGGCGGATTGTCCGGTGGTCCGTGCCCGAAGCCGGAGGACACTTCCCCGCACTGGAAGTCCCCAGGTACTTCGTCGACGATCTGCGGGAGGGCCTCGCGGCAGTGCTGGCCGCCGACCGGTGAATGCCGCCGTATGCTGTCGTGCGCGAGACGGACGAGTGGGGAGACAGCGATGGCTGGGCGGAGTGCGGCGGCCGAGGCGCCGGTCGGTGGCGACTGGCGTGAATTCGGGCCGCTGGAGCTGACGCCGATTCTCGACGCCGCGCTCGACGTGTTCCAGGAGAACGGTTTCCACGGCGCGACCGTGCGCCACATCGCCCGGCGGGTCGGGCAAACGGTGCCGTCGCTGTACTACCACCACGACAGCAAAGAGGGCGTGTTCACCGCGCTGCTCGAACTCGGCACCGGCGAGGTGGCCTGGCGGGTGCGCGCCGCCGCCGAGGAGGCGCCTGGCCGGCCCGACCTGCAGTTCGTGAACGTCATCGAGGCGATCGTGCTGTACATGGCGCACCGCTCGCGGCTCGCGGCCCTCGACGGCGAGTTGCGGCACCTGTCGCCGCCGAACCGGCAGCGCTATGCCGAGCGCCGCAAGGAAGTGGAGACGGTGCTGCGTGAGGTGGTGGAGGCCGGTACCCGCGAGGGTATCTTCACCCCGGCCGAACCCGCCGAGACCGCGCGCGCACTGCTGGGCATGTGCCAGGCCATCGGCCGCTGGTACCGGCCGGACGGCCCGCTGCGGCCCGAGGAGCTGGCGGAGCGCTACGTCGACATCGCGCTGATGACCGTCGGCCTCGGCAAACGGCCCGGGCCAGGCAAGCCTCGCCGGCGCGTGCGGCGGTAGGACGAGACGCGGGTCACGCGGCCTACCTAGCGGTCGCTCAGTATGGTGGGGGCGACTGTCCGCCGACGAGAGGGACCACAGCAATGGTGCGCACGCGTTTCTGTGACGTGTTCGGGGTGGAACATCCCGTCGTGCAAGGCGGGATGCAGTGGGTCGGCCGCGCGGAGCTGGTCTCGGCCGTGGCGAACGCCGGCGGGCTCGGCTTCATCACCGCGCTGACCCAGCCGACCCCGGACGATCTCGCCAAGGAGATCGCGCGGTGCCGCGAGCTGACCGACAAGCCGTTCGGCGTGAACCTGACGATCCTGCCCTCGATCAACCCGCCGCCGTACGCGGAGTACCGGGACGTGATCATCGGCTCCGGGGTGCCGGTCGTGGAGACCGCGGGTTTCAACCCGGCCGAGCACCTGCCCGCGTTCCGCGAGGGCGGGGTCAAGGTGCTGCACAAGTGCACCAGCGTGCGGCACGCGGTCAAGGCGCAGGAACTCGGCGTCGACGGGATCTCCATCGACGGGTTCGAATGCGCCGGCCACCCCGGTGAGGACGACATTCCCGGCCTGGTGCTGATCCCGGCCGCCGCCGAGAAGATCACCATCCCGATGGTCGCCTCCGGCGGGTTCGGCGACGCCCGCGGACTGGTCGCCGCGCTGGCGCTCGGGGCGGACGGCATCAACATGGGCACCCGGTTCCTGGCCACGGTCGAGGCGCCGGTGCACGACGCGGTCAAGCGGCGGCTGGTCGAGGCCACCGAACGCGACACCGACCTGATCTTCCGTCCGCTGCGCAACACCGCGCGGGTGGCGCGCAACTCCGTCAGCACCGAGGTGGTGTCCATTTTGGACCAGGGTGGCGAGTTCGAGGACGTGCGCGAGCTGGTCGCCGGTGCCCGTGGCCGCAAGGTGTTCGAGACCGGCGATCTGGACCTCGGCATCTGGAGCGCGGGCGTGGTGCAGGGCATCATCAACGACATCCCGACCGTGGCGGAGCTGATCGGCCGGATCGTCGGCGAGGCACGTGAACTCATCGCCGGCCGGCTGGCCGGTGTGCTGAACTGAGAGGACAGAGCATGGACATCAATGGTGTTGTCGCGCTGGTCACCGGCGGTGCGTCGGGGCTGGGCCAGGCCACGGTGCGTGAGCTGCACGGCAAGGGTGCGAAGGTCGTGATCGTCGATCTGCCGTCCTCGGACGGTGCCGCCGTGGCGAAGGAGCTGGGTGACGGCGCGGTGTTCGCCCCGGCGGACGTGACCAGTGCGGACGAGGTCACGGCGGCGCTGGACACCGCGGCGGAACTGGGATCGTTGCGGGTGGCGGTGAACTGCGCCGGGATCGGCAACGCGATCAAGACCGTGGGCAAGCAGGGCGCGTTCCCGCTGCCGGATTTCACGAAGATCATCAACGTGAACCTGGTCGGCACGTTCAACGTGATCCGGCTGGCGGCCGAGCGGATCTCGAAGACCGAGCCGGTGGGCGAGGAGCGCGGCGTCGTCATCAACACCGCGTCGGTCGCGGCGTTCGACGGCCAGATCGGGCAGGCGGCGTATTCGGCGTCCAAGGGCGGCATCGTCGGCATGACCCTGCCGATCGCGCGGGACCTGGCCAGCCTGAAGATCCGGGTGGTGACGATCGCGCCCGGGTTGTTCCACACCCCGCTGTTCGCCACCCTGCCGCAGGAGGCGATCGACTCGCTGGGCGCGCAGGTTCCGCACCCGTCGCGACTGGGCGACCCGGCGGAATACGCCGCGCTGGCGAGGCACATCGTGGAGAACCCGATGCTCAACGGCGAAACGATCCGCCTCGACGGCGCGATCCGGATGAGCCCGCGGTAGTCATGCGGGCGATGCGGCTGACCGAGTTCGCCGGGCCCGGCGCGCTCCGGCTGGACGAGATCGAGGAGCCGCGCGACGCGCGGCGCGTTCTCGTCGAGCTGGACGCGGCCGGGGTGTCCTTTCCGGACTTGCTGCAGTCCCAAGGGCTTTACCAGATCAAGCGGGAACTTCCGTGCGTGCTCGGCACCGAGGGCGCCGGCACGATCCGCGCGGCTCCGGCGGACAGCGGATTCACCGCGGGGCAACGGGTCGCGGTGCTCGCGTCGGCGGGCGCGTGGCAGCAGGTGGTCGCCGTCGATCCGGCCAGCGTGCTGCCGCTGCCCGATCGCGTGCCGCTCACCGCGGCGGCCGGACTGCCGCTGAACTACCTGACCGGCCACTTCGCGTTGTGGCGGCGGGCGAAGGCCGAGCCGGGGGAGACCGTGCTGGTGCACGGCGCCGCCGGCGGGGTCGGCGTGGCCGCGCTGAACCTGTGCCGTGCGTGGGGACTGCGGGCGATCGCGGTCGTCAGCGACGAACGCAAGGCGAAGGTGGCCGCCGCCGAGGGGGCGGACCACGTCGTGTTCGCCGACGGCTGGCTGGACGCGGTCCGCGAGTACACCGGCGGGCGCGGCGTGAACATCGTGCTCGACCCTGTCGGCGGGGACCGGTTCACCGACAGCCTCCGCAGCCTCGCGCCCGAAGGCCGGGTCGTGGTGCTCGGGTTCACCGGGGGCGGCATCCCGACGGTGAAGGTGAACCGGTTGCTGCTCAACAACATCTCGGTAATCGGCGCGGGCTGGGGCGAAGTTCTGCGCCAGGAGCCGGGGTACGCGCGGCGGCAGTGGGATCAGCTGTACCCGCTGCTGGCGGACGGGCGGCTGCGGGTGACCGAACCCGAGGTGCGCCCGCTGGCGCAGGCCGCCGACGCGCTCGAGGCGCTCGCGAACCGCACCGTCACCGGAAAGCTCGTACTCTCGCTGCGGTGAGTGTGTCCGGAGGTCGTATGGCGCGTGTGGTCATCACCGGCGGGGCCGGGTTCCTCGGGTCGTTGCTGGCCCGGCGGCTGCTCGCCGGTCCGGTCGCGCTGGGCGGGGCGGAACCAGCCGGGATCGGGGAGCTGATCCTGGCCGATCTCGCCGAGCCCGCCGTCACCGGCGACCGGGTGCGCGCCGTGGTGGGACCGCTGGAGGACGTGCTCGGCGAACTGGGTGAGGTGGACGCGATCTTCCATCTCGCCGGTGTGGTCAGCGGCGCCGCCGAGGCCGATTTCGACCTGGGCATGCGCACGAACCTGGACGGCACGCGCGCGCTGCTGGAGTACGCGCGGGCGCTGCCGGTGCCGCCGGTGCTGGTGTTCTCCAGTTCGCTCGCGGTGTTCGGCAGCGATCCGGCGATCGGCCCGGTCGGCGTCGTGGACGACGACACCCTGCCGCGTCCGCAGAGCAGCTACGGCATCCAGAAGTTCATCGGTGAGCAGCTCGTCGCCGACTACACCCGCAAGGGCTTCGTGCGTGGCCGGTCCGTGCGGCTGATGACCGTGTCGGTGCGGCCGGGCAAACCGAACGCCGCCGCGTCGAGCTTCCTGTCCGGCATCGTCCGGGAACCGCTGGCGGGGGAGCGCGCGGTGTGCCCGGTGCCGCCGGACACGCCCGTCGCGCTGTCCTCACCCGGGCGCACCCTGGACGGCATCCTGCGTGCCGCCGCGGTCGATGACGCCACCTGGGGCAGCCGCACCGCGATGAACCTGCCCGCGCTGACCACCACGCCCAGGGACATGGCCGCCGCCCTCGACCGCGTCACCGGCACGCGGGCCGGCAAGCTGATCGACTGGGCCGTGGATCCGGCGATCACGGACATCGTGAGCACCTGGCCGGCCGAGTTCCGCACCCCGCGCGCGCACCGGCTCGGGCTCAGGCCCGAGCGGTCCTTCGACGACATCGTGCGGGCGTATCTCGGCTCCTCACCAGGTTGATCCGGGCAGCTCGACGCCGTGCAGGGCGCGCCCGACGAGCTCGGTGAACCATTCGCCGGTGAAATCGGGGCTCGGGCCGCTGTCCGGTCCGGAAGGGTCGAGGCTGCGCGCGTGCAGCCGGCCGATTTCCTGGTTGGCCTCGACGAACGAGCGCATTCTCCGTTCGTAGCCCGCGAACCCGGCTTCCGGATCCCACCCGCTGGTGGCGAGCTCCCCGGCAAGCAGGTAGGCGCCGACCAGGGCCAGGCCGGTGCCCTGTCCCGACATCGGCGACGAGCTGAAGGCCGCGTCCCCGAGCAGTCCCACTCGTCCCCGGGACCAGCGGTCCATCACCACCTGGGCGACCTGGTCGAGGTAGAAGTCCGGAGTGTCGTCCAGATGCGCGAGGATGTCCTGGGTGAGCCAGCCCAGGCCGGCCATCCGCTCGCGCAGCAGGCGCTTCTGACCCGGGATGTCGCGGTGGTCGACGTCGAGATCGTTCGCGGTGAAGGAGAATATCGCCATCGCCCGGGTGGCGTCCTGGATGGGCCGGAGGCCGGCCGAGCGCCCGGACTCCTGGTGGTCGATCAGCCAGCGGTCCAGCCCGAACTCGTTGGGCACGCTGTAGAAGGCCAGGACGTGCCCGAGATGGCGGACGAACCGCTCGTGCGGCCCGAAGACCATCGCGCGCAGCGCCGAGTGCAGCCCGTCCGCGCCGACGACCAGCTCGAAGCGCCGCCGGTCGCCGCCGGCGAAGGTCACGTCGGCGCCGTCCGCGTCCTGGGTCAGCTCGCTGATCCGGTCTCCGAAGACGTACTCGACATCGTGGCGGGTGTCCTCGTAGAGCACCCGCGACAGGTCCCCGCGCAGGATCTCGATTTCCGCGATGTATCCGTCGCCGCCGTCGTCGTCCGCGCGGAAGGTCTCCAGCACGTTCCCGTCCGCGTCCACGGTGCGCGCGCCGGCGGTGCGGGTACACGCCGCGCGTACCGCCGCTTCCAGCCCCATCCGCCGGATCACCTCCCTGGCCACGCCGCGCGCGTCCACCGCCTGCCCACCGGGACGCAGCCCGGCGGCCCGCTCCACCACGGTCACCTCGGCTCCCCGCCGCCGCAGCCAGTGCGCCAGCGCGGGCCCCGGCGATGCTCGCCCCCGCCACCAGCACCCTGGGACCGCCCGTTGCCTGCTTCCGTCCCGAGTCCTCGACACCCACCATTGCCTCCGCCGTTGTCGATGTGTTCAGCCCTATCGACCGCGGAACCACCCGGAACTCATCGGTGTGGCCGGCCGGTGGTGCGGGCCGGGTTCACGCCAGCACGAAGTAACGCAGCCCAGCATGACGACGTTGGCGCTGGCGCCGACCGCGGTGAGGTTGCGCATGCCGACCAGACTTCCCGGCGCACCGGCACGCGGCGCATTCCCTTGTGGACGGTCGCCGAACGGGGTGGTGGGGTAAAAAGGAAGACATGCCGACTCGCCGACCGTCTCGTGCCGACACCTCCTCCGCACACCCCGCGCCCGACGATGTCGACGCGGTGACGGACGCGGTGCTGACGGCGTCCCGGTTGCTGGTCGCGGTGTCGGCGCGCTCCATCGCCTCGGTCGACGAGTCCATCACGATTCCCCAGTTCCGGCTGCTGGTCGTGCTCGACACGCGCGGCCCGCTCAAGCTGACGGCGCTGGCCGAGCAGCTGGCGGTCAACCCGTCCACGGCCACCCGCATGGTGGACCGGCTGGTGGCGGCGGATCTGGTCAGCAGGCAGGCGAATCCCGCCTCGCGGCGTGAGCTGGTCGTCACGCTCACCGACGGCGGTTCGGCCGTGGTGCGCCAGGTGACGCAACGCCGGCGCGCCGAGATCACCCGCATCGTCGGCCGGATGCCCGCCACCACCCGGCGCGGCCTCGTGCGCGCCCTCGCGGCGTTCGCCGAGGCCGGCGACGAACCCTCGATCGAACCGGGCGCCGACGCGTTCTGGGTCTGAAACCCCGGCGAGACAAGGGTCACCACTCGTGCCTATGGCAAGTGTTGCATACTGCAATGGTGTCTGCGGGAGTGGTGAGAAGGCAGGATCGGGTTGACGTACCCGCGCATCAGCCGGCGGGCCGCTGGCTCCGGGAGAGCTCGACCGGGCTGATCGCGCTCGCGATCCTGATCGGAGCCGGCGCGGGGCTCGGGGCGGTAGCTTTTCGCTGGCTGATCACCACGTTCACCCATCTCTTCTCCGGCCACGAGGACTACTCCGCGGCCGGCGGACAGGCCCATCCGTGGTTCCCCGCGCTCGGCCCGTGGTTCCTGCTGCTCGCGCCGGTCGTCGCCGGCCTGGTCTACGGTCCGCTGGTGTACCGGTTCGCCCCCGAGGCGCGGGGACACGGCGTGCCCGAGGTCATGTACGCGGTCACCGAACGCGGCGGCCGGATCCCGGCGCAGGTGACGGTCGTCAAGGCCCTCGCGTCGGCGATGTGCATCGGTTCCGGCGGATCGGTCGGCAGGGAAGGCCCGATCGTCCAGATCGGCTCGGCACTCGGCTCCACGCTGGGCCGGCTGACCCGGCTGCCCGAATCGCGGCTGCGGGTGCTGGTGGCGTGCGGCGCGGCGGGCGGGATCGCGGCGACCTTCAACGCGCCGCTGGCCGGGCCGTTCTTCGCGATGGAGCTGATTCTGCGCAGCTTTGCGGTGGAATCATTCGGGGCGGTCGTGCTCTCCAGCGTGACCGCGAGCGTGGTGGGGCGCGCGATCCTCGGCAACACGCCGTTCCTCGATCTGCCGCCGTTCACCCTGCGCAATCCGGTGGAGTACCTGCTGTTCGTCGCGCTCGGCGTGCTCGTGGGCGCGTGCGGGGTGCTGTTCACCCGGGTGCTGTACTGGATCGAGGACGCGTGCGACTGGCTCTGGCGCGGGCCGGAATGGCTGCGGCCTGCCGCCGGCGGGCTGGTCCTCGGTGGCCTGCTCCTGCTGCTGCCGGAGATGTACGGCGTCGGGTATCCGGTGCTGCAGAACGCCGTCGAGGGCAAGTATGTGTTCGGCTTCCTGCTGCTGTTGCTCGCGGGCAAGATGCTCGCGACGAGCCTGACGATCGGGATCGGCGGTTCCGGTGGCGTGTTCGCGCCGTCGCTGTTCATCGGGGCGATGGCGGGCACCGCGTTCGGCACGGCGGTGCACGCGTGGCTGCCGGGCCTGACCGCGTCGCCCGGGGTGTACGGGCTGATCGGGATGGGCGCGGCGTTCGCCGGGGCCGCGCGTGCGCCGATCACGGCGGTGATCATCCTGTTCGAGCTGACCGGCCAGTACACGATCATCCTGCCGATGCTCACCGCCATCGTGATCGCGACCGCGACCAGTAAGGCGTTGCTGGGCAAGGACACCATCTACACGCTCAAGCTGCGCCGCCGGGGTGTGGACATCGAACGGACGCCCGAGGCGCGGCGGCTGGCGGGGCTGCGGGTGGCCACGGCGATGGAGGCGCTGCCCGAACCGCTGTCCGCGACGACGAGCCTCGCGGACGCGGCGCACGCGCTCGCGGTCTGCGGGCACGGCATGCTTCCCGTCACCGGGGAGGACGGGCGGTATGGGGGATGCGTGACCGCGCGTGCGGTCGCCGAGGCGCTCGCGGCGGAGGACCGGCACGTCAACGGCGTCGGGGATCTGGCGGAGCTGCCGCCGCTGCTCACGCCCGATTCCTCGCTCGCCGACGCCCTGACCGCGCTCACCGATGCGCCCGGCACCGGCCTGCCGGTGCTCTCGGACGGCCGGGAACTCACCGGATGGCTTACCCACCAAGCGGTTCTCAACGCAGTGCACCCGGTGTCATGATCGCTCCGCTGTCCTGGCACACGGCACTCACCACCTGGGACATGCCGGTTCCCGCCGCGGTCCTGCTGGCACTCGCCATGCTGTGCTACGGCTGGGGTGTGTGGCGGGCACGGCCGTGGCCGGTGGCGCGGACCGCCTGGTTCGCGGCCGGCCTGGCGGTGACCGCCTTCGCCGTGGGCGGCAGTGTGCACGTCTACAGCGACGTGCTGTTCTCGATGCACATGGCGCAGCATCTGCTGCTCATCGCCGTCGCGCCGGCGTTGCTGGTGCTGGGCCGCCCGCTGACGCTGCTGCGCGTGAACCGCAGGTTCGTGCGCGCGGTGTCGCATCCGTTGGTGGCGCTGGGTTTGTACGCCGCCGTGGTGGCGGGCACGCACCTGACGCCGTTCCCGCAGGCCGCGCTCACACATCCGGTGCTGCACGGCGCCGAGGAAGTTCTTTACCTCGTCAGTGGGTACCTGTTGCTGTTGCCGGTGCTGGGGGATCCGCCGGTGCGGCCGCCGCTGCCGCCGATGATGGGACTCGTGGTGCTTTTCCTCGGCATGGTCGTCGACACGATCGTCGGTGTCAGCCTGCTGATGACGCCACACGAGCCGTTCCCCGGTTACGCCGCGGCCGGCCGGGACTGGGGGCCCGCGCTGGTCGAGGACCTGCACTGGGGCGGTGCGGCGATGTGGGTCGGCGGGGACATCCTGATGGCCGCGCTGGCGATCGTCGTGATCGCCCGGTGGGTGCGGGCCCCCGACCGCGGCGGCGACCTCGGGCCGTGGCTCGAGGCCGCCCGCCGTTCCGCGATCGGCGAGGACGTCGGTCCCGGCGCGGATCTGGACGACGACGAGGAAGCGTTGCGCGCCTACAACGCGATGCTGGCGCGCCTCGCCTCCGGCGACCGGGTCACGAGGCCCGTTCCGCCTGGTGCTCGCGGTGGGTCATCAGCGCGGCCGAGCCCGACAGGATCACGAGCAGCACGCCCGCGACGACGTCGTTGACGGTGGCCGATGCGGTCTTCGACGTCGCGTAGTCCAGCACGAAGGGCGCCGCGATCAGCCACACGCCGATCACGGCATTGACCACGCTCGGCCAGACCCGCCCGCGTGGCAGCACGACCCTGGTCGCCGCGAGCACGCCGACCACGAGCGCGACCATCACGTCGTTGATGTCACCGGCGCCGTTGATCGTCGGGAACCGGTAATGCAGTGCGAACGGGGCGAATCCGAGCCAGACCGCCAGCAGGACGACCAGTCCACTTGGGAGGCTGGGCGTCAGCCGCCCTTCGGTCTGGTGTCCCACCCAGAAGTTCCGGGTCCAGGTTTCGGTTTGTCCTGATGTCATCTGAGTTGCCATCGCAACCTCCCGCACCCCATTGTCGCGCAGGAAAGTGCTTGCCGCGTACCGCGAAGGGGTGGCTGTTCGGTCACACCATGACAGTGCAAAGGCAGGTTAAGAGCGTGTCTCATTTGGTGAGTTTCTTGTAGCAGGTGATGGTGGCGGCGAGGGTGAGGAAGGCGAGGTAGTGGCTGGCTTTGCGTTCGTAGCGGATGGTCAGGCGCCGGTAGCCGGTC
>Ga0164243_10003022_pt1 | contig 27208 bp, 26 predicted proteins | sample OricompcompostOP_FD_108781 | JGI IMG/M metagenome (GOLD analysis project Ga0164243, IMG submission 108781) | Organic Plus compost microbial communities from Emeryville, California, USA - Original compost - Organic plus compost (OP) | ecosystem: Engineered > Solid waste > Mixed feedstock >...
GGATCCGGCTTTCGCTCTTCCGGGCGATTCGTCCGATGTTCAACCCGCAAGGAGATGGCCATGTCCACTGTTCCGATCGATGCAACGACTGACTCGCAAGTCCCTCCATGGGAGAGCGACCCCCGCGAGGAGGTGCGCGCCGAGGGCTGGGGCTGGGTCGCGTGCGAACGCGGCCGCCTCGCCCTGGATCTGCGCCGCTATGGCACGGAGCCGATGACGCGACGCGAGCCCACGGCCGATGAACTGCGCCTGCTGGCCCGTCTGGAAACCGAGCGTGAGTGGCTGATCTCGGCCTATGACGCCAACGAGGCCGAGCACGATCCGCGCAGCGAGGTCTACTGTTCGCAGGAGCAGTACTTGTGCAGCGCCATCGATGACGTACAGGACCGCATGGAAGCTGCCGAGGGCAACCTGCTGGAATGGACGCCCGGGCAGATGGCCCGTCTGGGCGCCGTGGTCTGTGTCGACGCGCGCGGCGATGTAATGGTGCACCGGGGCGTGTTCCGGCGCGGCGAGCGGTCGGCGTCCGGCGGGGCGCCTCGGCGGGAAGCGGGCGACCCGCGCCTGGCGCGCGACCTGAGCGCTCACCGCACCGCCGCGCTTCAGGCCATGGTGATGCAAAGCACGGCGGGCGCGCTGGCGATCCTGGCGCACCGCATGGTCGAAACCCTCTTCGAGCGGCACGGCCTGGGCAATGACGTGGTGAAGGTGCACATCCGGCCGACGACAGACGATGCGCTGGCGGCCGATGCGACGGACTATGAGGACTCCCCGGCCGGATGGCTGCTGACGAGCGCCCACACCGCATGGAGCGAGTGCCTGCCCGCGACCTCGGAAGCGCTCCTGCCCTGGCTGCTCGACCAGGACCAGGACACTGTCCTGTCACTGCTGGCGTACTGCACGGCGCGCTGCATCACGGTGGTGTCGGAGGGCGAGCGCGGCCGCGACTTCAGCGATGCGATCGCGCGGGCGTTCAGCCTGGACATGGCGGACTGGTGGCTGCCCACCGCCGACAACTACCTGCGGCATATGAGCCGGCGCGAGGCCACGGGCGAGGACTGCACGCAGACGGTCTCTGGCATGCCACGCGAGGAGGCCGCCCGGTTTTGCGCTGCAAAGCTGGAAGGCACGCGCTGGCTGCCCGAAGCGCTGCGCCCGCTCGACGCGCAAGGCGAGGCCGCCGAAGACGAGGCCGTGCAGGGTTCGGCTGTCGGGAGCGCGGCATGAACGACAGTTTCAAGATCATCGAGGGGCCGAAGGTCATCCATCCGCACAACGGCCCCGGCGGCCTCTACATGGTGCTTCTGCGCAAGCGCAGAACGCCGCTGGAGGACTGCTACGCCACGCTCAAGCGGCTGGCGCGCGAGCACGGCTACGACCCGGAAGGACAGGGACTGGTCGGCCCGCCGTGCCAGCACGGCATTTCCGCGGTCACCCATGCCGTGTGGTTCCGCGATGAGGTCGACGGACAGCCCCGGCCGGCGCTGGGCGCGGCATTCATCGCGCGGACGCTGCGGGTGTCTTCGGCGCACCTGCCGTGGGAAGGCTGCGCCGAGCGGCTCGACGCCGAGCAGCGCCGCGGCGAAATCTACGCGAACATCCATACGGGTTCGGACGAATTCCTCTCGGTGGCGCTGAACGACGACGGGTGGACCCTCCTGCTGTGGCGCGACAACGAGGCGGCGATCCGCCGCCTCGCGCAGGAGCGGCCTGAGGTCTGGATGCCGCTGAAGAACCTGATGGCGCTGGCCAGCGAGCACGGCTGCCAGTACCTGGAGATCGGCGGGGACCACGAACGCCTGCCGGACGAGTACGGGTTCGCCACCTTCGACTGGCCCGGGGAGGCGGAATGAGCGCCGCCGCCTTTTATGCTGGAAGATCGGCGCAGAAGCCAGGGCCTGCCGCGCCTGCTCCCCGATAGCCACAGTGGTCTCGCGCGTGGGGGCGATGGCCCCTCACAGCAGCGACTTCCGGCGATACGCTCGCACGGCCTTTTTCAGCCATGCGCCTGGCCTTGGAGGCGCGAGCACAGCCGATACGAAAGCGATCTGCGCATCGCGGGACAGCCGGATGACATCGTGCTGCTGAACGATCCTTGCCGCCGCCTCCTGCGTACTGTCAATCACCAGCTTGCTCAAAGTGCAACCCGCCAGCGCGGCTGCCCGCTGGAACAAGTCCTCCTGGTCGCTGGGCACGCGCACCTGCAGGCGCGCGTTGCGCGGCTGCTTCGGGTGCTCGGGCGTGCGCAGCATGGCTTGATTCCGGGATGTCTTGGTGGGCTCAGTATCGGTTGTACGTACGGATCAATCCAAGATGCGCCAGACTGCCGACCCGTCCTGCCGTGGCCGCGGGGCACCGATGCCCAACATTCGGCCCCTCAGGACCGGCCGAGCAGTTCCTGCACCTTCGTGCGTGTGGCCGCGTCCAGGGACGGCCACGCCGACAAGAGCGCGCGGCCCACGCGAGCCTGTTCCCATACGTCGCGTGCGCCGATCCAGAACACGCCGAGGCTCAGCGCGGCGGTCAGCGCCGCGCTGATCGCGCAGGCGCGCCAGATCGCCGCGGGCCGGCGGCCCGGGGATCGTGCGATCGCAACACCCGCCGGCGAGGGCAGGGCGCTGCCCTGCACGGCCGTCTCGATGCGCGCGGCCGCGGCGCTGAGCTTGCGGCCTGCGTCCACGATCGCGGGTTGCGCGTCGAGGGAGCGCTGCACGAGGCGCCCGAGCGACTCCAGGTCGGCGTCGAGTTCCTCGCGCACCTTCGTCAGCACCTGCGCCGCCTCCTCGGCGCGCTGCACCAGCGGGTCGATGTCCTCCAGCAGGACGCGCATCGCCGCCTGCTGCGCGTTCACCGCACTCACGCGCGCTTCCTGGGCGCCGCGGCGGGCGAAGCGGGCATGCTCGCCGTGCCCCGCGGGAACAGCATCGCGTGCACGCGCGCGAGGTTGTCCTGGGCCGTCACCGCGAGGTCGTGCGCCATCTGTCCGGCCATCGCGCATTCCAGCGCCTGCATGTCGCCGGCGCGCTTGGCCTCCAGCCGGGCCGCCTTCCAGTCGGTCCGGCCCGCGGCCAGTTCGCGCACCGTGCGGCCCGAGGCCTTGGCCAGCTCGTAGGCCTCGTTGCGGTCGATGACCGCGTGCGGTTCGTAGACAGCCTTGCCTCGGCCGTCGGCCTCGGCGTAGCCGAGCACCTGCGCGTACACGACCTCCACCGGGTCGCCGGCATCGCTGGCGTACTGGTTGAAGAGCACCCGGACCTTCGCGCCGTCCAGCCCCAGTGTGTGCAGCCAGTCGATGGTGGCGATGGTGTCGCGCTGCTGCTTGTCGGCGGGCACGGTGGGCACCAGCACGAGGTCGAATTCGCCCACTGCGCTGCGGAAGCGCTTCATCTCGTTCATGAAGGCGGCGACGTTGGAGGCGCCCACGTCCACGATGACGTCCTCGCCCATCATGATCTCGCGGAAGATTTCCTTGAAGCGGCTCGCGCTCAGCTCCTCCACGTCCAGGCCTTCGACCTCGTCGGCCGCGCTCGCGTTGATCGACTCCACGCTCACGATGCGCGCGCCGGGCGTGAAGGCGGCCAGCAGGTGCACGGCGAGCGTGCTCTTGCCGACGTTGCCCGAGAGGTTCAGGACGCAGGTCTTCATGAGGGATCCTTGGCGGAGGGTGGTTGACGGCTGCGTTGGCGATGGCGCTCCAGCGCGATGCGGCTGTAGTCCTTCGATGCGGTCTGCCGTGCCCGGCGCAGCGCGTCCAGCACCTCGACGTTGAGCGATGCGGGCGGCAGGGCGGATTCGTCCCGAGTGCCGGGGTCCAGCGGCGATGGCGCTGCGACGAGGGCCTCCGCGCTGATCGCTGAATGGGCGGCGCCTTGCGCGCTGACGTCCGGCCCCGGCTGCGGCGGGGAACCTGCGCGCCGCGCGTCATGCCGCGCCCGCGCCCGGCCCAGCGAAACCCGGTAGTTCGTCCAGCTCGCGGCCAGGCCGCCGATCGTGATCGCCTCATGGATCGAGCGATGCGAGTGGCCGAGCCGCACCGCTTCCTGGATCAGCTCCTTCAGGCGGGCGATGACGGCGGCTTCGCTGCGCAGGCGTTGCGCGACCAGCTCGGCGGTGCGCTGCTGGAGGGCGGCCAGGATGGGGGCGTTGGTCAAAATGTATGGTCAAACCGTGCTGAGACGCGTAGATTCTGGCCTATCTGTTCTAAATTGTCTTTCTTAATTATCTCGATGAGCTACATGTCGGCTACAGATCAACAACTGTTTTGCTACACAAGACGGTCAGGTGGCGAGCGAAAGCTACAGACGAACTACAGCTTGGCTACATGTTGGCTACGCCATGCCTTCGGCCTGTTGTCACGCTCTCGGGCGATCCTGCGGATCGCCCGAACCGTTGACCGCGCGAAGGGGGGGCTTGAGGTGGCGTTCGAGGCCCTCCCGACCCGCCTAAGGGGGCATACACCATACGCACCCACAAGGTGCCGGCCAGGCCGCATGGATGCTGGATTCCGCTGTGTTACAGGAGGGGCGGCGTGTGTTACTTCGAGATCGCTCCTCGCAGGAGCAACGGTCGTGGTGGCGTAACACATGGGCCGCTACGTTCCGATCCGCTTCAACGACGAGGAGGCCGCGAGCCTGGAGCGCTCGTTTGCCGCATCGGAGGATGCCGCCCTGAGCACGCACATCAAGCGCATCTACTTCGACGCGGTTCGCCTGCACGTGGACGTGTTGCAGGACATCCGCCGCGACATGGGCCGCATTGAAGCCGGTGTCGAGCGCCTGCGCGAACTGCAGGCTGAGGGTGGTGGGGCCTCGGACGCCTCTCAGAGCGCCGACATGATGCTCAGCATTCTGTGCGGGCTGTACGTCATGGTGCGCAAGTCGGTCGGGGAGAGCATCCGCGCCCAGGCCGACCAGGTGCTGGAGGTCGCGGCCATCGAACGCTATCTCAAGGAGCGCTGAGGAGCGGCGCTGCCATGTACGTCAACTACCGTACCCCTGACAACACGCTGCGTTCATGGCTGGCCCTCGGCGTGCTGGCGGCCGTCGTCGGTGGCTGGATCGCCAACGTGGCCCTGTACTACCGTCTGCCCGGCGCGCTCTTTGCCAAAGGCCTGTGGTACGCCGCGAAGCAGACCCCATTTCTGCCGGCGCTATGGATTGGTCCTGGGCTGGGTTTCGTGCTGGGCGTTTTGGTCTTCATCGTCGGTGTCAAGCGTTACGCCAATTACTTCGGCGGCTCGGTGTTCGTCACCCGCCTGCGCGGCCCGCGCATGGTGAGCCGGACCCTGTTGGCCGCTTCCGCCCGCAAGCGTGGAGGCGGGCAGCAGCTTCGCTTCGCCGGCATCCCCGTCCCGCGCGAAGTCGAGAACACCCAGTTCTTCGTGGGCGGTTCGACCGGCACCGGCAAGAGCGTGTGCATCTGCGACTACGTCGACAGCGCCGTGCGGCGCCGGGACCGCGTCATCTGCGTCGATCCCGACGGCGCCTCCATGCGCTACTTCTACCAGCCTGGCGACATGATCCTGAACCCCTTTGATCGGCGCAGCCAGGGCTGGAGCATTTTCAACGAGATACGCACCAGCTTCGACTGCGAGCAGTACGCGATCAGCCTGATCCCGCGCAGCCCCTCCACCGAGCAGGAGACTTGGAACAGCATGGGCCGCACCATCGTGAGCGAGACCCTCACGGTGCTGCTGCGCCAGGGCGCGGGCACGACCGAGCGCCTGGTCCACTGGCTCACCACCGCCAGCAACGACGAACTCAAGGCGCTCCTGGCCGGCACGCCGGCGGCAGGATGCTTCCATGGCGCGCCGGACACGCTGGCGAGCATCCGTACGGTCCTGACCCAGTACATCACGCCCCACAAGTACCTGCCCTCCGGCGACTTCTCCTTCCGGGACTGGTTGGACTCCGGCCGGGGGAGCCTGTGGATCACCTGGCGCGAGGACATGCTGCAGGCGCTCAAGCCCCTGATCTCCTGCTGGACGGACGTGACCTGCGCGAGCGTGCTGTCGATGGCTGAGGACGCGGACCGCCGCATCCACCTGGTGTGCGACGAACTCGACTCCCTGGAAAAGCTCAACTACCTGATCGACGCGGCGACCAAGGGCCGCAAGAAGGGGCTGCGCATCGTCGCCGGGGTGCAGTCGCTCGCGCAGTTGAACGACATCTACGGCAAGGACGACGCCCTGACCCTGCGCAACTGCTTCCGAAGTGCGTTCCTGTGCGGCATCGGTGAACTGGACACCTACACGGCCGAGGAGTTCTCGCGCGGACTCGGGGAGCACACCGTTCTGCGCCGCGCGCCCAGCCCGTACAGGCGCACCGCCGGCGGCGCAGGCACGCCCTCGCACCGCCAGGACACGGAGCGGCTGGTCTCACCGGCAGAGTTCCACCTGCTGCCCAATCTCACGGGCTATGTCAAACTGGCGGGCAACCACCCCATGGCAAGGGTGTCGCTGCGGTACACGAAACGCCCGGTCGTGGTCGAGCCGATGCTCATGGCAGAGGGGTTCAATGACCGGCCGCAGCAGGAGAGCCTGCTGTTCTCGGCGGACGAAGCAGGGTTTGCCACGCAGACCGGCGCCGGCGCTGCGGCGGCGCGGGCCGCGGTGGCATCCCCGGCCTCGTTCCCAGCGCCTTGAATTGACGTACGGGACGGCACAGGCATGCTCTCTTTCAAGTTCGTCGCCGACGCAGCCCGGGCGGGGCACTACTTCGAATCTTCGGACGACTACTACGGCAAGGAGGGCCATCGTGGCGACTGGGTCGGCGCCGGCGTGGCGGAACTGGGCCTGCGAGGGGCCCGTGCGGTCGAGCGGGAGGTCTTCCAGAACCTGCTGGAGGGCCGGCTGCCGGACGGGCGGCAGTTGCGCACGGCCAAGACCCGCGGCAGCCAGGACCGCAAGGGCATCGACTTCACCTTCAGCGCGCCGAAGTCCGTGAGCATCCAGGCGCTGGTGCAGGAGGACGCTCACATCGTCGCCGCACACGACGCCGCGGTAAAGAAGAGCCTCGAATTGATGCAGGAGTTCGCCGCGACCCGCAGGAAGGAGCGCGGCAAGTCCTTCCGGGAGCGCACAGGCAACCTCGTGGTGGCGACCTTCCGGCATGAACTGTCGAGGGCGCAGGATCCCCAACTGCACACCCATGCCATCGTGATGAATATGACACGGCGCTCAGACGGCCAGTGGCGAGCCTTGTCGAACGAGGACATGCTGCGCAACGTCAAGATGGTGGGCGCCTTCTATCGCGCCACGCTGGCCGAGGAACTCAAGAAGCTGGGCTTCGAGCTGCGGGAGACGCGCAAGGGGGGTTGGGAGCTCGCCCATGTCTCCGATGCCGTGATCCGGCACTTCAGCCAGCGCAGCCGCGAGATCGAGACCCTGCTCGCCGCGCGGGGCCAAGCCCGGGAGACTGCCACCACGGCGCAGAAGCAAATGGTCACGTTGGCCAGCCGCCGCAAGAAGACCGAGAGCGATCGGGCGTGGCTGCGCGAGCACTGGCGGCAGACCGCGCGAGAAGCGGGGCTGAATCTGCAGGCGCAGAACCAGATGCAGGCCGGCGTACAGCGCCCGCGGCCGTGGAGAAGTTTTCTTGGACGCGGTGACGAAGCGCCCGCCACGTCCGCGACGTCGCGCCGCGCGGCCGACGATGCCATCGACTTCGCCATTGCGCACCTGGCGGAGCGCCAGGGGATCTTCTCGCGTGCCGAACTGCTGGAGGTAGCCTACGGCCGGGCGGCCACGCGCAGCACCACGCAGGAAGTGCGCACTGCGCTGGAGCGTGCCAAGACCGATGGCCGGCTGCTCCCCGAACTCCCCCTCTACCAGACGGCCCGGTCCCTCAACATCAGCGCCGGCGAACTCGCGCGCGACCCGAAGGCCAACCAGTTCAAGGGCCACGACGACTTCGAGAAGCTGACCCGCGCGTCCTGGATCGCTCTGACCATGGCTACCCGCGGGCAGTCACAGGCCCAGGCCGAGGCTTCCGTCGACGCCGCGATCGAGCGCGGCGCGCTGGTGCCGTCGGAACCACGCTTTGCCACCCCACAGGCCCGACGCAGCGAAATCCGCATCCTGGGCATCGAACAAGCCGGCCGGGATGCGGTTGCGCCGGTGGCCACCGCCGGCAAGGTGGACGCCATGCTCGCGGCCAGCGACCTCAACCGCGGCCAGCGCGATGCGGTGCGCATGGTGCTCACCGCGCGCGATCGCTTCGTCGGCATCCAGGGCCTGGCCGGCACCGGCAAGAGCCACATGCTGGCCAAGGCGGTGGAAGGCATCAAGGCGCAGACCACACGCCTGTCGGCGCGGCAGGGCTATCGCGTGATCGGCCTGGCGCCCTACGCTTCTCAGAACGAAGCGCTGGCGGCCCTGGGCATGGAATCCCAGACGCTGGCCTCCTTCCTGGAATGCGCCAGGCAGCAAAAGGAGTTGGACGCCAGGTCCATCGTGTTCCTGGACGAGGCTGGGGTGGTGCCCGCGCATCAGCTGGAAAAGCTCATGGCCATCGTCGAGCGCCAGGGCGCACGCCTGGTCCTCAGCGGCGACCGCAAGCAGACCCATGCAGTGGAGGCGGGCAAGCCCTTCGAGCAGCTGCAGGACGCGGGCATGACCAAGGCCTTCCTGACGGAAATCAAGCGCCAGAAGAACGAGGTCATCAAGGCGGCCGTGGTCCACGCGGCCAACAACGAGGTGCCCAAGGCGGTACAGGTCCTGGAGCCCCACGTGGTCGAGGTGCGGCTCGACCAGATCCGCTACGAGCAGCTGGCCCGCGCCTATGTCTCGCTGCCGGAGCACGAGCGGCGGGAAACGCTGATCGTGGCCGGCACCAATGACGCGCGGCGCGCCATCAACGCGCTGGTGCGCGAGGAGCTGGCACTGCCCAACGGCGAGCAGGTGGCGGTACTTAACAATGTGGACATGACCCGCGCGGAGCTTCGTTCGGCGCAAAGCTACGAGGCCGGCCAGATCGTGGTGCCCCAGCGCACCTATGGGCAACAGCTGGCCAAGGACGAGCAGCTCACCGTCGTCGCGCACGATGTATGCACAAACCTTCTCACGGTTCGGCGCGAGAACGGACAACAGGTGACTTTCGATCCCGCAAAGAGCTACATGCTGCGTCTTTACGAGCGCGACTGCGTGGATCTGGCGCCGGGGGACTGGGTGCGGGTCACGGCCAACCAACAGCCCCTCGGGATCTACAACGGCGAGCGCTACGAGGTGGCCGCGGTGGACAAAGGCTTCGTGGCGCTCAAGGGACCAAAAGGCGATGTCCGGCTCGATCGCCAGCGGCCGCTTCACCTGCAGCACGGCTATGCGAGCACCATCCATTCGGCGCAGGGTCTCACCAAGAACCGCATACTGGTCGAGGCGAACACCAAGAGCCTGACCAGCAACCGGGCGGTCTTCTATGTGGCGATCTCGCGGCCTCGGCACGACATCACGCTTTTCACCGATGATGCTGCGAAGCTGGCGGCGGCCATGAGCCGGGAGCCCAAGAAGTACGCCGCGCTGGAGCTGCGCGACCCGCGCAACGAGGGCGTCGTGTTGCAGGCGAAGGTCGATCGCAGTGCCAAGTACCGCCTGGCGGCGCAGTTGCGCCGCGCCGGGAATTCGACCGTTCGTGCGCAGCAGGACGTCAGAGCGCCAACGGCCGCCAGGCGCTAGGCTTGCCTGCGAGATCGGAAGAGAAGGCGTTCACCATGAGGCTGCGTCACTTCATCTTGTCAGTCGTTTGCTGGGTGGCTTGGAGCACGGCCTTTCCCGCGTTCGCGGGGCCGTGTTACCGGGACGGTTTCCTCGTACTTGGCGCATCCGGGGATCGCGGACAGAGCGCATCTGGCGAGGCCAGCGCGGCGCCGAGTGAGTTGTTGCTCACGCAGCAGCAGGTGATGGACCTGCCGCTGAACAGCATCGTGACGACCACCGACTGGACGCCTGCAAGCCGCTTCGAGGGCCCCCTGCTCAAGGATGTGGTGGCGCTGGTCGCCACGAACGGCACGCGGCTGGACGTGCGCGCCTTGAACGACTACGCAGCGAGCATTCCCTGGGAGGACATGGTGCAGTTCAATCCGATCCTGGCGTACAAGCAGAACGGCCAGCAGATGAGCCGCGACCGCTTTGGGCCGCTTTTCATTGTCTATCCGCGCGACAGCCATCCGGCGTTGCGCTCGCCCTTGTTTTCGGCCCGCATGGTCTGGCAGGTCTGCCGGATCGACGTCCAATGAGGCGCGAAGTGGCGGCTGCTGGCGAGCCCGTCGACGCATCGCTCTACGGCGGCGCGTGTGTCGAGGGCGATCGGCAACCACGCTGGTGGCCCAGGCGCTGGCGCTACTACGGCGTCCTGCTCTTCTTTCCTGTCCTGAGCTTCATCGGTTTTTATCTCGTTTTGAGGCCGACAAGCCCGGCCTGGCCCGAGCATGAGCCTGCCGAAGGCTTCTATTGGTCCGCCGCACAGTATCAGCTGGCGTTGGGCAAGGTACGCGAGCAACTGCTTGCGCTGGTTGTTCAGGGCGACCCTCTGACGGCGTCGGATGTCAACGAGCTGCGTATTCGCTCCGATGTACTCGTTTCGCGCGCACGCCTTCTGAGCGAGCCTTCGGAGATCCAGCAGCGTCTGCAGCGACTGGCCGAATATGACGTGACCGTGGCAGCACTCCTGCGCTTCGAAACGCACCTTGCCCTCATCATGCGTCGCGAGCCGTTCACGGCTGCAGATGCGCAGGCAGCGCTGCTGCACTTTTCTGCGGCGGAAGCAGCTGCCACGCGCTTTGCCAATATCGCCCGCCAGCGCGAGCTCGATGGCCGCAGCGATCTCTATTCGAGCCTGATCGCGCGCGAGAACGACAGGCTCTTTTGGGGGCTGATGCTTTGGGCGGTCTTCAATGGGTGGCTCTTTTGGATACTGCTGTCTCAGAACCGCGATCGCGCCCGCGTGAAAGCGCTGAATGCGGCGCTGGCGGGCGAGAAGGAAGCCCGGGAACAGCTGCGCGAGGAAATGAACACCAAGGCGCATTTCCTCAGCATGGTCAGCCACGAGCTGCGTTCGCCGCTGCAGGTGGTGGTCTCGTCGGTGGACCTGTTGGGCATGGAGGTGCCGCCGTCCGAGCGTAGCAGTGCAGTTGCGCGCATTCGCCGGGCCTCGCTCATGATGGGTGTGCAGTTGCGCGATCTGCTGACCATCGCGCGTGGCGAGGCGGGACGCCTGGAAGTGCAGCCGGAGTCGTTCGAGGCCACGGAACTGGTGCAGGACGTGGGCAACGTCGCTGCGCATGCCGCGCGCTCGCGCGGATTGCGGTTTCGCATCGAAGTGCCGGACGGGCCGGTCTTCGTGCGGGCGGATGTGCAGCGTATCAGCCAGGTGCTGGCCAATCTGGTGAGCAACGCGGTGAAGTACACCGGCGAAGGTGAGGTGTCGATGACCTTGCGCCCACCGGACATGTCGTCAGGCCGAATCCGGATCATCGTCGCCGACACGGGTCCAGGACTGCCTGCCGACGCCATGCAGCGGCTGAAGACGCCTCGTCCTCGCATCGAGGAATGGCGGCCTCGCCAGGACGGGTCCGGCCTGGGCCTGACCATCGTTCGTACGGTGATGGATCATCTTGGCGGCGCGCTTGATGTCCAGGTCGTTCCCGGTGCAGGAACCCGCTTCGAGGCCAGCATACCGGTGGTCTTCGAGGATCCCGATGAGGTGCCCTCGGACGGCACGCCCGACGGGCTGGTGCTCGTGGTGGACGACCAGGCCGACATCTCCGATTCGGTCGCGGCATTGGTCAAGGGCTACGGGCATCCCTGCCACGTCGCGATGACGGGTGAGGAGGCGCTGCGCCTGCTGGGACAGCACCGCTACGAGACCTGCTTTCTGGATCTGGACCTGCCGCAAGTGAGTGGCGTCGAACTGGCCCAGCGCATACGCCTCATGGATGGCGCGAACCGCAACACTCACCTTGTTGCGATCACGGCGTATCGGCGGGAACTGGAGCCCGAGGTCTTCGACGAAGTCCTGATCAAGCCGGTGGAAGGGCTGCGGGTGAAATGGAATCTGGACCACCGATTCGGCGCGAGGGCTGCCCGGCGGTAAATTCCAGATGCTCAGCGCGTCGGAGGATGCTGAAGGCGTCGCCAGCCAATCACCGGCCAGTCGCTTCGCGCCTGATCTGTCTCGCCGCCATAGACGACGCTGCCACCTTCCAGTGCATCGGGAAAGGCGGCCGCGAAACTGCGAAGGCCACGAAAGTAGTCGGGATTGACGGTTGCGCCAGCCTTGATCTCCACGGCGCGAAGCTTGCGCCCCGAAGGGAGCAGAAGATCGACTTCGTTGCCTGTCGCATCACGAAAGAAGTACATTTCCGCTGACTCGCCCTGGTTGAATCGGGTCTTGAGGGCTTCCATGATCACCAGGTTCTCGAACAAGCTGCCGAACAGCGGGTCGCGTGCTACCTGATCGGCACCACGCAAACCCAGCAGCCAGCAGGCCAGGCCCACGTCGTAAAAATACAGCTTGGGACTTTTCACGAGCCGCTTTGATGTGTTGGTGAACCAGGGCGGCAGCACGTGGACGATGTAGCTTGTTTGGAGCAAATCGAGCCACGCCCGGGCGGTGGCATGAGAGACCCCCGCATCATTTCCCAGGCTGGTGAGATTCACGATCTGGCCGATGCGGCCGGCGCACAGTCGCACGAAGCGCTCGAAGCGTTGCAGGTCATGAACGGCGGCCAGTTGGCGCAAGTCACGCTCCACATAGGTCGCGAAATAGTCGCCCAGCGCCTGCGAGGGGTTGAGGTCGCGGTCGTGAATGCGCGGATAGAAGCCCGTAAGCAGTGTTTGCGCCAGCGCAGGCACCGGATGCAGCCTGGCGACCTCGGCCAGTGAGAAAGGCAGCAGCCGCAACACGGCAGTGCGACCGGACAGCGACTGACTCACCTGGGACATGAGTTCAAACTGCTGGCTGCCCGTCAGGATGAAGCGCCCTGGGGTCGGGTCGGTATCGACCATCGCCTGAAGGTAGGAAGGGATCTGAGGCGCGCGCTGGATCTCATCGACGATGGCACCGTCTTCGATGCCTTGAAGAAAGCCGCGCGGATCTTCTTCGGCGAAACGCCGGGTGTCCGGGTCTTCCAGCGTGACGTAGGGTTTGCCGGGAAAGAGGCTTCGGCACAGCGTGGTCTTGCCACTCTGGCGTGGCCCGGTCAGCGTCAAGACGGGGTATTGGCGCGCCAGTTCGGCAGCGAGTGGTGCAACGTCGCGAGGGACCATGAAGGCCATTTTATGCACGCCATGCAAATTGAAGATTTATTCTTGCATTTGCAAAATTGCTACTCCAATTGGGCTTGCGTGCCGGAGCCGGTCGGATCGATCCGCTGGTCGTCGGCGAGGCTTCAGGTCAGACTGCCAGTGCGACAGCAGCAGGGATGGTGGCGCCCAATCCATCGATCTGCAGCGAGGAAAGCAGAAAGGGCCCCTGCACAGGCTTTTCGACCAACTGCGCTCTGAAGCGCCCCGCTGCGGCGCCGACCTCTGCGGGATCGGCCGTTCCGGCGCGCGTTTTCCCTGTCAGCAGCACCAGGGCACTGCGGCGTGGCTGCTCGCGAACTGCCGCCAGCAGCGGCACTGCGTTCCGATTGCCGGGCAGTAACCAGTCGATCACATAGCCATCGAACAGGCCCTTGGGAATGTCGCGGGCCAGATCCTCGGCCGTGAAATAGGGCACGGCCTCGATGCCGTCGGAGCGCAGGATGCCGCACACCGATTCGGTGACGTCGCGCTCGTCGTCCAGCACCGCGACGCGCGGCACGGACGCGCTGGCATCCGTGATTTCCAGCCGGGCCACCGGCCAGCACGCCTGGCCCACCGCCGCGGCATAGGGCACCACCACATAGGCGCCGGCGGCCTCCATCGCGACCAGGGCGTTGGCGGGGCTGGCCGGGGTGTCCTTGTTGAGCCAGACACGGCAGCCGATCTGCATCGTCCCCACCTTGAGTACGGCTGGCGAGCCTGAGGCGCTTCCCCCCATCGCACCCAGTACCTGGGCGAGGGGTTCACCGAACCGATCGGCCAACGCCTGGAACTCGTCCAGTGTCCAGGCCGAACTCTTGTTCACACGCAGGTAGGACGCGGCTCGCGACAACCCGAAGAACTCTCCGACGAAAGATGAATGCCGATGCCGAGGAATGCCTTGGCGCTCCAACAGGGCGCGTACCAGCTGAGCTGCGTTGAATCCGTGGTGCGCCTGTTGCGCCAAGTCGGCGGCAGTGGCCGGTCCGGCGGACTCGGGGTCATCCAAGGGGGCAGGAGGGGGCGCAGATTTCATCCGGGCTGACAGTCTCTGTTTGTAAGACTGATTGCGCGAGACAGGGTTATCGCGCAGAGTCTCGTTAAATTAATCAAGACACAGGGCTAAGGTTGAGGAAACGGATCAATTATTGGCTTGAAGGGCTCGGTGGTGTGGTCTTTGGCAATAACTTCTCCTGAAACGAGAAATAATGGGGCGAAGCGGGAACAGCGGGCAGCCGTGTCCCGCAGTCCGGGTGTCCAATTCAGTGAGACATCGGAGGCATGGCAATGGTACTGACTGCTGCGCTGATGGATCAATGCGCGCCTCAAGTTTCGCCGGTGCTGATGCACGCGCTGGTGCGTGCCGAATCAGGCGGCCGACCGCTGGCCATCGGCATGGATCAACCGCATGTCGCTGTCAAGCAACCCGAGACGGTGCAAGAAGCGGTGGCCAGCGCCAAGGCATTGGCGGCTGCGGGTCGCAAGTTCTCTGTGGGCCTGGCCCAGATCCACGTAAGCAACGTGTCCCTGTACGGCCTCAGTTGGGAGCAGGCATTCGACGCGTGCCAGAACCTCCAGGTGGGCCAGAAGATCCTCTGGAACTTCTTCCATCGCGCAACCGCCTCCGGCTATTCGGGCGTGGCGGCCGTCTGGGCCGCGCTGCGCGGCTACAACTCCGGCGGCGTGCACCGCACGGTCAGCGACGACTATGCGAGCCGCATCTTTGCGTACATGAGCAGCGCGCCGCCACAGGTGCAATTGGGCCGAGACGTTGCACCGGAGCCTGCGGCAGCCAGCCAGCCGGGGACGCAAAGCGACGCCGCGGCCGCCCTCGCGGTGTCAACTCGTGCATTGGATGTCGTCTCACTTGATCCCGCTGCGGTCCCGCCGGCCACGCGTCGTTCAGGCGAGTCGCCCGACATCTTCGAGAAGGCCGGCGCGAAGGCTGGCTTCTGAATACCACCAATCACATTCTCAAGAGGCGCTCATGGCAAGCAAGCTCATCGCATCCATTGTTCCGCTGGTCCCCATCGTAGACCCCGCGCGCGCACAGCGCGTGCTGGCCTGGACAGTCATCGGCAGTCGGATCGTCGGCGTGGCGCTCGTGGCGGCGTGCTCTGCCAGTCCTGCCCTTGCCCAGACCCTCAAGCAGACTGGGGTGAACATCTTCACCGTGATCTACGGCATCGTGGGCGTGGTCGGCGCCATCATGGGCCTGCTCACCCTCCTGAACTGGACCACCGGCAACTGGCTCGGGCGCGAGGACCCCAAGCGCACCTTCATGCAGGTGCTGCTCTCGACGGCGCTGGCCTTCGGCATCGTGGCCATCATCCAGTTCATCAAGGAGACCGTGGGCAGTTCCTCCTCCGGGATCTCCAACCTGTGAGCTGCGGCATGTCGGATGAATCGAGTCGCCATGAGGAGCCTGCCCTGGAGCGCGCCGTGATCTACCGCGCCGCGCAGGCGCCGGTGCTGCAGGCGTACGTGCCGCTGCCCATCTTCGGCATGGAATGCATGCTCCTGCTGCTTTGCATGCGCCTGTTCGCCTTCTGGTCGCTGCTGCTGCTGCCGCTGCACCTGCTGCTGGTGCTCAAGACCAATGAGAACCCCTACTGGGTGCGCGACCTGGTGGCCGACTACCGTTTCCGGTGGTTCGCCCACAACCGGAACAGCCACGGCCGCGGGGTGGTGAGCTTCAGCCCGCACCTCACGCGCGCAGGACTCGATCACGACCTGGTGCATTGACGGGAAGACTCCATGTCCGCCCTGCCCAAGCTCCAGGCCGAACGCAGCGTTGCCAGCTGCCTGCCGTACTCGCAGCAGATCGATGAGCACACCGTCATCACCTACGAGGGCGACCTCTCGGAGACGATCTCGGTGCACGGGCTGTCCTTCGAGACCCTCGGTCACAAGGAGCTGGACAGCCTGAACCAGCAGTGGTTCTCGGCCATCAACAACGTGGCGCGCAGCCCGAACGTGGCGCTGTGGACGCACCTGGAGCGCCGGCGCGTGCGCTTCGACTTCTCCGGCGTCGAGTACGACAACGACCTGTCCACCGAGTTCGCGCGGCAGTACGCCGCGAAGTTCGGTGGCGAGGCGCAGTTCACCAATCGCCTCTTCCTCTCACCCGTGTACCGCCTGGCCGGCAACAAGGCGGACAAGATGAGCATCCGTCTGTCCAGCCGCACCAGTGAAGGCATGGCCGAGCTGCGTTTGCGCGCGCGGGACGAGTTGGCGAAGATCTCGGCGCAGCTGGTGGCGAGCTTGAAGCGCTACCACCCGCGGCGCCTGGGCACCTACTGGCAGAGCGGCCAGCTGTGCTCGCGCACCGCGGGCTTCTATGGACGCCTGCTGAACAACACCGAGCGCCACATCAACCTTGGCGCCTACGAGTTGAGCCACGGTCTGCAGTCGGCGGCCCTGAACTTCGGGGCCGAGACCGTGGAAATCCAGGGCCCGGCGGGATCGCGCTTTGCCGCCGTGCTCTCCCTCGTGGCGCCCTACCGCGCTGAGCAGCTCGATGCCAAGGTCTTCGAGGGGCTGCTCTCGGCGCCCTTCGAGTTCGTGCTGAGCCAGTCCGTGACCGTGATGGCTTTCGACAAGGCCGATGCGCTGCTGCGCACCCAGTACAACAAGATCAAGTCCACCAGCGATAACACGCAGCAGATGGAGGAGGTGGCGGCCGCCCGTACCCAGCTGCAGGCCGGCAGGTTCTCCATGTTTGAGCATGAGCTGGTGCTGATCGTGTACGGGGACACGATCAAGGAACTGAACCAGCACGTCAACGCGGCGGTGACGCTTCTGGATCAGAAGAGCATGAACACGTCCCGGGAGCGGGGCGGTGCGCTCATCTGCACCTACTTCAGCGCGCTGCCGGCCAACTTCAAGTACGGCCGCATCCGCGCGATGCCCATCAGCAGCAGGAACTTCTCCAAGTTCTTTCCGATGCACAACCACCCCCAGGGCAACGCGCAGGGCAGCCAGTGGGGGCCGCCCATCGCCTTGCTCAAGACCGTGGCCGGCGGTCCCTACTTCTTCAACTACCACGTTAGCCGCAACCGGCTGCTCGAGCAGGGCATCCGCCTGGACTACGACGACGAGCCGGTCAGCGGCAGCGCCAAGGACGCAGAAGAGGAGGCGGCGGCAGCCAACGACGCGGACGACAAGCCGCGGGCGCACCGCAAGGAACTGGGCAACTACAAGATCGTCGGCCGTTCGGGCGGCGGAAAGACGGTCGTCAAGCTGGCCCTGCGGCTGCTGGCGCGCAAGCGCGCACTGGCTAATGGGAAGCGCCTGAAGGTCTTCAGCTTCGACAAGGACTACGGCGAGGAGATCTGCATCCGTGCCATGGGCGGACGGTATTTCCGCATCGCCGCTGGTGAGCCCACCGGCATGAATCCGTTCTGCCTGCCGCCCACGCCCGAGAACCTGTCGGTGATCCTGGGCATCCTGTCCTGGAACGCCCAGTTCGACGGCAAGTATGCGATGACGCACAAGGACGAGGAAGACTTGTTGCGGGCGATCAGGCAGGTCTATCTGCTGGAGCCGAAGCACCGGCGCTATGCGCGCGTGCGCGATTCGCTTCCCACCCACAAGGAGAACAGCCTGTACCACGCGCTCGGGCGCTGGTGCGATGGCGGCGCCTTCGCCTGGGTGCTGGACAACGACATGGACCGCTTCGACCTGAGCGGTGCCGACACCTTCGGCTTCGACATGACGAACTTTCTGGACATCGCCGAGGCGCGCACACCGATCCTGCGCTACCTGATCCATAAGATCAGCCAGCAAGCCGCCGGCGCGCCGCACATCATCGACATCGCCGAGGCGTGGAAGGCGCTGAAGGATCCCTCGATGCAGATCTTCATCGAGAACAAGGGCCGCACCGTGCGCAAGGAGGACGGGATCATGGGGCTCGATACCCAGGAGCCTGGCGACATCAGCAAGTCGCCGCTCGGAAGCACCCTGCTGTCCCAGTTCCCCACCCAGATCATCCTGCCCAACGGCCAGGCGGAGCGGGACGACTACATCGACGGCCTGAAGCTCACCCCGCGCGAGTTCCATCTGGTGAAGAACACCGAGGAGAACACCGGCAGGTTTCTCCTGAAGAAGGGGGCCGAGTCGGTGATGGTGAACATGGACCTGAGCGGCATGGACGACATGCTGGCGGTGCTCTCGGCGAGCCTGGACAACGTCGAGGTCATGCACGCCGCGATCGAGGAGGTGGGTGAGGATCCTGCCCGCTGGCTTCCCGTGTTTCTGAAGAGGAGAGTTTGATGAGATCGGGGTTTTCGACATCCTTGCGCCGCAGTGCCTGCGTCGTCGGTGCCGTCACGAGCCTGGCATGGGCGACAGTGTCTCAGGCGCAACTGGCAGTCGCGGTGTTTGCAGACGCACCGGCCACGATGAACCACGTCGAGACCATCCTCAAGTGGACCGAGCAGCTCAAGTCCATGAAGGAGCAGCTCGATCAGATGAAGGACGTCTACAACACGCTGCAGGGATCGCGCAACCTGGGTGGCCTGCTGAACAACGACCTGATCAACCAGTACCTGCCGCAGGACTACGTCGCCGCGGCCAATGCGCTCAGGAGCGGGAGTGGCGGGTCGTTCGCGGGGATCTCCGGATTGCTGTCGGACATCGTGCGCGCCAACCAGCTGCAAAGTTGTGCGCAGCTCAATGCGGACGCAGCGATGCGCGCCGCATGCAATCGGCAGTGGCAGGATCTGGCCTTGCAAAAGCAGATCGGTGACATGGGCTACCGCAAGGCCGCCGAGAACATCCGCAACCTGCAGATGTTCGTGCAGTCGATCAATGCTTCCAGTGACGTGAAGGCCGTGGGCGAGGTGCAGGCGCGCATCCAGGTGGAGACGGTTCGCATGCAGAACGAGCAAATCAAGCTCTCGACCATCCAGGCCATGCAGGAAGCGGACCGGAGGCTGCAGCAGCAAAGCGCCATCGACAACTTCAATGCGGGCCTGGCACGCGGCTCGGCCGGCGGCATCAGGTTCTAGGCCATGAGGCAGTACCTCTACACCCTCGCCGCGTCAGCGCTCTCGGCCATGGTACTCGTGCTGGCCGGCTGCACGAAGCAGGAGGAGGCCCAGACGTCGAAGTTCGACGCCGGGTACATCGCCGCGGAGGCCGACAAGGGCAACCTGGCGCCGCTCACCGAGCTGAACGATGCCTGCTCTGCCGAAGTGAAGAAGAACGGCAAGCGGCTGGCTGTGTGCGCGGTGCAGGATGAGGTCCGCCGCCTGGCCAAACCGATCAGCATCCGCTTCTGATTGGTTGGGGGACGGGCATCATGGCCGACAACGTCATCGGGGACATCTACAACAACTTCGATCGAGCGCTTGGCGGCTTCTACGAGTCGGCAGCACAGGGGGTCTCGGGCTATGTGATTCCGATTGCGTGGGTGCTGCTGGGCATCTGCATGCTCATCTGGTGCTACCTCGTCATGGAGGGCAAGGTCGCGATGCCCGCGACCGATTGGATGCTGAAGTTCATCTGCTTCATGATGGTCCTGTACGCCATGGGCAATGGCTATCTCTCATGGGTCGCCAAGCCGTTGTTCAATCTACCGTCCGAACTCAGCACCGCGCTCAGCGGCACCTCCGCCAGTGCACCGGACCTGCTTGGCCAGGTCAATGAGAAGGTGGTCGACCTCGTCTCGGCGATGTTCTCGGCAGGGACCAATCTCATCAAAGACCTAGCCTTCGGGCCGGCGATAGCGCTCTTCCTGATGGGTGTGCTGGTGATCGTGGCCGTCTACCTGCTGCTCGCCGCGGCGCTCTTCAGCGTGATCTTCTCCAAGCTGGGCCTGAGCATGGTCCTGGCCGTGGGGCCGTTCTTCGTCCTGGCGCTGGTGTTGCCGCAGACACGCAGCTATTTCTACAGCTGGCTCAACACCGCGCTGTATTTCGTTTTCTATCACGTGTTCTCCGCGCTGTTCATCTTCATGTTCATCGGGATCGTGAACAGCTACGTGACCAAGCTCAACAGCACGCTGGGCGGTGTAAGCGGCGGCAGCGTGATGTCCATGGTCGCACGCTTGGTGGGCGCCAGCGGAGACGGTTTGAACGTCGCGGCGATCTGCATTCCGATCTTCCTGATATCGCTGGCGATGTTCTTCATGTTCCTGCAGATCCCGGTGATGTGCGCATCGCTGACCAGCGGCAGCGGGGGCTCCTTCGGCGCCGGGCTGAGCAGCGCGGTGCACTTCCGCTCCATGCTGGGTCGGATCCGGGCGAAATAGGGGAGTGGGCGACGTGCGACTGGCGAAGGGATTTGTCGCGATGGCCTTGATCGGCCTGGTGCTGGGCTGCGGCGCGCCCAAGCCGCCCGGATGGCCCTCCGGTGAGGAGCGGCCGATCAACGCCCAACAGCAGCAGCCGAAGGTCCCGCGGTGACCGAGAAGCAAGCCTACTTCGCCCAGGCGCTGAACTGGGATACGCAGCAGCGTCTGGCGCTGGAGCAGCGGGCCTCGCGCAGCGTCAGGATCGCCTGGGCCTGCGGGATCCTGAGCGGCCTGTGCGTGCTGAGCGTTACCTTCCTGCTGCCGCTCAAGCAGATCGTGCCGGCCGTCATTCGAGTGGACAACGCCACTGGTGCCTACGACGTCCAGGCCCCGGGGGAGACGGTCCAGTTGGGCCGCCAGCGCGACCAGAAGATCGTGCTTTCCGACGTCGCCCGCTACGTCCTTGCCCGGGAAGGCTTCACGCGCGGCGAGGCCGAGTCCAATTACAAGACGGCCTACCTCATGTCCTGCGGGCCGGTGCGCGCCGACTGGGAGAACTACTTCAACCCGGAGATCAACCCGCAGTCCCCCGTCAAGACCATGACGCCCACGGATTCGGAGCGCGCGGAGATCCAGAGCATCACCTTCCTGCCGACCGACCGGGATGACCTGCGTGTCGCGCAAGTGCGTTTCGACAAGACGGTCACCCGGGGCGTCGCACCGCCGGTGCGCACCCGCTACATCGCCACACTCACGATCAGCTACGACCCGGGCAACATTCCTTCGCAGCTCAAGGACCTGTACATCAACGCCTTCGGTTTCTGCGCGCTGAACTACCGGCGCGACCAGGAGGGCGTGGCGCAGGTGCTCGGCAACCCCGGCGGTCAGCCGCCTGCAGCGGGCGCCGGGCCGGCCGGCGGATCGGGCGGTGCGGCCGTTCCCGGAGTCACTCCGGCCAACATCGGCATGGGTCCCGGAGCCGTTCGATGAAGGTCTGCGCTGGCTGGATGGCTATGGGCCTTCTTCTGGTAAGTCCCGTGCGTGCGGAGGTCGGCACCATCCCCTCGGTCGGCGACGCCCGGATCCAGACCGTGCGCTACACCGGCGACAACGTGATCCGCATTGCTACCGCCGAAGGTGTGGTGACCACGATCGAGTTCGACCGGAAGGAAGAGATCAAGGATTTCGCGATGGGCGACCGCGATGCCTGGCACGCGGCCATCAACGGCAACCTGTTCGTGCTCAAGCCCAAGGACGTCAAGGCGGACACGAACCTGACCATCTTCACCAACAGGCACTCGTACCTCTTCCAACTGCGCACCACCTTGCGAACGGCAAGGAACGTGGCGTACTGGGTGCGGCTGCAGTACCCCGAGCAGGAGGCCGGCACGCCCGAGGCCCTCCCACTGGCCCGGCAGGAGGCCGAGCGGCGCCAGATGACAGACGACCTCAAGTCGTCTTCGCAGGAAGGCACCCTCAACCACGACTACTGGATTGTCGGTCCGCAGGCGTTGCAGCCGCTGGCCATGCACGACAACGGCCGCCAGACCTTCATGCTCTTCAGCGCCGCGAATCCGATGCCGGGGGCCTTCGTCATTGAACCCGACGGCACCGAAAGCCTGATGGACTACCACGTCGAGGGCGACACCATGGTGCTGCACCGCGTCGTGCAGCGCATCCTGCTGCGCCGCGGCAATCTGGTGGCGGGTATCACCAACCGCTCGCCGGTGCTGCCGATCCAGTCCTCGCCCACCGGTACGGCCAGCGGCAAGGTCGAGCGAGCGGTGCGCGAGCCGCAGCACTGAGGTGAACGAGGAACGTCCATGATCGAGATGCAGCAGGAGACGCCGGTCGCTGAAGTCGAGCGTGAGGGCTTGGTGGAGCGCCGGCGCGCCGCGGCCCCCGGCCAGAAGCTCATCCTGGCGGCCACGGCGATGATCGCGGCGCTGCTGATCCTTTTCGGCATCGCCAGCCGCAACAACTACTTCGGTCTTTTCGGCGCGGGATCTGCCTCCAAGCCCAAGGAGGAGGCCGATGCGCGTCCGCTGGCGGTGCCGGAGGTCAAGGTGCCGCTGGCGCTCGGCCCTGCGCCGCAGTCACAGAACTACGTGGAATGCCCGGGAGGCCTGCGCCTGCCCATCGGCCTGAACTGTCCCGAGCATGCACCGAAGCAGGAGGCCGCCCAGGCGGCTCCCTCGGGACAGTCGGAGGCCGAGCGCATCCGGGAGCGGCGCCGCAAGAGCGGCATTGCGCTCAGCGCGGCCGCGCCGGTGGCTGCGATTGCCGGGCCGCCCGGCGTGGCTGCCACGGGTGCACCAGGCCTGCCCGGCGCGTCGACGGGTGCAGGGGCGGGCACTGCGCTGGGCGGCACCCTCTCGGCGACCTTCACGCCGGGCGTGAGCGCCGGGATCATCCGCAACCCCTCCATGACGCTGGCCAAGGGGACGTTGCCGGACTGCACCCTGCTCACCGCCATCCTCACGGACCAGCCGGGCTTCCTCAAGTGCATCCTCAGCGCGCCGGTCATGTCGATGGACGGCAAGGTGGTGCTGATGGAAGCCGGCACCACGATGGAAGGGGAGTATGCCCAGGGCGTGCAGCTCGGGCAAAAGGCCATCTTCACGCTCTGGACCCGCGCGGTGACACCCCACTTCGTCATGGTGCAGCTCAATTCGCCCGGGACCGACGCGCTCGGTCGTGCCGGCACCTCCGGCTATGTGGACAACAAGTGGTTCGACCGCTTCGCCGGAGCCATCTTCTTTTCCTTGCTGGAGGATGCCAAAGACATCTACATCGCCCGCGACGACGCGCGCTCGGCGGCCCGGGCGTCGGCGAACGGTGGCGACACCTACAACATCGGCACCCAGGGCATCTACTCCCAGATGGGCAACACGGACAGCACCGCCCGGGCGGTGGTCCAGGAGATGCTCACCCAGGGTCGGCAACTGCGCCCGAGCCTGTACAAGAACCAGGGCGAGATCATCAAGATCTTCGTGGCGCGGGACGTGGACTTCTCGACCGTCTACGAGTTGAGGCCAGCCGCAGCGCAGGTGTACCCCGCGCATGTCGGCGCTGCGAGCTTCGCGGGCGAGGGCAGCTAGGCATGGGCACCTCGGACAAGTACGTTTCCATCCTTGCGCACCTGCGCGCGCTGGAGGCTTGGATGGCCGATCCCGAGGTCAACGAGATCGCCGTCAACGCGCCCGGCGTGGTGCAGCTGTGGAAGCGCGGCGTCTGGGAGCAGGTGCAGGCGCCCGCCATCGACTTCGAGTACTTGCAGGCGTTGGGCAACTTCCTGGCCAACCTGTCGCAAAAGCCCTTCGACGAGGGCGATCCGATCCTCTCGGCCTACCTGCCCGGCGGCGAGCGCATCGAGATGACCATGCCGCCCACGGCGCCGCGCGGCATGATCTATCTCAACCTGCGCAAGCACACGAGCCAGTCTTTCGAACTGGGCCAGTTTGTCGAGCAGGGGTACTTCCGGCACACGCGGCATGTCTTCTCGCCCACGCTTGCCGAGCAGGATCGGCGGGCGCTGGGCGAGCAGTTGGAGCCGGCGCAGACCGCGCTGTGGCATCTCGCGCGTGCCGGCGACTGGCCTGCCTTCCTGGAGAAGGCCGTGGCGTCCTACCAGAACCTGATCGTCTCCGGGGCCACTGGCAGCGGCAAGACGTCCTTCATCCGGGCCCTGATCGAGCTGATCCCGTCATGGGAGCGGCTCATCACGGTGGAGGACACCCCGGAGATGCCGCTGCGCAACCACCCGAATTCGCAGGCGCTCTTCTACCGGCGCGATGCGCTCGCCGGCGAGCGCGTCGTCGGTGCCACCGCCAAGCAGGTGCTGCAGGCCGTCATGCGCAAGACCCCCAACCGCGTGCTCCTGGCCGAGCTGCGAGGCGACGAGACCTTCTACTACGTGCAGAACGTGCTGAACTCGGGCCACCCCGGCGGCATCACGACGGTGCATGCGAATTCGCCGCAGGAGGCCTTCGTGCGGGTGGCACTGCTCATCAAGGCTTCGGAGGAGGGCCGCAGCCTCGCGCTGGACGAGACCCTGCGCCTGCTGCATACGCTGGTGCACGTGGTGGTCCAACTGGTCTTCGACCGGGAACGGGGCCGGCACGTGCCGGCCATCTACTACGACCCGATGTATGCGCTGTCGGTCGTCAGGTAGGGGAGGGCATCAGCGCAGTCCGCGGGCCCGGCGGATTGCCGCGGCCGGACCGAGGAAGGAGGTGTCATGAACAGGATCCAGTTGATCGGCCGGCTCGGCCGAGATCCCGAGGGCGCACAGGGCGGCAAGGGGTCCTACGCGAGCTTCAGCGTGGCGACCCACGAATACTGGACGGACCGTGCCACCGGCGAACGGCGCGAGCACACCGAATGGCACGACGTGGTCTGCTACGACCGGCTGGCCGAGATCGCCCTGGCGCACCTGGTCAAGGGCAGCGAGGTGTGTTGATTTCCATCCAGAACTGACCCACTTGGCCCGGTAATTTCCATCCAAATCTGACCCACGTAAGAACCCTAACCTGCTGCTTTTGGTGGCAGGAGCAATAGGAGTGATTGACGTGGCGACACTGAGTGTCATCAGACGTTGGGCCTTGCGCGAGCAACTGTCCATCCGCGAGATAGCCCGGCGCACGGGCCTGTCTCGCAATACCATCAAGAAGTATCTGCGCGCGGAGGCGGCCGAGCCGCGCTATGCCAAGCGTGTGAGTCCGAGCAAGCTTGACCCCTATGCCGAGAAGCTCTCGGCCTGGCTCAAGAGCGAAGCATCCAGGTCTCGCAAGCAGCGGCGCACCCTCAAGCAGATGCACGCCGACCTGGTGGCCCTGGGCTACCAGGGCTCCTACAACCGGGTCGCAGCGTTTGCGCGAGCCTGGCAGGCGCGCCGCCATGAGATCCAGCAGACCACCGGGCGCGGCACCTTCGTACCCCTGGCCTTCGGCCCTGGCGAGGCGTTCCAGTTCGACTGGAGCGAGGACTGGGCGATGATCGCTGGAGAGCGCACCAAGCTGCAGGTGGCGCACTTCAAGCTCAGCTACAGCCGCGCGTTCCTCGTGCGGGCCTACCCGCTGCAAACCCATGAGATGCTGTTCGATGCGCACAACCGCGCCTTCGAGGTGCTCGGGGGCGTGCCCGCGCGTGGCATCTACGACAACATGAAGACGGCGGTGGACAAGGTGCGCCGCGGCAAGGAGCGCGACATCAACGCGCGCTTCAGCGCCATGGTCAGCCACTACCTGTTCACCGCCGAGTTCTGCAACCCGGCCTCGGGCTGGGAGAAGGGCCAGGTGGAGAAGAACGTGCGCGATGCACGCCATCGGCTGTGGCAGCCGGTGCCAGCGTTCGCGACGCTGGAGCAGCTCAACGCATGGCTGCAGGGCCGCTGCCTGGCGCTGTGGGGCGAGATCGCCCACGGCAAGCTGCCCGGTACCATCGCCGAGGCCTGGGCGCAGGAACGGCCCCTGCTCATGCAGGTGCCCAGGCCCTTCGACGGCTTCGTGGAGCACACCAAGCGAGTCTCACCCACCTGCCTGGTGCACTTCGAGCGCAACCGCTACAGCGTGCCGGCCTCCTACGCGAACCGACCGGTGAGCCTGCGCGTGTATGCCGATCGCCTGGTGGTGGCGGCCGAGGGGCAACTCGTGTGCGAGCACGCCCGCATCATTGACCGGCGCCACGACACGGCGGGCCACACCGTATACGACTGGCGCCACTACCTGGCGGTGCTGCAGCGCAAGCCCGGGGCGCTCAGGAACGGCGCTCCGTTCAGCGAACTGCCCGAAGGCTTCCGGCGGCTGCGGGCCGCGCTGCTCAAGCAGCCCGGGGGCGACCGGGAGATGGTGGAGATCCTCGCGCTCGTGCTGCACCACGACGAGCAGGCCGTGCTGGCCGCGGTGGAGCTGGCACTGGAGGCAGGCGTGGCCAGCAAGACGCACGTGCTCAACGTGCTGCACCGGCTGTTGGATGGCAAGCCAACGGCGCCAGCGCCCGTGACGGCGCCGCAGGCACTGCGCCTGGTCAACGAGCCCCAGGCCAATGTGCTGCGCTACGACGCCCTGCGCGGCCGTGCGAGCGCGGCCGGGTCGACCATCCTGCAGGAGGTGCGCCATGCGTCATGACCCGGCCAGCGCGGCCATCGTGATCATGCTGCGCGAGCTCAAGATGCACGGCATGGCCCACGCCGTGGCAGAGCTGGCCGAGCAGGCCTCTCCGGCCTTCGAGGCGGCCCAGCCGATGCTCTCCCAGTTGCTCAAGGCCGAGACGGCCGAGCGCGAGGTGCGCTCGGTGGCCTACCAGCTCAAGCTCGCTCGCTTCCCGGCGTACTGGGATCTCTCAGGCTTCGACTTCGCGCACAGCGAGGTCAACGAGGCCCTGGTGCGGCAGTTGCACCGATGCGAGTTCCTGGAGGACGCGCAGAACGTGGTGCTCGTGGGCGGGCCTGGCACCGGCAAGACCCACATCGCCACGGCGCTGGGCGTGCAGGCCATCGAGCACCATCACCGGCGCGTGCGGTTCTTCTCCACGGTCGAACTGGTCAATGCCCTGGAGCAGGAGAAGGCCAGCGGCAACCCTGGCCACATCGCGCATCGGCTGATGTACGCAGACATGGTGATCCTGGATGAGCTGGGCTACTTGCCCTTCAGCGCCTCAGGCGGGGCGCTGCTGTTCCATCTGCTGTCCAA
>Ga0164243_10003023_pt1 | contig 27204 bp, 20 predicted proteins | sample OricompcompostOP_FD_108781 | JGI IMG/M metagenome (GOLD analysis project Ga0164243, IMG submission 108781) | Organic Plus compost microbial communities from Emeryville, California, USA - Original compost - Organic plus compost (OP) | ecosystem: Engineered > Solid waste > Mixed feedstock >...
CGACGTCGAGGCCGATCGTCGGCTCGTCGAGGAACAGCGTGGTCGGCCGGTGGAGCAGGGCGGCCGCGAGCTCGCACTTCATGCGCTCGCCGAGCGAGAGCTGGCGCGTCGGCTTGTCGAGCAGCGGGCCGAGATCGAGCAGCTCGGTGAGCTCGGCCATCGTCTTCGCGAACTGCTCGTGGGGGACGTCGAACATCGCGCGGTTCATCGCGTACGTCTCCGACGGGGGCAGGTCCCAGATCAGCTGGGACTTCTGACCCATCACGAGCGTGATCTTCTCGAGGAACCGCGTCTGGCGGCGGAACGGAACCGCGCCCTCGACCTCGACCTCGCCGCTGGTCGGGTGGAGCAGCCCCGACAGCACCTTGAGCGTCGTCGTCTTGCCCGCGCCGTTCGGACCGAGGAAGCCCACGCGCTCGCCGCGCTCGATCGTGAAGCTGACGCCGTCGACGGCCTTCACGAGCTGGTAGTTGCGGCGGAACAGCGACTTCACGGCCGGGATGAAGCCGGGCGGTCGCTTGTGCACCCGGAAGTGCTTCGTCAGGTCGCGCGCACGGATCACGACTCGTCCTCGCGCGCGGCCTTCGCGAGCTCGCCGATCGTCTTGATCGGGAGCGAGTCCACCGCCTCGCCCTCGAGGATCGACTGCAGCAAGTGCGCGCCGACCTCGGCGAGCTGCACGAGGCCGGCCACGCGCGCGGCGATCAGCTGGCGCCGGGTGTCGTTCCCGCGCTGCAGCTCGCGCTCGGCCGAGGTGAACGCGTCGAGCGCCGTCCGGATCCACTGGAGCTCGCGTTCCCGGAACACGCGCGAGACCATCTTCCAGATGCTGGTCTCCGCCTCGTAGTGCTCCTTGCGCTCACCGACGACCCACGCCTTCTTGATCGCGCCCCACTCCTGGAGCTCGCTCAGCAGCATCGAGATCGCGCCGGTGGACAGACCGAGCCGCTCGCCGAGCTCCGCAGCGGTGAGTGGATGGTCCTCGAGGTACAGCACGGCCCACATCCGCCCCATGTTCCGCTTGAAGCCCCACGCCTCGATCAGGGCACCGACGGCGTCGGCGACCTTGAGTACCGCAGGGTCGATCGTCATTTCTTCTCGTCGCTAGGCCTTGTCACGGCGTGTTCGCGGGTGGTCACGCGCACCATACCTCCCTCCATCGGGAGCGGCGAGACCACGGAGGTCTCCTGACGGCGCCGGTTGATGATCTCGACGATCTCGCGCTGGGACAGGCCGCCGGAGGGCCGGATGGTCACGCTGGTCTCGAGGCCGGTCCTCAGCTCCCGGGCCGTGACGCTCATGATCGACTCGACGTCCATCGTGATCACGAGCTCGACGCGCGTCGAGCCGGCGGGGCCGGGCGGCAGGTCCTCGAGGACCACCTGGCCGAGCTTGCGGTTCTCGGTCACGTCGCTCGAGTCGCCCTGGTAGAGCTCGATCGAGACGAACTTCTGATCGTCGTGGGTCGTCGCGAACAGCCGGCGCGCGCGCACCGGCAGCATCGAGTTGCGCGGCAGGACGACCGCGAACCCGGTGTCGCCGACGCGGATCCCGATGTCGTGCGGGGTGACGTCGAGCAGCGCCGCGTCGTTGGAGTCGCCGGCGAGGATGCCCGCGTACGCCGCGGCGCCGAGCGCGACGACCTCGTCGGGGTTGGCGCCCTTCGACGGTTTCCTGCCGAAGATCGACTCGACCATGGCCTGCACCGCGGGCCACCGCGACATGCCGCCGACGAGCAGCACCTCCTCGAGATCGCCCGCGGTGAGGCCGGCGTCCTCGAGCGCGCGACGGCACGGCGCCTCGAGCCGGTCGAGCAGGTCCTTCGTCAACGCGTCGATCTGGTCGCGCGTCACGACACGCTCGAAGTTGATCGGCGCGCCGTGTGGATCGTTGGCGAGGAACGGCAGCTGGATCACCGTCTCGCGGTCCGCCGATAGCGCCTTCTTTGCGTTCTCGCACGCCTCGCGCAGGCGCGACATCGCCATCGGGATGCCGGTGAGGTCGACGCGGTGGCTGTCGAACACCTCGTCCACGATCCGCTCGATCAGGCGACGGTCCCAGTCATCGCCGCCGAGCGCGCTGTCGCCGCCGGTGGCGAGCACCTCGAAGATGCCGTTCTCGACGGACATGATCGAGATGTCGAACGTGCCGCCGCCGAGATCGAACACCGCGACGAGCCGGCGCCCGCCGGTGACCCGGTGGGCCCCGTAGGCGAGCGCCGCCGCCGTGGGCTCGTTGAGGATCCGGACGACGTCGAGCCCCGCGATCTGTCCGGCGACGCGGGTCGCCTGGCGCTGGGCGTCGTCGAAGTACGCCGGCACGGTGATCACGCAACGCGTGACCGGCTCGTCGAGCGCCTCCTCGGCGACCTGGCGCACGCGGCGCAGGATGTGCGACGCGACCTCCTGTGGGCTGATCGGCTGGCCGTGGATGCGGACCCACGCGTCGCCGTTGGGGGCGGCGACGATCCGGAACGGCGCGAGCCGCGCGAACCACGACACGTCGTCGGCGTTGACCTTGCGGCCGATCAGCCGCTTGACGCCGTACACGGTCGCGGCGGCGCTGGTCACGGCCTGGCGCTTGGCGCGCGTCCCCACCGTCACCTGGCCCGACGAGGACCAGCTGACCCACGATGGCGTGGTGCGCTCGTTGTCGAGGCCGGCGAGCGTCGTGGGCTGGCCCTTGCCGTCGAGCACGGCGACACACGAGTTCGAGGTTCCGAGATCGATGCCGATGATGCGCGACATCGCTTACTCCTTCTTTCCCATGAGGCGGGTCAGGAGGCCCTTGCGCTCGTTCGTCGCCTGGCGCCGCATGTCCGCGAGCTCGCGCGCGGCGCGCTCGTTCGAGGGATCGATCTCGAGCGCGGACTCGAAGCGCTGCGCGGCCTCGAGTCGATCGCGGAGCGCGAGGTAGCGGAGCCCCTCGCACACCTCCACGGCCGCGCGATACGTGCGATCGCTGGGGAACTTCTTGGCCATGACCTTCGCCGCGAGGATCGCCTCGTCGAACTTGCCCTGCTCGAGGAGCTGATCGATCGGGTTGCCGTCGGAGGCCTCGGTGAGCACCGGCGGTGGCGTCGCGAGCACGGGCCGGTGATCGGTGCTGGGCGCATCGAGCCGCGGTAGTGGCTGCGAGGACGAGGTGCGGGGCAGCGGCTGCGAGGTCGAGGCGCGGGGCGCGGGATCGCTGCCGACGCGCGGGACGCCCTGGCTCGGCGTGCGGGGCGGCACGCGCGGGATGCCCTGGCTGGGGGTGCGTGGCGGCACGCGCGGGATGCCCTGGCTCGACGACGGAGGCGACGGGATCGGCACCGTGGGGAGCGCGCCACTGCGCCCTGGCGTGCTCGCGCGCGGTGGCTGGGTGCGCTGCGCCTCGGGCGGAATTGGTAGCGGCTGGCTCGGGCGCGCCGTCGGCGTTTCGGACGACCCGGCGTTCGACGCAGCGCTGGAGGTATCGTTCGGCTCGGGCACCCGGAGCTTCGGGATCGCGATCGTCTCGGGGATCGTGGACGGCGCGGGTGGGATCGACGCGGTCGGCTGGCGCGCGGCCGGCCGCGGTGGCGGCACGGCGACGGGCGGCGGCGTCGGCGCGCGCAGCGGGACCGCGCGCGGCGCCGGGGCTCGCCCCAGCGCGGCGAGCGCCTGGGCACGACCCGTCTCCGCGCTGAGCTTGCGGTACGCGTCGCGGATCAGGATGAAGATCTCCGCGGCCACCTGGCGCAGCTCCGCGGACTCGTACCGCGCGAACCGGTCGGGGTGGTAGCGCTTCGTCAGCTCGCCGAACGCCGCGCGCACGTCGGCGTCCGAGGCCTCGTACCCGACGCCGAGCACGAGGAACGGGTTCAGCTTCTTCAGCGACTCGGCCTCGGCGAGCAGCGCCTTGATCAGCTCGTCCTCGGCGGCCACGAGGTCCTCGCCTTGCCCGATCGCCGGGAGCTCGCCCGTGGCACCACCGCCGGGCGCGCCCCCGGTCGCGACGCCCGTCGCCGGCGTCTGTCGTCGCTTGCTCTCCGCCTCGAGCGCGCTCTCGATGAGCCAGATCGTCTGCGACGGGATCGGCGCGAGCTCGAGCTCCACGCCGCTACCGCGTTGCGGGTCGGTGCGGTGCTGCGCGACGGTGCCGGTCAGCACGATGACCGACGCGCTCGGCAGCGCGAGGTCGATCCGCACGGCGGTCCCGATCGGCGGCGGCGCCGACGCGCGGAGGAACATCGACCCTCGGCTGAGATCGCGCTTGTAGATGGTCGCCAGCTGCTGCCAGGAGGCACACCGGAGCTTGATGCTGAGCAGACCCGCGGGCATTCGAGATCCGCGGAATCATAGGCACATCACAGCTCTCGTGGCAATTGCCGGTACCTCTCGAGGACGCGCTCGTGGCGTTCTTTGATCCGCTCGACGTACGCGAGCTCGCGCGTCCGCTGCAGCGACTCGCGCGCGAGCTGCGCCAGGCGCGCGACGACATCGTCGATGTCCTCGAACGGCTTCTGGACGAAGCCCACGACGCCGAGGTCGGCCGCCGTGGCGGCGAGGTCGGTGTCGATCACCGACGTGATCAGGAACGCCGGGATGCCGGCGATCTGCTCGCGCAGCTGGCGAATCGTCTCCAGCCCGTCGATGCCCGGGAGCTGCGCCGCGACGAGGGCGAGGTCGAGCCCGGTCGTCGACGACAGGGTGGGCGCCTCGCGGACCGCTTCTTCACCGGCCACGTACGCGAACGTCGCGATGCCCGCGCCCTCGAGCAGGTCCGCGAGCTGATCGGCGATGTCGCGATCGTGCTCGACGAGCAAGACGGCCGGCGCGCGCACATCTCCGACGGCGATCTCGCCGGACAGCCGCGTGTGCGCCGCGAGCTTGTCCTCGACGTCGATCGAACGGCGCTCGGTGCGGATCAGATCCTTGACCAGGTCCTCGATGATCGCGCGCTGCGACTCCAGCATCGCCAGCTCGGTGACGCGCGTGCGCTGGCGGGCGCAGATCCGCTGCACGACCTGGCGCGCGGCGGCGGTGCCCTCGAGCGAGAGATCGATGATGTCGCCCGCGCCGGCGCGCACGCACGCGACGATCAGCGCCGCGTCCGCCTTGTCGAACACCGGTACCGGCAACGAGTCGGGCAGGGCCGCGATCACGCGCCGCACCGCCTCGGCCGCGAGCCGCGCGTCCTCGAGCTCGCCACCCGCGGCGTCACGCAGGTCGAGCAGGATCGCCGGCGGGCTCTCGTGGCTCGCGCTGAGATCCACGGCGACCGGCAGCTCGTCGACGATCGTCGTCACCACGCCCGCCGCGCCGAGGCGGTCGACGAGCCCGCGCAGGGGACCGGTCATGCCATGCGGTGCAATCAGGATCGCGGCGTCGTCCACAGGACCTCAGCGGAAGAGCCAGCGACTCTCGCCGGCCTCGACGATCTCGTGCAACTGGAACGGGGCATCGAAATAGCTGTGCGTCAGATAGTACGCATCGAGCAGGTCGCGGTAGTGGGGGCTTCGGCTGTCGTAGATCACACCGCCGGGGAGAGCCCACTTCACCTGCATCGTCCCACCTCGCGTCGCGCGCGCGAGGAACCGCTGCGCCGGGCCGTCGGCCGACTGCGAGAAGTCCAGGTCGCTCCAGCCCTGGTCAGACCGGTTCACGACGAAGTTGTCACCCGGCTTGGGGAACCCGGGCTCGCCCTCCCCGGGGAGCTCCAGCGCCGGGTTGGGGAGCAGCGGCGAGATCCGCAGGCGGTGGAGGTGCCCCCACGTCCACTGGCTGCGATCGGCGGTGCCGAACCCGGCGGCGGACTCGAGGTGCTGCATCGCGTCCACGAGCGCCTGCGCGACGAGCTTGTCGCAGCTGTCGTCGGCGCCCGCGTCGGTCATCACGTCACACAGGATCGGCTGCTGCGTCGCGCTGCTCTGCACGAACCGCGAGGGGTGGGCGAACAGCGCGTAGACGATGCGCGCGAGCTGGCTCCCGTCGATCCTCCACACCGGGAAGTCGGCGGCGGAGAGCTCGTCCGCGAGCAGGCGCTCGACGAAGAAGTGCATCCACGCGTTGAACACGGCGGTCGCGGCCGAGTCGTCGATCGACTCGGCGGGATCGAACCCCGTCGGCGTCGCGAACGACCAACCGTCGAGGAGCGCCTTGCCAGCCGCGAGCCGCGCCCGGTCTTCGGGCGAGAGCCCCTCGACGTACGCGCGCAGGTCCGCGGTCGCGTTCGCGCTGTCGATCATCGCGAGGCGCGGCCGCAGGTGCGGCGCGAGCGCGGCGCCCATCGTCGAGTGCGTGTCGAGCTGGATGCGCGCCATGTCGTCGAGCGTCGGTGCGCGGCCACCGGCGGAGGCCTCGTCGAGCAGCTCCGCGATGCGAGCGTGGCGGAGGCCGGCCGCGTAGGCGAAGCCGACGTAGAGCGGCCGCCCGTCGACGGTCGGCTGGATCTGCTCGTCGCCGCCGAGTGGGTCGTTGTCGAACGTCGCCCCGACGGGATCGGCGTTCGCGGTGACGAGCGGAGGATGATCGCCCTCGCCCGACCGGTAGCGCGCGTGCGGGATGTGATGGGACGGCATCTCGCCGATCCGCTCGGCGCTGCCGTCGCCGGGGAGCACGAAGAAGGGCGCGAGGCCGTCGGGCTGCGTCTGTGCGTTCCACGTGTAGGCCGCGGGCGAGCGCAGCGGGACGATGGCCTGCGTGGTCCAGCCGATGTCGGACGCGCTGTCGATCATCGTCCAGTTCTGGCTGCCGTAGCTGAAGTCATCGAGCGCGTCGAACGCCTCGTGGATGGTCGCCGCCTGCGTGAGCTGGAACAGCGCGCGGATCTCGAAGGTCGGCTCGTAGCCGGTGTACTTCACCGACATCGCCTGCGTGCCGGTCCGCGGCACGAGCTCGTGCCGGGTGCGGTCGATGGTCGGGATGATCGGCCCGTGGTGAGGCACGAGCTCGTACGTCACGTTCCGGGTCTCGGTGATCGTGCCGAACGCGCCGATCTTGATCTCCTCGGTGAACGTCTCGATCGGCACCGTGTTGCCGAGGAACGCGACGCAGTCACCCGGGCCGCTCGTGCAGGGCACGATCGACTCGAGGTAGATGTCGTTGACGTCGTGGTAGCTGACCGTCGCCGCCCACGCGAGCGTGGGGTTCGCGCCGAGGATCACGCCGGGGATGCCCGGGAACGTGACGCCGAGGACGTCGAGGCGCGGCTGCGGATCCATCGCGCCGTCGACCGGGCTCGACGGATCGACCATGATGTGCGTCGGGTAGAAGATCGACGGGTTCGGCAGCTGCAGGTGCTGATCGCTCGCGAGTAGCACCGAGCCGTCGCCGGTCTGCGTGGGACCGACGGCCCAGTTGTTCGAGCCGGAGAACGGGGCCATGAACGCGTGCGGCCCGAGCGAGCCGAACGGTCCGGTGTTCGTCGTGCGCGCGAAGAACGTGCGCGCGCGGTCGAGCACGGCCTGGGAGACCGTCGGGCGTGCCACCGTGCGGTCCGCGCGGTCGCCCGCCTCGGGCCGCTTCGCGCTCGAGCTCGGATCGTCGGGGAACCCCTCGATCGTCGAGCGCAGGCCGATCGGCTGGAACGTGAACAGGTCGCGCGAGATCCCGCGCCGCGCGAACGCCGCCGCGTCCGCGGGATCCGCCTCGTCGAACGTCGCGCGCAGCTTCTGGTCCAGCTCGGTGAGCTCGAGCTCGGCGGGCGCGGTCCACGACAGCGAGAACGCCTGGAATCTGCCGAGCACGAGCGAGTCCACCGGATGCCAGGGCGTGAACCGGTCGGGATCGAAGCTGACGAGGATGTTCGGATCGAGCACCCACTTCCCCTGCGGGCGAGACTCGCTCCGAATCTGCTGCGCGTACGCGTTCACGCCCTGCGTGAACCGCTCGAGCATCGCGACGATCTGGCGATCCACCGGATCGGAGGAGGCCCGGAGCATCTCCCACGCCTGCTCCGCGAGCGGCCGCATGCGGTGAACGCGCATCTCGAGATCGGTGTCGATCACGCTCGGGTCGAGCGCCCCGAACAGCTCGGAGAGCGTGCCCGCGCCGAACCGCCGCAGGATGTCCATCTGCGGCAGCCGGTCGTGCGCCATGACGTAGCCCTGGACGAACGCCGCGTCCTCGATCGTCTGCGCTCGGATGTGAGCGACGCCGTAGCGATCGCGGGCGACGTGCACCGGCGCGTAGAGTCCGACCTCGAGCTCGGCATCGAGCGGGAGCGGATCGAAGGGGCCCGTGAGGCTCGTGGGATCTCCACATGCCGCAGCGAGCGCGACGAGGGCGAGCGAGGAGCGGCGCATGGCGCGGAGCATAGTACGATGCACGCGATGTCCGAACACCTGTTCCTCCGCGCGTGTCGGCGCCAGCCCGTCGAGCGCACGCCGATCTGGATGATGCGCCAGGCCGGCCGCTACTTGCCCGCGTACCGCGCGGTCCGCGCGCGCGCGTCGTTCCTCGATCTGTGCCGCACGCCCGAGCTCGCGTGCGAGGTCACGCTGCAGCCGATCGACGAGCTCGGCTTCGCCGCCGCGATCCTGTTCTCGGACATCCTGATCACGCTGCCCGCGATGGGCATCGAGGTCACGTTCCCCGAGGCCGGACCGAAGATCGGGAACCCGGTGCGCGACCGCGCCGCGATCGACGCGCTGCGCGTCCCCGATCCCGAGGAGGCGCTGCCGTACACGCTCGAGGCGGTGCGGCAGATCAAGCGCGGCCTCGCCGGGCGCGTGCCGCTGATCGGGTTCGCCGGCGCGCCGCTGACGATGTTGACCTACGCCGTCGAGGGAGGCGGCTCGAAGGACTACGCGAAGACCAAGCGGCTGCTGTTCGGGGATCCGGCGTCCGCGCACGCGCTCCTCGACAAGCTCGCGCGGATGTGCGCCGCGTTCCTCGAGGCGCAGGTCGCGGCCGGTGCGGACGCGGTGCAGATCTTCGACAGCTGGGGCGGCATCGTGTCGCCCGGCGACTTCCGCGAGTTCCCGCTGCGCTACGCGCGGCAGGTGATCGAGCAGCTGCGCGCGTCGCCGACGTTCCAGGGCCGCGACGTGCCGATCATCTACTTCGTCAACGGGTGCGCGCCGTACCTCGACGACTACGCGTCGAGCGGTGCCGACGTGCTCGGCGTCGACTGGCGCGTCGGCATCGACGAGGTCCGCCGTCGGGTCGGGGACGGCGTCGCGCTCCAGGGCAACCTCGATCCCGGCGCGCTGTTCGCGAGCCCCGACGAGATCCGCGCGCGCGTCGCCGACATCCTCGCGCGCGCGGGGAGCGTCGGGCACATCTTCAACCTCGGCCACGGCGTCATGCCCGAGACCGATCCCGAGCACGTGCGCGCGATGGTCACCGCGGTCAAAGAGCTGTCGGCGCGCGCATGAGGCGAGTCTGTGTCATCGGCGCTGGCATCGGCGGGCTCGCCGCAGCGCGCGCTCTCGTCGCGGCCGGGTTCGACGCCCACGTGCGCGAGGCCGCACCGCGCGCCGGCGGCGTGGTCGCGACGAGCGTCGTCGACGGCTACGTGCGCGAGCACGCGGCGAGCTCGTTCCTCGGCGGTCCACCACACGGCGCGCTCGCGGTCTGCGAGCAGCTCGGCGTCGCGGTGGACAAGGCGTCGCCGCGCGCGCGGCGGCGCTGGATCTACCTCGACGGCAAGCTCCGCGCGCTGCCGCGCGGGCCGCTCGAGCTCGTGCGCTCGGATCTCCTGACCTGGCGCGGCAAGCTCGACCTGTTGCGCGAGCCGCTGCGCCCGCGCCGCGAGGACGAGGGCGACGAGTCGGTGCACGCGTTCGCCGCGCGCCGGTTCGGCGCCGAGGCCGCGCGCGCGATCATCGCGCCGTTCGTCACCGGTGTGTACGCCGCCGACGCGCACCAGATCAGCCTCGAGGCCGGCTTCCCGCGCCTCGCCGAGCTCGACGCCGCGGGCGGGATCGTGCGCGGCGTCGCCCGCCAGGTCGGCAAGCGCGTGCTGCAGCGCGCGGCCACGGCGGCGAGCAGCGGCCCGACGCCGCGCCGCACGCGCCGCGGTCTGTTCGCGCCGCGGGGAGGGCTCGGCGCGCTCGCCGACGCGCTCGCGGCCTCGCTCGGACCGCGCGTGCACACGAACGCGCCGGTCCACGAGCTCGTGTCGACCGAGCGGGGCGTGCGCGTCGACGGCGAGCCGTGGGACGCCGCGGTGCTCGCGATCCCCGCGCCGGCGGCATCGTCGCTCGTCGCGGGGGTGCCGGCGCTCGCGAGCAAGCTCGGCGGCTTCACGCGGGCGCCCGCCGCGCTGGTGTACCTCGGCTATCCCGAGGCGGCGGTGCCGCGCGCCTCCGACGGCTTCGGCTTCTTGACCGCGCTCGGCGAGAACCTGCGCGTGCTCGGCGTGGTGTTCGAGTCGACCGTGTGGCCCGATCGCGCGCCCGCGGGCCACGTGCTCCTGCGCTGCATCTTCGGCGGCGGCCGCGATCCCGGCGCGGCCGAGCTCGACGACGCGCAGCTCGTCGAGCACGCGGTGCGCGACGTCGGCGTGGCGCTCGGGGCCCGCGGCGCACCGTCGCACGCGAGCGTCGTCCGCCAGACGCACGGCATCGCGCAGTACGCGGTCGGCCATCGCGATCTCGTGCGCGCGGCGGTGACCACGGCGCGCACGCACCGGATCGTGCTCGCGGGGTCGGACTATCGCGGCCCCGCCATCAACGACCTGTGCGCCGACGCCGAGGTGATCGTCGAGGAGCTCCGATCGTGGACGTGATCCGCGCGGGCGCCGCGCTCGCGGCGGTCGCCGTCGGGTGCTCGAGCGGCACGTCGCGCGCCGTCGAGGACGCGAAGCGCCCGCACGCCTCGAGCGAGGCGCCGCCACCGGCCGAGCCCGCGCCCGCGCCGGAGCCACGGCCGGCGCCGACCGGCGACATCTCCGTTCGCGTGGTGTGGGTCGGCGTCCCCGTCGCCGCGCGGACGTCGCCGGGCAAGACGGCGTGCGGCACACCGCGCGCACCCCAGGTCGCGCCGACGACGACCTGGGGCATCCCGGAGGTGCTCGTCACGCTCGACGGTGCGTCGCTCCCCGCGACCGGCGCAGCGCCCGAGGCCCGAGTGCGCTACGGAGGGTGCGCCGCGACCCCGCGGCTCGTCCGCGGGACCTCGCTCGTCGTCGAGAGCGAGGACGATCATCCGACGCGCGTCGTGCTGCGCGAGCAGGGCGGTGGGGCCGCGCGGCCGATCCAGCTGCCGATCGCGGGGCACAGCGTCTCCGTGCCGCTGACCCCCGGCGGGGTGTACGAGCTCGTGGCGGCGAAGGGCATCACCGATGGTGCGTGGATCGTCGCCGGTCCGGGCACGATCACCGACGGCAGCGGCGTGGCGACCTTCCGCGACGTGCCGCCGGGAACGTACGCCGCGCGCGCCTGGCTGCCGGCGCGCGGAGGCCAGCCCGCGCGTCAGGCGCAGGGCGAGGTCACGGTCGGCGCCGGCGATCTCGCCGAGCTCACGCTCGAGCTGCGTTGAGGCGCGGCGGCGTCCGCCGCGTCAACGCGAGCGCCGCCGGCCGAGCACGAGCGCGAGGGCGAGCACGAGCGGCCAGGCGCTCGACGCGTCACCCGTCGAGCACGCGTAGTAGCTCGCGCGGCCGGGATCGTCGCCGAGGTCGGGATCGGTGCCGTCGCCGAGTCCCTCGCCGACGAGCATGATCGTCACGGTGCCCTCGGGATGATCGACGGAGAACAGCGCCTGCTTGGGGCCCGGCGTGCGCGGCTGCGAGACGACGAGCCAGCTCGCGGTCCGCGACGGCTCGACGGTGCTCGAGTCGGGCGGCAGCACGATCGCGAACTCGTCCGCGTCGGCACCCTCGATGCGCGCGTTCGTCAGCTCGACGTCGCTGCCCGAGCAGTTCGTCACGCTGACGTTCTGGCCGAGCGTGGTCATGCCGATCGGGCTCGAGCCGAACTCCAGCTCGGCCGGCGTGCCCGACACACCCGCGGGCAAGCCCTCGACGGCGAGCGTGATGTCGCGTGGCGCCGCGCCGGGGATGTCGGTCCGGAGCGTCGTGGTCGCGGTCACCCGGCCGGCGTCGGTCGGGGTCGCGGTGATCGCGATCGCCACCTGGGTCGTGCCGCCCCCCGGGACGGTCAGCGGGAGCGGGGCCACGTCGACGGAGAACGGCGCCTCCGGCGCGGTGACCTCCTCGAGCTGGAACGAGCCCTGATCGTTGGCGAGGACGAGCAGATCCTGGGTCCGCGCTTGCCCGGCGCACACCGGTCCGAGATCGATCGTGCCGTCGGGCGTGAGCGCCATCGAGGTCGCGAGGGCGCGCGCCGAGATCTCGGCCGTGCGCGAACGGCCACCGTCGTAGGTGACGGTCAGCGTGCCCGTCGTGTCGCCGCTCGTCGTCGCCGCGAACTGGACCTGCGCCGTGGCCTGGGCTCCGGGCGAGAGGATCGTCCCCGCGGAGGGCGCCGACGTCAGCGCGAGATCGGTGCCGGTCAGCGCGACGCTCTGCACGGTCATCGCGGCGGTCCCGGAGTTGCGCAGCGTGATCGTGTGCGTGACCGGCTCGCCGACGCGCGTGGCCGGGATCATCGCGGGGCTCGGCGTGATGTCGAGGCTGGAGTCGGTGCCGCGGCACGAAACGGAGATCGAGGTCGTCGGCGTCACCGGGTCGTTGCTCGCGATCTTGATCGTGCCCGAGAGCGTGCCGACGCTCCCCGGCGTACACGTCACCGCGTGGTTCTGGACGCCGCCGTTTGGTGCCACCACGTAGCTCGTCGGGCCAGCGACCTGGAAGCCCGCGGGAACGGTGATCGACGTGACCTGCAAGGTCGAGCCGCCGAGGTTGCGCACGCTGAGGTTCGCCGCCGTGCTCGTCTGGCCGACCCGGACATCGCCGAACGCGAGGCTCGCCGGCGTGACGTCGATGTCGATCGGCCGGGGCACGCCGGTGCCGGTGAAGTTGATCGTGATGGTCTGCCCACCCGACGTCGAGACCTGGACGGCGCAGCTCGTGGTCGTCGCCACGGTGGGGCGGAAGAAGACCTGGAAGTCGTACGTGTACGTCACCCACTCGAGGCACGTCGGCAGGGCCTGCGGCTGGCAGATGACCTGGCCGCAGTCGTGCCACTCGATGCACTCGCGGGACACGCTCGCCGGGAGGCCGGGCGCCGACACGTAGAAGTCGGCGCAGCTCTCGGTCACCGAGCTGACGATGTCGTAGGTCTCGTTGAAGCCCTGCGGACTGACCGTGACCCACGCGGCCTGCGAGGTCTGGCCGACCTCGACGGGGGTCGCGAACGTGTACGAGCTCGCCGGCGAGGTCCGGATCAGCGGCGAGGTGGTCTCGCTCAGCTCCGGTGCCGGGGTCGTACAGGCCACGAGCAACACGGCTCCCACGAACAACGCGATCCGTCGCACATCCCGAGGATCGGGCGCTTCCGCCGGGCGTGTCAACGCTCGCGCGAGGTGGGCTGTGATCCCACACCGCGCGCGTCGGTTTGACAGCCGCCGGTACTCCTCGGATGATCGGACGCATGCTCGGGACCGTGGTCGGCAACTACCGCATCGTCGGCCAGGTCGCGGTCGGCGGTATGGGGACCGTGTTCCGCGCCGAGCACACGCTGATCGGGCGGGTCGTCGCCGTGAAGGTCCTGAACCCGGAGATGTCCGCGAACCGCGACGTCGTGAACCGGTTCTTCAACGAGGCGAAGGCGACCACGACGATCAACCACCCGGGCATCGTCGAGGTGTTCGACTTCGGCTTCTTGCCGAGCGGCAACGCCTACCTCGTGATGGAGCTGCTCACCGGGGAGACGCTCGCGCAGCGCATGCGCGCCCGGGGCCGGTTCGCCGAGGGGGAGGCCGCGATGCTGATGCGCGGCGTGTGCACCGCGCTCGCGGCGGCGCACGCCAAGGGCATCGTCCACCGCGACCTCAAGCCCGACAACATCTTTCTCGTGCCCGATCTCGAGAGTCCGCTCGGTGAGCGGACGAAGATCCTCGATTTCGGGATCGCCAAGCTCACCGACGTCGGGCTCGCCGGCTCGGCGACCCGGACCGGCGCCGTGCTCGGCACGCCGACGTACATGTCCCCGGAGCAGTGCCGCGGCACGGGGAACGTCGACCACCGCGCCGACCTGTACTCGATCGGCTGCATCCTCTACGAGCTCGTGTCGGGCCGCCCGCCGTTCGTCAATCACGGCGCGGGAGAGCTGATCGGCTCGCACCTGTTCGTCGAGCCCGAGCCGGTGTCGCGCCACGCGCAGGTGTCCCCCGAGCTCGAGCGGCTGATCATGTCGCTGCTCGCGAAGCAGCCCGAGCAGCGCGTGCAGACCGCGCTCGACCTCGCGCAGGAGCTCGTCCACGTGGCGCAGCTGCAGGGCTGGGTCGCCGTCGCGAGCACGGATCCGAACCTCCGGGCGTCGATGCAGTACATCCAGCCGCCCGGCGGGGCGCGACCGATGATCACGCCCGTCGGCACACCCATGATCACGCCCGTGGGCACGCCCGTGGTCACACCGATCGGCGCGCCGGTGTTCTCGCCGACGCCCGCCCACGCGCTCACGCCCGCACCCGCGCCCGTCCCGACGCCGATGTCCGCGATGCACACGCCCGCGCCGGCGCCGACCCCCGCAGCGAGCGCACCGACGGAGCTCGCGGACGCGCCGCCCGTGCCGACCACGCTGTCGGGTGCGGCGAGCCAGGCGGAGCCGGACCCGAGCACGACCCGCGCGCCCCGCTCGCGCAAGGGCGTGGCGATCCTCGCGGGGCTCGTCGCGGCAGGCGCCGCGATCGCGATCGTCGTCGCGACGGCCGGCGGGGGCGGTGAGCCGCGGGCCGCCTCGAGCGGCGAGCCGCCGGCGCCCCGCGCGCCACGCGAGCGCATCGAGCCGCCGCGCGACCCCGGCGAGGAGCAGCCAGCGGCAACGCCTACACCGACTGCGCCCGCACAGGCGCACGCTCGCGAGCCGGCGCCTGCGACCGAGCCGCACGCCGCGACGCCGCCCGCCACGCCACCCGGAGCGCCACCCGTTAGCGACGAGTCCCCGGCCGATCCGCCGGCATCCGCGACCGAGCCCGTCGAGGCACCTCCGGTCGCGAGCGAGGAGCCCGTTGTCACCGACCCGCCCTCTGTCTCGCCCTCTGTCCCGCCGAGCGAGCCCGCCCGGCCGTCGACGTCCGACCACAAGCCCGGCAAGCCGGACCGCCCTCGGAAGCCCGCGAAGCCCGCGAAGCCCGCGAAGCCGGTGGGCGGCGACCTCCTCGAGACCGAGCTCTGAGCCGTCGATGCGACGCACGTTCCGCCTCGCGTTGACCGCGGCGCTCCTCGCGACCTGCGCGCTCGGCACCGCGCACGCGCAGCCGGCGACCGCGGACAAGGGCGACGCCAAGGCGCTGCTCGCGTCGGGGCTCAAGCTGTACGCGCAAAAGGACTACCTCGGCGCGCTCGCGGTGTTCAGGGACGCGTACGAGCGGTTCCCGAGCGGCAAGATCCTCCTCAACATCGGCACGACCCTGCTCAAGCTCGATCGCAAGGCCGAGGCGGCGAACGCGTATCAGGGCTACCTCGACTCGGACGACGCGACGCCCGCGAAGCGCGCCGAGGTGACGAAGGTGCTCGCGGAGCTCGATCGCGAGCTCGGGCTCCTCGAGCTCGACGTCACGCCCGAGGACGCGGAGCTCCAGATCGGCGACAGCGAGTGGATGCCGGCGGCGCGCGCGAAGCGCCAGCGCGTCGCGCGTGGCGAGACCGTCGTCCGCGGCCGGCGCGACGGCTACGTCGCCTCCGAGCAGCGTGTCGAGATCGGCGCCGGCGAGCGACGCACGATCACGATCGCGCTCGCGCCCGAGCCGGTCGCGGCGCCCACGCCCGCGGGCGAGGCCGTGGGCGCGGGCGTCCGTGTGGTCGCCACCGCCGAGCGCCCGCGTTCGCGGCTCGGTGGCCTCGTGCGTGCCCACATCGACCCGATCCACGCCGGTGGCGCCGGGCTCGTCGGGCTCGCGTTCGACGTGACGGAGCGGCTGCAGGTGCAGGGCGCGGCGCTGATCGGCACGTCCTCCGGCGGCTACGCGGGCGTGACGTTCGCGGTGCTCGGTGGCCGGTTCCGGCCGATCGTCTCGGCCGGCGTCCCCGTGTTCGTCTCCGACGGGGCGCGCGTCGCGGTCCGCGGCGCCGGCGGGGTCGAGCTCGCGCTGCACCGCCAGCTGTCGCTGATCGCCGAGGTCGGCCTCGAGCACGTCGTGAACCCCGAGGATGGCATCACGCCGACCGCGTTCATCCCCGCGATCGGCGCGATCGGCCGCCTGTGAGGCGCTCGTCGCCGCAGGGCGCGGCTACGTGTCGTCGTCTCGCTTGCTGGGCTCGCGGCGCTCGACGATCGACTCGCGCGTGATCTCGACGCGCTCGCCATCGCGGGGAGCGTCGGTGACGATCACGTCGCCGCGGCGCGCGCGCTCGAGCTCGCGATTGGCCGCGGCGCGGTTGCGCTTGAGCAGGCGGAGGCGCACGCGCCCGGCGTCGCTGCACCCGAACACCTCGAGCTTGCCCTTCTGCACGTGCGGCGCGCTCACGATCCGCCACGCACCCGGCGCATCGACGAGCGCGAGCGGCTGCTTGCGGAGCACGAGGTAGCTGAACTTCAGGCCATCGTCGCGCAGGTGCGTGAGGCGCGCGAGCTCGGCCGTGCGCGGAGGCAGGCGGACCGGCCGGTCCTCGTGGCACCAGTCCGACGGATCCGCGAGCGCGGGGCACGGCGCGCCGGCGCGGGTGCACGGGGCGAACACGTGCCCGGCGCCGCGGGCGAGCACGGCATCGCGCAGCTCGTGGAGCCCGCGCGAGGTCTCGCGCAACGCGGGCTCGAGGATGATCACCGCGCCGTCGTCCTCGATCGCCGCGAGCGCGCGCAGCGTCACGGCGAGGCGATCGGGCGCGGTCAGCTCGTTGAGCAGCGTGCCGATCACGACGAGATCGCAGCGGTCGAGCTTCGCGTTCGTCGCGTCGGCGGTCCGCGTCGCGAGCTCGACGGTGGCGCCGCGGCGGTCCGCGTAGCCTCGGACCGCGGTCGCGGCGATGCCGAGCGCGGCCGTGTCGCGATCGATCGCGGTGATCTGGAGCGGTGCCGACAGCGAGGCGACGAGCCCGAGGCTCATCGCGCCGCAGCCCGCGCCGAGATCGATCACCCGCAGCGGGCGTGCCGCGGGCAGGGCGCCCCGGTTCGCGAGCTCTCCGAGCGGCACCGCGATCTTCATCGCGTCGGCGATCGTGAAGAACACGGCGCGCGCGGCGAGATCTCCGACGGGATCCTCCGGGCGCGACAGGCGCGCACGATCGCTCGTGTAGCGCGCCGAGCGATCGTGGATCGCTCTCACGAGCGGCGAGGTCTGGAGCGGCGCATCGCCGAGCGCGCCGCGCGCGGCGGCGTACACGGCCTCCTCGAGGTCGCGGTCCAACGACGCGGGGTTCTCAGCCGGCGTCCTTGTCACGGTCGCTGGAGACGTCGAGCCGGCCGGCGTCGTCGCCGACCGGCTGCGCGGCGTCGGGGGCCGGCGCACCGGGATCCTCACCAGAGGAGTTGCCGGAGGCCTCGCCGGAGCCCTCGCCGGGCTCCTCGTTCGAGTCCTTGGTGGAGCCCTCGGCGGAGTCCTTGGTGGGCTCCTCGGCGGTCGCGGCGTCGGCGTCGGCGGTGGGCCGTGCGAGCGGCGTCATCCGCTTGGTCTTCCGCTCGTCGCGATCGGTGGTCTGCTCGGATGGTGGCTCCGCGGACGGCGCGGGCGCCGGCTCGGGCGTGCCGCCCGTGGGTGGTGGGATCGTGTCCGCGCGCCCGATCGAAGGATCGCGCACGGAGCGCATCGGCTGCGTGGACCGGCCGGCGCTCGCGCGCACGGCCTCGGGCATGCGCGGCGGCGTGCCCTGGATCGCCGAACCCGCGGTCTCGGTCGGCTCGTCGGCGGAGAACGCGTCGACCGGCACCTCGACGGGCTGCGTGGAGTCACCGTCTACGTGCGCCGGCACACCCTCGCCGATGTCGACGACCTCGACGACGACGCCGGTGATGTTGTCGTGCCCGCCGCGCGCCTTCGCGAGCTCGACCATCTCCTCGAGCGCCTTGCCCGGCGCGTCGGCGCTGAGCCGCTCCGCGATCTCTTCCTCGACCGGGTAGTAGTCGTGGAGGCCGTCGGAGCACAGGAGCACGCGATCACCGCGCTTGAGCGTCACGTGCGCCATCTCGACGCCGACCTCCTCGGACACGCCGATCGCGTTGACGAGGATCGTGCGGAGCGGGGAGACCTGCGCCTCCTCGATCGTGAGCTTGCCCTCGATGACGAGGACCTCGGCGACGGTGTGATCCGTCGTGATCTGCGACGAGCGTCCGTCGCGGATGAGGTACGTGCGGCTGTCTCCGACGTGCGCGACGAACGCCTCCGGTCCGGCGATCAGCACCACGTCGAGCGTCGTCCCCATGCCCTGCTTGTCGGGCTCGGTCTGGCCGCGCTGGTACACCGCCCGGTGCGCTGACAGCACCGCGTTCTGGAGGAGCTGGACGAGGCCGCGCCGGCCCGCGTCGCTCGGCGCTTTCTTGAATGCCTCGATCTCGGTGTGCGCCTTCTCGAGGGCGTCGCGCACGGTCTCGACGGCCATGGCGGAGGCGACCTCGCCGGCGGCGTGGCCACCCATGCCGTCCGCGACGATGAAGAACCCCCGGCTCGGCTCCATGAAGGCCGAGTCCTCGTTGTGGTCGCGGACGACCCCGACGTCGGTGACGAGCCACGCCCGGAGCGTCACACGCGAGGCGTCGGCGCCCTCGTCTGGGGGATCTACAGTCATTCAGGTGCCTTGAACTATGAAATCTTCACCCGCGCAACCGCCGGTCGCAAGGTCTTGGGCGGAAATGCGACTCACGTTCGGCGGACGATCTCGATCGGCGGGGGAGGTGTGCCGCCCTCCGCCAGCTGCTGGCCTTGACGGACGAGCCGCTGCGCGCAGAGGTCGATCGCTGCCGGTTCGCGGTCGACCGTGACGAACCGACGCCCGAGGCGTTGCGCGACGGCTGCGGTCGTTCCCGAGCCCGCGAACCAGTCCGCGACGCGGTTGCCCGGCACCGTCACCGCGCGGAGGAGTCTCTCGAGCAGCCGCTCGGGCTTCTGCGACGGCCAGCCGGTGCGCTCGCGGTCCGAGTGGTTCAGCGTCTCGATGTCGGTCCACCAGTCCTCGGGGATCTTACCCGCCGCGACGGGATAGCGGTACACGCGCCCGGTCCGGCGATCCGTCTTTTCCTGTACGGGCTCTCCGTTCTCGAGGACGACGCGCATGTGCGAGCCGCCGCGCCGCGGGACCCGCACGGCGTCGGGATAGAACGCCCAGTCGTCGCCGCGGGCGTACCAGAGGATGGTGTCGTGCTTGCGCCCGAACCCGCGCCGGCTCTTGCCGCCGACGGCGTAGCACCAGACGATCTCGTTCACGAACCGCTCGCGCCCGAACAGCCCGTCGAGCGCGACCTTCACGTAGTGGACGGCGCGATAGTCGAGGTGCACGAACAGCGACCCGTGCGGCGCGAGCACCCGGCGCGCGTGCTCGAGCATCGGGTACATCCACGCGACGAACGCGTCGGGATCGTCGGCGCGATCGGCGTAGCGATGGCCGCGGCCGGTGCGCACGATGCCCGTGCCGAACGGTGGATCGAGGTAGATCGCGTCGAGCGAGCCGTCGGCCCAGGTCGCGAGCTCCTCGAGTGCCTCGGCGCACACGATCCGGTCGGGGGCGAGATCTGCGGCTCCGAACTCGATGCGCTCCATCGCGGAGCGACAGTACACTGCGCGCGTGAAGTTTGGTCGCTGGTACCCGCTGGCGGAGGCGGGCGCGCACGCTCCGCTCGCCGAGGGGATCTTGCAGCTCCGCCTCGCCTCGGGGCTCGTCGACTACCCGCGCGGGAAGAGCGCGATGGTGCGGTACGAGCACGCGGCCGAGGTCCGTGCGGCGGCGCTCGCCCTGGCAGCAGCGCACGGCGGGCAGGATCTCCTTTGCCGGCACCTGATCGAGATCGACGAGGCTACTGACCTCGCGGCGTTGTGTGCGAAGTTAACGTCAGAGTTCGTGCGCCGGTTCGGAACGCCACCACTCTTCCACAACGCGGATCCCACCCGATGCATCTCGTCGAAGCCGAAGCCGTAGGTCCCGTCGAAGGCGATGCACCGCTGGTCACGCCGCCGCGCCCGCCGCACCGGCGCGTGTCGGTCTCCCTGCTGTTCACGCTGACCGTCCTCATCGGGACGGTGGTCGCGATCTACCTGGTGTTCCCGGCGCGGAACAACGTGCTTCTGACCGAGGCGATCGAGCGCCACCGCGATGCGCGCCCGGCGTGGGATCTCACGGCGCCCACGCCCGCCGAGCTGCGCGCGTGGGTGATCGGGTTCGCGGGCAACGACGCGCCGCTGCCGGCGCAGACGGCCGCGATCCGCGGCGCTCGCCGGATCGAGGTGCTGAACCGCGACGCGGCCGTGATCCGGCTCGCCGTCGGCGCCGACGACGTCACGTACGTGATCCAGCGAGCGCAGGGGATCGCACCGAAGCACGCCGAGCGCTCCGACGGAGAGCTGCGCGCGATCTCGTGGCGCCGCGGGCCGTACATGCTCGTCGCCGTCGGGCCCGAGGCGACGGCTGCGACGTGGCGCGCCGTGTTCCCCTGAGCGGACCCGCGATCAGCGCAGCGCGACCACGCCGGTGGTGCGCGCGCACGCCGCCGCCTTGCTCGCACCGAGGCCGGAGTACAGCGCCGCGAGCGTGAGCGAGACCCTCCACAGCGGACCGGGCTTGCCGGGCTGGCCGACGAGCGCAACGCACTGCTCGAGCTCGAGCGCCGCGGTCGCATGTCGGCCGGCGTCGACCAGGCTGCGCGCGAGCTCGAGATACGCGGCGACGATGTGCTCGTCGTCGCCCGCGAGGATCGCGTCCTCGACCGCCTCGCGGCGGAGGAGGATCTGCGCGCTGTCGACGACGTGGCCTCGGCCGGTCGCGGGCACCGGGCCCGCGAGGCCCGCGAGGATCACCGGTCCCGAGCCCGTACGCGCCAGCTCCTTCGTCGGTGCGCCGGACACGGCGGCGCGGAGCGCGGCCGCGCAGGTCAGCGCGTCGCGGAACTGATCCGCGGGATCCGGCGCGAGCGCCTGCAGCACGACCGTGTCGAGCGCCGCCGGGAGCGCGCGCTCGGGGAGGCGCTGCGATGGCGGGACGAGGGGCTCGTCCGGCGGCGGCTGCACGCCAGTGAGGAGCTCGTACAGCAGCGCTCCGATCCCGTGGAGGTCCACCGCGCGACCTGGCGCCGGCACGCCGTCTCCGAGGGGGGACGCGCCGTCCACCCACGCGGAGCCGAAGTCGAACAGCCGGGCCCGGTGCTCGCCCGTGCGCAGCGGCTCGACGAGGACGTTGTCGCACCGCACGTCGCCGTGGATGACGCCCGCGGCGTGGAGCTCCGCGAGCGCGGCGAGCAGCTGCGCGCCGACCTCGACGATCGCGCCGAGCTCGAGCGGTCGTGCGCGCGTGGCGAGCTCGCCGAGCAGCCGGCCGGGGACGTGCTCGGTGACGAGGAACGGCGCGCCCTCGTGCACGCCGAGGTCGAACACGGTGACGATGCTCGGGTGGCGCACGCGACTTCCGGCGAGCGCCTCGACGCGATACCGCTCGCGCACCGACGGATCCGCGCGCAGCTCGCGCCGCGGCAGCTTGAGCGCGACCGTGCGCCCGAGCGTCCGTTGCACGGCCTCGTACACGACGCCCGTGCGGCCGCTCCCGAGCGGCTCCCCGAGCACGTAGTGCTCCCCCACGACCTGCCCGTTCCCCACCATACGCGCGCGGACGAGCAATGCGCGTGCCGTGGGGCGCGCGCACGTGGGGTGGCCAGGTGCGCGAACGCAGGATCATGGGAGGCCGATGTCGCGCGCGAGCGCACGTGTGTGTGGCGTCGCCGCACGCGCGCTGCGAGATCGTCGCTACGTTCTCCAGCACGCCGCGCGCGTGACGTAGAGTCTGCTGCGCATGAACCGGGAGTTTGCATTCCACGGCACGCGTCCGCGGTGGGCGCCGGATCGCGTCGTCGACATCCAGCACATCGCCCTCGACATCGAGGTCGACCCGGCGGCGAGGAGCGTCCGCGGGACCGCCACGCTCCGGGCCGCGGTGATCGCGCCGCACACCCGCGTCGTGGAGCTCGACGCCGTCGAGCTGGCGATCGAGCGGGTCGAGGTCGGTGGGGCGGGGACGACGTTCCGCCACGATGGCAAGAAGCTGCGCGTCGAGCTCCCGGAGGAGATGGCCGCGGGCTCGGAGCTCGTGCTCGCGGTGCGCTACCACGGCGCGCCGCGGCGCGGCCTGTACTTCATCGCACCCGACGAGGGCTACCCCGACAAGCCGGTCCAGGTCTGGACGCAAGGGCAGGACGAGGACTCGCGGTACTGGTTCCCGTGCTTCGACGCCCCGCACGAGAAGGCGACGAGCGAGGTCACGGTCACGATCCCCGCGCACCTGTTCGCGGTGTCCAACGGCGTGCTCGTGAGCGACCGCACCGACGATGGCAAGCGCACGCTCCACTGGCGGCTCGACGTTCCGCACAGCTGCTACCTCGTGACGCTCGCGATCGGCGACTTCGCCGCGATCGAGACCCGGTGGCGCGACGTGCCCGTCGTGTACTACGTGCAGCGCGGCCGCGAGGCCGAGGCCGAGCGCACGCTCGCGCGCACGCCCGAGATGCTCGAGCTGTTCTCGACGCGGTTCGGCGTCCCGTACCCGTACCCGCGCTACGCGCAGGTGTTCGTCGCCGACTTCATCTTCGGCGGCATGGAGAACACGAGCGCGACGACGCTCACCGATAGCGTGCTCGTCGACGAGCGCGCGGCGCTCGACTACGACATCGACGCGCTCGTCGCGCACGAGCTCGCGCACCAGTGGTTCGGCGACCTCGTGACGTGCCGCGACTGGGGCGAGGGCTGGCTCAACGAGGGGTTCGCGACGTACTCCGAGTACCTGTGGCGCGAGCACCACGAGGGGCGCGACGCCGCGGATCTCGAGCTCGAGGACTGGGCGGAGATGTACTTCGGCGAGGACGCTGGTCGGTACCGCCGCACCATCGCGACGAAGCTCTACGACGAGCCGATCGACATCTTCGACCACCACCTCTACGAGAAGGGCGGGCGCGTGCTCCACATGCTCCGCCACGTGCTCGGGGACGACGCGTTCTTCGGCACGCTCCAGCACTACCTGACGAAGCACCGGCACGGGGTCGTCGAGTCGCGCGATCTCGCGCGCGCCGTGGAGGAGGCGACGGGCCGGAACCTCGACTGGTTCTTCAGCCAGTGGGTCATCGACGGCGCGGGGCACCCCGAGCTCGAGGTCTCGCTCGCCTACGACGCGGCCGAGAAGATCGCGACGATCACCGTCGAGCAGCGCCAGAAGGTCGACGCGCGGACGCCGCTGTTCCGGATCCCGACCACGGTCCGGTTCCGCGTCGGCGATCGCGACGTCGATCACCCGATCGAGATCACGGAGGCGCGCCACGTGTTCCACGTCCGGCTCGACGACGAGCCGTCGCAGGCGATCTTCGATCCCGGCAAGGTCGTGCTCGCCGGCGTCAAGACCGACAAGCCCGAGCCGGTGTGGATCGCGGAGCTCGCGGGTGCGACGCTCGGCATCGATCGCGGCGCGGCGGCGCAGGCGCTCGGGCGGCGTGCCAGCCCGGCGGCGGAGCGCGCGCTCGGCGAGGCGCTGGTGCGCGATCCGTACTGGGCGGTGCGCGGCTCGACCGCGATCGCGCTGGCGGCGATCCGGACCCAGAGCGCGCGTGACCGTCTGATCGACGCGCTCGCGGCCGAGGCGCATCCGCGCGCGCGCCGCGTGATCGCCCGCGCGCTCGGCGAGTTCCTGCACGATGACGCCGCCAGCGCGGCGCTCGCGACGATCGTCGAGCGCGGCGATGCGAGCTACTTCGTCGAGGCCGAGGCGGCGCTCGCGCTCGGCAAGACGCGCACGCCGCGCGCGCCCGAGCTGCTGCGCCAGGCGGCGACCCGCGAGTCGTTCACGGACGTCATCCGCCAGCACGCGTACCGCGGGCTCGCCGAGGCGCGCGACGACAGCGCCGTGGGCTTGCTGCTCGACGGGACGCGGTGGGGGCGGGTCACGCAGGGGCGGCGCGCCGCGATCGGTGCGCTCGCGCAGCTGATGCGCGGCCGCCGCGACCGCGAGGCCCGGGACGTGCGCGAGCGTATCGAGATCCTGCTCGGCGATCGTGACTTCCGGGTCCAGGCCGCCGCGATCGAGGCGCTCGGCGTGATCGGCGATCCCGCGGCGATCGGGGCGCTCCGCCGGATGGTCGAGCGCGAGCTCGACGGCAGGCTGCGCCGTCGCGGCCGCGAGGTGATCCGCGACCTCGAGGAGGGCGCGCCGCTCGCCGAGGAGGTCCGCCGCCTGCGCGACGAGGTCGGCGAGCTGCGCACGCTGGTCGGCAGCCTGCGCGATCGCCTCGATCGCGCCGAGACGCGTGCCGAAGCTCACACCACGCGCGGGTCGAAGGCGGCTACGCTCGGGAGACAGGAGCGCGCACGCCGCACGGCGACGCGGTCGACCGCGCGGACCTCCCCGCGGCCGGCGCGCCGACCGGCCACGCGACGGCGCACCAAGCCGACGACGAAGAAGAAGGGGTGACGGATGCGGAAGCTGATCCTCGGAAGCCTGCTGGTGCTGGGTCTCGCGGGATGCGGAGATGACGACATGTCGGGCGTGACCGACGCTGCGACCGACGCGCCGAGCGACGTCGCGGCGGATCCGTGCGCCGCGTGCACGACGGACGAGATCTGCGTGCAGCGCTTCGACGGCACGTGCGGGATCCGGTTCCACGAGTGCGTCGAGCGCACGGTGGCGTGCCCGGACAACGTCTGCTCCGAGGACTGCGAGGACGCGTACTGCGGCGCGGACACCTACCAGTGCATGAACCGACCGCCGTGCGGAACGGAGTCCCCCGGCGCGTTCACCTGCTACGGCGCGTGAGCGGGGCGGGCGCGACGCTCACGCCTGGAGCTCGCGCACGATCGCGGCGAGCGTCGCCTGCGCGCGCGGTAGCTCGTCGGGCGCGAGCGTGACGCCGCCGACCACGGCGTGACCACCGCCGCCGTGACGCGCGCACAGCGCGCCGATGTCGTGGCGCCGCGGCTTGCCGGCCCACGGGTTCACGCCGACCGAGATCTTGATGCTCTGCGCGTTGCGCGTGCCGGTGACCGAGTACAGGGCCGACGGGAACAGCAGGTAGCCGAGGAACCCCGGGCTGCGGGCATCGGGCTCGTCGAACCGGTCGAACACGATCACGTCGCCGGCCCACACGCCGAGGCGCTGGATCGCCTCGAGCTCCCGCGCGCGCGCGGCCTCGATCTGGGCGAGCTCGCGCGCGATCTCGGGGTGCTCGGCGAGCTCGGCGAGCGAGGAGCGCGACAGCCACTCGACGTAGCGGGTCGTGTCGCGGTTCGAGCGACCGTGAGCGAGCCACGCGGCGAGGCGCTGCGCGGGCGCGGTGAGCGCCACGGCCGCCTCGGCGGACGTGAACTGCGCCGCGTCGATCGTATCGGCCCACGCGACCGCCTCGGCGAGGTGGGGCGGCGGCTTCCACCCCCAGCGCGCCTCGAGCTGGTGTGCCATCATGCCGGCGCACGACGGCGCGCTCGGATCGAAGAACCAGGTGTCGAGGTGCTCGCGCTCGAACATCTCGCGGAGCACCGGCGGCTGGAACGCCGTGGGGTGGTGATCGAACCACCAGCGCATCCGGCGGTCCGCGCAGAACCGGAAATCGACGCAGGCGTGGTCGTCGGCGTCGAGCGGGACGTCCTCGAACGGGTTGCCGTCCTTGTGGATCATGCCGACCGGGCGGATCTCGACGTCCCCATCGATGACGTCTCGATAGAACGCGCTGAACAACGCCGCCGACGACGTTCCGTCGAAGCAGGCGTCGTGGAAGAAGACCTTGAGGACCCGTGCCACGTCGGCGAGATCGATCATACCCCGCGCCGGGCGCCGCGGGGCGTCTGCGTGGGTGCTACCTTCCGGGCCATGGACTTCGACATCCTGCAGTGGCTGAGAGCGGGGCACGTCATCTCGCTGTTCCTCTGGATCGGAGGCCTGTTCGCGATCTACTGGATGCTGCGCCTCCACGCCCACGCGCCCGAATCCGCGCACGAGAAGCTGACGCTCATGGAGCGCTCGATCGCGCTCTCGGCGGATATCGCAGCCGCGTTCGCGATCGGGACCGGGATCGCGATGCTGTTCCAGCCGTTCGGGTTCTACCTGTCCCGGCCGGGGGCGGGCTGGCTCCACATCAAGCTGACGATCGTCATCCTCGGCGTCCTGCCGGTGCACGGTATCCTCCGCGGCCGCATCAAGAAGTTCGGGCAGGGCAAGATCACGCCCGTGCCGCAGTGGCTGTGGAGCGTGTTCCTCGTCGCGATCACGGCGATCGTGATCCTCGTGTTCCGCGGTCCGCTGATGTTCGCGAAGTGACGTGACCCGGACGATCCTGCACGTCGATCTCGACGCGTTCTTCGCGGCGGTCGAGCAGCGGGACGATCCGAAGCTGCGCGGCAAGCCCGTGCTCGTCGGCGGCTCGGCGCGCCGAGGGGTCGTCGCGGCGTGCTCCTACGAGGCGCGCACGTACGGGATCCACTCGGCGATGCCGATGGCCGAGGCGCTCCGGCGATGCCCGTCGGCGATCGTCGTACGCCACTCCATGGAGCGCTACGCGGAGGCGTCGCACCACTTCTTCGAGATCCTCGGAGACTACTCGCCCGAGGTCGAGGGGCTGTCGCTCGACGAGGCGTTCCTCGACGTCACCGCGAGCGAGCGGCTCCTCGGCGACGGGCCGACGATCGCGCGCGAGATCAAGCGGCGCGTCCGCGCGGAGCTGTCGCTGGTCGCGTCGGTGGGCGTCGCGCCGATCAAGCTCGCCGCGAAGATCGCGTCCGACATCGACAAGCCCGACGGCCTTCGCGTCGTGACGCCCGACCAGCTGCTCGCGTTCCTGCACCCCTTGCCCGTCACGCGCCTGTGGGGGGTCGGCGAGGCCACGCGCGAGGTCCTCGCGAGCCTCGGCCTGTCCACGATCGGCGACGTGGCCCGCTACCCCGAGTCGGCCCTCGTCTCGCGGCTCGGCGCCGTGACCGGGCGCCACCTCGCGGCGCTCGCTCGGGGCGAGGATCACCGGCCGGTCGTGCCCGACGCCGAGCCGGTCTCGATCGGTCACCAGGAGAC
>Ga0164243_10003024_pt1 | contig 27198 bp, 19 predicted proteins | sample OricompcompostOP_FD_108781 | JGI IMG/M metagenome (GOLD analysis project Ga0164243, IMG submission 108781) | Organic Plus compost microbial communities from Emeryville, California, USA - Original compost - Organic plus compost (OP) | ecosystem: Engineered > Solid waste > Mixed feedstock >...
CGGCCTCGTCGCGGCCGACCGAGCGCGACACCCCGAGGCCGAACTCGCCGGCGAGCCGGTCGTAAATGCCCAGGCCGAGGCCGTAATAGGGGCGCTCCCACCACGCGAACGCGGGGAGGAGGAACGGCAGGTCGTGGACCACGTGGGGCGCATTCGCGAGGAGCCGGCCGCGCTCGCGGAGCGCCTCGCGGACGAGGCCGATCTGCCCCCCCGCCAGGTAGCGCACGCCGCCGTGGATCAGCTTCGTGCTCCGGCTCGACGTCCCCTTGGCGTAGTCGTGGGCTTCGAGCAGGAGCGTCCGGTAGCCGCGCGTCGCCGCGTCGACCGCCGTCCCCAGGCCGGTCGCCCCGCCGCCGATCACGATCAGGTCCCAGGCCCCGCCCTCGCGCAGCCGGCCCAGGCGGTCCTCCCGTGAAGTCATTCGTGCGTGATCCCTTGCGAAATAACCGACAGGCTTTGGACCGCTTTCGGGTCCGCCGCGGTCCGGAGACTCATCAACCCGTCAGCAGCCCCGAGAGCGAGTGTCGCGACATCCACCAGACATTGCAAGAGTGGTCAAGGCCCGCCGGGGGCGTCGGTGACGCGAAAATATTGAGACACGTCCCGGTACTGGACACGGGTCGTGCGGACGGCCATAATCGACGCCCACGTCCGGGACCGCGACGCGGGACCACCCCGCGTCCCCCGGCCACCCGCCTCGAAACGGCCCGCCCTGGACACGCCATGCTCGTCGCCTACGTGAGCGATGAACGGTACGTCGCCCTGCCCGACGTCGTCCTGGAATTCGAGAGTGAGTCGAACCCGGGGGCCTCGTTCGAGGCGCGCTCGCGTGCGACCGGGTCGGTCCACGTCGACCTCGCGCCCGGCCCTTATAAGGTCACGCTCGCGAAGCCCGGGTTCGGGTCCAAGAGCGTCCGGGTCGAGATCCCCCGAAAGGGGGGCGAACCCCACCAGTTCCGCCTGCTGGCCGACGGACTCCTCGGCTACGCCTGGCCCAAGTGGGTCCGTTCCGGCGACAAGTCCGAATTCCGGGTCCACTCGGTCGAGCCCTATAAGCTGACCCTCTGGCGCTACGGCCTGGAAAAAGAATTCGTGCGGTCGCTCGGCTGGTTCGACGAGCACGGGCCGCGCGCGACGATGCAGATCACCCCCGACGGCGACTACACGCAAACCGGCGTCGAGTGGAACCGCTTCGGCTACACGAACCCCCACCACAAGCAGTACGCCGAGGCCCCAACTCGCTCAGGCCTGTATTACTTCCACGCCGAGACGGCGCGCGGGGCAACCTTCTCGTTCCCCTGGGTCGTCGCCCCCGCCACGCCTTCGGCGCCCGTCGCGGTCCTCGCGTCGAACGTGACCTGGAACGCCTACAACAGCTTCGGCGGCCGAAGTAATTACATCAACGCCGACCGCCTCCCCCCCAGGCCGACGGTCAACTCCCGGATCGACCTGAAGCGCTACACCGACCCGAACAACATCAACTACGACACCGACGACTACGCCCCCCTCTCGTTCGACCGCCCCGAGCCGATCAACCACATCGACTTCGCCGAGCGGCCGACCGACCCGATCGAAGGCCGCGCGTCCTGCCACCTCGCCGCGGCGGAATGGCGGCTCCTGGCCTGGATGGAACGCGAAGGGTTCGCCTACGACTACTACGCCGAGACCCAACTCCACTCCGGCGAACTCGACCTCGACGCCTACCGGGTCCTCGTCCTGAGCACCCACCCCGAATACTGGTCGCGTGCGATGTTCCGGCGCGTCAAGAGTTGGGTCCACGAGCGCGGGGGCCGGCTGCTCTACCTGGGGGGGAACGGGATCAACTGCGAGGTCCGGATCGACGACGCGCTCTCCGCGATCGTCTGTCTGAACGGCGACGCGCGGGAGGTCGAACGGCGCGGCCTGGAGAGCCGGTTCCACCAAACCGGCGAGTCGGAGGCGAGCCTGCTCGGCGTCGTCTACGACGACAAGGGGATCATGACCGGCGCCCCCTTCCGGGTCGTCGACGAGTCCCACTGGGCGTTCGAGGGGACGGGGCTGAAGGACGGCGACGTCTTCGGCCGGAACAGTCTCCACATGCGCTGCCCCGGGGGCGCTTCGGGGCACGAGACCGACAAGGTGTCGGCCAGCACGCCGGAAAGGGCCCGCAAGTTCGCCAAGGGGCTGAACGTCGACCACGGCGGCGCCGACCTGCTCACGTACGAAACCGCGTCCGGCGGCGCGGTCTTCTCCGCCGGCTCGATCACCTGGCCGAGCGCCGTGCTCGTCGACGACGCCGTCTCGCGGATCACCGCGAACGTCTTGAACCGGTTTTTACGCGAGGGTTGAACCCACGACCACGACCTACCAGGACACGACACGGACCGACGGCCCGCCGGGCCCGGCCGACGCCCGGCCGACCCGGGTGCGCTACTTCGTCCTCCTCTCGCTCGCGTGCGCGGCGATCCTCTCCTACGTCCTCCGCGTGAGCCTTTCGCCGGCGAGTACGACCGTCGAGCGCGAACTCCACCTTAGCGAGCTTCAGGTCGGCCGGATCCTCGGCGCGTTCTTCGTCGGCTACATCATCCTCCAGATCCCGGCGGGCGGCCTGGCGCGGCGCATCGGTGCGCGGGCCTCGCTCACGGCGATGGGGCTTTGCTGGGCCGGCGCGGTCGCCACCTCGGCGTTCGCTCACTCGTTCGGACTCTTATACCTCTCAAGGTTCGCCCTGGGCCTGGGCCAGTCCGGCCTGTTCGCGGTCACGATCATGGTCTTGCGGGACTGGTTCCCGGTGGCCCGGCGCGGGATGGCCAGCGCGGCGATCACGTCGTGCATGTCGGTCGGCGCGGTCGCCGCGAACGGGTTGACGGTGCGCCTCTTACCGGAGTTCGGCTGGCGGGGGACGTTCCTCATCTACGCCCTGGCGGCCGTCGCCTGGTCGCTCGCCTTCCTCGCCTGGTTCCGCAACACGCCCGACGAGCACCCGTCCGTGAACGAGGCCGAGCGGGCGCTCATCCAGGGCGACGCGCCGCCGAAGACGTCGGAAGGGGAACGGGTCGCCGACACGTCCCTGTCGACCTGGGCCGTGCTCGGCAAGATGGCGGTCTCGTGGGGCGTCTGGGCGCTTTGCATTCAGTCATTTTTCCAGGCCTTCGGCTACGCGTTCTACATCCAATGGTTCCCGGCCTGGCTGGAGAAGGCGCATCGGGTCGACCTCAAAAACGCCGGCGACCTGACGATGTTGCCGCTCTTCGGCTCGTTCCTCGGGAGCTTCCTCGCCGGCTACCTGATCGACGCGATCCTCGTCCGGACCGGGAACCGCTGGCTGAGCCGCTGCGGCGTGGCGGCCGCGGGCTTGACGCTCTGCGCGGGGGCGACGCTGGCGGCGGCCTGGGTGCGCGACCCGAGCGCGGCGGCCGTCGTGATCGGCCTGGGGATGTTCTTCTCGGGCTTCGCCAAGCCGAACCAGTGGGCGGCCACGATGGACCTCACCGGGCACTATTCCGCGGTCGGGTTCGCGGTGATGAACGTCGTCGGCAACGTCGGCGCGCTCGCCTGCCCGGAGGTGGTCGGCTGGATGATCGCCGGGCTGAGCAAGTCGGGGGGGGACTGGAACTCGGTCCTATACCTGATCGCCGGCATCCACCTGGCGGGCGCCGTCGTCTGGGTCGTCTTGAACCCGAACCGACCCGCCGTCGAATCCTCTCCTCGGAATTGACCCGGGGCGGCGCCCCCGCCGTTGCGCCGCCCGTTCCGCCCCCCGTGAGGCCCCTCATGAAGATTACCGCGATCGAAGCGATCCCCGTCCGCGTCCCCCTCAAGAAGGGGATGACGACCCGCACGGCGCACGGCGACCACGCCACGTCCGACTACGTGATCGTCCGCGTCCGGACCGACGCCGGCCTCGTCGGGCTCGGCGAGGCGACCGTCGCCCCGCGCTGGAGCGGCGAGACGAGCCCGTCGTGCGCCGCCGCGATCGTCGAGCTGATCGCGCCGGCCCTCGTCGGCACCGACCCGACCGAGGTGAACAAGGCCCGCGCGGTGATGGACCGGGTCCTGAAGCTGAACCCGTTCACCAAGGCGGCGGTCGAGATGGCGCTGTGGGACGTCTCGGGCAAGGCGGCGGGCGTGCCCGTGTACCACCTCCTCGGGGGGAAGGTGCGCGACGTGATCCCGACCAAGATGATGATCAGCGCCTACGGCCCGCCGCGCGTCCGCGAACTCGCCCGGGAGTTCCTCGACCGGGGCGTGCGCTGCTTGAAGGTCAAGGTCGGGCTCGACGTCGACGGCGACGTCGCCCGGGTCGCCGCCGTCCGCGACGCGGCCGGGCCGGACGTCCCGATCACCGTCGACTCCAACTGCGGCTGGAACGTCACGGCCGCCCGCCGCGCCCTGGAGCGGCTCCGCCCGCTCAACCTGCTCGTGGCGGAACAGCCGATCCCCCCGGGCGACCAGGCCGCGCTGGCCTACCTGCGCGAGACCGGCGGCATCCCGATCATGGCCGACGAGAGCGTGTTCACCCTCACGGACGCCTGGAACGTCCTGCGCGCGGGCGCGGCCGACGTCATCAGCGTCTACCCCGGCAAGAACGGGGGGATCGCGGCGTCGATCGAGATCGCCCACGTCGCCCAGGCGGCCGGCGTGGTCTGCCACGTCGGCAGTAACCTCGAACTCGGGATCGGCACCGCCGCGATGATCCACCTCGCCTGCTCCGTCGCGAGCATCGACAGCGAGACGTACCCGTCCGACATCCTCGGCCCCCACTACCACGAGTCGGACCTGCTCGTCACGCCCCTCTCGCTCGGCCCGGAGGGGGCGAAGGTGCCCGACGGGCCGGGTCTCGGCGTCGAACTCGACGAGGCGGCGCTGGCGCGTTACCGGGTCGGTTGACGCGGCCGATCGGGGGTGTGACGGGCCCGCGGATTTCCCTCAAGTCGGCCGAGACGGCGGCCGACAACCCGCGTTGACGGCTTTCCTAGGCCGTCGTATGATCCCGCCCGCCGCATCCTTCGGGTCGCGAGACGGAACGAATCACCCCCGGACGGAATGGAGGTCGTCCTATGCGCTTGGTTCTCGGACTTCTCGCCGCGTCGCTGGTCGGGGCCGACAGCCCGGCGGGTCATGACGCCCCCAGCATCACCTACGACGTTAAGCTGTTGGAGATGAAGGGCCTGGAATGGCGGTCGGCGTTCTACGCCGAGCTCCAGCCCGTCGCCCGACGCGGCAGCACGACCGTGTGGACGGCCCCACACGCGACGGTCGTCAAACTCGCGGAACGGGCCGGGAAGACGATCAGCGCCCCGCACGTCACCGGTTTCCCGGGCGTCACGGCGTCGATCTTCTCCAACCGGACCCGCCCGGTCATCACCGAACCCGGGCTCTACGCCGACGGGCCGGTCAACCGCGTGTTGCACGTCGCCCTGGCCCCCAAGGTCGAAAACGCAACCGAAGGGTATGCCGTCAAGGTCTCCGGCCGGAAGCTCGACCAGGGCGTGCTCGCCCAGTTGAAGATCGAAGACCGGCAGCTCATCGCCGTCCACGACGTGGCGCTCGCCGCCCCGGCGGACGGCGTCAAGCCGGCGTCCGGTGAGAACGCCCCGGCGAACGCGAAAATCCAGGTCCCCGAAATCGCGCAGGCCGAGGTCGCGGGCGAATGGCTGATCCCCAACGGCGGCGCCCTCGTCGTCAGCCTGGGCGTCCGCACGGCCGCGGACGCGGGCGGGAAGGCCGTCGTCAGCGAGAGGCTGGCCGTCGTGGAGGCCAGGCCGGCCGCCGAGGCGGGTTCGACCGTCCTCCCGACCCGCCTGCCGACGTTCTCGGCCCCGGCCGTCCCGTTCATCGTGGGCACCGTGAACGGAACGATCAGCCGACGCCGACCCTCCGGGGTCGCGATGCCGGCCCCCGCCTTGCCGAGCCGGTCGCTCCCCTTGGCCCTGAACGTCCACGGCCTCCCCGAACCCCTGCCGCCCCTCCCCGACGACGACCACACCCCGCCGACCGTGCTCCCCGGCTCCTCCGAGCCGTGCGCGACGCCCCAGACGAAGGGCGAACCGGTCGGCGACCCGATCCCCGCGAAGCCGGCCGCCGAGCCGCGCGACCCGGCGTCGAAGCGGGCGAGCTACACCGCCGAACCGGACCGTTGCGACGTCGTCGGCTGCTGCGACTTCGTCGAGGCCGCGGCCCCCGCCCCCCCGAAGGTCGGCAAGGCGACGGCGGAGCCCGCCCAGACCCCGACCCAGGGGAAGACGTTCACCTTCCGCGTCCCGGTCAACGCCGACCTCGTGATCGAAGTTCACGCTTCCGCGAAGCCGCTGCCCGTCGCCAGCGCCCCGGCCCCGCCGACGGTCAACTCCCTCAAGAGGGACTGACGGGGACGTTCGCCCCCCGCCGACCCGACCTTCACCCGGGGCCCGTCGCCACGACGGGCCCCGGCCTTTTCCCTTCTACGACCGGGTTTCGCCCCCCGACGGGTTACGGCGGACCGACAGGCGGGACACAGCACCCGCCCTCCCGCCTGTCGGCCCGTCCTTCCCTTGGGTTTCAACGGCCCGCGCCGTACGATAGCCGGAGCCGGACGACGCCGCGCCCATGCCCTGGCGCGGCCCGGCGGCCCTGTAAGCCCCCGCGCCGCGAAGCGCCGGGGCCGGGCGTCCGATTCCAGGGGTGGGAACGATTCATGAGCGATCCGCGATGGGACCAACTGGCCGAGATCCTCGTCAACCACTCGACGCGCCTTTCGGCGGGCGAGGCGCTGCTGGTCGAGTGCTTCGACCTGGACGACAGCACGCTCCCCCGCCTCCTGGTGCAGAAGGCCGCGCGGAAGGGGGCGTACCCGCTCGTCGAGACGAAAGACACCCGCATCCTGCGCGACCTGATCAAGAACGGGTCCGAGGAACAGATGCGGCTCCTCGGCGGCTACGAGCGCTACAGGATGGAACGGGTTCAGGCCTACATCGCCCTGCGGGGGGCCCGGAACATCAACGAGATGGCCGACGTCCCCGGCGAGAAGATGAACCTCTATAACACCTTCTTCCAGAAACCGGTCCACTACGACTGCCGGATCAAGAAGACCCGCTGGTGCGTCCTCCGCCTGCCGAACGCGAGCATGGCGCAACAGGCCGGGATGAGCACCGAGGCGTTCGAAAACTTTTACTTCGACGTGTGCAACCTCGACTACCCCCGCCTCGCCAAGGCCCTGCGCCCCCTGGTCGAACGGATGGAGGCGGCGCGCGAGGTGCACATCACCGGGCCGGAAACCGACCTCAGGTTCTCGATCGAGGGCATCCCGGTCGTCCCCTGCGCCGGGGAGATGAACATCCCCGACGGCGAAGTCTTTACGGCGCCGGTGCGCGACTCGGTCGAGGGGTACGTGCGGTTCAACACCCCCACGATCTACCAGGGGAGTTCGTTCGACGGGGTCCGCCTCGATTTTTCGAAGGGAAGGATAACCGCCGCCGATTGTAAAGGGGGCGACGCCAAGAAGCTCCGCCGGATCCTCGACACCGACGAGGGGGCGGCGTACGTCGGGGAGTGGTCGATCGGCTGCAACCCGAGGGTCCTCAACCCGATGCGCGACATCCTCTTCGACGAGAAGATCGCCGGCAGCTTCCACCTCACCCCCGGCAACGCCTACGACGAAGCCGACAACGGCAACCGCTCCAAGATCCACTGGGACCTCGTGCAGATCCAGCGGCCCGAATACGGCGGGGGGACCATCGCCTTCGACGGCGTCCCGATCCGCGTCGACGGCCGGTTCGTCCCCGAAGACCTCCAGGCGCTCGACCCCGAATGAACCGAACCACGGCCCGGCCCCGGCCCGACCTCGGGGCCGGCCGCCGGCCGTGCGTGCAAGGACGTCCGCGATGCGCTGTATCCTGATCGCCGCCCTCGCCCTCGCCGGCCAGATCAAGGCCGAACCCGACCAGTTCCCGCTGGCCCTCCAAAGGAGCATGGAGCTCGACGACCTGGACCGAGAGATCCAGCGCGTCCACGACGCGGCCGTCATGAAGCGGGCCCAGTTCGCGGCGTCCGAACGGTTGGCGAAGCGCGGGCTGGTGAGCCGGAGCGACCTGGAACGCGAGACCGCCGACCTCCGCTTCCAGGAAGCCCGCGAGGCCGAACTGGTCGCCTCACGCGCCATTAAGGTCTACGAGCGCGACGTCAAGGGGAAGGCCGCCGCGCCCGACGACCAAAAGGCGTACGCCCTCCTCCTCGACTGGGCCCGCAAACAGTTGGCGATCTACCAGGTCGACTCCGACTTCCAGGCCGCCCAGTTGAAACGGACCCGCGCCCTCTTCGGCCGCAACGCCGCCAGCCGCCAAGAGCTTGACGACGCCGAACTGGCGTTCAACGCCGCCCAGGCGGGGTTAAGCTTCGGCCTCGCCCGCGAGGCCCAGATTTTGATGGAGCTCGCCGCGCGGTGTAACGGCAAGCGGTCCGACCCCGACGAGGTCTACCGCCTGAAATCCGACTACCTCAAGGCCCGCATCCGCTACTTCGAAGTCGCCTCCGAGGGGGCCAAACGCCGGCTCGAACTCGCGCGGGAGCGGTCCCGGCTCGGGCTCATGAAGCCGCAAGACGTCTCCGCGTTCGAACGCGCCGCGGCCGACGCCGCCGCGTCGCTCGACTCCGAACGGAAGGCCCTCGAACGCCACGAAACCGAAGGGCGGACCGAGCCCCGAAAGCGCAGCGCCTGAGCGTCCCGGGGAAGCCGGTCCGCGAACGCCGCGGTCACAAGAGCCCGGCGGCGAGAGGCGCAATAAAAACGACCCGGGGGAAGGCCCCGGGTCGTGTCTCAGGCCGAGTCGCGGACGGTCGGATCAATCCCACTTCAGGATCGCGCCGGTCGAGGCGCTCGTCGCCATCCGGGAGTAGCGGGCGAGGAAGCCCTTGGTGAACCGGGGGGCGGGGGGCGTCCAGGCGGCCTTGCGGGCCGCGAGTTCGTCGTCGGAGAGGCGCACGGCGAGCCGGCCGGCGGGGATGTCGATCTCGACGATGTCGCCGTCGCGGAGGAGGCCGATCGGCCCGCCCACGGCGGCCTCGGGGCTGACGTGGCCGATCGACGCGCCGGCGGTCCCGCCCGAGAACCGGCCGTCGGTGACCAGGGCGCAACGGTCGCCCAGGCCGACCCCCTTGATGGCGGTCGTCGGGGCGAGCATCTCCTGCATCCCGGGGCCCCCCTTGGGCCCTTCGTTGCGGATCACCACGACGTCGCCCGCCTTGACCTTGCCGAAGACGATGCCGTTATAGGCGTCGATCTCGCTCTCGAAGATGACGGCCGGGCCCGAGTGCTTGAGCATCTTCGGGTCGACCCCCGCGGTCTTGACGACCGCGCCGTCGGGGGCGAGGTTGCCGTAGAGCATGGTCAGGCCGCCGGTCTGGGAGTAGGCGTTCTCGACCCGCCGGATCACGTCGTAGGGGTCGAAGCCGTCGTCCCGGCCGTTGCCGCCCCCCCCGCCGGGGGCCGTCGTGCCGAGGTCCTCGCCTTCCGACTGGAGGACGGCGAGCCCCGCCGCCTGCGACCGGGCCTCGTCGACGACGCTCGGGACGGTCCACGCCTGGTTGGTCCGCACCCCGCCGGCCCGGACGCGGGTCAGGAGTTGGGCCTCCTGTTCGGCCGTCGCGGCGCGGACGTCGTACTCGGCGATGTTCTCGCCCAGGGTCTTTCCGGTCACCGTCCGGCAGGTCAGGTCGAGGAGGCCGGGGCGACCCCGTTCGACTTCGCCGAGGATCGTGTGGATGCCCCCGGCGCGGGCGACGTCCTCGATGTGGTAATGGCTCGACGGCGAGACCTTGCAGATGTTCGGGGCCTTCTTGCTCAGTTCGTCGATCCGCTTCATCGTGAAGGGGACGCCCGCCTCGTGGGCGATGGCGAGGATGTGGAGGACGGTGTTCGTGCTGCCCCCCATCGCCATGTCGAGGATCATCGCGTTGTCGAACGCGGCCGCCGTGGCGATCTCGCGGGGGAGCAGGCCGTGGCCCGGGCCGAGCCGGCCGAACTCCTTGGCCATCGCCACGATCCGCTGCGAGGCCCGCTCGTAGAGCGCCTTGCGGTCCGCCGAGGTCGCCAGGACCGTTCCGTTCCCCGGCAGCGCCATCCCGAGGGCTTCGGCCAGGCAGTTCATGCTGTTGGCCGTGAACATCCCCGAACAACTTCCGCAGGTCGGACAGGCCGCCTTTTCGATCTCCGCGAGTTCCTCCTCGGAGATCTTGCCGCTCTGCCGCTGCACGCCGGCGACGAAGGCGTCGATCAGGTCGACCGTCTTGCCCCCTTCAGTCTTCCCGGCCTCCATCGGCCCGCCCGAGACGAAGACCGTCGGGATGTTCACCCGCATGGCGCCCATGAACATGCCGGGGACGATCTTGTCGCAGTTCGGGATGCAGATCATCCCGTCGAACCGGTGCGCCTCGATCATCGTCTCGACGCTGTCGGCGATGATCTCGCGGGACGGGAGCGAATATTTCATCCCGTTGTGGCCCATCGCGATCCCGTCGTCGACCCCGATCGTGTTGAACAGGAACGGGACGCCGCCGGCGGCGCGCACGCACTCCTTCACGAAGTTGCCGACCGCCTGCAGGTGGACGTGGCCGGGGATGATGTCGACGTGGCTGTTGCAGATGGCGATGAACGGCTTATCCCAGTCGCCCTCGCCCACGCCGGTCGCGCGGAGCAGGCTGCGGTGGGCGGCGCGGGCGTCCCCCCGTTTGATCGTGTCGGAACGCATATGGGGGGCGGTCGGTTCGGTGGACATCGCTCGGGTCTCTGAGATGAGAAGAGTGTCCCGCCCGGGGCGGGGATCGGTCGCGGGGACTAACCCGTGATTTCGCGAGGGAAAACGGCGTCCATTCCGGCCATGCTAATCGAAACGCCCGGGGGCCGCCAAGGTCGGGCCAAGGGCGCGGCCGCTCAATGGACCCGCCAGACGTAATGACCGGCGAGGAGCCCGGCGAGGAACGCGAAGGCGAGCGCCAGTAAGACGAACAACGACCACGCCGCCACCACCGAGCGCGGCAGGATCAAATCCCGCCCCCGCGTCGATGCCGGCGAAAGGTTGGCCGCACCCCGCTTGATCGGGGCGTCGACCCGGATCGCCGGGATGACCTCTTTTTCGGGCGCGGGTACAGGGGCTTCCGAAGGTAACACCGGCTCGGCGGCCGCGGGCGGCGGGGCCGGCGGGTCGATCGCGGGGGCGACGGCCCTCTCCCCGTCATCAACGCCCCTGTCTTCCTGAACCCGTTCTTCGACACGGTCGGGCTCGACCGCGGGGGCGCGGGCGGGTTCGGCGTTCCGAACGGAGGAAAGGCCGGGTTCGACCCGGATGTCTTCCGGCCGGATGTCGAGGAAGTCGAGGGAGAGCCCGGAATCGCCCCCGTCCGTGCGGGCCTCGAAGGAGGCGGTCACGTCGGCCGACGCGGGGCCGGTGACGGGCTCGGAAGGCTGGGGGACGACCAGTTCGGCCGAACATTTCGGGCAGGCAACGACCGCACCGGCCTTGCTCCGGGCCACGCCGAGGAGTTGGTGGCACCGATAACACCGAAACTTGATCGGGACCGCCGCCATGCGCCACCGCCCCTTCGTCGCCGACCGCCGACCGGAACCGCCCCCGTTTCAGACTACGCGACGACGCGCCGGGACGCCAGCGGGGTCGGCGGGGCGTCGCGGGTTCCGGGCCGCGGCTTGACCGAAACGGCCGAGGTGTCACAATGATCGGGAAGGAGAGGCCCCGTCCGGCGCGCCCGCGGGGACTCACGCCCCGGGCCCGGGAGCGTCGGCGGACCGGGCGGGGACCGTTCGGGCGTAGGGACACCCTGGCATGCCTGCGATTCGATGGATTCGCCGCACGTTGGCCGCCGCGCTGGCCCTCGGCGCGGCCCTCCCCGGCGCGGGTGCCGTCGTCCGCGGCGACACCGTGGTCCTCAAAAACGGCGGGACCTATCAAGGGACGATCGACCGCGATAAACCCCTCCTCTGGGTCTACGACGGCCTGAAGCGGGTCGTCCTCCGCGACTCGAAGGTCGCCCGGGTCGACTCCGACGCCGCGCTCCGCAACCTGGAAGTGTTCCGGATCGAGCAGCCGCTCGTCGTCCACGGCGGCGCGATGCCGAAGGAGGTCATCAGCGTCAAGGCCGGCCCGTGGAACGACCGGGGGCGCCGGACGTTCGCCTACGAAGGGTCGCGGGCCGGCAAGGTGACCCGGATGGAACAGGCCATCAACGAGCTCGGCCCGCACCTCGCCAAGGTCCGCGGCGTCGACGGCTACTGGGTCGGCCAGATTTCGACCGGACAGATCCCGCGCGAGGTCGTCCTCGGCATCCTCGCCAAGGTCGACCGCCAGGACAAGAACGAGCGCATCCGCGTCGCCCGGTTTCTGATCCAGGCCGGCTGGTACGCCGAGGCCCGCGCCGAGCTCGACCAGATCCTGAAGGATTTCCGCGACGACCCCGACCTCCGCGAACGGGTCACCCTGGCCCGCGACTCGCTCGGCCAACTCGAAGCCGCGCGGATCAAGGCGGAGATCGACCGGCTCAAAGCCGCGCGCCAGCCGGCCGAGGCCTCCGCCCTGTTGAAGACGTTCCCGAGCAAAACCGCCGCCCCCGACCTCGAAGCCCAGGTCCGCGAACTCCAACGGTTGGAAGCCGCGCAGGCCGCGTCCGACAAGGCGCTCGCCGACGAACTCGCCCACCTCGCCAAGACCCTGGAACAGAAGGGGAAGGGCTTCCAGGCGGCCTGGAAGGGCCCGATGCTGGAAGTCCTCCAGGCCCTTAAAGAGGCCCCCGACGCCGTCCGCGACCGCTTCGTGGCCTGGGAGAAGGCGAAGACCGAAGGGGCCAAGACGCCCGAGGCGCTCTTCGCGCTCGCCCTCTCCGGCTACGTCGTCGGGGCCGACGCGGCGGTCGAGGGCCTGGAGACCGCGCAGACCCTTTGGACGATGCGCAACGAGGTCCGCGACTACCTCGCCTCCAGCGACGAATCCCAGCGCGGCGAACTGCTCACGAAGCTTGAGGCGGTGAGCCTCCCGGCCGACGCCGGCCAGTCGCTGGCGGTGAAGAAGCTCGACACCGTCACCCGCCTGGCCGTGCGCATGCCCCCCCCGCGGCACGAGGAGGAATCCGCGGCGACGACACGCGCCCCGAAGACGTACCGCGTCTCCGACGACGAGAGCGAGGCGCCCACCGAGTACGCCGTCTGCCTCCCGCCCGAGTACCACCCGCTCCGGAGCTACCCGACGGTGGTCGCGCTCCACGACGGCTCGGGCCCCCAGGCGGCGGTCGACTGGTGGTCGGCCGAGGCGGCCAGGCGGGGCTATATCGTCATCGCCCCCGAGTACAAGCTGCCGGGGCAGGGGAAGGACTACCAATTCTCGGAGGGCGAACACGCCGCGGTCGAACTCGCCCTGCGGGACGCCAGGCGCCGGTTCGCCGTCGACGGCGACCGCGTCTTCCTCGGCGGCCAGCTCTCGGGCGCGAACATGGCCTGGGACTTCGGGCTCGCCCACCCCGACCTGTTCGCCGGGGTCGTCGTCATCTCGGGCTTCCCGTTCAAATACGTCAACCGCTACCTCCCGCACACCAAGCGCCTGCCGTTCTACGTCGCGCTCGGCGACCTCGCCCCGGCGTCGAACGAGATCGTCTTCGGCCGGGTGGTCAAGCCGATGATCGCCGACGCCTGGGACGTCACCTACGCGGAGTACCTCCGGCGCGGGCTGGAAGACTTCCCCGAAGAGGCCCCGGCCGTCTTCGACTGGATGGACCGCCGGGTCCGCGACCCCTACCCCAAGTCGTTCGAGGTCGTCTCGGCGAGGCCGAGCGACAACCGCTTCTTCGGCTTCGTCGTCCGCGAGTTCGCGCCGGGCCGGACGACCGCCCCCGAGGCGGTCGACCCCGACGGGAAGAACCTCAAGCCGGCGACGATCAAAATGGATTCGAGCAGCCTGAGCAACCTGCTCCGGTTCCAAACGAGCGGGGTGAAGCGGCTCGACGTCTGGGTCAGCCCCAAACTGATCGACTTCTCGAAGAACCTCGAAATCCGGATCAACGGGCGGTCCCAAAAGGGCCCGGCGAAACCCACCTTGACCCCCCTCCTCGAAGACCTCAGGATTCGGGGCGACCGTCAGCAGATTTACTGGATGAAAGTCTCGGTCGGCTGATGACGGGTCGTCGACGGCCGCGGCGCGTCGGTCGTTACCGGCCGCGCCGCCCCCACGTCGCCGCGCCCGGGCCGAGTACCGTACCGTAAGGAGACGTTTGTGAGTGAGCCTCAGACCCCCGAATGGGTGCGAGACGCGGTCTTCTACCAGATCTTCCCCGACCGGTTCGCGCGGAGCCTGACGCTCGCCAAGCCGTCGCACCTCGACGAGTGGGGGGCCCCCCCGACCCGCCACGGCTACCAGGGGGGGGACCTCATCGGGATCGTCGAGAAGCTCGACTACCTGAAAGACCTCGGCGTCAACGCGGTCTACTTCACGCCGATCTTCCAGTCGGCCTCGAACCACCGCTACCACACGCACGACTACGAAAAAGTCGACCCGATGCTCGGGGGGAACGACGCCCTCCGCCGCCTCCTCGACGCCGCGCACGCGAAGGGGATGCGGGTCGTCCTCGACGGCGTGTTCAACCACGCCAGCCGCGGCTTCTTCCAGTTCCACGACATCCTGGAGAACGGCGCCGACTCGGCCTACCTCGACTGGTTCAGCGTCAACTCGTTCCCCCTCTACGCCTACGACCAGGACAAGCAGCCCGCCTACAAGGCGTGGTGGGGGCTCCCCGCCCTCCCGAAGTTCAACACCGACACGCCGGCCGTCCGCGAGTTCCTCTGGGGGATCGGGTCGAAGTGGGTCGAGTTCGGCATCGACGGCTGGCGGCTCGACGTCGCCAACGAGATCGACGACGACGGCTGCTGGCAGGAGTTCCGCCGGCGCGTCCGCGCCCAGAACCCGGACGCCTACATCGTCGGCGAGGTCTGGTCCGAATCGACCCGCTGGCTCAACAAGGGCGACATGTGGGACGCCGTGATGAACTACATGTTCACGCGCGCCTGCATCCCGTTCTTCATCGGGCCGGACGTGAACGAGGACGAACTCCGCCCCACGTCCCTGTACCCCATCGGCCCCTTCGACGCCGAATCGTTCCGCGCGAACATCGAGGGGCTGCTCCGGCTGTACCCCTGGAGCGTCACCCAGGTGATGCTCAACCTGCTGGGCAGCCACGACATGGCCCGGTTCCTGACCCTCGCGCGGGGCGACCTCTCGGCGCTCCGGCTGGCCACCCTCTTCCAGATGACCTACCCGGGCGCCCCCTCCATCTACTACGGCGACGAGATCGGCCTCACCGGCGGCCACGACCCGGCCAACCGCGGCGCCTTCCCCTGGCACCGCCCCGAGACCTGGGACACCGACCTCCTGCACGACTTCCAGCGCATGATCGCCCTCCGGCACGACCGCCCCGCCCTCCGGCGCGGCACGTTCACCGTGCTGCACGCCGCCGACGGCGTCTTCGCCTACGCCCGCCAACTCGGCGACGAAACCCTGGTGATCGCCCTCAACGTCTCGAAAGAGACGCGCCGGCTGGACCTGCCCCTGCAAGGGCTCGTCGCGGACGGGACCGGGTTCGAAGAAATCTGGCGGCGCAGTTCGGTCGTGGCGGAGCAGGGTGCGGTTCGTGACCTGTCGGTCCCGCCCCGGGCCGGCCGGGTCTTCGCGACGCCCAAACCCCAATGAGTTTCGACCAGTCCCCCCCGCCTTGGCGGCTGCCGCGGGGGGTGAACGCGTCGCTCTGGCGCTACGCGCACACCCCCCGACTCGCCGAGGACGAAGAGGCGTTCTTCGCCGGCCACCCCCTCTTCGAAGCCGACCGCGCGGCCGTCGACGCCCGGTTCACCGAACCGGGCCCGCTCGTCGACCTCGGCTGCGGCGCCGGCCGGCTCTCGCTCCATTTCGCCCGGCGCGGGTTCCCGGTCACGGCCGTCGAGCTTTCGCAGGCGATGCTCCAGGCCGTCGGCGAGCGGGCCGTCGCCGAAGGGCTCGACGTCCAGCGGGTCCGCGCCAACCTGTGCGACCTGCACTGTTTCCCGGACGGCTCGTTCCGGTACGCCCTCTCGATGTTCAGCACGCTCGGCATGATTCGCGGCCGTCCCGCGCGCCGGGCGGCACTCGCGGAGGCGTTCCGCGTCCTCCGCCCCGGGGGGCGACTCGCCCTGCACGCGCACAACCTCTGGCTGAACCTGCGCGACCCCCAGGGGCGGCGCTGGCTCCTCCAACAGTTCGGCGCGGCCGCGCTCCGGCGTTCGAGCGTCGGCGACCGTCGGATGACCTACCGGGGCATCCCCGGGATGGAAGTCCACCTCTTCCGCTGGCGCGAACTGCGCGGCGACCTCCGCGCGGCCGGCTTCCGCATCGATGAGATCTTGCCCATCGACGCGGTCCGTGCACAGCCGATCGCCGCCCCCCGGCTATTGCACGGGCTGCGAGCCGGCGGGTGGATCGTGTTCGCCAGCCGACCCGACGCATGACGCGGCGGGCCTTCGGGCCTTCGGGCCGGCGTCAGATCTGGTAATCCAGGCCGGTCTCGGGGTGCCCCGAAGACGCCTCGGAGCGGTAGCGGAGCAGGGGGGTTTCGATGGTCACGGTGGTGTAAGGGTCGATGCTCCGCGTGACCCAGGCCGACGAGCCGATGACGGCGTGGTGGCCGATCACGGTCTTGCCGCCGAGGATCGTGGCGTTGGCGTAAATCACCACCTCGTCCTCGATCGTCGGGTGCCGCTTGATGCCGCGGAGGATCTCCCCGGTCTTCTCGTCGCGGGGGAAGCTGAGCGCGCCGAGGGTCACGCCCTGGTAGATTTTGACCCCGTCGCCGATGTGGGTCGTCTCCCCGATCACGACGCCGGTCCCGTGGTCGATGAAGAACCGGCGCCCGATCGTCGCCCCGGGGTGAATATCGATCCCGGTCTTACCGTGGGCGTACTCGGTCATCATCCGGGGGATCAGGGGGACGTTCAGCCGGAACAGTTCGTGCGCGATCCGGAAGACGGTGATGGCCGAGACGCCGGGGTAGCAGAACAGGATCTCGTCGAGGTTCTTCGCGGCGGGGTCCCCTTCGAAGGCCGCCTGGACGTCTTCCGTCAAGGTCTTGCGCAGCTCGGGGATCTGCTCCAGGAGCCGGACGGCGATGTGTTGGGCTTCGGCCTCGAAATCGGTCTCAAGGTCGCGGGCCTTGCAGTCGTGTCGGAGGGCGCGGGCGATCTGCTGGGTGAGGCGGTCGTGGAGGCTGTCGATCAGGTCGCCGACGTGATACCCCACGTTCCCCATGTGGAGGTTCTGGCGGCGGCCGTAACCCGGGTAAAAGATCTCGCGGAAGTCGGCCAGGATGTCGACGACCTCGCGGTAGCTCGGCAGCGGGGAGTGGCCGAGGTGATGGATGCCCCCACACTCCTCGTACGCCCCGACGATCCGATCGGTTAGCGCGGGTAGGGACTCCTTCAGCCTCATGTCGGTCGCCATGCTCGAACCCCCACACCACGCCTCGACGTCCGACGGCCGCCCCGCCCGAAACGTCGAAACCCCGCCGGTCGTCATCAAGCTTTCACGTGAGAATAAAAGTCTTTTCCGGGAGAACAGACGGCCGAAACGGTCGCCCCCGCGCCGAAACGCGGGGCGCCGGAAACACGTCCTCGTGCATCGCCGCCTGCGACACACCTCCCAGCCGGACCGGTCGGCCAAGGGCCGTCGATCCGTCGGTCGCGCGTCACCGCGGGAGGGGCGGGGTTTGGCGGGCCCACCGGGGTCGAAAACCGCCGACGTCGCGTACCCCGCGACCGCACGGCCTTCGGCCTTTCGGTCCGCGCCAAAGCCCTTCCCTCTGCCGGAATGACGCCATTGTAGGGCGTCGGGCGCGTTGAATCAATCGCCGGAGATGCTTTGGCCCTATTGCGCTCGGACCGGCCTCGCCGCCCCCTCGCCGCCTCGGGGAAACCGCGCCGCGAGGGCCGGTGGCTCGGGTGACTACCTGCCCGGGTCGGTGTTACCATAACCTTGGAGAAGAACCGCCAGGCGCTTCCTACCCCCCCGTTTCCCCACCGACGTCGCCCGACTCCCACTGAACTCTCCCGCGAGCGGCCCCATGACCCGATCCGCCATCGACCGACCGAAGACCGACCCGACCCCCATTTTCGAAGCCTTCCGGGGCAGCTACGCGACCGAGTTATTGACCGCGGCCGTCGCCCACTTCGACGTCTTCCGCCGGTTGAAGGACGGCCCCTTGTCGGCCGACGCCCTCCGCAACGACCTGGGGCTCGCCGACCGCCCGTTTATCGTCCTTACGACCGCGCTGAGGGCCTTGGGGCTGCTGTCGGTCGACGCCGAGGGGCGCGTCGGCCTGACCGAGCTGGCCGGCGAGTATCTCGTCCCCGGGGCCGAGTTCGACGTCGGCGGCTACGTCGGCCTGGCGGCCGAGAGCCCGGGCGTGCTCGAAATGGTCGAGCGGTTAAAGACGAACCGCCCGGCGGGTCAGCATGAAGACGGCCCGGGGGCCGCGTTCATCTACCGCGAAGGGCTCGAATCGGCCATGGAGCGCGAGTCGACGGCCCGCCAACTGACCCTGGCCCTCGCGGGACGCGCCCGCAACGTCGCCCCGGTCCTGGCCGAACGCTACCCCCTGTCCGACGCCCGCCGCGTGCTCGACGTCGGCGGCGGCACCGGCATCTACGGGATCGCCTGGCTCCAGAAGCACCCCGAGTTGACGGCCGTCGTCTGGGACCGGCCGGAGGTGTTGAAGGTCGCCCGCGAGATGGCCGAGTCGTTCGGCGTGGCCGACCGCCTGGAAACCGTCCCCGGGGACATGTTCGCCGACCCCGTCCCCGAAGGGGCCGACGTGATCCTGCTCTCTAACGTCTTGCACGACTGGGACGTCGCGACGTGCCGCGATCTGGTCGCCCGGTGCGCCGCGGCGCTGCCGAGCGGCGGGCGGTTGCTCATCCACGACGTCTTCCTGAACGACGCCCTCGACGGCCCGCTGCCGGTCGCCCTTTATTCGGCCGCCCTGTTCGGCATGACGGAAGGGCGGGCCTACAGCGCCCGCGAATACCGCGGCTGGCTCGCCGAGGCGGGGCTCACCCCGGGCGAGGTCGTCCCGACGCTCATCCACTGCGGCGTCCTCCCCGGCGTCAAACCGTGACCGCCGCCGGCCCCTCGCGGTCGGACGAGTGGCCTAGTCAAACGCGCCGGATTTGATTACCGTGACGATCATCGGGGGATTTTCGCGCAACGGAACGCGGGTCCCCCCTCGGCATTCGAAACGTCTGACACGCACGCAACGCCTTTCGGGAGCGACCTGAACCGCCATGATGATCAAGGCCAACGACGTCCGCCGCGGGATGGTCGTGACGATCGACGGGGTGAACTACGTCGTCGTGGACTTCGCCCACCACACCCCGGGCAACCTCCGGGCCATGGTCCAGACGAAACTCCGCAACATGAACTCCGGGGCGATCATCGACAAGCGCCTCCGCTCGGTCGACCAGATCGAGGTGCCGTACGTCGAGACCAAGGAATTCGAATACCTCTATTCCTCGGGCGACGAGCACGTCTTCATGGACACCGAGACGTACGACCAGCTCAGCTTCCCGCCCGAAATCCTCGGGACGGCGATGCAGTACCTGCTGCCGAACTCGAAGGTGATCGTCCAGTACGTCGGCGGCAAGCCCGTCTCGGTCGACGTCCCCGCCTCGATCGACCTGACCGTCACCGACACCCCCCCCTCGATCAAGGGGGCGACGGCGACCAACCAGTACAAGGAAGCCCTGCTCGAAACCGGCCTGAAGGTCCAGGTGCCGCCGTTCATCGGCCCCGGCGAAAAGATCCGGATCGACACCCGGACCGGCGAATACATCGAACGGGTCAAGTAAACCGCCCGGTCGACCGCGACGATCATCACGGGGCACGGCCTTTCATCGGGCCGTGCCCCGCGTCGTTTCCGGCGCCCGCCCGTCCCTTCACGTCCGCGACCGCTTGCGGGTGCGCCGGCCGAGCGCCCCGGCGCAGACGCCGGTGAGCATCTTCTCGGCGTTCCGGCCGAGCGAACGGATGTTGTACCCCCCCTCTTGCACCAGGAGGGTGGGGAGTTGGAGCGCGCCGATCCGCCGGCCGACTTCGAACAGGCCGTCGCGGGTCACGCTCCACGTCCCGGTCGGGTCGGCCTTGGCGATGTCGAGCCCGAGGGAGACGACGAGCGCCTCGGGCTTGAACGACTTGACGAGGCCGAGGGCGTCGTCGAGGGCCTGAAGGTAGCGGGCGTCGTCGACCTCTTCCGGCAGCGGGATGTTGTGGTTGAACCCGCGCCCCGCCCCCTCGCCGACCTCGTCGGCGAACCCGGCGAAATAGGGGTAGGCGAAGCTCGGGTGGCCGTGGATCGAGAGGGTCAGGACGTCGTCCCGCTCGTAGAAGATGTCCTGCGTGCCGTTGCCGTGGTGGTAATCGACGTCGAGCACGGCGACCCGGCCGACCCGCTCGACGAGGTACTGCGCGGCGATCGCGCCGTTGCAAAAGTAGCAGAACCCGCCGTAGGTGTCGCGCTCGGCGTGGTGGCCGGGGGGGCGGCAAAGGCTGTAAACGAGTTGGTGCCCCGCGACCAGCGCCTCGGCCCCCGAGAGGGCGACGTTCACCGCCGCGCGGGCGGCCTTGTAGGCGTCGCGGCTGAGCGGGGTGAACGTGTCGATGCAGTAGTAGCCCGCGCGCCGGCCCTTGTCGCGGGGCGGGCGGTCGGTCCGGCGGATCGGGAACACGTAGGGGTAAACGAGTTCCCCCTCCGGGATCTCCTTGCAGAAGTTCCGCAGGTAGTTCACGAAATCGGCGTCGTGGACCGCCCGGATCGGCCGCTCGCCGAAGTTGCGGGTGGGGAGCCGCTCGACGTCGGGCAAGACCTCCAGCGCCTTCAGGATGACGTCGACGCGCGCCGGACGCTCGACGTACCCCCGCTCCCGGACGTGGTGCAGGGCATGCCGCGTTGAGGAAAAGACCTTCAGCGGGTGGAGTCGCGTGGGGCGCGTTTTGCGGCCGTTGCCGTGCCGCGCGTCGAGCGGTTGCCGCAAACGGACAGGAGAATCCTTGACCGAGTCGAGCAGTTGTCGGACGTACGGGCTGTTGAGGTCGTAGCGGTAGCGGTGCGTGAGGATGCCTCGGATCACGCCGCGGAGGTCGCCGGCCTTGAGCGGTTCGGTCGAGTTCAGGGGGTCGTACAACAGACGCGGTTCGACCGGGACGCCGGGCCGGACGGGCTGGTCGTAGAGGGTCCCGACGACGGGCAGCGCGCCGTACCGCTCGTAGAACTTGATCCGAGCCTTGTTCTGCTTCAGGGCGGCGGGGTCGCGGACCTGGTTCGGGTCGTCGGTGGGCACTTCGAGAAAGAGCCCCTTCGCGCCCCGGGCGATCATGTCTTCGCGGAGCGCTTCGTACAGGGCGCCGCCGAGCCCCCGGCCGCGGTCCTCGGCGCGGGTCACAATGAAATCGAGGTAGCCGAAACCGATCGACTCGAAGTAATCGGCCAGCGCGAACCCGACGATCTGGTCCCCCGCCCCGTGGGCAATAAGGAGGATCGCGGGGACGCCGCGGGCGGTCTGGTCGACGAGCTTACGGGTGATGTAATCCTGGTCTTTGGCGGCGTCGGAAAACTCGGTCGCGAGGAGCGCGTGGACCTGCGCGATCGCCCGCCGGTCGTGTTCGCGATGGGCGCCGAGGACGTGGCTGATCCGGAACATGGAAGCCCTCTTCGGACACGCCGGCCCGCGGCCCGGCGTCGCCGCCATGATACCGCGTCGGCACCCCGGCCGTCAGGAAAACCTCAATGCGTCGGCACGTCGATCACCCGGGCGCCCCGCGCGAGCGCCTGGCGGGCGATCGCCACGACGAGCCCGTCGTACTCCAGCCCCCCGGCCCGGGCCGCACGCGCCAGACCCGCCCCGGGGTTGAGGTCGGGGTTCGGGTTCACCTCTAAAATCATGGGTTCCCCCCGACCGTCGAGCCGCAGATCGACCCGCGCATAGTCGCGACAGCCCGTCGCCCGGAAGGCCGACACGGCCAGTTCGACGAGCCGGCCCGCCAGTTCCCGCTCGACCGGGGCCGGACAGACCACTCGGCTCGCCAGGTCTTCGACCGAGCCCTCGTCCCACTTGGCCGCGTACGTCAGGATCGGCCAATGGCCCGGGGGGGGCCTGAAATCGACCTGCGCGACGGGGAGTGCCCTCGGCTCGGGGAGGGCGACGACCCCGACGTTGAACTCGGGACCCGGCAGGTAGTCTTCAACGAGCACCGCCCCCCCGTACGCCCCCCTCAACCGTTCCACCCGTTCGGCCAGTGCCCGGGAGTCGTTGACGACGCTCCCTTGCTCGACGCCCAGGCTGCCGTCCTCCCCGTCCGGCTTCACGACCACCGGCCCACGCCCGGCGAGGGGCGGAATCGGGTCGTCAGGGCCGACGAGGACCGAGGGGGCGGTCGGTAATCCATAGCCGCGGAGCAGCGCCTTAGTCCGCCCCTTCGACTGGCAAACGGAGAGCGCGTCGACGGGGGAGCCCGTGTAGGGGCGTCCGAGCAATTCGAACAGGCCGGTCAGATACGTCGCCCCCCCGCTGACCCCGCCGAAACCTTCGATCAGGTTGAAGACGAGGTCCGCCCCGGACGCCCCCAGAGCCGCCAGAAACGTGTCGAGCGGCGGGCCCGCGGGGAACAGCGGCGCCCGGAAACCGTTCCGTTCGAGCGCCCCGGCCACGGCCTCGGCGACCCGAACCACGTCCCCCTCGGACGTCGCGTCGGGGTGCCCCGGCGGGAGGACCGGCCGGTTATAAACGACCGCGACGCGGGGGCCGTTCGTGTCCGACCGCGTGGCGTCCATCACGGGCCGCCCCCGAGACCCGCCCGGAGGGTCGCCGCGCGGAAGATGCGCCGGATCAGTTCGTCATGGCCCACGCCGACCCCGCGGGCGAGGATGACGAGGTCGCTCCAGTCGGGGGCGAGGCCGGGGAGGGGGTTGGCTTCGAGGAAGTACGGGACGCCGTCGCGCACGCGAAAATCGATCCGCGCCACGTCCCGGCAGCCGAGAGCCTCGAACGACGCCCGCGCGGCCCGGACGACCCGCGCGGACACGTCGGCCGGAAGGTCGGCCGGGATCTCGTACGCGACCCGCTCGTCCCAGTCGCGTTTCACCTCCAGCGAGTAGATAAACCGGGGGTCGCCCGACTTTGGGCAAACCCGCATCATCCCCAGGACGTCGAGATCGGGTGCGTTGCCGACAAGGCCGACGGTCACCTCGTCTCCCGCGATGAACTCCTCGACCAGGATCGGCTGCCCGTAATCCCGGGAGAGCGTGAGACAGAGCGCGGCGGCCTGCCCGGCGTCGTCGACGAGCGAGTGGGCGCGAATCCCCTTGCTCGACCCTTCGAACGACGGCTTGACGATCCAGGGGCCCGGACCGCACGCGCCGCCGGCAATCCGGGCCGCGACCGACGCCCCCGTCGCCCCCGCGGGGATCGTCACCCCCTTCGGGACCGCAACCACGCCCGCGACGAGCGTCTTGGCGACCGGCTTATCCAGCGAGGCGGCGAGGGTCAGCGGGTCGGACCCGGTATACGGGATGCCAAGCATCTCCAAGACGGCCGGGACCCGAGCCTCCCGGCAACGGCCGACCCCTTCGCCTTCGGCCAGGTTCCAGACGAAATCCGGCGCTTCCTCTAAGACCCGCGTGAGGAACGCGCGGCCGTCGCCGAGCAAAACGACCTCGTGCCCCTCGTCGCGGAGCACGGCCGCGACGGCGGCGACCGTCTCCGGCTTGTCAAACTCCTCGAACCGATCGTCGGGGCCGTCCGACGGCCGGGAGTCCGGGGCGAGGTCGAACGCGATGCCGACCCTCAACGCCTTGGCCCCCGCCTCGTGGCCCCGTCGTCGGGGTCTAACCCGTCGCCGTCCCCATCGGGCCGGCCGCCGTCCTGAAACGTCCCGTTCTTCGGGCCGTTCGGCGCCCCGTGGCCGTTGGCCCCGACCCCGCGGCGGGGCAGGGGGGGCGACGTCCGATCCCGGTCGCGGCGACGGGAATGCCGGGGGTTGTTCTCCGGGATGAGCGCCTCACACCGCCCCTCCAGGAGGCCGCTCACCCCCTGGGTTTCCACCGCCGCGCGGCTCTCAGGAGGGTCCCCGGTCGGGCGGTAGTGGACGACCATCCCTTCGTAATTGCGGAGCACGACCGCGTCGCTCGACGCCGAAACCAGGTAGTTCGGCGACAGCGGAATTTTGCCCCCGCCGCGCGGGGCGTCGACGACGTAGGTCGGGACGCCGAGGCCCGACGTATGGCCGCGCAGCCCTTCGATGATTTCGATCCCCTTCCAGACCGGCGTCCGGAAGTGCCCCGCCCCCGTGACCGGGTCGCAGTGGAACAGGTAGTACGGCCGCACCTTGATCCGCAAGAGCGCGCGGCAGAGGGCGCGCTGCGTTGCGAGGTCGTCGTTCACCCCCTTGAGCAGGACCGCGTGGTTGTTCAAGGGCATCCCGCGCAGCCGAAGACGGTCGCACGCACGCTCGGCTTCCGGCGTGACTTCGCGCGGGTGGTTGAAATGGGTCTGGATCCAGACCTTGTCCGAGAGGCTGAGGACGGCCAGCAGTTCGTCGTCGTCGAGCCTCTGGGGGAGGGTCACGGGGACCCGCGTGCCGACCCGAATGACGTCCAGGTGGGGGATGGCGTCGAGGCTGCGGACGAAGAACGCGAGCTTCTCCAGGGGGAGCGTCAGCGGGTCGCCGCCGGAGATAATGGCGTCGCGGATCTCGGGGTGCCGGGCGACGTATTCGACCATCCGGCGGTCGTCGCGGGAAACGGCGTCCCAGCCCCCGCGCTTCATCGTGGCGCGTTTCCGGGTGCAGAACCGGCAGTACATCGTGCAGACGTGCGTCGTCACGAGGAGCGCGCGGTCGGGGTAGCGGTGGGTGAGGCCCGGGACGGGCGAATCCTTATCCTCGTCGAGCGGGTCGTCTTCGCCGTCGGCCCCTGTCGCGCCGGCGAGTTCGTGGGGAGAGGGGACCGACTGGAGCCGGATCGGGTCGTTCGGGTCGAAGGGGTCGATGAGCGAGAAGTAATACGGGGGGATGGCGAGCTTGTACTGCGTCTGAAGGGTTTCGAGGGCGGCCCGCTCGTCGTCGGAGAAGGGCAGGAGGTTGGCGAGCTGACGGGGGTGTCGGACGGCGTTTTGCGACTGCCAGCGCCAGTCGTTCCAGTCGGGATCGGGGACGTCGGCCCAGGCGGGGTGGCGGCGGGAACGTGTCGCCGTCAAACTGGGAGGCTCGTCGCCATCGCCGAACTCGGTCGCGTTCGGGATGGAGACGCACGGGCTCTCGGAGGTCGAAGGGTCACCCATCGTCGTCCAGACCCTCGTTAATGCCGGGGTGGTGGGGGCTCGCACGAGCGTGCGGGCCCCGATAGGTTCATGGGGATTCTAAGCAAACGTCCGGGCCGGACAAGTGGAATTGCCGCGTTTCGTAAAGAGTCTTTGGATACGTCCCGTCCGGCGCCTGGGAACAAAATCCTCAGGGGGTTGAAAGGCTTTCATGTCCGAACCGCTCCGCTTGCTCGTGATCGGCGCCCACCCCGACGACGCCGAGTACAAGGCCGGCGGCCTCGCCGCGCTCTACCGGCGGCTCGGCCACGAGGTCATGTTCGTCTCCGTCACCAACGGCGAAGCGGGCCACCACCTCGAATCCGGGGCCGGGCTCGTCGCCCGCCGCCGGGCCGAGGCCGCCGAGGCGGCCGCGACACTTGGTCTGCGGTACGACGTCTGGGACCACCCCGACGGCCGTCTGGAGCCGACCCTGGAGCGCCGCGAACAGGTCATCCGGCTCATCCGCGGGTTCCGCCCCGACCTGGTCCTCACCCACCGGTTGAACGACTACCACCCCGACCACCGGGTCACCAGCCAACTCGTCCAGGACGCCGCCTACCTGCTCACCGTCCCCGGTATTTGTCCCGACGCTCCCCACCTCCGCCGCGACCCGGTGATCGCCTACCTCTCCGACGACTTCACCCGGCCGTACCCGTTCGACCCGTCGGTCGTGATCGACGTCGGGCCGGTCTGGGACGACAAGGTCGCGCTGCTGCACGCCCACCGCTCGCAGTTTTACGAGTGGCTCCCGTACAACGGCGGCTACGCCGACGAGGTCCCCGCGGGCGACGCGGAGCGCCGGGCGTGGCTCTCCGGCCGCATGTCGGCCCTCGCCGGGAAAATCGCCGCCCGGTACCGCGGCCGTTTGGTTTCCGACTACGGCATCGACCAGGCCGAACTCATCACCCGCGCCGAGGCGTTCGAAGGTTGCGAGTACGGCGCGCCGCTCGACGACCGCGCCCGGGCGCGCCTCTTCCCGTTCCTCCCGGCGGCTCGCCCGTGACGCGGCCCCGCCCCGGGGGTTAAGATCGCCTGTCGACGAGACACCCCGGGCGCGACGGCCGGTGCCGACGCCCGGGACGCCCCCCCTTCCGAAACCTGCACGGAGCCGTGACCGTGGACCCCGTGACCCGATTGCTCGCCGACCTCGTCGCCATCCCGAGTGTCAACCCGATGGGCCGACTGCTTACCGGCCCCGGTTACCTCGAAGGGGGGATGACCGACTACCTCGTCCGCTGGTTTCACGGGATCGGCGTCCCGGTCGAGCGCCAGCCGATCTCCCCGGGCCGGGAGAACGTGATCGCCCGGTTCGACTCCCCCGGCGCGACCCGCACGGTCCTTTTCGACGCCCACCAGGACACCGTGCCGGTCGAGGGGATGACGATCGAGCCGTTCACGCCCGTGATCAACGGGGGCCGGATGTACGGCCGTGGGGTCTGCGACATCAAAGGCGGAATGGCCGCGATGCTCACCGCCTTCGCCCGCCTCGTCCAGGAAAGGCCCGCCGGGGCCGCCTCGGTCGTGATGGCCTGCACGGTCGACGAGGAGTTCACCCACACCGGCTCCTCCCGCCTGGCGGTCACGCCGCTCGGCGCCTCCTACGCCGTCGTCGCCGAGCCGACCCGCCTCCAGATCGTCAACTGCCATAAGGGGGCGGTCCGCTGGAAGATCCGGACCCACGGCGTCGCCTGCCACAGCTCGACGCCCCACCTGGGGGTGAACGCCATCTACCGGATGGCCTCCGTGGTCTCGGCGCTCGCGGAACACGCCGCCGAACTCGCCGCCTCGGAGCCGCACCCCGTCCTCGGCCCGCCGTC
>Ga0164243_10003025_pt1 | contig 27194 bp, 27 predicted proteins | sample OricompcompostOP_FD_108781 | JGI IMG/M metagenome (GOLD analysis project Ga0164243, IMG submission 108781) | Organic Plus compost microbial communities from Emeryville, California, USA - Original compost - Organic plus compost (OP) | ecosystem: Engineered > Solid waste > Mixed feedstock >...
AAGGTCGACGAGATGATGATCTCGCCGGCGTACGCGTACGAGAAGGCGCCGGACCAGGACCACTTCCTCGGCGTCGAGGAGACCCGCGAGCTGTTCCGCAAGGTGTTCGCCGACGGCCGGCGCAAGAAGTGGCGGCTCCAGCACTCGCCGCTGTTCCTCGACTTCCTCGAGGGCAAGGTCGACTTCAAGTGCACCGCGTGGGGCATCCCGTCGTACTCGCTGTTCGGCTGGCAGAAGCCCTGCTACCTGCTCGGCGACGGCTACGCCAAGACGTACAAGGAGCTGCTGGAGACCACCGACTGGGACTCCTACGGCCGCGGCAACGACCCGCGCTGCAACAACTGCATGGCGCACTGCGGGTACGAGCCGAGCGCCGTCCTGGCCACGATGGGCTCGCTCCGCCAGTCCCTGCGCACGATCACCGACATGTGACGTACGGCTCCCCAATTATGGCGAACGATTTCCGGGCTATAGCCCGGAAAATCGTTCGCCATAATTGGGATCAGGACATCCGGGCGAGGACCATCGCGTGGTCCGAGGCCGGGGCGTTGCGGCGGGCCTGGGGGTCGTCGGTCATGGACGGCAGCGGGTGGGCGGTGACCGTGTGCACCTCGCGGATGCGGCCGAGCAGGTTGTGGCTGACGAAGATGTGGTCGATCAGCTCGTGGCGGCCGCGGTAGACCCGCGAGAAGCGCTCGTCGGCCGGGATGAGCGGGGCCAGGTTCCACATCCGGGAGCCGTCGCCGCGGTCCGGCTGGTCCGCGCCGGGGGTGCCGAGCTCGGAGCCGGGCGGGCCGTTCAGGATCTGCGTGGTCGCGGCCAGCGGCTCGTCGTTGAGGTCGCCGACGATCATCACGGGGCGTTCGCGGCCCTTGTCCTCGAGCAGGTCGTCGGCCAGCTTGCGTACGGTGACCGCCTCGGCGGCCCGCCGGTACAGCGCGTAGGCCGCGAACCGGGCGCGCTGCCCCTCATCGCGCGGGGAGAACCCGGACGGGAAGCTCAGCAGCTTCGACTTCAGGTGCGCGACGATCACCACCGGCTCCACTCCGTCGCCGCGTACGCGGACGGCCAGCGCGCCGCGGCCCATCTCGCCCAGCGTGCCGCCCTCGTCGTCGGACTGGACGGGCCGCAGCTCCGCGGGGAACGCCGCGACGTCCGCGACGACCTCGGTGGGTAACCGGCTGATCAGGCCGACCCGGATCGGGTGACCCGGCTCGAAGTGCTGGGAGAGCTCGAGGTGCCAGTCGCCGTCGAGCAGCTTCGTGAGGTCGGACAGGGCGTCGGGGTCGCCGACCTCCTCGACGCCGAGCGCGTCGACGCCGGTGTCGTTGATGGTCGCGGCGAGTGAGTGCAGCTTCGCCTCGTACTGTTCCTCGCTGTGCGGGCCGAAGTCGCCGCCCGGACGGAACAGGTTCTCCAAGTTCCACGTGCCCATGACCGTCATGTCGGCCTCCCCACAGGCGCAACGACCAGGAGACACCGACTTTCGCAGATCAGTCCGGTTACGGGCGGATATTGGCCGGTAGAGGCCGAAGAGGTAAGACTTTTCTTACCTTCTATGCATATGTGCTGATAGTCGGGATCTGTAGCTTCATGATCGCAATCCGTGCCCATCCGACCCCGACGTACGGACGGTGACGATGAAGCATCCCCCGCGCCTGATCGCGATGCCCCTGGTCGGCACCGGCGTCCTCGCCGCGTTCGCGGGCCCCGCGGCCGCCGCGCCGGCGGCGCCGTCCGCGAGCCCGTCGGCGTACTGGACGGCCGCGCGCATGCAGTCGGCCACGCCGCTCGACCTGCTCGACGTGGGCAAGTCCACGGTCGGCGACGTCAACAAGGTCGTCCGCGGCCTGTCCAAGAAGATCGGCCCGACCTCGCCGCTGGCCGACAGCACCGGCGCAAGGTGGACCGGCGGCGGCAAGGTGAAGCACACCGCGGGCCGCGTCTTCTTCAAATTCAAGGGCCAGGACGCGTCCTGCTCCGGCGACGCGGTGACCAGTAAGAACAAGAGCGTCGTGGTGACCGCCGGCCACTGCGTGAAGTACGAGGGCAGCTGGCACAAGAACTGGGTCTTCGTGCCCGGGTACCACGACGGCAAGCGCCCGTTCGGTACCTGGCCGGCGAAGAAGCTGCTGACCACGCCGCAGTGGAAGAAGAGCGAGAACCTCAACTACGACGTCGGCATGGCCGTCGTCGGGTCGCGGGGCGGCAAGAAGCTCACCCAGGCCGTCGGCGGCCAGGGCATCGCCTTCAACCAGCCGCGCGGCAAGGCGATGTACGCGTTCGGGTACCCCGCCGAGTCCCCGTACGACGGCGAGAAGCTGATCTACTGCAACGGCACCGCGTTCGACGAGCCGCTCGGCCAGTCCAACGACCAGGGCCTGAACTGCACGCAGACCGGCGGCGCCAGCGGCGGGCCGTGGTTCCTGAAGTTCAGCCGGTCCAAGGGCACGGGCCTGCAGAACTCGGTGAACAGCTTCAAGTACTCGTTCAGCCCGGCGTGGATGTTCGGCCCGTACTTCGGCAAGCAGGCCGCCGCGCTCTACCAGCGGGCCCAGACGAGCTGACGCGGACGGCCGCGGCGCCGCGCCCTAGAAGTCCGTACGCTCCCGGAAGCGCTCGTGGGCGGCCTGCTTGCTGATGCCCAGGGCGCTTCCGATGTCCGTCCAGGACTCGCCCTCGGCGCGGGCCGCGGCCACCGCCTGGTCCAGCAGCGCGCGCTGCCAGGACTCGACGTAGGCCAGCGTGCGGATGGCGGCGCGCGGGCGGCGGTCGATCAGCCGGGTGATCTGGTTGCGCAGGACGGTCGCCTTGGCGCCGAGGTCGCGCGGCATGTCGTCGTCCATCGCGACGATCAGCGACCGGACGTGCTTGTCGCTCCACTCCGCCTCGGCCGCCTTGCGCCCGGCCTCGGTGGGCGCGAACCGCTGCGTGTCGGTCCAGCCGCACGCGCAGGCGCCGACGTACCCGACGAACTCGGGCCGGTCCGCGGTCGCCAGCGTGCCGTCGGACTGGACCGGGGCGGCGTACCCCTCGTGGCTGCCGGGGATCTCGGGGATCTTCAGGCTCATGGCCGTCAGGGTACCTTGACGACCCGCGCCGCCGTCAAGGCACCCTGACGGGGTCTAGCTCCGCATCGGCGACGTCAGCGTCACGACCCCCAGGACGTACGCGTCCTGCCGGGTGCCGAAGCGCAGCACCGCGCCGGCCGGCATCAGCGCCCGGTACGTCTTCACGTCCACGCCGAACGTGAGCTTCGGCCCGCGCGCGCCGTGCGAAGCGCCGTCCATGACGTTGCCGGCGTCGCGGTCCCCCTCGGCCGGGCGCAGCGGACGGCCGCCGAGCGTGAGCCGGTCGCCGGGCAGCCCGGCGTCGCCCTCCCACGCCACCACTCCGATGCGCGCCGGCACCGCCGCCGGGAGCAGGCCGCTGAGCGCCAGCGCCAGCGACGGGTTACCCGGCGTGAGCACCCGGTGCGGCGTGCTGTCCAGCACGGCGGCCTGGGCGTACGGCGCGGAGCGGTCCTCGACGACGACCACCAGGCTCCAGCCCGCGTAGTGCGTCGCGCCCGCCTCGGCCGGCACGTCCGCGCCCCACCAGGTGCCCGCGCCGTACCGCCGCACCTGCCGGGTGACGTCGGCGAACGCCTGGTACGTCGGGAAGCTCGGCAGCCGGTCCTCCCGGACGTCCGTGGTGTGCACGGTGGTGTAGCCCGGCTGGCCGGGGCCGCGCAGCTTGGCCCGGCCCACGTCGCCGTCGCCGCGCGCGCCGGACCAGTACAGCCCGGCCCACTTCACCTTCCCGGGCAGCGCCAGCTTCGCGGCGCTCGAGCTGGTCGTGGCGGGGTCGTCGTCGGCGTCGAACGGCCGCATCGGCCACAGGTCGTCGTCCAGCCGGTGCCCTTCCCGGCGCCGCGCCTGCGCGCAGCCGGGCGCGTGGTCCGGGCAGCTCAGCAGCGCGTTGCCGACCTGCACCGTACGGACGTTGCCGTCGGTGGCGTACCGCGCGGCCAGGCCGGTGTCCCGTACGCCGTCGCCGCCGCGGGCGTGCACGCGCAGCCGGCCGGACGTGACGGACACCCGGGGCGGCGTGCCGAGCGGCGCGTCCGCGGCCACCCGTACGCGCAGGTACGCGCGGCTGGTCGAGCGGGGCGCCACCCGGCCGTGGCCGCAGCTGACCGCCGTACCGGAGGGGCGGCAGGTCCAACCGTTGCCGGCGGACTCGGCCGCGGGGGCCGCCGCGCCCGGGCCGCCGGGCGTGCCGAACGTCACGCCGCGCGGCAGTGTGATCCGGGCCGTGGCGTCCTTGGCGGCGCCGCGCCCGTCGTTGCTCAGCCACATGCCGACGACGCCGTACTGCGCGCGGACCAGCTCGCCGACCGCGCCGACGCGGGCGGAGAGGTGCGGCTGCGGCGCGGGGGGCCGGGTCTTCGGGGGCGGGTTCGGGGGCTTGGAGGAATGGGGGGCGGGGGGCCGCTGCGCCGGTTTTCGCTTCGGCGGCGGCGGTACCGGCGGCTTGGGCGGTTTCGGCTTCGGCTTCGGCGGCTGCGGCCTGGGCGGTTTCGGCTTCGGCGGTTGCGGCTGCTGGGGCGGCGGCTTGGCCGCGGCCTGCGGCGGCGGCTTGGGCCGGGTGTGGTCGGAGACCAGCGCGAACGCGACGGCCCCGGCGACGACCGCGGCCGCCGCGCCCGCCGCCGTACCCTGCTGCGCGCGCTTGGGCATCCGGTGCCACCAGCCGAACAGGCCGCCGAGCCCGGCGCCGCCGGAGTGCGTGGCCAGGTAGCCGCCGAGCGCCGGGCCGGCGATGAGCGGGCCGATGATCCCCTTCAGGCCCACGTTGACGTCGGCGAGCTCGGCGTACACGCCCTGGCAGTCCGCGCAGTCCCGCAGGTGCGTCTCCACGATGGGCGTCTCGCGCTTGGACAGGCCGTCGCGGACGTACGCGCCGAGGCGTTCCAGCGCGGGCCGGCATCGTTCGTCGGCCGCCCCGGACAGGTGCATCTGGAGGTACGCCTGCCGCAGCCCCTCACGCGCGCGGTACGCGAGCGCGGCCACGCCGTTCGCGGACAGGCCGAGCAGCGGCGCGACGTCGGCCGGCTTGGCCTCCTCGACCTCGGTGTGCCACAGCACGGCGCGCCACCGCTCGGGCAGCGAGAAGAACGCGCGGGCGATCAGCGACCGCTCCAGGCCCGCGACGGCGGGGTCGACGAACGGCGTACCGGGGTCGAAGCTCTCGATCTCGTCGGTGACGACGTTGCGCCGGTCGGCGCGGAAGCGGTCGTAGGTGATCCGCCGCAGCGCGGTGAGCAGGTACGGGCGGAACCCGGAGTCCGGGCCGCCGCCGCGGCGCATGAGGTCCAGGACGCGCGCGAAGGTCTCGGACACCACGTCGTCGATCTCGGACTCGCCGCGGACGAGCTGCCGGGCCAGGCCGCGGGCGGCGCCGACATGCCGCCGGTACAGCTCGCCGTACGCGGCGTCGTCGCCGTCCTTCAACGCCGCGATGAGCGCCGCGTCGCTGGGGACCGCGGGCGAGCGTTCCGCCTCGTTCATGACACACCGTCCCGGGGGTGCTACGGACAGTCGCGGAGATTAATTCCGCAATCCGCGTCATGGCTAAACCGCTCGGCCGTCTTCTCTCCCGGAACGTGACCGAACACGGATGGAGGCGAGGCACATGCGACGGGGCGGTGGCGCGCCGGACATCGGCACCGCGGCCGCGCTGGGCGACGCCTGGCGCGCCCGCAGCCTCGACTCCGGCTGGGTCTTCCCTGAGGACTGGTGGGCGCCGGAGATCGACGCGGTGACCCACGCGGTGATCGCCGGCGCGGACATGACGGACGCCTGCGCGCGGCTCGGGCACGCCCGTGCGCAGGCCGGCGTGGGCATCGGCGAGACGCTCGAGGACCTGACGGCGCTGTACGCCGTACTGGGCTGGGAGATGCCGCCGATGGCGAGCGTGCGGCCGCTGGCCGAGGGCTGGGTGGAGTCCGGGATGTTCGGGCTGTCCGACCTGACCTGCGAGGACCCGCTGACCGGGCTGGCCACGCTGCCGTACCTGCGGACGCGTCTCGCGGAGATCTACCGCGGCGAGCGGGTGCCGCGCGAGGCGTACTGCCTGGTCGTGGTGGACCTGGTCACCCGGCTCGACCCGTGGAAGCGGATCGCCTGGACCATCGTGATCGGTCACGAACTGCGGCGCGTGTACCCGGGCGAGGAGACGCTGACGCTCCTCGGCGCGGGCCGGGCCGCGGCGCTGGTGCCGCGCCGGCCGGAACTGGAGCTCGCGGCCACCCGCCTGCGCCGCGACATCGCGGCCCGGCACGGCGCCCGCGTATGGGTCGAGCGGCTGCCCGAGACCGCACCGCGTGCCGCCGCCCTCCTGGACTGCCTGGCCGAACCCCGAAGCCGGCCGTCCCCCTGAACGCCGTCGGCGCCGCTGTCCCGGCGAGGGGGCGGGACTCGGCGCCGGCGGCCCCTCCCGACAGCGGGCCACCGCAGCCCGCCACCGCAGCCCGCGCGCATGCCGCGCCCGCCATGCCCGCGACGTCCCGTACGGGACCCGCGCCCTGCCCCGGGCAGGGCCGCACTACAGTGGCCGGATGCGTCCCGGGGTCATCGTGTTGCTGCACAGTCCGCTGACCACGGCGGCCGCCTGGGGCCGGCTTCCCGAGGTGCTGCGGGCGGCGGGGTACCCGGTGGTCGCCCCGGACATCCGCGACGACGACCACCCGCCGTACGCCCAGCGGTACGTGGCCCGCGCCGCGCTGGAGATCGCCGGCGCGCCCGAGATCCGCGAGGCCCCCGGCACGCCCGTCACGCTGGTCGCGCACAGCGGCGCCGGGCCGCTCCTGCCCGTCATCGGCTCCGCGCAACGCGCCGCGCACCGCCGCGTGGCCGGGTACGTCTTCGCCGACGCCGGCCTGCCGCCGGTCGGCTCGCTCACCCGCATGGCGCTGTTCCCCCGCGACATCGCCGACCATCTCGACGGCCTGTTCGCCGCCGGCGGCGCCTTCCCCGACTGGCCCGCGCCCCCGGGCCTCGAAGGCACGCTCCGCCCCCGCGGCCGCGACTTCTTCACCGAGCCGCTGCCCACCCCGCAGGACTGGCCGGACGCCCCCTGCGGCGTCCTCCAGTGGTCGGAGGCGTATGCCGACGTCGCCCGCCAGGCGGCGTCCCGCGGCTGGCCGGTCGTCCCGTTCACCGGCGCCGACGACCATTTCGCCGCGCACACCGACCCCGACGGCACCGCCGCCGCGCTGGCCGACCTGCTCGCCACCATGTGACCGCCGCTCGATACGCTCGTATCTCATGAGCGACCGCGCGGAACTGCTCCGCCAGATCAAGGACAAGGCCGTCGTGCACGGCCGGGTGGTGCTTTCGTCCGGCCGCGAGGCCGACTTCTACGTGGACCTGCGCCGGGTCACCCTCGACGGCGAGGCGGCGCCGCTGGTCGGCGAGGTGATGCTGGACATCACCGCGGACCTGGACTACGACGTGGTCGGCGGCCTGACGCTGGGCGCGGACCCGGTCGCCACGGCCATGATGCACGCGGCGGGACGGCGCGGCCGCCGGCTGGACGCCTGCGTGGTGCGCAAGGCCGGCAAGGCGCACGGCCTGCAGCGCCGGATCGAGGGCCCGGACGTGAAGGGCCGCCGGGTGCTCGCCGTCGAGGACACCTCGACCACCGGCGGTTCGGTGCTCACCGCGGTGGAGGCCCTGCGCGAGGCGGGCGCCGAGGTGGTCGCGGTCGCGGTGATCGTCGAGCGGGGGGCGGAACCGCGCGTCACCGCCGAGGGCCTGCCGTTCCGTACCGCCTTCACCCTCGACGACCTCGGCCTGGACTGAGCTAGTCGCTGCGCGCCGTGAACTGCAGGCGTTGCCCGGACTTGCCCATCGGCCGCTGCTTGCCGTTCACGACGACGCGTACGGCGCCGGCGTCGTAGATCACCACATCTAAGGACGCCTGGTCGAACTCGGCGTGCCGGCCGTGCGTCAACGTGTCGTCGAGCAGCACGTCGCCGCCCGGAATCCGGACGAACACCCGGGACTTCGCGCCGGTGACGTTCAGCTGGAGCGTCGGCGCGGCGGTGGTGGTGCCACCGCTCCGCGTCGCCGGCGGTTGCCCGGAGTGGCGCGTGGTCGCCGCGGAGCTGCCCGCCGCGGACGTGCTCACGGTCGCGGCCTGCGATTTCTTCTCGCCGCCCGGAGCCGATGGCTTGGTGGTCAGCGCGTTGCGCAGTGCGAACACCGCGACTCCGATGAGCACCAGAAGCAACACGACCGCGCCCACGGCGATCACATAGCGTCCGTGGCCGAGCGGGTCATTGCGGTGACGTCCCACAGGGACGAGGGTAGACCGAGCTGACGCATGACCGGACGTTCCGGGACCGAACTGATCGAAAATTCCCGGCCACGCCTGGTCAGCGAGGCGAGATCAGCGCTGATCGTCCGGCGTCATGTGCGGCTCGGGCCGTACGCCGCCGGCCGCGTGCCGCCCGCGCGGGCGGGACTTCTTCGCCTTCCGCGCCTTCAACGCCTCGCGTACCACGGGGATCAGCGACAGCGCCACGATCACGAAGATCGCGGGCAGCAGGTACTTGTCGATGCCCGGGATCACCGAGCCGAGGAAGTGCCCGACCAGCACGACGCCGTCGGCCCACAGGATGCCGCCGACCGCGTTCCACAGGAAGAACTTCCCGGCGGGCATGCCGACCGTGCCGGCCAGCGGGTTGAGGAACGTGCGCACGATCGGGATGAACCGCGCCAGCACGACGGCCTTGGCCGGGCCGAACTTGTCGAAGTAGTACTCGGCCTTCTCGATGTACTCCCGCTTGAACAGCCGGGAGTCCGGTTTGGCGAACAGCCGCGGGCCGACCTTCATCCCGATGTAGTGGCCGAGCTGGGCGCCGGCGATGGCCGCCACGGGCGCGCCGATCAGCAGCAGCGGCAGCGACATCTGGGCGACGGCCGCGGTGGCCGTCGTGGTGAAGAACCCGGCGGTGAACAGGAGCGAGTCGCCGGGCAGGAAGAACCCGACCATCAACCCGGTCTCGGCGAAGATGATGGCCAGGGTGCCGACAGCTCCGAACGTCTCAATCCAGAACTTCGCGTCGATCAGTTGCAGGAGCTGGTCCACACTCGCGAGCGTACCGGCTCGCCGGACGGGAAGGGGTCGTGCTTGGGGGAGGCGTACCACCGGCGCGCGTGGTTTCGGTGGCGCCCGGACTTCGCGATACTTGCGCACGGAGCCAGTGCGGAACGAACAGGGAGCTGAGAAACATGCCGATCGCGACCCCTGAGGTCTACGCGGCGATGCTGGACCGGGCCAAGGAGGGCGGCTTCGCGTACCCGGCCATCAACGTGACGTCGAGCCAGACGCTCAATGCCGCGCTGCGGGGCTTCGCCGAGGCGGAGAGCGACGGGATCGTGCAGATCTCCACCGGCGGCGCCGAGTACGCCTCCGGGCCGACGGTGAAGGACATGGTCACCGGCGCGGTCGCGCTGGCCGAGTACGCCAACGTGGTCGCCGCGAAGTACCCGGTGAACATCGCCCTGCACACCGACCACTGCCCGAAGGACAAGCTCGACGGCTACATGCGGCCGCTGGTCAAGATCTCCCAGGACCGCGTGGCGAACGGCCAGGAGCCGCTGTTCCAGTCCCACATGTGGGACGGCTCGGCGGTGGACCTGGACGAGAACCTCGTCATCGCCGCGGAGCTGCTCGAGCAGTGCGCGAAGGCGAAGATCATCATGGAGATGGAGATCGGCGTCGTCGGCGGCGAGGAGGACGGCGTCGTCGGTGAGATGAACGAGAAGCTGTACACCACGCCGGGCGACGCGCTGAAGACCGCCGAGGCGGTCGGTGTCGGCGAGAAGGGCCGCTACTTGCTGGCCGCCACGTTCGGCAACGTGCACGGCGTCTACAAGCCGGGCCACGTCAAGCTGCGGCCGGGCGTGCTGAAGGAGATCCAGGACGCGGTCGCCGCCAAGTTCGGCAAGGAGCGCCCGTTCGACCTGGTGTTCCACGGCGGCTCGGGCTCGCTGCTCGAGGAGATCCGCGAGGCGATCTCGTACGGCGTGGTGAAGATGAACGTCGACACCGACACGCAGTACGCCTTCACCCGTCCGGTCGCCGACCACATGTTCAAGAACTACGACGGCGTGCTGAAGGTCGACGACGAGGTCGGCAACAAGAAGGTCTACGACCCGCGCTCGTGGGGCAAGGCGGCCGAGGCCGGCATGGCCGCGCGCGTCGTCGAGGCCTGCCAGAACCTGCTGTCGGCGGGCACGAAGATCTGACGCGTACGTACGGGAACCCCCGGTTATCCACAGGTGGATACCCGGGGGTTCTAGCACTCGGGCCAACCGGGCAGACTTGGGGGCATGACCCCACTGCACGAGAACCTGCTCGGCGAGCCCCCGGCGACCAAGCTGCCGGAGAACGAGGCCGCCCGCGAGGCGCTGGAGTCCGGCGTGGACGCCGTCGACGTGGCCGCCCGGTTCCCGACGTACTGCGCCGCCTGGGCGACCCTGTCCGAGCGCGCCTTCGAGGCCCACAAGGCCATCAAGGCGTACGCGTACGCCCGCACGGGCTACCACCGGGGTCTGGACCAGTTGCGCCGCGCCGGATGGAAGGGGCACGGCCCCATCCCGTGGGAGCACGAGCCGAACCGCGGGTTCCTCCGCGCGCTGAACATGCTGGCCCGCACCGCCGCCGCCATCGGTGAGGACGACGAGGCCGAGCGGTGCCGCACGTTCCTGCGCGAGTCCAGCCCCACGGCCGCGTCCGAGCTGGGGAGCGCCTGATGCCCGCCATCGTGCTGATCGGCGCCCAGTGGGGCGACGAGGGGAAGGGCAAGGCCACCGACCTGCTCGGTGACGACGTCGACTACGTCGTGCGCTACCAGGGCGGCAACAACGCCGGGCACACGATCGTCATCGGCGAGGAGAAGTACGCCCTGCACCTCCTGCCGTCCGGCATCCTCACGCCGGGCGTCACGTCGGTCATCGGCAACGGCGTGGTGCTCGACGCGGCCGAGCTCCTCGACGAGATGGCCGCGCTGAACGCCCGCGGCGTCGACACCGGTGACCTGCTGATCTCCGCGAACGCGCACCTGCTGATGCCGTACCACCGCACGCTGGACAAGGTGACGGAGCGGTACCTCGGCAAGAACCGCATCGGCACCACCGGCCGCGGCATCGGGCCGACGTACGCGGACAAGATCAGCCGGGTCGGCATCCGCGTGCAGGACCTCTTCGACCCCAGCATCCTGCGGCAGAAGGTCGAGGGCGCGCTGCGGGACAAGAACCAGATCCTGGTGAAGCTGTACAACCGCCGCGCGATGTCCATCGACGCGATCGTCGACGAGTGCCTGGCCTACGCGGAGAAGATCAAGCCGTACGTGGCGGACACCTCGCTGGTCCTCGACCGCGCGCTGCGGGAGGACAAGGTCGTGCTGATGGAAGGCGGCCAGGGCACGCTGCTCGACGTCGACCACGGCACCTACCCGTTCGTCACGTCCTCCTCGCCCACGGCCGGCGGCGCGGCGATCGGCGCGGGCATCGGCCCCAACCGCATCACCCGCGCGGTCGGCATCCTCAAGGCGTACACCACGCGGGTCGGCGCCGGCCCGTTCCCCACCGAGCTGTTCGACGAGTGGGGCGAGTTCCTCAGCAAGAACGGCGGCGAGTTCGGCGTCACCACCGGCCGGCGCCGCCGCTGCGGCTGGTTCGACGCGGTGATCGCGCGGTACGCCACGCGGATCAACGGCCTCACCGACTTCTTCCTCACCAAGCTGGACGTGCTGACCGGCATCGAGCGCATCCCCGTGTGCGTGGCGTACGAGATCGACGGCGTGCGGCACGATGAGCTGCCGATGACGCAGACGGAGTTCCACCACGCGGCCCCGGTGTATGAGTACTTCGAGGGCTGGTCGGAGGACATCACCGGCGCGAAGACGCTGGACGACCTGCCCCCGGCCGCGCGGCGGTACGTCGCGGCCATCGAGGAGATGGGCGGCGCGCCGATCTCCGCGATCGGGGTCGGCCCGGGCCGGGACCAGACGCTGCAGATCCGCCCGCTCGTCTAGGCCACGTCGCCTTCATCACGTCGTAACCCTGAGTAATTTCGTCGTTTTCCCAGTTCAGGTTGCCTGTTGTACGTGATCGCTGCCATTGAGGCGCACGGCCATCGGGGGGCGCGGGGGCTGCGGCCGGAGAACACGCTTCCGGCGTTCGCGCACGCGCTCGAGGTCGGCGTCGACGCGCTCGAGCTCGACGTCACGTTGAGCGCGGACGGCGTGGTCGTCGCCACGCACGATCCGCACATCTCCCCGTTCACGTGCCGGGACACCGCGCCGCACGGCCCGGACGACCCGCACTTCCCGTACGTCGGCCGTCCGGTGTCCCGGCTCACGCTCGGCATGCTGAAGACGCTGGACTGCGGCGTCGTACGCCCGGGCGGCGAGCCGGACAAGTTCGCGCACACCCAGGTGCCGGTGCCCGGCGCCCGCATGCCGACGCTCGCCGAGGTGGCCAAGCTGCTGCGCCGCTACGGCGCGCACACCGTACGCCTCACGGTCGAGCTGAAGACCGACCCGTCCGGCACCCACGAGACGCCGGACCCCGCCGAGCTGACCGCCCGCGTGGCCGAGACGCTGGCCGCGCACGACCTGACCGACCGCGTCACCGTGCAGAGCTTCGACTGGCGCGTCCTGCGCCACGCCGCCACGGCCCTCCCCGAGGCGACCCGCGCCGCCCTGGTCGAACGCAAGACCATCGCCCCCGGCACCCCCTGGCTCGCCGGCCTCGACCCCGCCGACTTCGCCGGCGACATCTCCGCCACAGCCGCAGCGGCCGGCGCCCACCGCATAGCCCCCGACCAGGCCATGATCGAATCCGGCCTCCTCACCACGGCGAGCACCCACGGCCTCCCGGTCATCGTCTGGACCGTCAACACCGAACCCGACATGCACCGCATGATCGAAGCCGGCGTGAACGGCATCATCACCGACTACCCCGACCGCCTACGCCGAGTAATGACCGCCCACGCCATGCCGCTACCCCAGGCCTACCCGGACCCGTACCTGATCCCAGCCTGACGCCCACCGCCAACAATCTGCACAGGCCCGGCGACCCCCGCTCCTGGCCGCACCTCGCATCCAGGCCCCCGCCACGCACGGCGACCCCACGCGCAAAAAAACAGTCTCGCGAAGCGAGGCCTTTGGCTCGGCCAGGATCGAAGCGGGGCTGGGCCCGCGCAGCGAGCAGAGCGTTGGCCACGCCATCGCGGTATAACCAGGACGCAATTCCTCGCCTGCGGCGAGGACCCCGTGCACGGCTCGATGCCCGCCGCAGGCGATGCTTGGAACCCTGGAAGCACCACAACGCCCCATGCCAACAACTGCACAGGCCCGGCGAACCCCGCTCCTGGCCGCACCCCGAATCCAGGCCGCCGCCATGCACGGCGACCCCACGCGCAAAAATCAGTCTCGCGAAGCGAGGCCTTTGGCTCGGCCAGGATCGAAGTGGAGCTGGACTCGCAGAGCGAGGCCTTGGCCTGGCCGCGGGTCTCGCAAGCGAGGCATTTACGCGGAGCGTGCAGAGCGTTGGCCACGCCGTCGTGGTACTTCCAGGGTGCCGAGCCTCGCCTGCGGCGAGCACTCCGCGCGGGGCTCGATGCCCGCCGCAGGCGACGCTTGGAATCCTGGACGTACCACAACGCCCCGTGCCAACAATCTGCACAGGCCCGGCGAACCCCGCTCCTGGCCGCACCTCGCATCCAAACCTCCGCCACGCACGGCGACCCCACGCGCAAAAATCAGTCTCGCGAAGCGAGGCCTTTCGCGCGTGGAGCGCGTGGGGCGGGGAGTTTGGCGGGATGTCGGCTCTTCAGAGCCAGCCGTTGCGGCGGAAGCCTCGGTAGAGGAAGTAGCAGCCTAGGGCTATGGCGGCTATTACCGCGGTGAAGCCGAAGCGCCAGTGGAGGAAGGGCATGTTGTCGAAGTTCATGCCGTAGATGCCGGTGGCGGCGGTGGGGACCGCGAAGATGGCCGCCCAGGCGGAGATCTTCCGCATGTCCTTGTTGTCGGCGACGGTCACCTGGGCCAGGTGCGCCTGGAGGATGGAGCTGAGCAGCTCGTCGAAGGACGACACGTGGTCGCGGACGCGGGTCAGGTGGTCCTCGACGTTCCGGAAGTACTCACGGATCTCGGCGGGCACGATCGGCCGGGTGATGAGCTGGCGCAGCGGCGCGGACAGCGGCGCCACGGCCCGCTTGAGCTCGATGATCTCCCGCTTGAGGTGGTAGATGCGCTCCACCTCGTTCGTACGGTCGGGCGTGAAGACGCTGGTCTCGACCTCGTCGATGTCGCCCTGCACGCCGTCGGCGACGGTCAGGTAGTCGTCCACCACCTGGTCGGCGATCGCGTGCAGCACCGCGGCGGGGCCCATGGACAGCAGGTCGGGGTTGTCCTCGAGCGAGCTGCGTACCGGCCGCAGCGTGCCGTGGTCCCCGTGCCGTACGGTCACCACGAAGTCCTCGCCGAGGAACACCATGATCTCGCCGGTCTCGATGACCTCACACGTCGCGGTGAGCCGGTCGTGCTCCAGGTACCGGCAGGTCTTGAAGACGACGAACGTGACGCCGTCGTACCGCTCCAGCTTGGGCCGCTGGTGCGCATGCACGGCGTCCTCCACGGCCAGCGGGTGCAGGCCGAAGACCTCGGCCAGCTCCTCCAGCTCGGCCGCGTCCGGCTCGTGCAGCCCGACCCACGCGAACCCGTTGCCGGTGTGCGTCTCCTCGGAGCGCACCAGGTACATCGCGTCCTCGATGCTGGTGGTGTTGACCCGGTGGCCGTCGAGGTACGCGGCGCAGTCGATGATCGAGGACCGCTCGCGCCGGGCTTTTTGGACGTCCGCTGTCGCGGTCGGCGCCGGGTGGCGGCCACGGAGGATGGGGCGCGGGATCGGCGCCCGCAGAACGGGCTTGAAGAAGGCGGTTCCGGTACGCACCGGGTCTCCTTTCCCGTCCGGCGCGGGCCGGCCGGGGCGAGACCCGCTACGGGAACGGGTGTTGCCGCGGCTTCACAGCGCCGGACGCCGAATCAAGGCGGACGGAAATGGCAGGAACACAGCGGGGACTGCGACTGCAGGGGGTACTCCCGGGATCACCGGTATTCATTCCGACCACCTCCCTTCACACTCGGCGATAGGGCGCGCGCCGCGAAGGCAACCGCCAAACCATATCACTGCATAAGAGCGTCAACCCGCCCCCTGAGCATTCCCCGGCGCGCCCGCGCGCCCGCGGCCAGTAGGCTTCACGCCCGTGAAGGTCCTCGTCATCGGCGGCGGCGGGCGCGAACACGCCCTGGTCCGCGCGCTGTCCCACGACCCCGGCGTGACGTCCCTGCACTGCGCGCCCGGCAACGCCGGTACCGCCGCGCTGTGCGACAACCACGTCGTCGACCCGCTCGACCCGAGCGCGGTGACCGACCTCGCCGGCCGGCTCGGCGCCGGCCTCGTGGTGGTCGGCCCGGAGGCGCCGCTGGTCGCCGGCGTCGGCGACGCACTGCGCGCCGCGGGCATCGCCTGCTTCGGACCGGACGCGCGCGCCGCGCAGATCGAGGGCTCGAAGGCGTTCGCGAAGGACGTCATGGCGGTCGCCGGGGTGCCCACCGCGGAGTCCGCCGTCTGCACCACCGAGCTGGAGGCCGAGGAGGCGCTGGCCCGCTTCGGCCCGCCGTACGTGGTGAAGGACGACGGCCTGGCGTCCGGCAAGGGCGTGGTGGTCACCGACGACATCGACGCGGCCGCCGACCACGCGCGCGCCTGCGAGCGCGTGGTGATCGAGGAGTACCTGGACGGCCCGGAGGTGTCGCTGTTCGCGCTCTGTGACGGCACCACGGTGCTGCCGCTGCAGCCGGCGCAGGACTTCAAGCGCGCGTACGACGGCGACGAGGGCCCGAACACCGGCGGCATGGGCGCGTACACCCCGCTGACCTGGGCGCCCCACGACCTCGTCGAGCACGTCACCGAGACGGTGCTGCGCCCGACGGTGGACGAGCTGCGCCGCCGGCAGACCCCGTACGTCGGGGTGCTGTACGCCGGCCTGGCGTTGACCTCCCGGGGCGTGCGCGTCGTGGAGTTCAACGCCCGCTTCGGCGATCCGGAGACCCAGGTCGTCCTCGACCGCCTTGCCACGCCGCTCGGCGGCCTGCTCCAGTCGGCCGCGATCGGCGCCCTCGGCGACGCGCCCGCCCTGGAGTGGCACCCCGGCGCGGCCGTCACGGTCGTCGTCGCCGCGGAGAACTACCCCGGCTCCCCGGTCACCGGCGACGCCATCTCCGGCATCGCCGAGGCCGAGCAGGTGCCCGGCGCGTACGTCCTGCACGCCGGCACCCGCCTGGACGCCGAGACCGGCACCCTGCTCACCGCCGGCGGCCGCGTCCTCGACGTGGTCGGCACCGGCGCCACGCTGGAGGACGCGCACGACACCGCGTACGCGGCGGTGCGCCGCATCGGCATCCGCGGCGCGCACCACCGGAGCGACATCGCCCTGACCGCCCGGATCTGAATCTCCGGGTATTCACGGGTCGGATCCGGGAACACCCGGCCGATGCGCTACGTTGGCGTATCTGGTTGTCGTTGAAGTTTTGCGATCGTGAAAGCGCCCGCGGAGTTTTGACGCGGACGTTCTCGCTGTTCGGTGTCCCTGAACGACGGAGCGGCCAGCAACCGAACCATCGTTCCAACAAGGGAGACACCCCATGGCCATTGGCACCGTGAAGTGGTTCAACGCCGACAAGGGCTTCGGCTTCATCGCACCCGACGACGGCGGCGCCGACGTCTTCGTGCACTTCTCCGCGATCCAGGCGGACGGCTTCCGCAGCCTGGAGGAGAACCAGAAGGTGGAGTTCGACACGGCTCAGGGCCCGAAGGGCCCGCAGGCCGAGCAGGTCCGCCCGGTCTGACCCGCTTCAGAGCGAGTGCATCGACGCCGGTCCGCGCCCCGCGCGGGCCGGCGTTCGCATGTGCTGGAAGAATCGACCCGTGATCGAGCGGTACACCCTCCCCGAGATGGGACGCGTCTGGAGTGACGCGCACAAGTACGAGCTGTGGTGCGAGGTCGAGGTCCTCGTCATGGAGGCCCACGCGGCCGCCGGGGTGATCCCGGCCGACGCCGTGGACCCGGTGCGCAAGGCGCCCGCACCCACGCCGGAGCGGGTGGCCGAGGTCGAGGCCGTCACGCAGCACGACGTGATCGCGTTCCTCACCGCGTGGGCGGACAACACCGAGCCGCGTGAGGCCGCCGCGTACGTGCACTTCGGCATGACGTCCTCGGACCTGCTCGACACGGCGCTGGCCAAGCAGCTCGTCGACGCGACCGACATCCTGCTGGCCAAGGCGGACACGCTGGTCGGCACGCTGCGCGACCACGCGCTTGAGCACCGCGGCACGCTGCGGGTCGGCCGTACGCACGGCATCCACGGCGAGCCGGACGTCTGGGGCCACCGCGTGGCCGACTTCGCGTTCGCCATGGCGCGCTCCCGCGACCGGCTGCGCCGCGCCCGCGAGGCGGTCGGCGTGGCGGCGATCTCCGGGGCCGTGGGCACGTACTCCAACATCGACCCGGCCGTGGAGCGGTACGTCGCGGAGAAGCTCGGGCTTCGCTCCGCCGACGTCTCCACGCAGGTCGTCATGCGCGACGGCATCAGCGAGTGGGTGAACGCGCTGGCCGTCATGGCGACCGTCTGCGAGGCCGTGGCGCTTGAGGTACGGCACGGGCAGCGTACGGAGGTGCGCGAGCTGTCCGAGGCGTTCGGCAAGGGCCAGAAGGGCTCCTCGGCGATGCCGCACAAGAAGAACCCGATCCTGTCCGAGCGCATCACCGGCCTGGCCCGCATCGTGCGCGGGCAGATGGTGCCGGTGATGGAGGGCATACCGCTGTGGCACGAGCGGGACATCTCGCACTCCTCGGTCGAGCGGATCGCGCTGCCCGACGCGTCCATCACCACCGACTACCTGCTGCACCTCACGAACCGGCTGGTCGGCGGCCTGGTGGTGAACGGTGACCGGATGCGCGCGAACCTGGAGTCGACCGGCGGGCTGATCTACACCTCGGCGGTGCTGCTCCAGCTGGTCGAGGACGGCATGTCCCGGGAGGACGCGTACGCTCTGGTGCAGAGCGCGGCGATGCGGACCTGGGAGACCGGGGTGCCGTTCCGTGAGACGCTTCGTGAGGACGCGAACGCCGCCGGTCGCACGATCGACGAGGCGAGACTCGACGAGGTGTGCAACCCGGAGCGGTACGTCACGCGTCTCACCGACGTTTTCGAGAGGCTGCGCAAGCTGACCTGACCCGGGGAAACCAAGATGATCGATGCTCAGACGTACCTCAACGCCTTCGCCCAGCGGGCGCAGGCCCAGCGCGCCCGGGTCCAGCCGGCCCAGGTCGGCCCGCTCCAGGCGCTGGTGGCCGACAGCTACGACTCGGTCGGGCTCGGTGAGATCCGGTACTGCGTGATCGCCGCCGCGGTGCCCGAGGTGAACGGGTTCATCGTCGGCGACTTCACCCGGCACGGGATCCGGTGGGCGAGCGGCACGCTCAAAGGCGTCAAGGGCTTCGGCTCGTCGGTCGTCACGATCGTCGGCCTCATCTCCGCCAACGTCGCGCCGGACGCGGTGAGCGCCGCGTCGGCGAAGCCGTCGTTCGAGTTCAACGGCACGCACCGCTCGGTGGTGGTGGACCTCACGAACAACGTGGTGCACGCGTACCGGGGCAGCTCGTTCCGCGAGGTCGGGGTCTCCGGGAACCTCTCGATCAAGCTGAACTCGCTGTTCCTGCCCCCGGCCCAGATCACCCAGCCCGGCCCCGGCTTCCCCGGCTACCAGCCCGGCCCGCCGCAGGGCCCACCGCAGGGTCCGCCGCAGGGTCCGCCGCCCGGGCCGCAGGGCCCGCCGCCGCAGGGACCGCCGCCGCAGGGCCAGTTCCCGCCCGGGCCCCCGCCCGGACAGGCACCGCCGCCTCCTCCGCAGGGACCGCCGCCCCGGCCGCAGACCGGCTGGTAGATGGACGCGGAGACGTACATCGCCGCGGTCACGGACTGGCTGCGGTTCTGGGACGCCAAGGTGTACGAGGAGCGGATCGGCCCGCAGCCGGCCACCGTCGGGCAGTTCTACGACCGGCTGCTCGTCAGTGCCGGCTCCGGCGCGTACACCGTGCAGGTGCACTACTGCGTGGCGCTCACGGTGCTCGGGTCGGTCGACGCCCCGTTCGCCGTACACGACTTCACCCGGCACGTGAACGCCCACGCGTACGCGACCACCCGCGGCACGCCCGGGACCGGCACCCTGGAGGTGGCGATCGCCGGGCTGATCTCGCCGCTGGTGCACGCGACGGCCGCGGCGGCCGCCACGGCGGCGCCGAACACCACGCAGTCCGGCACCGACCGGCCGGTGGTCGTCGACCTCACCACGGGCCAGGTGCACACGCACACCGGCACCCGGCTCGGCGGCGCCGGCCTGCACCTCGCCGCCAACTTCAAGGTGCGGCAGTTGTTCCGGCCGCCGGGCGAGATCCTCCCGGCCCCCGGGCACGGCGGGCGCGACTGACCTGGCAGACTCGGTGCACGTGACGACCGGTTATCAGCATGTGTACTCGGGCAAGGTCCGCGACGTGTACCGCACGGACGACGGGCTGCTGCTGCTCGTCGCGTCCGATCGGATCTCCGCGTACGACTACGTGCTCCAGACGCCGATCCCGGACAAGGGGCGGGTGCTGACGCAGCTCTCGCTGTGGTGGTTCGAGCGGCTGGCCCACCTGGTGCCCAACCACCTGGCCGAGGGTCCGATCCCCGAGGAGTTCGCGGGCCGGGCGGTGCTGGTACGGCCGCTGGAGATGGTCGAGGTCGAGTGCGTGGCCCGCGGGTACCTCACCGGTTCGGGCCTGGAGGAGTACCGGCGGAGCGGGACCGTGTGCGGGATCACGCTGCCGGCCGGCCTGGGCGAGGCGTCCCGGCTGGACGAGCCGATCTTCACGCCGACCACCAAGGCGCCGGTCGGCGAGCACGACACCGCGATGACCTTCGACGACGTCGTCGCGAAGGTGGGCAAGGAGACCGCCGAGGAGCTGCGCCGGATCACGCTCGAGGTGTACCGGCAGGGCGCGGAGCTGGCGCGGGCGTCCGGGATCATCGTGGCCGACACCAAGCTGGAGTTCGGCCGGGACGCCGATGGCCGCCTGGTGCTGGCCGACGAGCTGCTCACCCCGGACTCCTCGCGCTTCTGGCCGGCCGACGCGTACGCGCCCGGCAAGACGCAGCAATCCTTCGACAAACAGTTCGTACGGAACTGGCTCACGTCGCCGGCGTCCGGCTGGGACCGCGGCTCCGGCACGCCGCCGCCCCCGCTGCCGGACGAGATCGTCGCGCAGACCCGCGCCACGTACGTTGAGGCGTACGAGAGGATCACCGGCCGTACCTGGTCATGAGCCCTCCGCGACGCGCCGAAATATGGCAAAACACGCATATCCCTGCGGTGGGTCGGAGGACGGGAAAAGGCGGCTAGTGTCGTTACCGCTGTCCTGGCGCGCGCGCATGCGACCCCGCCTCCTCCGTGCGCCGGTATCGCTCGTTGAGGACAGCTCGAAGTGACGCACAGGGCATCCCTCGAAGAGGAGTCAGACCATATGAGCATGGGCCCCGAGGTCCGTTACCGCGTGCGAGGCGGCCGTAAGCTGCACGGAACCGCCTTCGTCCAGGGCGCCAAGAACGCCGTCCTCCCGATGATCGGCGCCGCTCTGCTCGCGCGGAAGGGCCGCACCGTACTGCGCAACGTGCCGGCGCTTGAGGACGTGCGCCGCGCCGTCGAGCTCGCGCAGTCGCTGGGCGCCAAGGTCGAGCTCCACGAGGCGGAGCGCACGCTGGTCATCGACGCCGGTACGCTCACCAGCTCGGTGCTCCCGGCCGAGATCGCCCGCCGGTTCCGCGGCTCGGTCCTGTTCGTCCCGGCGGTCCTGCACCGGCTCGGCGAGGCGGTGATCGAGGGCGTCGGCGGCTGCAACCTCGGCAGCCGGAACCTCGACTTCCACTACCGCGGCTTCGCCCGGCTCGGCGCCACCGTCGAAGAGGGCGACTCGGTGATCTACCTCAAGTCCAACGGGCTCGAGGGCGCGCACCTGTACCTCGACACGCCGTCGCACACCGGCACCGAGAACCTGATCATGGCGGCCGCGCTGGCGCCGGGCACGACGATCATCGACAACGCGGCGCTCGAGCCCGAGGTGCTCGACGTCATCGACTTCCTCACCAAGATGGGCGCCAAGATCTCCGGCGGCGGCGAGGGCTTCATCGTCGTCGAGGGCGTCGAGGAACTGCACGCGGTCGAGCACACGATCATGCCGGACCGGCTGGACGCCGGCGTGTTCGCGATGGCCGCGGCGCTGACCGGCGGCGAGATCAACCTGGTCGGCGCCTCGCTCGAGCACTTCGGCGTGGCCCGCTGGAAGCTGGAGCAGATGGGCGTGGACTTCGCCACGCAGGGCGCGGTGCTCCAGGTGAAGCGGAACCAGGATCTGCGGCCGATCAACGTGATCACCAATCCGTACCCGGGCTTCGCGACCGACCTCCAGTCGCCGCTGATGACGCTTTCCTGCTATGCGGACGGCGCCAGCTACATTCACGAGACGATCTACGACGGCCGCTTCACGCTCGCCGACGAGTTGAAGAAGATGGGCGCCGATATCGTCATCGAAGGAAACCGCGCCGTCGTGCACGGCCCGACGCCCTTGCGCGGTACCGACGTGATCGCGCACGATCTCCGAACCGGAATCGCTCTCGTGTTGGCCGGATTGGTCGCCGACGGCGAAACGACCATCACCCCTGGTTACCTCATTGAGCGCGGTCACGCACATGTTGCGGAAAGGTTGGCCGCTTTGGGCGCGGACATCGAGCGCGAAGTCATCAAATAGCGACATCCTCGCAGTTCAGGGCGGTACGCATGGCGTACCGCCCTGTTTTGCTCACAGACAGATGTGACCCTTTGGCTCTTTCCAACATCGCGCGCATGAGTTACGAAATATACGTTCGTGACGTAGTGTCGCGGCGGTAGCCCACGAATTGCGCAGAGAAGAGACGGGGATGAGCGGATGCGGTCGGAACATGTGAACGGACCGCGTCCTGGTGGCAGCGCACCGGAGTTGACGATCGGCATCATCGGCCCCCATGACCTGGTTGAACGCATCATGCTCATGGGTCACGGTGGCAGCACGTTACTCCCCAGCTCGGTTCCAAGCCGACTGATCGCCGCGGCGTACCGGGACGAACAGGAAGCGCCGGACAAGGTGGCCCGGCTCGGCACGGGTATCGACGTGTGCCTTTTCGCCAGCCCCCTGCCGTACGAGTACGCGCGCAAGTCCGGCGCGCTGACCATGCCGGCGACGTACATTCCGCTGAACGGCGGCGCGCTGCACAGCACGCTGCTGCGGGCGGCGGTCGACGAGCGGTACGACCCCGCGCGGGTGAGCATCGACGTGCTCGGCCGCGCCGAGGTGGAGGAGGCCTACACCGAGATCGGGCTGCCACCGGACGGCGTGCACGTCCGGGAGGAGGCGGCCACTCCGGCGGCGGTCGCCGCCTTCCACGAGCGGCTGTGGCGGCGCGGCGCGACCACCGTGGCGCTGACCGGCGTGCATTCGGTGTCCGAGCGGCTCCGCCAGACCGGCGTGCCCACGCTGCGGATGCGCCCCACCGGCGCGGCCATCCGCACGTCGCTGCAGACGGCGGCGCTGCTGGGCGCGCACCACCGGCTGGAGGACGCGCAGCTGGCCATCGTGATGATCGACGTGCCGACGCTGCGCGACGCGTCCCGCCGCAGCGCACCGCGGTACTGGCGGGACGAGCTGCGGCTGTCCATCAACCGCATCCTGGTGCAGGAGTGCCAGCGGATGCACGCCACGGTGTGGCCGGTGGACGACCACACGTTCCTGGTCACCGCCACGCGCGGCTCCACGTCCGCGGCCAGCGAGGGCTTCCGTACGCCGCCGTTCGTCGAGCGGGTGCGTAGCGAGCTGGGCGTGGCCATCGAGGTTGGCGTCGGCATGGGCCGTACGGCGCAGGACGCCGAGAGCCACGCGCGGTCGGCGCTGGCCCGTACGCAGGCCACCCGGCAGGCGCAGGGCTTCGCGGTGGACCGCGAGGGCCGGGCGCTGGTGCCCACGCCGCGCATCCCGCCCCGCACGTCGCCGGCCCGCCGTCCCAAGGGCCTCGACGTGCTGTCCCGCCTGGCCGAACGCATGTCGGACCGGGAAGGCCCGCTCGTCGTGGACGCGGAGAGCGCAGGAGAGATGCTGGACGTCACGCCCCGGACGGCCAGACGCCTGCTCCGCACCCTCGTCGAGGAGGGCCTCGCGTGGCCGCTGCCGCCGAACCGTACGCCGCAGCCCGGCCGTCCGCGCCAGCTCTATCGGCTCATCGTGGAGAAACTAGAACCTGAATCCCAGTCACGTTAGCGACATTTCCCCGAATTGCCGCGAGCGCCTTTCCGGACCGTCACCGGAAAGGCGCTCTTGGTGTTTCAGTGCCGCCGCGGGTATTCCGCCGCCACGCGCAGGAACGTGTCGTTCGCCTCCGGTTCTCCGATGGAGATCCGCGCGCCCTCGTCCGCGAACGGCCGGATCGACACGCCGGCCGCCTCGCAGGCGGCGGTGAAGTCCGCGGTGTCCGGGCCGAGCGCGAGCCAGACGAAGTTCGCCTCGGTGGCCGGCACCCGCCAGCCCTGGCCGAGCAGCTCGGCGCACACCCGGTCGCGCTCCTTGACGGTGGCCGCGACGCGGTCGAGCAGCTCGTCCTCGGCGGCCAGCGAGGCGATCGCGGCCGCCTGCGCGACGTGGTTCACGGTGAACGGCAGCATCGTCTTGCGCGCCGCCTCGGCCACCGGCTCGTGCCCGACCAGGAAGCCGGTGCGCAGCCCGGCCAGGCCGTAGGCCTTGGAGAACGTCCGCAGCACCGCGACGTTCGGCCGGTCGCGGTAGAGCGTGAGGCCGTCCGGCACGCGCGGGTCGCGGACGTACTCGCGGTACGCCTCGTCCAGCACGACCAGCGTGTGCGGCGGCACGCGGTCGAGGAACGCGCGCAGCTCGTCCTCACCGACCACGGTGCCGGTCGGGTTGTTCGGGTTGCAGACCAGGACGAGGCGGGTGCGGTCGGTGATGGCGTCGGCCATCGCCGGGAGGTCGTGCGTCTCGTCGCGCAGCGGCACGCGTACGGCGGTGGCCCCGGACAGGTCGACGAGCAGCGGGTACGCCTCGAAGGACCGCCAGGCGTACACCACCTCGGCGCCGGGCTCCCCGACGGCCTCGAGCAGCTGCTGGGTGACGCCGACCGAGCCGCAGCCCAGCGCGATGTGCGCGGGCGGCACGCCGAACCGCTCGGCGATGGCGTCGGTCAGCGCGCCGCAGCCGTTGTCGGGGTAGCGGTTCACCTGCGTGGCGGCTTCGGCGATCGCCGCGGCGACCGACGGCAGCGGGCCGTACGGCGACTCGTTGGAGGACAGCTTGAAGGACCTGCCAGTCGCGGACACCGCGGTCCTGCCGGGCTTGTAGGCGGGGAAACCCTCGAGCACCGAACGCATACGGGGCGACTGGTCAGCGGACACCGTTGTCCTCCACAAACGTCGGGAATTGGCAGCGATTCCCACTCTACGGCCCGGCCGAACATCGCGGCACGACGCCTTGCATGGCAAATCACGCGACGGGTAGGTAGCAACACACATGGTGACCGGCCCGGCCGCCGTGAAACAACGGGGGGAGAATGCCATGGGTCAGCCGCTAGCCGCGGTCGACATCGGGAACAGCCTGCAAGGCATGATGGACTCGGTCGGCCGAATCGTGCCGAAGATCCTCGTGTTCCTGGTCATCCTGGTCGTCGGCTGGATCGTCGCGAAAGTGCTGCAAAGGCTCGTCGCGATGGTGCTCGACAAGGTGCACTTCGAGCGGGTCGCCGAACGCGGAATGGTCGGCGACGCGCTGCAGAGAAGCGACTGGACCGCCTCCGGTCTGGTCGCCAAGATCGTCTACTGGGCGGTTTTGCTGATCACGCTGCAAATGGCGTTCGGCGTGTTCGGGCCCAACCCGATCAGCAACATGCTCACCGCCATCGTCTCCTGGCTGCCGAAGGCCATCGTCGCGATCGTGCTGATCGTGGTGGCGTCGGCGATCGCCAAGGCGGTGAAGGACCTCATCTCCGCCGCGCTCAGCACCACCTCGTACGGGAAGATCGTGGCGAACATCGCCGCGATCTTCATCATCGCCCTCGGCGCGATCGCCGCGATCAACCAGATCGGGATCGCGCTGACCGTGACGATGCCGGTGCTGATCGCCGCGCTGGCCACCATCGGCGGCATCCTCGTCGTGGGTGTCGGCGGGGGCGCGGTCAAGCCGATGCAGCAGCGCTGGGACCGCTGGCTGAACACGTTCGAGCAGGAGACGTCGTCGCGCTCGCGCGGGTCGTCGGCGTTCGAACGCGGGCGTGAGGACGCGGCGCGCGGTGGCGCCGTGCCGAGCGAGCCGGGCACCGCGCGGCACGCCTCCACCGAGCACGAGAGCAACGCCTGACGGCTTGCCGGACACCGGCCCCGGTACGTCGTACCGGGGCCGGTGTCATGCCGTCACAGGCGCGCCTGGGCCATCCGGCAGCACGCGAGGAGGCGGATGTCCTCCCACTCGTCGAAGACGCCGACGGTGGGGTACCAGCCGCGCTCGCGGGCGCCCTCGAGGAAGCCGCGCAGGTAGTCGAACACGGCGCTGTGGTGGACGCCGCGCTCGTCGGTGGCCAGCATGTCGCGCACCGCGGCCATGTGCTGGTCCACGGCGCCGACGAGGCCGGGCCGCCGGGTCATCGCCGTCTGCCCAGCACGGGCGACTTGAGAGGCGAGCCGGCGCAGGGGGAGATCGTGAAGGAATTCGCCGAGCACGCAGAGCACCGTACCCTGCGAAAACGTACATGGGCGAATTGATCATGCGAAAGCGTGGCGGCCCTGAATCCCACGAGGGGATCCAGGGCCGTCGCCGGTGAGCGGGCTCAGTCCTCCGTCGGCGGCTTCAGGATGACCTTGCCCATTTCCGGCTTGGGCTGGTCGGACGGCTTCTCCGCCGTCTCCTTGGTGCCGTTCGAGCTCGCGGCGTTGTCGCCGTTGCCGTTCGTGGCGTTCAGGAGGGTCTTTGCCAGGCTGAGCCCGGTGCCGCCCAGGGTCAGCGCCTTGGTCAGCATGGACTCGATGCCCTCGGCGCCGTTCAGCACCACCAGGTTGTCGATGTTGCCGAACGCCTCGGCGCCCGCGCGGACGATCTCCGGCCAGTTCTCCGCCAGCTGCTGGGCGACGACGGCCTCCTGGTGCTCGGCCAGCGCGTCGGCGCGGGCCTTGATCGCGGCGGCCTCGGCCAGACCGCGGGCCCGCTGGGCGGCCGCCTCGGCCTCACCGGTCGCCCGGGTGGCGCTCGCCTCGGCCTCACCGCGCAGCTCGGTCTGCCGGGCGTCGGCCTCGGCGCGCTTGACCGTCGCCTCCCGGTCGGCCTCGGCCAGCGTGACCGTCTCGTACGCCTTCGCGTCGGCGGGCTTGCGCACCTCCGACTGCAGCCGCTTCTCCGACAGCTCGGCCTCAAGCTCCGCGGCGCGCGTCTCCTGGACCACGACCTCCTGGCGCGCGGTCGCCTCGGACAGCGGCCCGGCCTGCCGCGACTTGGCCGCGGCCTGGTCCACCTCGGCCTGGTAGCCGGCCTGCTGGATCTGGCTCTCCCGTACGGCCGCGGCCTTCTTCGCGGCGGCGGCCTGCTCGGCTTCGGTGGCCTCCTGGTCGCGCTGGGCCTCGGCGATGCGCGCCTGCGCGGCGACCGCCGCGGCGTGCGGCTTGCCCAGGTTGGTGATGTAGCCGGTGTTGTCCTCGATCTCCTGGATCTGCAGCGAGTCGACGATCAGCCCGAGCTTGCTGGCCTCGTCCGCGGACGAGCCGCGGATCTCGTTGCTGAGCTGCTCGCGGTTGAGGATGAGGTCCTCGACCGTGAGGTTGCCGACGATGGACCGCAGGTGGCCGGTGAACAGCTCGTGGATGCTGGCATCCATCTTGTTCTGCTGGTCCAGGAACCGCCGGGCCGCGTTGGCGATCGACACGAAGTCGTCGCCGACCTTGTAGATCACCACG
>Ga0164243_10003026_pt1 | contig 27186 bp, 23 predicted proteins | sample OricompcompostOP_FD_108781 | JGI IMG/M metagenome (GOLD analysis project Ga0164243, IMG submission 108781) | Organic Plus compost microbial communities from Emeryville, California, USA - Original compost - Organic plus compost (OP) | ecosystem: Engineered > Solid waste > Mixed feedstock >...
GCAGGACTACCTGGAGTGGATGCGCATCCCCTCGGCCATCACCGGAACGGCGTGCCCGGCGATGTCGCTGCCGGCCGCTTTCACCGCCGACGGTCTGCCGGTCGGGTTGCAGGTGGTCGCGCCGTTCCGCCGGGAGGGAGCGTTGCTGGGTTACGCGTCCGTACTCGAGGCGGCGTTGACCGACACCACGCCGGGACTGCGGGAGGCGCCGAGCATCGACGTCACGGCCCCTGTTCCGGATCCGTTCGAGCCGATCGGCTAGCGCCGCCGGGCCGGCCGCAGCAGGTCTGGCAGCACCGGGCCGGCGCCGAGGTCATGATCGGTCATGATCGGTCATGATCGCCGGCGGGCGGCCGCGATCAACGTACCGACGCCTGCGGCGAGCGCCAGCACCCCGAAGCCGATGACGGCCGGCGAGAACGGCGACCCGGTGTCACCCAACGGGCCGTTCGGAGGCTGCGTCGGCCGGTCCCCGGGCGAAGAGTTCGATGGCGGAGCCGATGGTGTCGACCTGTGGGGCTTGGCCGGCTTCGGTTCGGTCCGGGCCGGCGGTTGGGCGTGGTGTGCCCGGTGAGCGGCAGCCACCGCGATCGTCACCGTGACGTCCTCGGAGGCAGCGGCGGTCGTCCGGGTCGGGGCACCCCGGCTGATCCGCGCGGCGAACGCGGGATGCTCCGCCATGCCGTCGGACGCCCGGTAGGTGAAGGTGATCACCCGGTCGGTGTAGGCCAACGGCGCGGCGTAGCGGAAACCGCCGTCGGCGAGGAGGGTCAGGCCCTGCGGCGCGGGTCCGACCAGGGTGGCCGACAGCGGATCGTTGTCGTTGTCGGTGTCGTTGCGGAGCACTCCCGGGGCCTTGACGACCAACGTCTGTCCCGCGCCGACGGTGTAGCTGTCGTTGCGACCGAAGGGTGCGCTGTTCGGGGCGACGGTGATCGTGACGGTGGCCGGCCGGGACGTCTGCTTCCCGTCGGAGACCGTGTAGCTGAAGGTCACCTGTTGCGGGGCCGTGGTACCGGTGTCGGCGGCCGGGGTGTAGGCGGCGGTGTCACCGTGGATGGTCACCGTTCCGCCGTCGGTCGGGGCGGACGCCACCGCGTAGGTCAGCGTGTCGGCCTTGTCCGGATCGGTGCCCCGCAAGGTGAGGTCGAGCGGCTTGCCGGTGCGGGTGTGCCCGGTGACGGCGGCAGCTTTCGGCGGGTCCTCGACGGGAGTGATCTTGAAGGTGACCGTTGCCGGAGCCGAGTTGTTCACGCCGTTGTTGGCGAGATAGCGGAAGGTGTCGGAACCGTTGAAGTTCTTCGCCGGTGTGTAGCGGACGACGTTGCCGGTGCGGCTCACCTTGCCGTGGCTTGGCTGGGAGATGATCTTGTAGCTCAGCGGCCGGGGATCGGTCTTGATCGACTTGGTGCCGGTGAGCCTGATCGTGGTGGCGGTGTCCTCCGGCGTGGTCACCGTTTTGGAGGTCGCTCTCGGCGCCGGGCCCTGGACGGCGTCGAACATCCTTTCGATCGCCGTGCCGAAGTAGGGACCCCACATGTTGTACTTCGGGATCTTGTACTCGTGGCGCTGATCCTTCTTCAGTTTGGTGTAGCTGAAGGAGTTCACCGAGATCTGGGTGCCGGTTCCGGTGGATTCGTGGAAGTTGTAGAACCACGGTCCGCCGGAGGATCCGCCGGTCAGGTTGCTGCGGACGACCTGGTCGTTGCTGCCGAGCGGGTCGTCCTTCTTGGCGGAGTTGCCCTTACTCGATCCATTGGCGTCGGCGTTCAGCGCCGGCCCGGCGGAATAGGCCAGCACCGAACCGTTGTACGGCTTGGTGGCCGGATAGCCGAAGTTCTCCACGTACCGGTGCCGGGGAAGGTTGAAGCCCAGGCCCTGGCTGCCCTGGGCGTTGCCGACCAGCGCCCCGGAGTGCGGGCCGCCGAACTGGCCACCCACGGTGGCGAACCCGACGTCGTAGTTGAAGTTCGCGCCGTGGATCCATCGGGTGTGCGCCAGCAGACTGGTCGCCGCGTACTTGCCGTACGGCGTCTGCGCCCGGCCGGACCTGGTGCCGTTGTAGCCGGGCACGAAGACGAAGTTGGTCACGTACTTGCCGGGCTTGCGGTCACCGGCATCGGCATGTTCATTGGCGTCGTTGACGCAGTGTCCGGCGGTGACGATGATCGATTTGTTGTTCGCCGGTGCGACGGCGCCGGAGCAGACGTAGTTGTGTGCTCCCGGCTCGCCGCGCGGGATGGTGAAGAACACCTTTCCGGTGGTGCGGGCCACTTTGCCGCCCTTGGTCCACCGGCCGCCCAGCTTGGTCTTCTTCGCCGTGGCGGACTGGCTGTCGGCGCTCGCTGCGCGGATCACCCGCTGCTTGCCCACCTCGGCCTCGTCGGTGCCGGTCCGGCCGGCGGTCGTGCTGCGGCCTGCGGTGCGGGTGACCGAGACATCCTTGGCCTGGCGCATCCGTTCCGGGGTCCAGTAGGCGATCGCCTTGGCCTGGTCCTGGGCCGACACTGTCAACGGCGTCGGGGTCGGGGCCTGCTTCGGCGTCTGCTTCACCGGCTCGGCCTGCGCCACCGGGCCGGCAGCCACCCCGAGTGTGACCGCCAGCAGAGTCCCGGCGAGGGCGGCCGCGGTCCACCGCTTTGTCATCTTTTCTCCCTCGACGGGCATGGGGGACGGCCCGACACGACTTGACACCCACTCGCGTCGGCACGATTTCGACACAAGTGCGCAGCACGCTATCGAGGTTTCGATGGCACTGCCAATCCTCGTCACATCCCGGTACGCATCCAGCCCGTTCCCCGGGCCCGCAGGACCAGAGTCGCCAGCCGGGCCAGGATGTAGCCGCCGTACGCCACCCAGAGCCAGACCAGGCCGACGTCCAGTCCGCGGACCGTCAATGCCAACGGCACATAGCAGGAGACGGCGATCACCCCGGCCAGGGCCAGGTAGCGGCCGTCACCGGCACCGATCAACACTCCGTCCAGGACGAAGACCACGCCGGCGAACGGGGCGATGGCGGCGACCACCAGAAGCACCTGGGACAGCAGCGACTGCACCGCCGGGTCCGGCGAGAAGAGTTGGTCGTACAGCGGCCGCGCGGCCGCCATGACCACACCGAACGCCACCCCGCTGGCCAGGCCCCAGCCGATCATGCGATTCGTCAGCCGCCGCACCATCGGCCGGTCACCGGCGCCGAGATAGCGGCCGATCACCGCCTGGGCGGCGATCGCGATGGCGTCCAGGGCGAAGGTGAGGAAGGTCCACAGGCTGTTGGTCACCTGATGGGTGGCCAGGCCGACGGCGCCGAGTCCCGCTGCGACGGCGGTGGTGATCGTGATGCCCAATTGCAGGGTCGCGGTGCGCAGCACCAGCCAGACCCCGGACCGGGCGGCGGCCAGCACGCCGCGGGGGTGGAAGCTGATGTGCACGTGGTTGCGTCGGGCACCACGGATCACCACCGCCGACAGCACCGCAGCGCTGAGCGTCTGGGCGATCAGGCTCCCGGTGGCCGAGCCGGCGATTCCGAAATGCAGGCCGTACACGAATGTGATGTTGAGAACGATGTTCAGCAGGTTGCAGGACACGGCGATGATCAACGGCGTCTTGGTGTCCTGCAGCCCGCGCAATACGCCGGTGGCGGCCAACATCACCAACACCGATGGCAGGCCGCAGGCGGCGACCCGCAGATAGCTGATCGCGGCAGCGGTCACGTCCGGGCCGGCGGCGTACCAGTTGATCACCGTCGGCAGGAGCAGTTGCAGTGCACCGCCGAGTACGGCGCCGAGCAGGACCGCCAGCGCCATGCCGTCGATCCCGCCGGACAGGGCCCCGCGAAGATCACCGGCGCCGAGCCGGCGGGCGACGGTGCCGGTGGTGCCGTAGGCCAGGAAGATGCTCAGTCCGGTGAGGATGCCGAGCAGGTTTCCCGCGATGCCCAACCCGGCCAGTCGGGTGGTGCCGAGGTGCCCGATGATCGCCGAATCGGCGAGCAACAGCGCCGGTTCGGAGACCAGCGTTGCGAAGGCCGGGACGGCGAGCGCGAAGATCTCGCGATCGATCGCGCGCGCCGACTTGGCCGAAACGGGTGGGGTCATGGCCCCACTAGTGTCCGACAGACGTCGGAGAGTCGGCGCGGGAGGGTCAGCGCGGGAGGGTCAGCGCGGCGCCATCCGGATCGCGCCGTCGAGTCGGATGGTCTCCCCGTTGAGCATCGGATTGCTGATGATCGATTCGACGAGCTGGGCGTACTCCTCGGGTTTGCCGAGTCGGCTCGGATGCGGCACCTGTGTGGCCAGCGAGTCCTGTGCCTCCTGGGGCAGCCCGGCCATCATCGGGGTGGCGAAGATGCCCGGGGCGATCGACATCACCCGGATCTGGTGCTGGGCAAGGTCACGAGCGATCGGCAGCGTCATCCCGACCACCCCGCCCTTGGACGCGGAGTACGCGGCCTGGCCGATCTGTCCGTCATAGGCGGCCACCGACGCCGTGTTGATGATCACTCCGCGTTCCTCGCCGACCGGCTCCGAACCGATCATCCGTTCGGCCGCCAGCCGGATCACGTTGAACGTGCCGACCAGATTGACCTCGACGGTGCGCTTGAACGCATCGAGCGGGAACGGGCCCTTGCGGCCGACCACCCGGAAGACGTCGGTACCGATGCCGGCGCAGTTGATCACGAAGCGCAACGCGCCGAGGCCGGTCGCGACGTCCAGCGCCGCGGACACCTGGTCGGCGGAGGTGACGTCCGCCGGGGCGAAGACGGCGTTGTCACCGATCGCGGCGGCGGCCTCACTGCCGGGTGAGCCCGGCAGATCGACCAGCACCACCTTCGCTCCCAGACCGGCCAGCCGGGTGGCGGTGGCGTTGCCGAGTCCGGATGCTCCACCGGTGACCAGGGCGACGGTGTCTGCGGTGATCTGCATGGGCTGTCCTTCCCTCTCCTCGAGATCGTTGGCCGGTCGGCGTCAGCCGAGTCGTTCGATGATCATGGCATTGGCCATGCCGCCACCTTCGCACATGGTTTGCAGTCCGTAGCGTCCCCGCGTTGTCTCCAACTGGTTGACCAGCGTGGTGAGCAGCTTCGTCCCGGAGGCGCCGAGCGGGTGGCCCAGCGCGATCGCGCCACCGCGAGGGTTCAGCCTGCCCGGATCGGCGTTGAACTCCTGCTGCCAGACCAGCGGCACCGGTGCGAACGCCTCGTTGACCTCGTACGCGTCGATGTCGTCAAGGCTCAGGCCCGACCGGTCGAGCAGCTTGCGGGTCGCCGGGATGACCCCGGTCAACATCAACAACGGATCGCTGCCGGTGACCGCGAGACCGGCGAAGCGGGCGCGCGGCGTGAGGCCCAGCGTGCGCGCCCTCTCCTCGCTCATGATCAGTGCCGCCGACGCGCCGTCGGTCAGCGGCGAGGAGTTGCCGGCCGTGATCGACCAGCCGATCTCGGGAAACCGGTCGGCCAGCGCCGGATCCTGGAATGACGGCTTGAGCCCGGCCAGGCCGTCGACGGTCGTCGAGGCGCGGATGGTCTCGTCGACGCTGTGCTCGCCGATCGGCAGGATCTCCGCGGCGAAGGCTCCGGAAGCCGTGGCAGCGGCGGCCCGGCGATGCGACTCGGCGGCGAACTCATCGAGTGTGCTGCGGTCGAGCTTCCAGCGTGCGGCGATCAGCTCGGCGCTGATGCCCTGCGGCACCAGCCCGTCCGGATAGCGCCGCTCGAGCGGCTGGTAGGGGTCCTTGCCGGCGAAGTTGGAGAACATCGGCACCCGGCTCATCGACTCGACGCCGCAGGCGATCACGACGTCGTACGCGCCGGCGATCACGCCCTGGGCGGCGAAATGGGCCGCCTGCTGACTCGACCCGCACTGCCGGTCGACCGTAGTGGCCGGGACCGTTTCCGGTAGCCCGGCCGCGAGAGCGGCGTTGCGGGCGACGTTGGCCGCCTGCTCACCGGACTGGCTGACGCAACCGGCGATGACGTCGTCGACCAATTCCGGATCGAGCTCGCTGCGCTGCAGCAGGCCGCGGATCGTCGTGGCCAACAGTTCGACGGGATGGATACCCGACAGCGCGCCGCCCGGTTTGCCCTTGCCGGATGCGGTGCGGATCACGTCCACGATGACGGCGTTGTTCATGGGACGAACCTACGTCACCGTTCGGGGTGGCCGTAGCGGGCGGAACCACGCAGCCGCCCGGGGCTGGGGATGAAGCCCCAATGATCGCCCGGCGCGGACGTTGTCCACAGGGGTTATCCCCACTGTGGAGAGAACCACATCGGTGTTATTCAACCGGGCTGCACATCGCCGGAGGGCGCCACCGGCCCGTCACCGCGACTTATCCACAGGTCGAGGTCCGGGCTGTGTGTTGTGCGGGGCGGCTTCGTGCCGATCTACTTCCAGAGGGTCGCAATGACGAAGGCGGCCGCCATCCCACCCATACCGATCAGGATGTTCCAGTTGCCCAGTGGCGCCATGAACGGGATCGAGCTGCCGGCGACGTAGTAGACGATCAGCCAGGCAACGCCCAGCAGCCCGACACCGATGAACGTCGGCGGCACCCAGCGACGCGAACCGGCGGCGTACGGCGTGCCGGTCCCGGGTCGGAGTGCGATGTACAGGACGGCGGCGACGAGCACCGCACCGGCGCCGATCAGGATGTTCCACTTGCCCAGGGCGTGCTCGCCCGGGATCAGTTTGTCATTGACGAAGTACGCCACGCCCCAGGCGACACCGAGAACGGCGAGCACGATCGCGGCCGGCAGCACCCACCGACGGCCCTGGGGGCGGTTCTCGACCTCGATCCGCCGGGACACCCGCTTCGCGGTCCGGGCAGCCGAATCGGAGCCCGCCTTGCGCGGCGTCGAGGCCGAACCGCCGGTCGTCTTCCTGGCCGACGGCCTGCTCGATGCGGCGGCCTTCGCGGTCTCGGTGCGCTTCCGCTTGTCGTCCACGGACTTGCGGATCTTGGATTCGGGCAACGATCTCTCCTTGCAGGGGCCTCCCGGGTAGCGTAGTCAATCCCGGTTGCAGAGACACATTCCTCGGTCTCAGCCGACAGGACCCGGGCAGGAGTGACAGCGGAGTGGCAGTGGATCGGCCGGTCATCGCGCGAGTCCGTCGTGCGCTGCGCCGTGCCCACGTCCGGCAGCGGCTCCGCGACAGCCGTCGCCGCTCCGGTCGGGTGCTCACCGGCGTGGTCTGTCTGGCTGCCGGGCTGATGATCACCATCAGTGCCATCAACGCTCGCGGCATCGACCTCCGTCCGGCGCGGAACACCGATCTGGTGGGCCTGGTGCAGTCGGAATCCCGGCGCAACGCCCGACTCGCGCAGCAGGTCACCGAACTGCGCTCGGAGGTCGACCGGCTGGCGGCACAACAGGGAGACCGGTCGCTGGACTCCCGGCTGGAGCAGCGGTCGCGGCAGGCCGGGCTCCGCGCGGTGACCGGTCCGTCGGTGACCGTCACCCTCGACGACGCGCCCTCGGACGTGGCGTCCGACGGCATCGACCCCGATCTGCTGGTGGTGCACCAGCAGGACATCCAGGCGATCGTCAACCTGTTGTGGGCCGGCGGCGCCGAGGCGATGACCATCCAGGGCCAGCGGGTGATCTCCACCACCGGTATCAAGTGCGTCGGGAACACCGTCATCCTGCGCGGCATCCCGTACGCGCCGCCCTACCGGATCAGCGCGATCGGAAACACCTCGCGTCTTCAGCAGACGCTGCGCAACTCCGACTTCGTCCGGATCTTCCAGCAGTACGTGCAGCGCTATCGGATGGGCTACTCGGTCAGTACCAGGGCCAGGGCCAGCTTCCCGGCCTACCGGGGGGCGCTGGATCTGCAGTACGCCCATGTGCCGGGGACGCCGTCCGCCTCACCGACCAGGTGAGAAAGACCATCCGCGCCGTTCGGCCGGCGTGGAACAATGACCGCGTGTCCGAACGTCCGTTGCGCATCCTGATCGTCGACAACTACGACTCCTTCGTCTACAACCTGGCCCACTACCTGGCGCAGGTGGGAGCCGAGGTCGACGTCTGGCGCAATGACGACGCCCGCTTCGCGGAGCCCGGCTTCGCCGAACCGTACGCCGGCATCCTGCTGTCCCCGGGACCGGGCATTCCCGAGCAGGCCGGGGTCTGCGTCGAACTCGTGAAGGACCAGGCAGGTAGGCGGCCGATCTTCGGCGTCTGCCTGGGGCTGCAGGCGATCGGGGTCGCCTACGGCGGCTTCGTCGGCAGGGCGCCGGAGCTGCTGCACGGCAAGACCTCCCTGGTGCAGCACCAGAACATCGGCGTCTTCGCCGGTCTGCCGTCACCGTTCACCGCGACCCGCTACCACTCGTTGGCGATCAAGCCGGAGACCGTACCGGATGATCTTGAAGTGACTGCGATGACTGACAGCGGAGTGATCATGGGCGTACGCCACCGCTCGCTTCCTGTCGAGGCCGTGCAGTTCCATCCGGAGTCGGTGATGACCGAACACGGCTACCAGCTGCTGGCCAACTGGCTGAAGATCTGCGGCGACGACGAGGCTCCGGCACGGGCGGTCGGCCTGGCCCCCTTGATGTCCGCCCGCTGACCCCGGGCCGACCGTCGGGGCACCCACCCGGGTGAGCCGGCCGGGCGAACCGGTGTCAGAGCAGGTCGGCGTAGCCCAGGCTGATCAGATGCTCGCGGGAGTCGCTGAGGCAGTCGAAGATGTCCCGCCCGTACTGATCATCCTGCTCGATCAGCAGATACTCGGCACCGGCGTCGATGCCGGCCTCGACAACGCCGGCGAAGTCCAAATTGCCCTGGCCGACCTCGGCGAACTGGACGATGTTGGACCAGAAGCCCTGCCAGGTCGCCCGGTCACCCGCGGCCAGGGCGTCGAACGCCTCTGCCGGCGGCACCGCGATCCGGTAGTCCTTCAGGTGCACGAGATCGACCAGACCGGCGTACTTGTTCAGGGTCCGTACCGGATCCATCCCGCCGCGCTGCACCCAGTGCACGTCGATCTGCAACTTCAGGTCCGGTGCGTTCTCCTTGATCAGATCGAGGATCAGCCGGCCGTTGATCCTGGCGAATTCGATGTGGTGGTTGTGATAGCTCAGGATGATGCCGTGGTCGGACATCCGGCGGGCCATCTCGTTGGTGTCCTTGGCGAAGTTGATCAAGGACTCCTCGGAGGCGAGGACCTCGACCGGCAACATGCCGATCCGCACCCGGTTGGCGCCGAGCGCCTGGCAGTCGGAAACGATCTTGTCGAAGGATTCCCGCAGCGAGTCGTTGCCGCCGCCCCCGGTGGCGCCCATGCCGGCCGAGATCGATGACACGCTCATCCCGAACTCGTCGTTGGCACGCGCGATCTCATCCCGGGTCTGTGGCGTCAGGGCGATCTGTGACACCTCGACCACGCTGTACCCGATCCCGGCCAGCTGCTTCCAGACGTCGTACGCCCCACGGTCGGCGACATGTTGCTTGAGCATCATCGCCTGTACGCCGATCTTGGCCACCGTCACACTCCTTCGTCGGTTGCGGTGTCGGCAACCCTAGGATGGACCGGCCGATCGGGCCCAGGAGTTGCCACCGATTGCCAGCGTCGGTGTGGCGGACGAGTGTGGGCCGGGGGACGGTACGGTCAGCGGACGCCGCGAGGGCGGAACTGGATGCTGATCCGGGGGCCGACCGGCTTGGCCGTCTTGGTGATCGCGTGCTCCCAGGTGCGCTGGCACGACCCGCCCATCACGATCAGGTCCCCGTGACCGAGCGGATACTTCGCCCAGGTCGTTGAGCTGCCTCGTGGACGCAGGGACAGCGCTCGCGCGGCGCCGACCGACAGGATCGCGACCATGGTGTCCTCGCTCTTGCCGCGGCCGATGGTGTCGCCGTGCCAGGCCACCGAGTCCCGACCGTCCCGGTACAGGCACATCCCGGCGGTCCGGAACTGCTCTCCCAACTCGGCCCCGTAGTAGTCGTTGAGCATCGTTCTGGCCTCGTCGAGCACCGGGTGGGGCAGCGGATCGTCCTCTCCGTAGAAGCACAGCATCCGCGGCACGTCGACGACCCGCTCGTACATCTGCCGGCGCTCGGCACGCCACGGCACGGACTCGACGAGTTCCCGCATCAACGCGTCCGCGCCCTGCAGCCAGCCCGGCCGGAGATCGACCCAGGCACCCCTGGTCAGCGGACGCCGTTCGACGCTGCCGCGCAGTCGACCGAGCTCTGGTTCGTCGGAGAAGTCCAGGAGCGAATCCTGCAGATCCGCCGGACCCGTACGGACGGCATGGCGGGCCGAACCCGCGACCGTATCGATGGTGATTGCGCTCATGACATCGAGCGTAACACCGTTATCGGACAGCCGTTCGAATAAACGTGCCCGGGCAGCTGCGGCCCAGACGTCTGCTATCCGCCCGGTTTTCCGCCCGGCTTGCCGGGAGTCGGGCTGGGCGAGGTGGACGACGTCGCCGGGCCGGTGGGTGTCGGCGTCGGGGACGGGCTGGGCTCGGAGTGCTTGGCGACACTGATCACGATCGTGGTGCCGCGCTCCACCAAGGTCCCTTCGGAGTAACTCTGGCTGACCACGATCCCCTCGGGGTTGTCGTTGTCGATCACCGTCTTGACCTGGGTGTGGAAGCCGGCGTTCTCCGCGTCCTGCTCGGCGGCGTCGGCCTGTTTGCCCATCAGGTTGGGCACCTGGGACTTGCCGGTGGCAACGGTCAGCGTGATCTCGGAGTCCGCGGCGACCGTCGAACCTTCCTGGGGATCGATGGCCAGGACGTCGCCCTTCTTGGCGTCCAGCGGCTCGGGTTGCTGGGCGTCCTCGCGTTTGATGTTGTCCGGGTCGAAGCCGGCATCCTCCAGCAACCTCTCGACCTTCTTGGCCTTCTTGCCGACCAGGTCCTCGGGGATCGTCGCCTGTTTCGGTCCGACGTTGATCTCCACCTTGACCGTGCTCCGCGGGTCGACCCGGGTGCCGCCGGTCGGATCCTGTTTGACAGCGGTGTTCTTGGTGTCGTCGTCGGCGCCGTTCACGCTGGTGATGTTGGGCACCAGCCCCTTGGACTTCAGCTCCGCCTCGGCCCTGGTCCGGTCCATGCCCAGCACGCTGGGCACCGAGACCTTGGTCGGCGGCGGCGCTGCCTGGTTCTGGTTCTGCTGCCACCAGTAGTAGCCGCCCGCCCCGAGGGCTGCCAGGACCAGCAGGATCAGCACGGTGAGCAGTACGGCGAGGCCGGCCCGCCGCTTCCGCGGCGGCTCGTCCTCGTCGAAGTCCTCCGGTCCCGCACCGGGCAGGATCCGGTTCGGGCCCGGGGCGACCGTTGCCGTCTGGGCCGGCACGACCCGGGTGGCGTCGGCATCGGCACCCGCCGGGATCGCCGGTCGGACGGCCGTTGGCGCGCCGCCGAGAGCAGCGGTCACCGATTCGCCGGCCAACACCCGGTTGATGTCGGCCTTCATCTCCCGGGCCGACTGGTAGCGGTTGTCCGGTTCCTTCTCCAGTGCCTTGAGCACGATGGCGTCGATGTCGGGCGGGATCGAGGGATCGATCCGGCTGGGCGGTACCGGCGCCTCCCGCACGTGCTGGTAGGCGACACTGACCGGCGACTCTCCGGTGAACGGCGGGCGGCCGACCAGCAGCTCATACATCAGGCAGCCTGCCGAGTACAGGTCGCTGCGGGCGTCGACGGTCTCGCCCCTGGCCTGTTCCGGCGACAGGTACTGCGCGGTGCCGATCACCGCGGCGGTCTGGGTCATCGTCGCCGAGGTGTCCGCGACGGCGCGCGCGATGCCGAAGTCCATCACCTTGACGTTGCCGGCATGGGTGAGCATCACGTTCGCGGGTTTGATGTCGCGGTGCACGATCCCGGCACGGTGGCTGTAGGTCAGCGCGTCCAGTACGCCGGCGGTCAGTTCCAGCGCGCGTTCGGGGAGGATCTTGCGGCCCTCCCGCAGCACGTCCCGCAAGGTGGGGCCCTCGACCAGCTCCATCACGATGTACGGCACCAGAACGCCGGTTGCCGGGTCCTGCTCCTCGCCGGTGTCGTAGACCGCGACGATGTTGGGGTGGTTCAGCCCCGCTGCCGACTGCGCCTCGCGGCGGAACCGGGCCTGGAAGGTCGGATCGGTGGCCAGATCGGCCCGCAGCTGCTTGACGGCGACCGGCCGGCCGAGCCGCTGATCGATGGCGCGTCGGACCTCGGCCATCCCACCGCGACCCAGGAGCTCCCCGAGTTCGTACCGTCCGCCCACCACCTGGTGTGCAGGCGTTTCGGACTCTGTCATCGGGTCGTTTCCTTTCGCCGGCGCCGGTCGCGCCCCGTCGGACGCGGCCATCGTCTCATTGCATCCCGGTCCGCGGTCAGCCGCCGCGGGTCCGCTCCGTTCCGCATCTGCTCCTTCAACCTGGTCGGGACGGACAACCTGGTGCCCCTCTGGCGGCTCATCGCTTCACCGCCGCCTCGATCATCGCCTTCGCGACCGGGGCCGCCAAAGCCCCGCCGGCGATGTCCTCACGCGGGATGTCGGCGTCCTCGACGAACACCGCCACCGCGATCTGCGGGTCGCCCGCCGGTGCCAGCGCGGTGAACCAGGCGTACGGCTTCCGCTTGGGATCCGATTGCGCCGTCCCGGTCTTGCCGCCGACGCCGATTCCGGGGATCCGTGCCGCCGTACCCGTTCCGTTCTGGACCACGCTGACCATCATCTGCTTGAGCTTGGCGGCGTTGTCGGCCGACAGCGGCCGGTCCAGCTCCTTGGGCTTGGTGCGGGACAGCACCTGCAGGTCGGGGGACCGGACGGTCGAGACCAGGTACGGATCCATCAGCACGCCGTCGTTGGCGATCGCCGCCGAGACCATCGCCATCTGCAGCGGACTGGCGGCGACGTCGTACTGGCCGATCGAACTCAGCGCCAGTTGCGCCTGGTCGACCTCGTCGGGGAAGACGCTGGCCGCGCCGCCCACGTCGCTGAGATGCCGGGAACCGAAACCGAACTTGGTGGCCTCCTCGCGCAGGTTGTCCGCGCCGACCTTCAGCCCCAGCTGGGCGAAGGCGGTGTTGCAGGACACGTCCAGCGCGTGGGTCAGGGTGATCCGGGCGCCGCCGCAGGACATGTGGTTCTCGTTGTAGAGGTAGGTCGAGGTGTTCGGCAGCAGCAGCCGGTTCGGCGAGTCGACCAGGCTGTCGGGGTTCAGACCCTGGTCCTGCAGCGCCGCTGCGGCGGTGACCAGCTTGAACGTCGACCCGGGTGGATAGATCTCCCGGGCCGCCCGGTTGGACATCGGGTTACCGGTGTCGTTGACCGTCTGGGTGTAGGCCTTGTTCGCTGCTTCCACGTCGTGTGAGGCGATCTTGTTGGGGTCGAAGCTCGGCTTGGACACCATGGCCAGCACCGCTCCGGTCTTCGGATCGATGGCCACCGCGGCGCCCTTCTGGTTGCCCAGCGCGTCGTAGGCCGCCTTCTGCACGTCCGGGTTGATGGTGGTCTGGATGCTGGCGCCCTGCGGCGGCTGGTTGGTCACCAGGTCGACCATCCGCCGGACGAACAGGCTGTCGTCGGTTCCGGCCAGTTGGGTGTTGTAGGAGTTCTCCAATCCGGTGGTGGCGTGATCGTAGGAGAAGAACCCGGTCACCGGTGCGTAGATCCTGCCGTGCGGATAGACCCGCTGGTACTTGAAGCGGTCGCCCGACGGTTTGCTGTACGCGATGGGCGTGTCTCCGGCCAGGATCGAGCCGCGGTTCTGGGCGAAGTCCTCGTCGCGGGCCCGCCGGTTGAGCGGGTTGGCATTCAGCGAGGACTGCTGGAAGACCATCAGGTACGTGCCGTTGGCGAACAGCAGCGCGAAGAGCGCCATCACCAGAATGGCGACGCGGCGGATCGGTTTGTTCATGCCCGACCTCCGCGCACCTGGATCTGGGTCGGTTGATCATCATCGGATCCGCCCGTCCCCGGCCGGCCGATCGCCTGGGTCAGTTCGCTGTCGGCGACCCGGCCCGGGCGTTCGAAGACCAACTGGCCGCCCGGATCGAGATCCCGGACGGTCGCCATCGGCCGGCGGACCTGGTGACTGATGATCAACAACAGACCCATCACCACCCAGTTGGCGATCAGCGACGAGCCGCCCTGGGACATGAACGGCGTGGTCAGGCCGGTCAGCGGCAACAGCCGGGTGACACCGCCGATGATCAGGAACACCTGCAACGCGAAGGAGAACGACAGGCCGGCGGCCAACAGCTTGCCGAACGGCTCGCGGCAGGCCAGCGCGGTACGCAGGCCCCGGGACACGATCAGGCCGTAGATCAGGATGATCGCGAACAGCCCGGCCATCCCGAGTTCCTCACCGAGCGAGGTGGCGATGAAGTCGCTGCGGGCGAGCGGCGTCAGGCCCGGCCGCCCCTCGCCGAGGCCGCGGCCGAGCAGTCCGCCCCAGGCCAGGCCGAACTGGGCCTGGATCAACTGGTAGCCCTGCTCGATGTCGAAGGGGTGCAACCAGGCCGCCACCCGCACCCGGACGTGGCCGCGGGTGTAGTAGCCGAACACCGCGCCGGCGGCGAACAGCACGATGCCGATCACCGCCCAGCCGGGCCGTTGGGTGGAGACGTACAACATCGTCACGAACAACGCGAAGAACAGCAGCGAGGTGCCCAGATCGTTCTGGAAGACCAGCACCAGCAGGGTGGCGATCCAGACCAGCAGGATCGGGCCGAGATCGCGGGCACGCGGCAGGTCGATGCCGAGCACCCGCCAGCCGGCGAGGGCCAATACGTCTCGTTTCTCGACCAAATAGGACGCGAACGCGATCGCCAGTAACACCTTGGCGACCTCGGCCGGCTGGAAGCTCAAAGGTCCGAGGTGGATCCAGATCCGGGCGCCGCCCAGATCGCCGGAGGAGATTCCCGGGACCAGCGGCAACAGCAACAGCAACAGGCCGACCAGGCCGAGGGTGTAGGTGTAGCCCTGCAACGGGCGATGATCCCGGACCACGGTGATCACCACGATCAACAGGGCGATGCCCAGACCGGTCCACAGCAACTGCTGCCCGGCGCCGTTGCTCGGCGGGTCGTTGATCAGGTCGATCCGGTGGATCATCGCCAGTCCGAGCCCGTTGAGCAGCGTCGCGCAGGGCAGAATCACGGGGTCGGCGTACGGCGCCCGCCAACGGATGGCGGCCTGGGCCAACAGCGGCAGCAGGAAAGCGGTGATAGCCACTGTGACCAAATTCGTCGGAGTCTCACCCTGGACGTTCAGGTCGACCTGGACGTACGCCGCCAGGGACAGCGCCGACGCGAAGATCACCAACAGCATCTCCACGTTCCGCCGTTTCCGCGGAACGACGGTGATCCGGTCTCCGGCCTCAGCCACGCTCATGATCAGCACTTCCCGTCATCGGGCAGCTGCCCGGGCGCGGTCGGGGACGGACTGGGGCGGGACGACGGCGTCGTCTTCGGCGTGGTCTTGGGTGACGTTTTCGGCGAAGTCTTCGGCGAGGACTTGCTGGTGGACTTCGACGTCGACTTGCTGGTCGGCTTCTTCGTCGGCTTCTTGCTGGGCTTGTCGGTGGGAGTCGGGCTGTCGCTGGGCTTGGGAGAGGTCGAACCGCCGGTACCGGGCTGCGGCGTCCCGCATCGGACAGCGGTCTCCTGCAACTGCTGAACCGTCGCCCGCGCCGAGTCCAGGGTGCCGGTCTCGATGCCGTCCCGGACCATGCCCTGGTAGTAGAGCGGCAGATGGGACAACTCCAGTTGCTGCACCTCGTACACCCGGGACAACGGCAGCCCGGGGACCGACTCGTTGAGGCCCTGGTAGATCGCCACCCGCTCGTTCGCGGCCCCGACGTAGTACTGGGTGCGGGTCCAGGCGAATCCTGCCCCGGCGCCGACCGCCAGCACCACCAGGACGACGAGGGTCAGGATCAGCGGCCGCCGCCAGGGCCGTTTGCGCGGTGCCTGCGGGGCATAGCGGTCCTCGTCCTCCAGATCGTCGACATCCTCGTAGTCGGAGTCGATGAAGTCGCCGTCGTCGTCCGCGTCGGCGGCCCGTTGGCTGGCCCGCTCGCGGATCCGGTCCTCTTCGCCGGCGACGTCACGATCGGCCGCCGCCCCCAACAGTTGCGGCCGATCCAGCGGGCCGAGCACCTCCTGCGCGGACGGCCCGGCCCCGGCCGGCACATCGCCGGCCGGCAGGCCGTCGCTGCGGGTGACCAGCGCCGTACGCGTCGCCGTCGCCTCGGGATCGTGGGCGGCCGGGTCGATCAGGTCGGCGATGATGATGGTGATGTTGTCCAGGCCGCCGGCGGCATGTGCGGCTTCGACCAGGTGGTCCATGGCCTGCCGCCGGCTGGTGCCGGTCAGCGCCTCGGTGATCTCCTCGTCCTCGACGAAGCCGCAGAGCCCGTCGCTGCACAGCAGCAGCCGATCGCCGGGTCGCAGCGGGATCGTGCCCAGATCCGGTTCGTTCGACGGCTGCCCGTTGAGCACCTTCAGCAGCAGCGATCGATGCGGGTGGGCGGCCGCCTCCTCGGGGCTGATCTTGCCCTCGTCGATCAGCGACTGGACCCAGGAATGATCATGGGTGAGCTGCTCCAGCCGGCCGTCCCGGAACAGGTAGCCACGGCTGTCACCGATATGGGCCAGCCCGATCCCGTCGCCGTCCAGCACGGCGGCGGTGACCGTCGTCCCCATCCCTTCCAGGGTGTAGTCGGTGGTCACCAGATCGGCGATCCGGGTGTTCGCGGCGGAGATCGCTGCGGCCAGCCGGCGCAGCTTGTCACCCGGCTGTTGATCACTCGGTTGATCACCTGGTTGATCACCTGGTTGATCAGCGTCCTGATCGTCCGGCCGGCCTGTTGCCGGTTCGGCCAGATCGACGTCTGCCAGGGTGTCGACCGCCACCGCGGAAGCAAGATCACCGGCCGCCGCACCGCCCATGCCGTCGGCCACCACCAGCAGGTCGGCGCTGACCAGGCCGGAGTCCTGGTTGTTCTTGCGCACCAGGCCGACCTCGGAATGGGCGAGGTACTCCCAGGCCAGCGCCCGGCTCGGCGCGGTCTCCGCCGCCATGGTCAGGTCTCCAGCTTCAAGACCGTCTTACCGATGCGTACGGTGTCTTGAAGCGTGATCGTGGTCGGGGCAGTGATCCGCATGCCGTTGACGTAGGTTCCGTTGGTCGATCCGAGATCCTCGATGTAGACGCCGTTGTCACCGGAGACGACACGGGCATGCCGAGTCGAGACATAGTCGTCGTCGAGCATCAGCTGGCAGTCGGCGCCGCGGCCGATCATGATCATCCCGCCGGCGAGCTCGGCCTGGTTGCCCGCCGTCGGACCGTTGGTGATGGTCATCACCCGGGGTTGTCCCTTGGCGCGGCGCTGCCGACGCGGCCGGTCCGGCGTCTGCAACTGCTGTCCGCCGGAGGCGACCGCGCGGCCGAACAGATCGCTGCGCACCACCGAGGCGACGAACAGGATGAACAGCCAGAGCAGCGCCAGGAACAGCACCTTGACGATCGTTAGGGTGATCTCGGACATGATCGGATACCTCAGGCCCCGGCCGGCGTGTGCACCAGCATCCGGGTGTTGCCGAGTTCGATCCGGGATCCCTCGCCGAGCCGTGCCTGCTGGACCCGGCGGCCGTCGACGACGACACCGTTGGTCGAGCCGAGGTCGATGATCTCGATGTCCAGGTCGTTGCCGCGGGGGACGACCCGGAGCTGGGCGTGCCGTCGGGAGATGCCGGGGTCGTTGATGCGCAGATCGGCGTCGGTGCCGCGGCCGATCACCAGGCCGGGCGGACGCAGCGGGTGCCGCATGCCGTTCACCTCGAGCACCAGGCGGCCGCGGACCTGGGACGTCCGGACGCCGGGGTGGTCTGCGGGTGCTGCCTGCCCGTCGGGCGGTTCGACGGCGGACGAGCTGACCGCGAAGCGGCCGGTCGGCAGGGTGTCGTCCAGTTCCAGGTGGATCATGATCGGGCCGCTGAAGACGTACCCCATGTCCTGGGCGTGCTGCTTGAGTTCGGGCAGCAGCTCGTTCATCAGCGTCTTGCCGTACGGAGCCAACCGGTCGTAGTCGTGCCGGGACAGCCGGACGACGAACTCGTTGGGCACCAGCCGGCGGTCGCGGGACAACAGCTTCGCCTCCGCGTCGAGCTCGCGCTGCAGCCGGGCGGCGATCTCCACCGGCTGCACATCGCCCTTGAACGCCCGCGCGAAGACGCCGTTCACCGCGCCCTCGATGCGCCGCTCGAACCGGTCGAAGACTCCCATGCCCCTCCTTCCGTACGCCACCGACCTACGTCTGCTGTCTGGTTTCCGACACACCGATCCGCGGTCTCCGGGCCCACGTGCCAGAAGTTGATCGTAACCGGGGTCCCGGAAAGAGCCGGAATCCCGCGCCCGAACCTGGGTATGCCTCCGGGACTCTTTGGCAGACTCTCAGAAGCCGCTGATCATCGGTCCCGGGGTGATAACAATCACGACACGGTTGGGTCGATCGGCCGCTCGGGTCGCGGTTTCGGCGATCGGCGACGTGATTCCTATCAGTTCGGCCGGCGTTCTCGGGCGCGGTGTCGGATCACGCCAGGGCTCGGGAAGAATCAGCAGCAGATCGTCGAGTCGCCGGAGGAGATCCCATGAGCCGTCCGAGGGTGTGCGTGGTCGGGGCCGCGAACATCGACCTGATCAGCTACGTGCCGCGGCTGCCCGCGCTCGGCGAGACGTTGCACGGCAGCAGTTTCCGCACCGGCTTCGGCGGCAAGGGCGCCAACCAGGCGGTGATGGCGGCCAAGCTCGGGGCAGCGGTGACGATGATCACCAAGGTCGGTCGGGACGACTTCGGCACCAGCTCCCTGGACAACTTCCGTCGTTACGGCATCGATGTCGAACACGTCTCCCGGACCGACCGGGCATCGACCGGCGTGGCGCCGATCTTCGTCGACCCGGACGGCAACAACGCCATCGTCATCGTCACCGGTGCGAACGACCTGTTGGACGCCGATGACATTGCCGCCGCCCGGCCGGCGATGCGGGAGGCCGGAGTGGTGATCTGCCAACTGGAGATCCCTGTCGAGGTGACCGCCGAGGCGCTCCGGGTGGCACGCGCCGAGGGGACCCGGACGATCCTCAATCCGGCACCGGCGCGCGCGGACCTGCCGGAGGAGTTGCTGCGCTCCAGCGACGTGCTGTGCCCCAACCAATCCGAGGCGGCACTGCTCACCGGTCTGCCGGTGGGCACCGTCGATGAGGCCCAGGCCGCGGCGGCTGCCCTGTTGACGCGCGGGCCGGGCGCCGTACTGATCACCCTCGGCGCGGACGGCTGCGTGGTCGCCGACGCCGATGGCGTCACCCAGCTACCGGGCGTCGCGGTCGATGCGAAGGACACCACCGGTGCCGGAGACGCGTTCGTCGGGGCACTCGGCTGTTTCCTGGCCCGTGGTGACGGCCTGCGGGAGGCTGCCACCTTGGCCAATCGGATCGCCGCGCTGAGTGTGCAGCGGCAGGGCACCCAGACCAGCTTCCCGGACCGGTCCGAACTGCCCCCGGACGTCGCCGCTCGGCTGGACTGACGGCGTACCCGGGGCCCCGTCCTCGATGCGGCATTCCCGGCCGGAGCGTGCTAATGTTTCGCGTCGGTTCGCATGGGTCTTCCAGTCGGGTTTCATGCGGACGATGCGCGAGTGGCGGAACGGCAGACGCGCTGGCTTCAGGTGCCAGTGCCCGAAAGGGTGTGAGGGTTCAAATCCCTCCTCGCGCACAACATTTCCTTGGGCCGGTTTCCGGGCCCGGTCGCCTCCTCGCCTGCGACCTTCTCGCACCAGTTCTTCGGCCGCGCACCAGTTCCTCGGCCGCGCACCGGCTGTAACGGGTGCGCGGACAACTAACTGGTGCGGCGCCGGGCAACTGGTGCGGCGTCGAGCAACTGGTGCGGCGCCGGGCAACCGGTGCGGCGTCGAGCAACTGGTGCGGTGCCGGGTGATTGGTGCGGGGGGCCGATTCGGCCGGCCAAGCCCGAGCCCGGTCCAGCGGGTCGCGTACCGATCCTGTAGGAATGGCTGAGGACGGCCCGCCGTCGCCCGGTACGCCGCCGCAGCCAACCGCGAGGATCGGACATTCAGTGGAGCACAGCGAGCAGTTGATCATCGACTTCGGCAAGGAAGCAGAGCTCATCCACCCCGAATTGGTGGATCTGCGCCGGGATCTGCACCGGATTCCCGAACGTGGCAACGATCTGCCGAAGACCCAGGCCCGGGTGCTCGAGGCGTTGCAGGGCCTCCCGTTGGAGATCACCACCGGCAAGACACTGACCTCGATCGTCGCTGTACTCCGCGGTCGCGGTGAACTGCCCGCCGGAGCCCCGCGGCCAACGGTCCTGCTGCGCGGCGACATGGACGCCCTGCCGGTGGTGGAGGAGACCGGCCTCGAGTACGCCTCGACCAACGGCTTCATGCACGCCTGCGGGCACGATCTGCACACCGCAGGACTGGTCGGCGCGGCACGACTGCTCTGCGACCACGTCGATGATCTTCCCGGCGACGTGATCTTCATGTTCCAGCCTGGCGAGGAAGGTCCGGGCGGCGCGGAGCCGATGATCGCCGAAGGCCTGCTCGAGGTCACCGGCCGGCGCCCGGATGCCGCGTACGGCCTGCACGTCTTCACCTCCGAGGAGGCAGGCAAGTTCCTGCTCCGGCCCAACACCCTGATGGCCGGCTGTTGCCAGTTCGACGTCACGGTACGGGGCCGGGGCGGCCACGGATCCCAACCGGCCAAGAGCATCGACCCGATCCCGGTCGCCGCCGAGATCGTTCTCGCGCTGCAGTCCTACGTCACCCGCCGGGTCGGCGTCTTCGATCCGGTGGTGATCACCGTCGGCAGCATCCATGCCGGTACGGCGATGAACATCATCCCCGACAGCGCACGACTCGAGGCCTCGGTCCGGGTGTTGTCGGCGAAGTCGACCGAGCAGGTCGCCGCCGACCTGCCCAAGCTGGCCGAGAACATCGCCGCCGCTCACGGCTGCACCGCCGAAGCCAGCCTGGACGTCCTCTACCCGGCGACCGTCAACGATCCCGACGAGACGGCCACCGTGGTCGATGAACTGACCAGCCTGTACGGCGCCGACCGGGTCGAGATCATGTCCGAACCGTTGATGGGTTCGGAGGACTTCTCCTTCGTCCTGGAACAGGTGCCCGGGACCTACGTCTTCCTCGGCGCTCATCCCGATCCACAGGGCGATACGCCGCTCACCAATCACTCGTCCAAGGCCCTCTTCGACGACGCCGTGTTGGCCGACGCGTCGGCGACGCTGGCGCACCTCGCCTACACCAAGATCACCAGGCTCGCCGCCGGATAGCCGGAGACGCGGCGACACCGGACCGGACGAGGCAAGGAGTGCATATGACAGCCGAGATCTTCAGCAATGCCAAGCTGTTCGACGGTTCGGGATTCGTCGAGCGACCGGTGGATGTGGTCGTCGACGACGGCCGGTTCGTCGAGATCGCTCCCGACCTTGTTGATCAGGAACGCCATACCGGCGCGATCGTTCATGATCTTGCCGGTAAGACCCTGTTGCCGGGCCTGTTCGACTGCCATGTGCACGTGATGATGACCATGGCTGGTGGTGTCGAGCGCTACACCAAGCCGTACTCGATGCAGTACTACGAATCGGTCAACAACCTCGCTGCGACGTTGGCCGCCGGGATCACCACTGTGCGGGACGCCAGCGGAGCTGATCTCGGCACCAGGACGGCGGTCGAGACCGGCGTTGTGCCCGGGCCGCGGATGAAGATCGCGGTGACCATGCTGTCCCAGACCGGCGGTCACGGCGACGGCTGGTTGCCCTCTGGGATCGACGCCGGATTCGCCAACGCCACACCAGGCCGACCGAACGGCATCTGCGACGGCGTGGAGGAGGTCCGCAAGACCGTACGGACAGTGCTGAGGGCTGGTGCCGATCACATCAAGATCAGTTCCACCGGTGGGGTGCTGTCGCACAACGACGACCCGCGACACAGCCAGTTCACGCTGGAGGAGATCAAGGTCATCGTCCAGGAGGCCGAGCACCAGGACACCTATGTGATGGCCCACGCCCAGGGAGCACCGGGCATCAAGAACGCCCTGCACGCCGGAGTCCGGTCGATCGACCACGGCATCTTCCTCGACGACGAGTGCATCCAGTTGATGCTGGACAAGGGCGCCTTCCTGGTGCCCACCCTGGTCGCACCGATCGCCGTGATCAGGAACGCCGAGCGGGGCATGCAGGTGCACCAGCGACTGGTGGACAAGGCCCGCGCGGTGTCGGAGGCGCATCGCGAGTCGGTCGCCCGAGCGGTCAAGGCCGGAGTCAAGATCGCGATGGGGACCGACTCCGGGGTCGGCAGACACGGGGAGAACCTCGAGGAACTCGCGCTGATGGCCGACGCCGGAATGTCCCTGGAGTCGGTGCTGGCCGCGACCACCTCGCAGGCCGCCGAACTGATGTTCCTCGACGACAGCCTGGGCCGGGTGGTCCCCGGCTACACCGCCGATCTGGTTGTCCTGGACGGCCTCCTGGAAGAGACCGGCCAGCTGGGCTCGCTGCAGAAGATGATCAGTGAGGTGTGGCAGGCCGGGGTCCGGACCGTCTGAGTCGCAGATTCGAAAGTAGATACCGGACAGCATTGACAATCTGATAAAGGTCAGATTTCATATTTGCATGACAGAGAGTCAATCACGCTCCATCTTGGAAGCCGTCGCCGCCGGAGCCATCTCACCGTCGGAGGCGTCGGTGCTGCTGGACGCCGTCGCCGCTGCCGACGACCAGTCCGAACAGACCCGGGTCGTTCCGGTCGATGAGGAGCAGACCGAACCCGTCGAGGCGGGCCCCGACCAGGCCGAACCCGCCGGCGCGGCCGCGACAACCGCCGCAGCGAATGATGCGACACCCGCCAGGACCCCGATCTCTGCGACGCTCAACGGTGGGCCGATCCTGATCGAGTGTCGCCCCGACATCGACCGTCCGTACGCCGACGGTCCGGCGAGCGTGCGGATCGACGGCGACGCAGCCACGGGCTACACCGTGGACGGCAGCGTTGGTGACGACTCGGCGATCGTGCTGCCTGCCGACATCGACCTCAGGCTGGAGGGCAATGGCAGTCACTGCACGCTGTCCGGCATCAACGGAACGCTGGGCGCCGCGCTCAACGTCGGCGACATCGAGATCGAGGGTCGTCTGGCGGCGGGGGAGTCGCGGATCGAGGCCAATGCCGGCGATCTCCAACTGCGCCTGCTGTCCGGATCCGACGTCGAGATCATCACCACCGCCCCGGCCGATATCCGTACCGACGGCCTGCAGCACATCGGCCGGGGGCGATGGGCGGTGGGTGCCGGAGCGGCGACCTGCGAGGTCAGTGGCAATCTCGGCACGATCACCATCACCGCACTCTGATGCCGACCGGTCCGACCGGCGCGCCGGTGCACCAGCAGCCGAGGTCCTGCCCGACCTGCAACGGCGCACTGACCGTACGCGTCGTCGCCTGCGAGTCCTGCGGCACCGAGGTCCACGGGCAGTTCCGGCGATGCGAATTCTGTGGGCTCGACGACGACGAACGACGGCTGTTGCGCGTCTTTCTGGCGGCCCGCGGCAACGCCAAGGAGATCGAACGCTACCTCGGTGTCAGCTACCCGACAGCCCGGGCGCGGATCGACGGGCTGATCGCCGCCGTCGATGCCAGCGACTCCCAGCACCAGGACACCGACCGCGCCGGCAAGCGACGCGAGGTGCTCGACCGGGTCGCCGCCGGTGATCTCGAGGTCGGCGAGGCGTTGGCCCTGTTGTCCCGGAGCTAGTTGCCGACAGGTTTCCCGACAACGCCCGGCCAGTCACACCGTCGTGTCGGAGTGCCCCAGTTCGGCCAGCCAGTGATCAGCAGTGGCGTCGAACGGCGGATCACCGGCGTTGACTGCCGTCAACAACTGGTGGGCGGTCTGCTCGGTGAGAGCAACGACCTCGGCCGGATAGCCGAAGGTCAGCTGATGTTCGGCGAACTCGTCCTGGTCGTCGATGTAAGGAGCCTGACCGTCCCGCCGGACGACCACGTCCAGGTCCATGTCGACGGTGTGCAGCGTCGCACCGTCCCAGACTGCCGGGGTCGTCAGATCGATGTAGATCCGCAGGTGGTGTTGGAGCGTGTTGTAGGTGGCCAGCCACGGCCGGTGGTCCGACGGCACCAGTGTCAGCCAATCGGTCGTGTCGGTGAAGGACCGACCGGGCCGTGACATCAACGTGCCGGCCGGATGACCGATCCACTCGCCGTGCTCGTCCTCACCCAGATAGACGCCGTCGTAGACCCAGTGCTCGCGCCCGTCCCACTTGGTGAACTCGACCCTGACCGCCTGACCCGCCTGGAAGCGCATGCTCGCAGTCTTCCAGACGGTTGCCGCCGAATTGCGCGCGTACCCGGCCGGCGGTCGGGCATCCGGATCGAACAACGACTCTTTGGGTAGCCTGAGACCGTCCGGTGGGGTTCGATGGCGACCACCAGCGCCGGGCGGTCATCGACGGAGGAGACAAGGGATCTCATGCCGCGTGTTCTGCTGCGATCCGCCAAGGATCCGTTCCTGCCGGTGTCGCCGGAGGCGTCGCTGGCGCGGAACCTGTTTGCCAGCAACAGCGGCAACATGCTGTTCACCCAGGCGATGCACAAGGTGCTCGCCGCAACCGATGTCGAGGTGGTCGCCGACGGTTACGTCGCCGACCGCGTCGACCTGCTGCCGAAGACTGTGGCGAGGATCAACGAGGAGTTCGACGCGTACGTCATCCCGCTGGCCAACGCCTTCCGCCCGGGTTTCGCCAACCAGTTGAAGCGATTGACCGCGCTGATCAACCAGCTGGAGATCCCGGTTGTGGTGGCCGGTGTCGGGGCACAGGCGGCGCCGGATGCGTCGGAATTGCCCGAGGACCTCCGGGAGACCGTTGCGGCGTTCCTGAGCGCAGTGTTGGACAGGTCGGCGAAGGTCGGGGTGCGAGGGGAGATCACCCGCACCTGCCTTGCCGCGTTGGGATTCGGTGATGAGCACGTCGAAGTGATCGGCTGCCCGTCCCTGTACGCACCCGGTCGCGAGCTGACCGTGATCAAGAACGATCATGGACTCTCCGCGGATACGCCCATCGCGGCAAATCTGACCCTCTCCCAGGTGAACGTCGCCAAGATCATCAACCGGGCCGTCGACCGCTACCCGGAGATGATCTACATCCCGCAGACGATCAAGGAACTGCGGATGCTGCTCTGGGGCGTGCCGCTGCCCGGGTCGATGGACGAGGCCTTGCCGGCGACCCTTGATCATCCGCTGTACCGGCAGGGCCGAGTACGGTTCTTCCTCGACCCGATCCGCTGGCACCGGTTCCTGGCCGAACGGCAGTTCGCCTTCGGATCACGGATCCACGGCAACATAGCAGCGCTCGCCGTCGGCACCCCGGCGTTCCTGCTGACCTTCGACTCCCGGACCCTCGAACTGGCCGAGTACCACGCGATCCCGTACGCCGCGGTGAAGGACGTGGCGCCGGACACCGACCCGGCCGAGCTGTACGACCGGGCCGATTTCACCGGCTTCAACGCCGTCCACCCGGAGAACTTCGACCGATTCCTCGCTTTCCTGGAGAAGAACGGCCTGGCCCACAGCTTCCTGCCCGGCCGGGAGAATCCCGACTTCGACCGCCGGCTGGCCGAGGTGGATTTTCCTGCCGCCGTCCGCCCGGTCTTCGGCGGCGGGGACGAGGCGATCGAGCAGTTGCTCAGCCGGCTGCGCTGGCTGTACCAGGGGGAGGACGTCGATCGTGCCCGGGCGGTCGGCGCGTACGAACCCCGACCGTTCGGCAGACTGCCCAAACCGCAGCAGGCCGACCGACCGACACCGGCCCCGCCACCCCCCAAGCACCCACATCGCGCGCTCGGCCGGGCCCGCCGTCTCCTCCGGCGCCTCCGAACGCGATCCTGACCGGTTGATCTTGGTTGCCGAACGGGGCCCGATTGCCCCGAACGGCCGAAACCTGTTGTCCACGGGTGCAGAATCGAAATGTGAGGACCTTCCATCGCTATGTGGCGATCGGAGATTCAGCGACCGAGGGCCTGCAGGACTTCGATGAGAACGGTGCCTATCGGGGCTGGGCCGACCGCCTCGCCGAGCACATCGCCGCCGCCCAGGATGAACCACTGGAGTACGCCAACCTCGCTGTTCGTAGTCTGCGGTTGAGCGAGATCAGACAGACCCAGTTTGATCGGGCGCTCGCGATGCAACCGGACCTGATGAGCATCGTCGGCGGGGTCAACGATGTGCTGGCGCCACGGCCCGATTTCGGTCGGATCGCAGTGGACTTCGAGCACATGTTCACCGAGGCGACGTCCCGGGGCATCACTGTCTTCACCTTCCTGATGCCGGATCCGAGCTTCCTCAAGCCGATCGGCCGCTACGTCAGGGAGCGGGCCCAGATCCTGTCCGACATCGCCCTGGCGGCGGCCCGCGATGCCGGTGTTCTGGTGCTCGATCTCGCCCGGTATCCGGTCGCTTCGGACCCGCGGCTCTGGTACGAGGACCGACTGCACGGCAACCGGCTGGGACACCAGCGGATGGCCGAGGCCTTCGCCGACCTGCTCGGCTATCCGGGATTCGATCACTGGGCCGACCCGCTGCCCGATCCGCTGCCGGACCCACCCGTGCTGGAACGCATCGCCGATGATCTTGACTGGGCCGTCCACTGGTTCGGGCCCTGGCTCGGCCGCGGATTGGCCCGGGTGCCGCACGGTCGCGGTATCACCGCCAAACGACCCAATCCCGAAGTGGTCGCGGTCAGCCGACACGCCCTGCCGGCGGAGAGCAACTGACCGTCCCCCGGTCAGCCGATGCCCTGCCGCTACATTGGCCCAGGCTTTGCTGACCAGACGGATGCGGTGCGGGAGTTGCAGATGATCTTCCTCGGGGTGGACGGCGGCGGAACGAAGACCGCGCTCTGTCTGGTGAGCGGTGACGGCGACCTGCTGGGTCGGCACGAGACCGGACCCAGCTACTTCGCCGGTCCGCCCGGCGCCGGCCCGCGGCACGTTGCAGGCGTGTTGGCCGACGCCGTGCCGGCGCTCTGCAGCGGCGCGGGTGTCACGCCACAACAGATCGACTACGCCTTCTTCGGCATGCCGGCCTACGGCGAGCTGGGAGCTGACCGGCCGTTGGGCGACGTGACGCCGCGC
>Ga0164243_10003027_pt1 | contig 27183 bp, 20 predicted proteins | sample OricompcompostOP_FD_108781 | JGI IMG/M metagenome (GOLD analysis project Ga0164243, IMG submission 108781) | Organic Plus compost microbial communities from Emeryville, California, USA - Original compost - Organic plus compost (OP) | ecosystem: Engineered > Solid waste > Mixed feedstock >...
GAAACCCTGATGGGCCCGGTGTTCTTCGAGTTCATCCAGCGCAAGGGCGACGACGGCTTCGGCGAAGGCAACTTCAAGGCGCTGTTCGAGTCGATCGAGCGGGATCAGATCCGCCGTGGGGTGTTGGAGACGAAATAAACCGCGCCGAGGTGCTCTTCGTAGGAGCGAGCTTGCTCGCGAACCGCATGGCACCGCGTTTGTTCGCGAGCAAGCTCGCTCCTACGAGAGGCCGTGCCCGCGATTCGCGCGCAGGGCGCGCTCCTACAGAGCGCTCCAGCGTTCCCGGGTTGCGGTGTTGCAGCCAACGGCTCTGGGTTATTCCCCTTCGTGCCAGCGCAAGCGCTGTTCGCGATGGAGCCGCGTCCCGCGTTCGCGGGAATGACGGGGGGGGTGAGGAGTTTCAGGATGACTCTAGATTCCCCGCCGACTCCGAACAGCCCCCTCTCCCTTCAGGGAGAGGGTTGGGGAGAGGGCGCTCTTGAACCCAACACCTACGTCACCGGCAACCACTGTTCGCGAGCAAGCTCGCTCCTACAAAAAGCCCAACCCCCTACTCCGGCCTGCGCCCCGCCATCCGCGCGGTAATCGCCGCCGCCGCTTCCTTGAGCAACTCCGCCGCCCGCCCCTGAGTCTCCGCACGAAAGGCACTCGCTGCCCCCACCACCGTCACCACCCCCGCCAACTGCTCACCTACCGCGAACACCGGCGCCGACAGCGCATTCACCCCCGGCATCAACAACCCATGCACATGGTGCAGGCCCGTGGCACGGATCTCCGCCGTCTGCTTGTGCAGCTCCGCATCGTCCAGCGCGCCAGGCATGCCCTTCTCCTCCTCGCGCAGCGGCGCGGTCTCGCCGTCGGGCAGGTAGGCGTTGAACACCAGGCCGGTGGACGAGCCCAATAGAGGCAGCACCGAGCCCACCCGGGTGACCAGGGTCACCGCGCGCAGCGGCTGCTCCACCTGCACCACGGTCGGCCCCTTGTTGCCCCACACGGCGAGGAAGCAGGTTTCGTTCAGCTCGTCGCGCAGCGCGCTCAGGTGCGCCGTGGCGGCGCGCACCACGTCCAGCCGGCCGATGGCGGCCAGGCCGACGAACAGCGCCTCCGGGCCCAGGGCGTAGTGGTTGGTGGCCGCGTCCTGCTCGGCGAAGCCGCTGGCGATCAGCGCCTGCAGGTATCGGTGGACCTTGGCCGCGGGCATGCCCACGTGCTCGGCCAGGCGCGACAGCGAGGTGGCCGGGGCCAGGTCGGCCAGGCCCTTGAGGATGTCGGTGCCGACTTCGGCGGCCTGCACTTTCTGGCGTTTCGGCGCGTCGCCGGTGTCCCTGGGAATGGCCATGCAATGACTCGTTCGTCGATGGAGGCGCTGTTATAGCTTGACCCCTTCCGGCGTTCAAATTACGTTACTCGTAATTCGATTACAAAAACAACGAGGTCGCCATGTCGTCCGCCGAATCGCTCACCTACCTGTCGGGTTTCAACAACCAGTTCAGCAGCGAGGCCCTGCCCGGCGCCCTGCCCCAGGGGCAGAACTCGCCGCAGCAGGTGCCCTTCGGGCTCTACGCCGAGCAGCTTTCCGGCACCGCCTTCACCGTGCCGCGCAGCGAGGCCCGGCGCACCTGGCTGTACCGCATCAAGCCCTCGGCCAGCCACCCGCGCTTCGAGCGCCTGGCGCGGCAGATTCCCGGCCGCGAACTGGGCCAGGTGAACCCCAACCGCCTGCGCTGGAACCCCCAGGACATCCCCGGCGAGCCCACCGACTTCCTCGACGGCCTGCTGACCCTCGCCGCCACCGCCGACGCCGAGCAGGCCAGCGGCGTCAGCGTGCACCTGTACCGCGCCAACCGCTCCATGGACCGGGTGTTCTACGACGCCGACGGCGAGCTGCTGATCGTCCCGCAACAGGGCCGCCTGCGCCTGGCCACCGAGCTGGGCCGGCTGGACATCGAGCCGCTGGAGATCGCGGTGATCCCGCGCGGCATGAAGTTCCGCGTCGAACTGCTCGACGCCAGCGCCAGCGGCTACATCTGCGAGAACCACGGCGCCGCCCTGCGCATCCCCGACCTGGGCCCGATCGGCAGCAACGGCCTGGCCAACCCCCGCGACTTCCTCGCCCCGGTGGCCCACTACGAAGACATCGACGCGCCGGTGCAGCTGGTGCAGAAATTCCTCGGCGAGCTGTGGGCCTGCGAGCTGGACCACTCGCCGCTGGACGTGCTCGCCTGGCACGGCAACAACGTGCCCTACAAGTACGACCTGCGCCTGTTCAACACCCTCGGCACGGTCAGCTACGACCACCCGGACCCGTCGATCTTCACCGTGCTCACCTCGCCCAGCGACACCCACGGCATGGCCAACGTCGACTTCGTGATCTTCCCGCCGCGCTGGATGGTGGCCGAGAACACCTTCCGCCCGCCGTGGTTCCACCGCAACCTGATGAACGAATTCATGGGCCTGCTCCAGGGCGCCTACGACGCCAAGGCCGACGGCTTCGCCCCCGGCGGCGCCTCGCTGCACAACTGCATGAGCGCCCACGGCCCGGACAACGCCAGCACCGTGCAGGCCATCGCCGCCGAGCTGAAACCGCACAAGATCGAAAACACCATGGCCTTCATGTTCGAGACCGGCCGCGTGCTGCGCCCGAGCCGCTACGCTCTCGAATGCCCGCAACTGCAGCGCGACTACGACGCCTGCTGGAGCGGCATGGCCAAGACCTTCCAGAGGAACTGAACCCCATGAACCAGGCAGACACCCGCCGCAGCTGGATCGACTCCGCCAACGGCCACCCCGACTTCCCCCTGCAGAACCTGCCGCTGGGCGTGTTCAGCAGCCCCGGCCGCGAGCCGCGCGGCGGCGTGGCCATCGGCGAGCACATCCTCGACCTGAAGGCGGCGCTGGCCGCCGACCTGTTCGAGGGCGAGGCCCGCCACGCCGCCGAAGCCGCCAGCGGCGCCAGCCTCAACGCCTTCTTCGCCCTGGGCGCCGGCCCGCGCCGCGTGCTGCGCGAGCAACTGCAGGCGTTGCTGGCCGAAGGCAGCCCGCAGCAGGCGCGGATGCAGGAACTGGGCGCCAGCCTGCTGCCGGCCCAGGCCAGCTGCCAGCTGCACCTGCCGGCCCAGGTAGGCGACTACACCGACTTCTACGTCGGCATCCACCATGCCAACAACGTCGGCCGCCTGTTCCGCCCGGACAACCCGCTGCTGCCCAACTACAAGCACGTGCCCATCGGCTACCACGGCCGCGCCTCCACCGTGGTCGCCTCCGGCACCGCGGTGCGCCGGCCCAACGGCCAGACCCTGGCGCCGGGCGCCGAGGCCCCGGGCTTCGGTCCGAGCAAGCGGCTGGACTACGAACTGGAGCTGGGCATCTGGATCGGCCCGGGCAACGAGATGGGCGAGGCCATCGGCATCGGCCAGGCCGAGCAGCACGTGGCCGGCTACTGCCTGCTCAACGACTGGTCGGCGCGCGACGTGCAGGCCTGGGAATACCAGCCGCTGGGCCCGTTCCTGGCGAAGAACTTCGCCACCAGCGTGTCGCCCTGGGTGGTCACCGCCGAGGCCCTGGCGCCGTTCCGCAAGGCCCAGCCGGCGCGCCCGGAAGGCGACCCGCAGCCGCTGCCCTACCTGCTGGACGAGCACGACCAGGCCCAGGGCGCGTTCGACATCCAGTTGGAAGTGCTGCTGCAGACCGCCGCCATGCGCGAGCAGGGCATCGAGCCGCTGCGCCTGGCGCTGAGCAACACGCAGAACATGTACTGGACGGTGGCGCAGATGGTCGCCCACCACAGCGTCGGCGGCTGCAAGCTGCAGGCCGGCGACCTGTTCGGCTCCGGCACCCTCTCCGGGCCCGCGCCGGAAGCCTTCGGCAGCCTGCTGGAGAGCACCTTCGGCGGCAAGCAGCCGCTGCAGCTGCCCGGCGGCGAGCAGCGCACTTTCCTACAGGACGGTGATGAAGTGATCTTCCGCGCCTGGTGCGAACGCGAAGGCTACCCGCGCATCGGCTTCGGCGAGTGCCGCGGAGTCATCCTGCCGGCGCGTTGAAACACCTGTTCGCGGTTATCCGCCGATACACCGGGGCCACAGCCAACGCTCAGGTCAACCCCGGAGCCACCGGGAACCAAGGCCAAACGGCGGATAACGCCGTAGGCGTTATGCGCCCTACGCCAGGCCCGACCTTGACGTAGGGCGAATAACCGTTCGCGGTTATCCGCCGCCTGACCTTGGCCCCGCATCGCGCGGAGCCAACCTTGGCGTCCCTCTACCCCACCGGTGACAACGTCCCCAACAACGATACGACGGCCACCGCCGCGAGCCCGCACACCCACTCCAGCACCACGCTGCGCCGCAGCGCCAGCAGGCGCTTCTCACGGAAGGCCAGCGCCACGCGGTTGAGCAGCGCCAGGGCGAGCATCCCCGCCACCAGCAGCAGCTTGATCGTCAGCACCAGCCCGAAGGTGGAAGTGCGCGGGTCCGGCCATTGCCCGACCAGTGCCCAGACGTTCACCAACCCGCTGGCCGCAACCCCGGTCACCAACAGGTAGCCGACGCCGCTGAAGCGCCGCAGCGCCTCGCCATGGGTGGAATCCGGCGCGCGGTACAGCAGCGCCGCCAACAACAACAGGCCGCCGAGCCAGGCGCCGGCGCAGAGCAGGTGCAGCGCCTGGTTGAGCATCAGCCCGACGCCGGCCCAGCCATCGAGCATGGCGCCATGGCCCACCGGCGCCAGGCTGGCCAGCACCGCGCCGGCCAGCAGCACGCGCAGCGGGTTGTCCACCGACAACGGCAGGCACAGCGCAACCAGCAGCACGACGTTCGCCAGCAGGTGCCAGGCCCAGACCTGGCCGAAGAAGGTCTGCCCCAGCACCAGCCGCAGCGTCGGGCCGTCCAGCGCGGCGGACCAGTCGCCGGCCATGCTCGCCGCCACCAGGCCGAGCCAGGCCAGGCCGCTGAGCAGCGCCAGCGCGGCGGCGATGCGTTGCCCGGCCAGCACGCGGCCGTCCAGCGCAGCGAGCACGGCGGGCTCCTGGCGGCGCAGCACCGCACGGAACAGCGCCACGCCGAACAGCGTCAGGGTCAGGGCGAGATGCAGGAAACGGCAGAAGACCAGGGCGTCATCCATGGCGGATGCGGCTCATGGTTCAGGGCGCGACCTTGAAGGCGTAGCTGCCGTTGCTCTTGTGGGTGTCCACCGAAACGGCGTGCCATTCCACCTTGTACTCGCCGGCGGGCAGCGGCTGGTCGAAGGTCACCACCAGCACCTTGGCGTCGCCTTCGGTGGTGGCGATGCCGGTCACCTTCACGGCCTTGCCGTCGGCGGCGGTGACCGTGACCTTGGTGAACTTCGCCTCGACGCCCTCGGAGAAGGTCAGGCGCAGCTCCCTGGGGGCGGCGGCGGTGCTGTCGGCGGCGGGGGTTTCGCTCTTCAGGTGGGCGTGGGCGAAGACGGCGGGGGCGTTGAGAAGGGCGAGCAGGCCAAGGGTGGCGAACAGGGGGGAACGGCGCATGGCGGGACCTCGAATGGATTGCGGCGCCCGGCAGCTTAGCAAACCCGGCAGCTTAGCAAAGAGGTTGGGGGTGTAGGGGGTTGGTGCTTGCTGGTGAGTTCGGTGCTGTGGTTTTGCTCCCCCCCTCTCCCTAACCCTCTCCCTGAAGGGAGAGGGGACCGTTCGGCATGCTTGGGTACTCCTGAGTCAGCCGGCAAACGCCATTCTCTCCGCCGGCACGGACAAGCCCCCTCTCCCTTCAGGGAGAGGGCTGGGGAGAGGGCGCTCTAGAACCCAGCCACCCAACTCCCCGGGAAAGCACCATTCGCGAGCAAGACAACATCACCCCTGCAACCGACTCACATCCCCAGGATCGATGGAAGCCCCAGCCCCCAACTCCTCCCGCTGCTGCGCCAGACGCGCCCCCTCCTGCGCAACCAGCGCAAAAAGCTTCTCCGGATCAGCCTGCCGCAGTTGCAAGGCCAGCTTCTCCATCCCCTCGGCCACCACGATGTCGTGCTGCCGCGCGGCCAGGCCGGCGAGGATGGTCTGGGCCGCCACCGCCGGGTCGATGCCGTTGTCGATGTTGGTGTCCGAACGGCCGCGCTGGGTGCCGTTGCCTTCCAGGGAGTTCAGCGCGATGGCGGTGCGCACCGAGCCCGGCAGGATCACGCTGACGCCGATGCCGTAGGCCGCCTCCACTTCCGCGCGCAGCGCCTCGAAGTAGCCGACCACCGCGTGCTTGGCGCCGCAGTAGCCGGTGCGCAGCGGCGCGCCGACCTTGCCGGCCACCGAGCTGACCACCGCCAGTTGCCCGCCGCGCTGTTCCACCAGGCGCGGCAGCAGGGCCTGGGTCAGGGCCACGGGGGCCAGGTAGTCCACTTCCATCAGTTGGCGATAGACCGCAAGGCCGGTATCCAGGGCCAGGCTGCGCTGGCTGACGCCGGCGTTGTTCACCAGCAGGTCGATGCGCCCGCGCCAGGCCCAGGCCTGCTCCACCAGGGCCGGCAGGCGCTCGTAGTCGGTGCTTTCGAAGGGCAGCACCAGGGCCCGCTGCGGGGCGCGTCCGGCCAGCGCCTGCAGGGCCTCGACGCGGCGGCCGGAGAGGATCACCTCGGCGCCCTGCTCCAGCAATGCCAGCGCCAGCGCCTCGCCGATGCCGGAAGAGGCGCCGGTTATCCACACTACCTTGGCTGCGAAACTCATCTTGTTGTTCTCCTTGGCCTGCGGGCGCACGCCGCCCGCGTTGCCAGGCAGGCTAGGCCAGCGCGTGGCACAGGACTGCCGGAAACCCGACAATTGCCATGGCTTGCAGCGGCCGGGCAAGGCGGTCAAAGTGCCTCGACCCACTGCCCGAACCCGCCCCATGACCGACACCGAAGCGCTGCTGCAACAGCTGGACGCCAATCCCTGGTTCGCCCGCCTCGCCCCCGCGGTGCGCCATGCCCTAGCCGCCGAGGGCCGGCGCCTGCGCCTGCGCGCCGGCGAGTTCGTGTTCCGCCAGGGCGACCGCGGCGAGCACTTCCTCACCCTGCTGCAGGGCAAGCTGAAGGCCTCGACCCTGCGCGAGGACGGTAAGGAAGCGATCCTCGCGGTGCTGGAGCCGGGCCACTGGTTCGGCGAGGCCTCGATGCTCGACGGCCTGCCGCGCACCCACGACGTGCTCGCCAGCCGCGACAGCGAGGTGCTGGGCGTGGACCAGGCGACCTTCGACCGGCTGATGCTCGACAACGGCTTCGCCCGCGCCGTCTGCGTGCTCCAGGCACAGCACACGCGCCTGGTCTACCGCCTGCTGGAAGACGCCATGCTGCGCTCCACCCGCGCCCGCATCGCCAGCCGCCTGGAACAGCTGGCGCGCGGAGACGGCAGCATCGACGGCGAACAGCGCCAGCTGGTGCGCATCAGCCAGGACGAGCTGGCGATGATGCTCGGCATCAGCCGCCAGACGCTGTCCCTGGAACTGCGCGAACTGGTGGCCGGCGGCGCGCTGGAGCTGGGCTACCGGCAGCTGCGCATCGTCTCGCTGGAGAAGCTGCGGGAGATGGCGGCGCAAACGTAAAGGATGGGCTGGGCGTAGGGCGTATAACCGTTCGCGGTTATCCGCCGTTTGGCCCAGGTCACAGCCACGCCAAGGTCAGCCTTGGAGCCGCCTGGATCACGGTCAAACGGCGGATAACGCCGTAGGCGTTATGCGCCCTACGTCGTGGTCGGGCTTGGTGCGGTTACGTTTCCAACTCCCGCAGGCGCTGTTCGAGGAAGCGTCGTTCCGGTTCCAGGCGCGTCAGCGCCAGCGCGCGCTGGTAGGCCTCGCGGGCCTCGGCGGGGCGGCCCAGGCGTCGGCAGAAGTCGGCGCGGGCGGCGTGGGCCAGGTGGTAGTCGGCCAGTTCGCCGCGGGCGAGAATGGCGTCCACCGCTGCCAGCCCAACCTGGGGGCCGTCGCGCATGGCCAGGGCCACCGCGCGGTTGAGTTCCACCACCGGCGAGGGCTGCAGTTGCAGCAGCGCGTCGTACAGCGCCACCATCCGCGGCCAGTCGGTGCTGGCCAGGTCCGCCGCCTCGGCGTGCACCGCGGCCAGGGCCGCCTGCAAGGTGTAGGAACCGAAGCGGCGGCTGGCCAGGGCCAGGCCGACCAGGCGCTGGCCCTCGGCGATCAGCCCGGCGTCCCAGCGCGAGCGGTCCTGGTGCTCCAGCAGCACCAGCTCGCCGTGCTCGTCGCTGCGCGCGGCGCGCCGCGATTCCTGCAACAGCATCAGCGCCAGCAGGCCCAGCACTTCCGGCTCCGGCAGCAGCTCCAGCAACTGGCGGCCCAGGCGGATGGCCTCGGCGCAGAGGTCGGCGCGGGTCAGGGATTCGCCGCTGGAGGCCGCGTAGCCCTCATTGAACACCAGGTACACCACGCGCAGCACGCTGGCCAGGCGCTGCGGCAGCTCGGCCGGCTCCGGCACCTGGTAGGGAATGCGCGCATCGCGAATCTTCTGCTTGGCGCGGACGATGCGCTGGGCGATGGTCGCAGGCTGCGCCAGAAAGGCCCGGGCGATTTCCTCGGTGCGCAAGTCGCAGACTTCGCGCAGGGTCAGCGCCACCTGGGCATCGGCAGCCAGCGCCGGGTGGCAGCAGGTGAACACCAGGCGCAGGCGGTCGTCCTCCAGGCCTTCATGCTCGGCCTCTTCCTCGCCCTGGGCGTCGATCTCCAGTTGGCGGACGATCTGCTCCAGCGAGGCGTCGAAGCGCACCCGCCGGCGCAGGTGGTCGATGGCCTTGAAGCGCCCGGCGGAGACCAGCCAGGCCCGCGGGTTGTGCGGCAGGCCATCGCGCCCCCACTGCTCCACGGCGGCGGCGAAGGCGTCGTGCAGCGCCTCCTCGGCGCGGTCGAAGTCGCCCAGCAGGCGGATCAGCGTGGCCAGCACGCGCCGCGATTCGCGGCGGTAGATGTCATCCACCGTATCGCGCAGCGAAGGCGGCGCGTAGTCATGCATGCGGCCGGCTCATGGCTGGGCGTCGAACAGCAGTTGCCCGGTGTGCATGTCGAAGGGAATGGAGAAATGCTCGTGGACGATCTTCCACTCCCCGTCCACCCGCCGCAGGCCGAAGCTCGCCCGCGCCCAGGAGGCCTTCTCCTCGCCCTTCTCGTCCTTGCCGCCGCAGTACGACAGGTAGTGGCCGAAGGCGACGTCGCCGCCCTGCTCCACCGCCAGGTGGTGGCGCTCGAAGCGCGTCTGCTGGCAGGCCTGCAGGCAAGCGCGCCAGTGCTGCGCGTAGGCCTCGCGGCCGACGAACTGCAACTGGGCCACAGCGTCGAAGGCCAGCACGTCTTCGCTGTAGTGGCGGACGATGGCCGCCACGTCGCCGGCCTGTACCGCTTCCAGCCAGCCGTCCAGCAGGCGCTGGATGGCCGGGTCGATGGGACTTCCCATGGCGATTCCTCCTCTTCAGGATGCGCAGCAGCCGTGCGGCGGTTGCTCGTCGTCGTAGCGGTCATGGTAGCGCAGCCAGTTCATGCCCTTGCCGGCGAGGTCGGCCATGCCGCCCCAGCCCTCGCCGCGGCCCAGGGGCGTGAGGTCGAGCAGGTGGTAGGTGAACAGCGGCGCCTCCAGCCCGCGGCCGTGGGCGGAGTAGCTGTGGTAGACGCTGTCGCCGTCGCGCAGGAAGACGCTCATGCCCGGCTGCTCGCCCTGGATGTGGTAGTCCTGGCCCAGGCGCCGCAGCTCGTCCAGGTCGCGGTAGTTGTATTCGATCGGCGCCACCTTCTCGTCGAGGGTGACGTGGAAGTCGTAGTTGAAGTCGCTGCCGAAGGACGAGTACCAGGGCAGCCGCCAGCCCATGCGCGCGCGGAACGGCGCGATCTCCGCCAGCGGCGCGCGGGACACCAGGGCCAGGGTGGTGCCGCGGGCGTGCAGGTGCTCCAGGCGGCCGAGGTTGTCGACCAGGAAGGAGCAGCCCTCGCAGCCCTCGCCGCGGTCGCGGTGGAACATGAAGTGGTAGACGATCAGCTGCGGCCGGCCCTCGAACAGGTCGAGCAGGCGCAGCGGGCCGCTGGGGCCTTCGAAGCGGTAGTCCTTGTCGATGCGCACCAGCGGCAGCTTGCGCCGCTCGGCGTTCAGCGCGTCGCGGGCGTGGGTGGCCTCGCGCTCCAGCCGCCACAGGCGCTTGCGCGCGGCCAGCCAGTCTTCGCGGGGCACCACGGGCGGCAGGGTGAAGTTGTCGATGCTCATGCTTGGCTCTCCTCTTCGCGCGGCTCGCCGCCGCGGCGGGTGGCGGGGCTCAGCCCTGGGCGGCGAAGTGCTGCTCCCAGTCGCGGATCGGCCGCACCTCGATGCAGCCCAGGCGCCCCGGCGGGATCTTCGCGGCGATCTGGATGGCCTCGTTGAGATCGCGCGCCTCGATCAGGTAGAAGCCGCCGAGCTGCTCGCGGGTCTCGGCGAAGGGCCCGTCGGTGACTGACAGCTGGCCGTCGCGGTGGCGCAGGGTGGTGGCGTTCTCCACCGACTGCAGGGCCTCCACCGCCAGCAGCTGACCGCGCTCGCGCAGCTGCTGCTCGTAGCCCAGGCACTCTTCCACCACGGCGCGGTAGTCATGGGCGGGCAGCTGCGCGGCGGCTTTCTCGTCCAGGTAGATCAGGCACAGGTATTTCATCCTCGGCTCCTCCGGCGGTGGGACGCAGATACCTATAGTCGCGCCGGGCCGGAGGGGATCGACAGCAGGTCGGTTTTATCCCCCGCCAACGGACGAACGGTCGCTCATTCGTAGGTCATGGTGAAGGTCGCGGTGACCGCAACCTGCCCGCCCGTCACCGTGCTGGCGGTCTTGTAGTACTTGGCCGCCAGCGGGATGCTAACCGCCTGGCCGGCGCCCGTGGTGGTGGTCTGCAGCGCGCGGGTGGCCAGGGGCTGCAACAGGGTGCTGCTGACGTCGCCATAGAACAGCTGGACGCCGACGCCGCCGGCCATGCCGGCGCCGCTGGCGTTGTCGAGGACCTGGTTGCCGCTGCTGGCGCCGTCGATGCGGTACCAGACCTGCACCCCGCTGTCGCAGCGCAGGTTGATGTGGAAGGCGCGGGCCTTGCCGTTGTCGGCCAGCACGCCGAGGCCGGCGGGGAAGTCGCTCTTGAGCACGGTCGGCAGCGGCACGGTGATGCCCTGGCTGTCGGGGTTGATCTCGCAGGCCCGCGAGGTGACCGCGGTGGCGCCGGTGAAGGTCAGTTGCGCCACCTGCAGGTTCTGGTACGACACCGTGGAGGTGCCGCTGACCTGCAGCTGGCCGCCATTGAGAATCGGCCCGGTCTTCACCAGGCGCACCCACCAGGAGTTCTTCAGCGGGTACTGGGTGGCGCTCACCGGCCAGGCCAGGCTGGCGATGGGCGTCACGTTGTTGTAGTTCGGGTTGCAGTCGGGGTTGTTGCACCAGTAGACCGAGATGCCGATGCCGTCGATGTTGGTCTTGAACACCGAGGGGTAGCCGCTGCTGTTGGTGAAGCCCGGCACCGCCGCGCCGATGCCGCCGGCCAGCACGCCGGAGACGACGCCGGTGCTGTTGCAGCTGATGTTGTTGCCGCTGGCGGAGACCCAGCCGCTGCTCCACAGCTCGGTGTTCGGCGTGGCGTCTACGGGCACGCTGATGGTCGCCGGCAGGCTGATGTTCAGCTGCGAGGTCATGTAGCCGGAGTCGAAGCTGCAGCTCGCCCAGGCCATGGTCGACAGGCCGCCGAGCAACAGCAGCAGGCAGAACAGGAAAATCTTCTTCATGGATACCTCGTCGAACGCGGCCGCCTAGCGGGCCGCCAGTTCACCGCCGGCGGACGGGCGCACGCACACCGCCTCGGCCTGCAGGAAGGGTTTGCCGCCGCCGGCCGCGGCCGGCACCTGGTAGCGCGCCCGGCATTGCCGCTGCGGGCCATCGCCCCAGCGCACCTGCAGCTCGCCGCTGGTGTCGCGCAGGCGCAGGAACACCCGGCTGCCCTGGCCCACCAGGGTCAGGCTATTGCCCTGGGCGTCGAGCACCTCGGCGCCTACCGGCAGGCTGTTGCCCTGCTCGTCCAGCAGGCGCAGCAGCAGCGGCTGGCCGCTGACGGTGGGGTACTTGAGCATCACCACCGCGCCGTAGCGCGGCGCCACGTTCTGCGCGGTGGTCTGCAGCTCGACGTCGTCGGGCAGGCCCTTGGGGTCGAGCGCCACCTGGTTCTCGCGGTAGGGCATCAGGCTGGAGACCACCCCGTAGCCGTTGCCGCCGACCGCGCCGCCGCTGCTGTTGACCAGCGCCGCGCCGGCCGCGCCCCTGGCCTCGATCACCGCGCGGGTCTCGCCCTGGGCCTGGCTGAAGTTGATCCCGCCCGGGTGCGCCACCACGCTGCCGGACAGGCCCAGGCCGTACTGGTGGTAGCCCTCGCCTTCGCTGTAGCTGGCCGACAGGTTGGTCTGCGGCGCGCGGTACTGCACGTTGGCGCCGCCGGTGTTGCTGCTCTGCCCGTCGATGCGGCTGCGCGAGCCGTACACGCCGTAGCTGAACTGGTTGTAGTCGCCCAGCGAGCCGGCCACGCTCAGTTGGCTGTTGATATCGCCGTTGCTGTTGCGCGTGGTGGTGCTGTTCAGGTACGGCGCGTGGCTGGAGCGCCCCAGCGGCAGCGACAGGTTGAGCATGTACTGGGTGTCGGTCTCGCCGGACAGCGCGCGGGTGCGGTTGGCCGACAGGCTCAGGCTGCCCCAGCTGAAGCTGTTGGAGTAGCCGGCCTGGTAACTCATGTCGCTGCCCTTGCCGGTGTTCCAGTAGTTCTGCGCCGAACCGCTCAGGTACAGGCTGCCCAGGCGTTCGCCCAGGGGCTGGCTGAGGTTGACCTGAAAGCGGTTGCGCTGGCGCCAGGCGACGTAGTTGGCGTCTTCCGGCGAGCGCGCGTAGGCGAAGTCGGCGAAGTTCAGGTAGCCGTCGCTGGAGAAGCGGTAGGCCGCCACCGCGAAGTTGGTGCGGGTGGACTCCAGCAGCTTGCTGTAGCTCAGGCGGAAGCTCTGGCCGCTGGCGCTGCCGCCCTGGTCGCCGGCCTTCAGGCCGCTGGCGTGGGACTGGGTGACGTCGAAGGCGAAGGCGCCCACCGGCGTGCTCAGGGCCAGGCCGCCCTGCAGCGCCAGGTAGTTCTCCGCGACTATGCTGCCGGTGTAGCCGGTCCACAGGTTGGAGATGCCGCGCTGGTAGGTGCCCTGGACGAAGTTCGGGGTGTCGTCCAGGCGGTCGTCGCGGTACTTGCCGGCGGTGACGCTGTAGCGCGACACGCCCGGGCGCAGCAGCTGCGCGACGCTGGCGAAGGGCACGGTGAACTGGCGCACGCGGCCGTCGGCCTCGGTCACCGTTACTTCCAGGTCGCCGGCGTAGCCGGAGTTGTACAGGTCGTCGATGACGAAGGGCCCGGGCGCCACGCTGGTTTCGTAGAGGACGTTGCCGCCCTGGCGCACCGTGACCTTGGCGTTGGTCTCGGCGGTGCCGCGGATGGCCGGGGCGAAGCCGCGCTGCGAGTCGGGCAGCATGCGGTCGTCCGAGGCCAGCTGGACGCCACTGTAGGGCACGCTGTCGAACAGGTCGGCGGGGGTGAAGTATTCGCCCAGGGTCAGCTGCGATTTCAGCGCGGTGACGTCGCGCTGGGCGTAGCTGCTGATCGCGTCGTAGTGCCGCGTGCTTTTCTGCCGGTCGCCCTGGCTCTGGCTGTAGCTGCCGTTGTGGCGCAGGCGCCAGTCGCCCAGGTTGAGCCCGGCGTTGAGGCCGGCGTAGTACTGGTCCTGGGTGCCGCCGGCCTCGGTGCGGTAGGCGTTGGCGTTGTAGTCGACGAAGGCCGCGGTGACGCCGCGGTCCCAGTCGCGCGGGTCGACGTAGCCGCGCGACACCCGGCCCAGGTAGGCCTGGGGAATGCTCAGGTCCAGGCGCAGGTCGCCCTGGACGAAGTCCGCGCGGGCGCCGGGCACCAGGCGCACCACGTCCACGCAGTCGGCGTCCTCCAGGGCACGCGCGGTGGCCTTGGCGTCCGGCAGCCGGGCGCTGTCCAGGCCCAGGGCCGGCAACTGGCTGCGCTTGAAGCAGTAGCTGGGCGGGGCGTCGCCCTCGCCGCCGCGCACCCGCAGTTCCTGGCGGCCGGTCCAGGTCTGGTTGACGTAGACGTCCACCCGGTAGCTGCCCGGGGTGACCGGATTGCCGTGCTCGTAGCGCGTGACGTCCAGCGGGCGGCCGTCGGGGCCGCGCAGGAAGGCCGGGTTGAAGGCGGCATAGAGCGCGTCCTCGGCGGCCCGCGGCGCGTCCGCCGGGAAGGCGGCCCAGGCCGCGGCGATGGCCAGGGCCAGCGGCCCCGGGCACGGCCAGGCGCGCCGGCGCGCGGCCGGAATACGGCGGGAATGACGAGACATCGATGTACCTTGTCGGATCGGCCCTCGCGCGCCAGGCGCGGCCGGGGTCAATGCAGGCTGGCGGTTCGTTCCGGGGCGGCGCCGTAGTCGCTCATCCAGCGGTAGCGCACCTGCCCGGCGCCCGTACCGCCGGCGAAGCCGTCGAGGGCGAAGGTCTGGCTGGCGAAGGGCGCGATCATCCCGCCCGCCGCCTTGTAGTCGCGGCCGCCCTGGACTAGGATCAGGCCGCTGTAGGACAGGTGGTAGGGGCTGGAATTGTCGCCGCGCAGGGCATAGCCCGCGCCCTGGCGCACCAGCTGCCAGCGCACCTGGCCCACCGCGCTGCCCACGTCGCCGGGCAGCCCGGCCGGCCGGTAGAACAGCTTCAGCCGCGAGCGCACGGCGATCTGCATGTAGTTGGCCTCGGCGCCCTGGGGCATGGGCGGCACTTCCAGGGCGTTGAACCAGAACAGCGACTCGCGGTCCTGCGGCAGCTTCTCGCCGGTGAACATCAGGCGCACGCTCTGGCCCTTCTGCGGGTCCAGGCGGAAGATCGGCGGCGTGATGAGGAAGGGCGCGTTGGCAGTCTGCGGCGTGGAGCGTTCGTCGCCGCGGTCGGCCCAGACCTGCATCAGCACCGGCTGTTTGCCCTGGTTGGTCAGGCGCAGGGTGACCTCGCGTTCCTTCGCCGGGTAGATCACCCGCGTGCCGTCGATGACCACCCCGGCGCGGGCCAGGGGCGCGCCGAAGGCGAGCAGCAGGAGGCCGGCCAGCAGCCAGGCCGGCCGCAGCGAGGGGAAGACTTGTTTCATGGGTACCTCGATGCCCGGGGCGGAGCCTCGGGCAGGTCGATCACGGGTGGATCACTGGTAGATCAGCTGGAAGTTCGCCTGGGTCGCGACGTCACCCGCGCCAGCCCCGCCGGCCGCGGAGAAGTAGCGGGCGTAGTAGTTCAGGTTGATGTCGCCGCCGGACACGTCGGTGGACTCGCCGCGGGCCACCTGGGCGCTGTAGCTGTCGTTGTGGATGTTGATCGGCTGCTGGTTCTTGTCCAGCAGCTGCACCGCCACGGCGCTGGCGCCGCCGGTGTTGACCAGGTTGCCGTTCATGTCGACGTTGGCATCCGGGACGAAGGCGACGGACACGACGTCGGCGCCAGCGCCGGAGCTGCCGGTGCAGCCGGAGACCTTGACCGAGAACGGGGTGATGCCGGTGTTGCTGCCCGGGTTCTGCAGCAGCGACTTGTCGACGTTGGGCAGGGTCACCTGGACATTGCCCGAACCGGCGTCCACCGAGCAGGTGGTGTCCACCACCTTGCCGGTGATCTGGATCTGCCCGGTCTGGGCCGCCTGGGCGTTTAGCGACAGGCCGGCGCCGGCCACGATCAGGGCGGCGAGCAGGTTCTTGTGCATGATCGAACTCCAATTGAATGCGGTTGCGCTGGCTGCCTGCCGAGCGGCAATGGCCCGCCCGAGGAACCCGAGCCACTCGAAGGTTCCTCGCCACCGCCTTCCAGCGCAGTGGCGATGGAGGGCCGGCAGCCTCGACGCCGCATACTTTAGGGAGTGCTCGAGAATGCTTTAATCAGACGAATCTCAAAGAAATTTCCAACTATTCCTATGTATGTAATGAGAAGATTCCTACATGCTCTTACTGGAAGAGTTCGGCCTTGATGCAGAAGGTCAGCAGCGCCTGGTCGCTGTCCACCTCCAGCTTGCGCATGGCGGCGATCTTCTGCGCGCTGACGGTCTTCACGCTGCGGTTGAGCACCCGGGCGATGTCGCGCACGCTCAGGCCCGAGACGAAGTGGCGCAGCACTTCGTACTCCTTGGTCGAGAGGCTGGCGATGCGCCCCTCGATGTCGTCGCCGCCGGGCAGCACGCTGTTCGGGTCCTGCATGCAGGCGCCACGGTAGATGCGCCCGCCGGCGATGGCGTCGAGCGCCGCGAGGATTTCCTCCGGGTCGCTGCTCTTGGGCACCACCCCGGCCACGCCCAGGTCGTAGAGGCTGGAGAAGATCAGGTTGTTGCTGAGCATGGTGTAGATCAGCACGCGGGTGCCCGGGAACTGCCGCAGCAGGTAGCCGACCAGCTTGAGGCCGTCGCCGTACTGCTCGTCGCCGGGCATGTTGTAGTCGGCGATGACGATGTCCGGCGCCAGCTCGCCGTACAGGCGCACCAGTTCGCTGGAGTTGGCGGCCATGCCGACGATGGAGAAGCGCGGGTCCCCCTGCACCACTTCGCGCACGCCCATCCGTACGATCGAATGATCATCGGCCACCACGATTCTGAGTTTTTCCATAACGGTCTCTTGGTCATGCCTGTTGCCCGCCGCAGCGACGGGCCGTCCTTCTCAGCTTAGCCCTCAGAGGCTGCGCAGAGCCTCGTCGATCCGCGCCAGCAGGCGCTCCACCCGCGGATCGTCGCAGTCCACGCGGCCTTCCCCGAGGCCCTCCTCCAGCAGCCGGCAGCTGCGCACCAGGGCCTGCCCGCGCACCACCGCCAGGGCCCCGGCCATGCGGTGCAGGGCCTGGCACAGCGCTGCCGCGTCGCCCGCCTGGCGGGCCTGGGCGGCGCTTTCCAGGTCCTGGCGCATGGTGTCGACGAACAGCCGCAGCATGTGCGCCGGCACCTGCAGCCCCGCCGCGGCCTGCGGCGCCTGCGCAGTGCCAGCCACCGCGCCGGGCGCCACGCCGGGCGCCGCCAGCGCGCGCAGGGTGTCGTGCAGCACCTGCAGGCTCAGCGGCTTGACCAGCCAGGCGTTCATCCCCACCGCCCGGCAGCGCTCGCCCTCCTCGCGCATGGCGTTGGCGGTCACGCCGATGATCGGCAGCGCCAGGCCGCGCTCGCGCAATTCGCGGGTCAGCTGGTAGCCGTTGCAGTGCGGCATGTTGACGTCGGTGAGCAGCACGTCGAAGGTCTCGCCCTCGAACTGCCGCAACGCCTCGCGGCCGTCGCCGGCCAGGCGCACCTGGCAGCCCAGCTCCTCCAACTGCTCGCGCAGCAGCACCTGGTTGACCGGGTTGTCCTCGGCCACCAGCACCCGCAGGCCGAGCTTGCCGAAGCGCGGCGGCTCGGCAACCGCCGGCAGCTGCTCCTCGCCGTTCTGCGCCAGCGCCAGGGCCCGGGCGATGCCGCGCAGGCTGAGCGGGCTGACGCACCAGGCGCCGCGCTCGAACTGCGGCTGGCCGGCGGCCTCGGCCAGGACGCGCACCCGCGGCCCCGACCAGTCGCAGCGCTCCAGGGCATCGGGAAACAGCTCCAGCAGCACCGTCGTCGCCTCGCTGCCGGGCGGCGGCTCGCCGGGCAGCACCAGGCAGCCCCAGCGCTGCAGCCAGGCCTCCAGGCAGCCGGCCAGCTCGCGCACGGCGCCGCGCAGGTACACCGGCCCGGATTGCAGCTGCACCTCGGCCAGGGCGCTGCCGCCCTCGCCGCTTTCGGGCAGGTCGAGGAACAGCGAGAAGCTGCTGCCCAGGCCCGGCTCGCTGACCAGGCGCAGCTCGCCGCCCATCAGTTGCGTGAGCCGCGAGCAGATGGCCAGGCCCAGGCCGGTGCCGCCCAGGCTACCGTGGCCCTCGGTGACCTGGAAGAAGGGTTCGAACAGGCGCGGCTGCAGGTGCTCGGGAATGCCGATGCCGGTGTCGGTGACCTGCCATTGCAGGCGCACCCGCGGCCCATCGTGGCCGAGCACCTTCAGGCGCAGCACCACGCGGCCGACGTCGGTGAACTTCAGCGCGTTGCTCAGCAGGTTGTTCAGCACCTGGCGCAGGCGCGCCGCGTCGCCGTGCAGGCGCGCCGGCACCTCGGCGTCGATGCAGGCGTACCACTGCAGGTGCTTGGCCGCGGCGCCGACGGCGAAGCCGCGCATCACTTCCTCGGCCAGGTCCAGGGGGCTGAAGTCCTCCTCGGTGAGGAGCATCTGCCCGGCCTCGATCTTGGACACGTCGAGGATGTCGCTGATCAGTTGCAGCAAGGTCGTCGAGGAGCCCTGGATGGCCTGCAGGTAACCGCGCTGCTGCACGTCCAGGCTGGTGAGGGCGAGCAGTTCCAGGGTGCCCAACACGCCGTACAGCGGCGTGCGGATCTCATGGCTCATGTTGGCCAGGAACAGCGTCTTGGCGGCGTTGGCCGAGTCCGCCGCGCGCTTGGCCTCGGCCAGCGCGCCCTGGGCCTGGTGGTAGGCGGTGATGTCGCGGAACACGCAGAGCAGCGCTTCCTCGCCGTGGTAGCGGGTGGCGGCGAAGGCCGCCTGCAGGTACAGGCCGTCGTTGCGGATGCACAGCTCGCCGTGCTGCCAGCCGCCGTCGAACAGCCGCCAGTCGCGGGCCAGGGCGAGGATGTCGGCCTCGCTGCCCAGCCACTGCGCGGCCAACTGGTTGTGGATGATCAGCTGCTGGCCGTGGCGGCCCAGCACGCACAGGGCCACCGGCGCGGTGTCGATCACCGTGCGGCTGAAGGCGTCGCTCTCCACCACCCGCAGGTGCGCCGCGCTGGCCGGCCCCACCACCCGCCGCGCGTACCAGCGCACGCTGTACAGGCCGATGCCCACGCCCGTCAGCACCAGCGCCGGCAGGCTCAGCAACAGCCACTCCAGGTTGCGGAAGAACAGCGTGTAGTCCACCCCGTAGACGGCCACCCAGCCGCCGTGGGGCTGGCTGCGCAGCTTGAACAGCATGCCGCGGCTGCCCAGGCTCAGGCCGTCGTCCAGCTCCGCCGGGCGCGGCGGGCCCATCAGCTGGCGGCCGTCCGGCGCCAGCAGGGTCAGCTGGCCGAACAGCGGGCGCAGGAGGGTCTGCTCGTAGTCGTTGATGCGGTCCAGGTCGAGCAGGCTGGCGGCGATCACCTGGCGCTCGCGCTCGCCTTCCCACCACAGGCTGTCCGGCAGGTCGACGGTGACGTAGCCGAGCAGCGCGCGGCTGTCGCCGTGGTAGGTGTCGGCGCGGCCCCAGTGCACCTGGTAGTCGTGCGCGGGGGGCGGGCGCTCGCGCACGCCGGCGGCGACCCGCGCGGCCACTTCGAGGAAGGTGTCGCGGGCCAGCCCGCCGCGCCCCGGGGAGCTGGCCAGGGCCGGCACCGCGATGCTGGTGGTGCCGTCCAGGTCGAACAGCAGCGCCTGCGGCGCCGGGTAGCTGGAAGTGCTCCAGACGCTGGAGTAGAAGTTCGCCAGCATCACCCCGAGGGAGAACGGCCCGGTGGAGACGCCGTCCGCCGGCGCATGGTCGCGGGCGGCCAGGGTGAAGGGCATGGCGAAGGAGAACTCGCGGCCCTCGTAGACCTCCATCGGCCCCTCGCGCCATTGCAGCGAGAGCTGCAGCGGCACCACGTCCTGGTCGCGCTTGCGCGTGGCCTCGTCGCTCTGCTGGGCGATGCGCAGCAGGAACGCCTCGTGCTCGCGGATGTCGCCCATCAGCCGGGAGAAGTGGAAGTCGATCTTGTCGTACTCCTCCTGCAGCACGCGCTTGATCGCCCAGAAGCTCACGCCCACCAGCCCGAGGCTGAGCGCCAGCAGCCCGAACAGCCAGAAGTTCAGGCGCTGCGAGCTGCGGGCCAGCTTGCCGATCGAGCCTTCGTTGTGTTCCAAGGTGCAATGGGCTCCGCGCATGAAACATGCAGAACATGATTCGCTGACTGTAGATGGCCCCGGGCGAGCCCGCGAGGCTGCGCCGCCGGCGCGGCGCCGGACGAGGCTCAGGGAGCCCCCGCCGGCCCGTCTTCGTGCAGCAGGCGGTCGAAGGCCTCGGCGCACACCGCCTCGGAGATCAGGAAGCCCTGTACCCGGTCGCAGGCCAGGCGCCGCAGCAGGCTCAGCTCGGCGGTGCTCTCCACGCCTTCGGCGACCACTTCCAGGCCCAGCCGGTGGCCCAGGGCCACGGTGCTCTCCAGGGCCGCGGCGAGGGATTCGTCCTCGACGCTGCCGTGCACCAGGGCGCGGTCGATCTTCAGTTCGGTGAAGGGCGTCGACACCAGGTTGTACAGCGAGCTGTAGCCCTGGCCGAAGTCGTCCTGGGCCAGGCCGAAGCCCTTCATGCGCAGGCGGCAGGCCCCGGCATGGTAGTTGCCGGGCCGGCGCGTGGTGCTGCTTTCGGTCAACTCGAAGCACAGCGAGGCCGGCTCGCCGCCCTGCAGCACGACGAAGTCGGCCAGGCGGTCGGGCAGGCCGGGGTCGTCCAGCAGGTGCGTCGGCAGGTTCACCGACACCGGTATGCGGTAGCCCTGCTGGCGCCAGCCGGCCTGGGCGCGCAGCGACTGCTCGATCATGGTCCACAGCAACACCTGCTCCAGGCCGTGGCGGGCCAGGTCGTCGATGAAGGCGCCGGGCAGCAGCAGGCCGTGCTCCGGGTGCAGCCAGCGCACCAGGGCCTCGGCGGCGACAATGCGCCCGTCGCGCAGCGACTTCTTCGGCTGGAACCAGGCCTGCAGCTCGCCCCGCGCCAGGGCCAGCAGCAGTTGCGAGCGGCTGAAGCAGGTCGCCCGCCGGCCCGGTTCGCGCGCGGCGCCCTGGCGCTGGCCGAGGCGCTCCAGCAGCCGCGCGATGGCCGCCGGCGGCGCCGGCTTGGCGATCAGGTCGAGCACCGTCAGGCCCAGCGCCCGGGCCGCCTGGCAGGCGCCGCCGAGCACCCGCTGCGGCGCCGAGCTCATCAGTGCCAACTGCGGGCGCCACTCCAGGGTGGACAGGTGCTGGATCAGCTGCACGCCGTCCATCCCCGGCATCAGCAGGTCGCTGAGCACCAGGTCGAAGCGCTGGCGCTCCAGGCGCTCGATGGCCTCGGCGCCGTCGGCGGCCGCCTCGAGGTAGCACACGCCCTGGGTGCGCAGTTGCTCCAGCAGGTACTCGCGCTGGAAGGCCTGGTCTTCGACGACCAGCACCCGGTAAGGCAGGGGGTTCATGAAATCTCCTTCGCTGCCGCCAGGCAGCGGTACAACGTCTCCAGGTCCACCGGCTTGAGCAGGCAGTCATCCATGCCGGCGGCGAGGCAGCGCTCGCGCTCCTCGCGCATGGCATTGGCGGTGGCCCCGATGATCGGCTGCTGCCAGCCGCGCTGGCGCAGTTCGCTGGCCAGCTGGTAGCCGTCCATGCGTGGCATGTTGAGGTCGGTGAGGACCACGTCGATGTCTTCGGCGCGCCCGCGCTGCAGGGCTTCCTGGCCGTTGCCGGCCAGTTCCACGCGGCAGCCCAGGGCGTTCAGCTGGTCACGCAGGATCAGCTGGTTGATCTGGTTGTCCTCCACCACCAGCACGCGCAGCCCCTGCAGGTCGCGCGCGGCGCCCGCCGGGCGTTCGCGCTGGGCGCCGCCGCTGAGGCAGCCCTGGGCCAGCCCGATGGCCCGGCCCAGGGCGCCCAGGCTGTGCAGGCCGACCAGCCAGTCGCAGCCCAGGCGCGCCGGCTGCAGGTGCCCCTCGGCGCTGAGCACCACGCGGCAGCCCGGCCAGCCCTCCAGCGGCGGCGCCGCCGGGCCGTGCAGGCGGACCTCCACCAGCACCGACTGGTCGTCGGCCTCGGCCAGCAGTTGCGGCGTGGCCATCCGCGCCCGCGCGCCCCAGCGGGCGATCCAGCCGCACAGCGCCTCGCCCAGCTCGCGCATGGGCGAGAGCACCAGCACCGGGCCGTCCTCCAGAATCGGTTGCGGCGCCGCGGCCTCGACCGGCTCCAGCGGCAGGCTCAGGGTGAAGCTGCTGCCCAGGCCGAGGTCGCTGACCACCCGCAGGCGGCCGTGCATCAGGCGGGTGAGGCGCTTGCAGATCGACAGGCCCAGGCCGGTGCCGCCCACCTGGCGGGCGCTGCCGCCAACCTGGTAGAAGGGCTCGAACAGCCGCACCTGCTCCTCGGCGGCGATGCCGCAGCCGCTGTCGATCACCTGCCAGTCCAGGATCGCCTTGCCGCCCTCCTCGCCGCGCTGGCGCACGCGCACCAGCACGCGGCCGCTGTCGGTGAACTTCAGCGCGTTGCTCAGCAGGTTGCCCAGGATCTGGCGGATGCGCGTGGCGTCGCCGGACAGGCGCAGGGGCAGCTGCGCGTCGATGCAGCTGAACAGTTGCAGGCCCTTGGCCCGCGCCGCGCCGGCGAAGGACTGGACCACTTCCTCGGTCAGCTCCAGGGGCGAGAATTCCTCCGGCTCCAGCACCAGTTGCCCGGCCTCGATCTTGGACACGTCGAGCACGTCGCTGATCAGCTGCAGCAGGGTCGACGAGGAACGCTGGATGGCCTGCAGGTAGCCGGTCTGCTGCAGGTCCAGGCGGGTGCGGCCGAGCAGTTCCAGGGTGCCCAGCACGCCGTACAGCGGCGTGCGGATCTCGTGGCTCATGGTGGCCAGGAACAGCGTCTTGGCCTGGTTGGCGGCGTCGGCCAGCTGCTTGGCGCGGGACAGCTCGGCCTCGGCCTGCTTGCGCGCGCTGATGTCGCTGAAGGCGCAGAACAACACGTCCTCGCCGTTGTAGCGCGTCGGCGTGTAGCTCAGGTACAGGTGGCGCCCGCCGCCCACCGCCAGTTCCTCGCAGGCCGCGCCGCCGTCACTGGCGAAGGCCTGGGCGATCCAGCGCGCGCCATCGCGGGGGATCACCTGGCCGCCGTCCAGCCATTGCTCGGCCTGGGGGTTCTCCAGCACCACCGCGGCATCGGCGCGGCGCAGCACGCACAGCGCCACGGGGGCGGCGCGGATGACCGCGCGGGAGAAGGCTTCGCTTTCCTTGAGCGCCTCCAGGCGCTGCTGCGCCGGGCGGATCAGGCGCTGGTCGATGCGCTGCCCCAGGCGCTGCAGCAGCAGGCCGGCGGCCAGCGCCAGGCCGCTGGCCAGCAGGATCGGCAACCAGAGGGCAACCAGCAGTTGGCCGACGCCCTGGTGGTAGACCAGCGCCCAGTTCGAGGCGCCCAGGTGCTTGAGCAGGGCCACCTGCTGGGGAATCGGCCCCAGGCCGACGAAGTCGAAGCAGTCGCCATTCCACAGGTTGCGGAACACTTCACCGTCGGGGCTTTCGGCGGGACTGGAGAACACCACCCGGTGCCGGCGGTCCAGCAGCAGGTAGTCGCCGGCCTCGGGCCGCTGCAGCGCCGCGTCGAGGTCGTCGCCGCGGATTTCCAGACCCAACCAGCCGTCATCCAGGCGCTTGAACAGAAACAGCCGCCCCAGCGGGTCGCCGGGGTCGGCCAGCCAGCGCGTGCCCGGCCCCGCCCCGGAGCTGCCCGCCAGGGCGGCGAGCACGCCGGCCGGCAGCGCGGCGTCGGGGTGGCCCGCCTCGTTGAGCCGGCTGACCTGCGGCGTAGCGCCGGACGCCACGTGGATCAGCCCCAGGCGCTTGTCGCGCAGCTCAGCCAGGTCGCCGGGGAACAGCAGCAGCGCCCGCACGGCGCCGGGCAGCGGCAGCAGCAACGGCGCCGGCCCTTCGCCGGGCCAGGCGGGTAGCCGCGTGGCCGCGGTGACGGGCGTGGCCAGCGGCACATGGCCGCGGCCGAGGTAGTCGAGCAGCGACTCGCGCTGGCTGAAGTACAGCTGCGCCTCGTACATGGCCGCGTTCATGTCGCGGCGGCGGATCGACACCTCATGGTTGAACGCCATGCTCAGGGCGAACGCCAGGCTGCACAGCAGGCACAGCAGCAGCGCGCCGCTGAGCAGGCGCAGCAGTTTGCGGGCGGCGCTGGGAGTGGAAAAGGAGGCGTCCAGCGGACGAAGGAATTGTCCTAACTTCATCCCATCAGCTTGTAGGCAATGACCTCAAACTGACATCAGACAATTCTAATTGTGATGCCTATCGCAATTCTGCCCCTCAAGCTTCCAGCAACCCGCTGGCCTGGCTAAACCCGCTGCGCGCGAGTGAGGATGGAGCGAGTCTTCGGGCTGCACCTGAACTACAGTGCCTTGAGCAGCCGCCAGGTGACGGTCCTGCCCTCCACCTCGGGCAACGGAACGCCATGCATGAAGGTCTGTTCTCCGCTCGGCCAGTCTTCGCAACTCCACACCCCTGGATAGGGGCAGGGCTGGCCGGACTTGGCACGCAGGCCCGGCGTAGGCTGCTCGATCCACTGCCATGAGATCGAACGCCCTTGATACGCAGGTAAGGTCTCACCGAGGTCACAGGCACAGAACAGCACGCTGGGGTTGCCGACTACCTGCCATTGCCCGGCACGGGGCGCCGGTTCGCCACTAGTGGCTGTGCGCGCAGGTTCCTGTGGCATCGCGGCGGGTTCGCGTTGATCCGTATCCCACTGCCAGAGCGTTGAACCATGGGTCGTATCCGTGTGGAACGACGGCATGCTGTCGCCTTGCTCGAAGTGCTCCCGGCTATTCTGCCTGGCGGCGGTACGCCACCAGCCTGCCCTGGGGCAAGGTTCGCCGCCCAGGACATGCGAGGCCGCAGGCTCCACGCGAGGCGCGTCTGGCGCCCGCCCACGCGCCTGGGGCGTGGGCCAGTCGCTGTCCTCGTCGAAGCGCGCCAGCCAGCGCTGGCTGTCGGCCAGCGTGAAGCGCTCGTTGGGGTCGCCATCCCACTCGCCGAAACCGAGCAAGCCCAGCTTGGGGTGGCGTAGCGGGCGCAACAGGCGATTCAGCAACACCGGCAACTCAGGTGCACCATCCTCCACCGGATACAGTTCCGGCTGAGGCCCCAACTCGATCCACTGACCACAACTCGACTCTTCGATACGCACACGTGGATCGGCCAATGCCTCCCGTACGTCCGCACGCTCCAGCGAGAGCTTCTCGCGCCATATATCCGACAGGAAGAAGCCCCACGTGGGCGGACGGATTCCGCTTGGCAGTTGGGGAGCCAGAGTCATGCTGAATGGATAGTCGGTATCCAGCCCGTAGAAGTGTGGTGTCAGCGCCCGGTCCCAGGTCGTGACCTCCGAGCGAGTGCCGAACTCCAGCGGATTGGCCATGGCAAAGCCACTGTAAACCTGCTCTGGCTGGAGTTTCTCGATGGCTTCCATCACGAAGCGGCGCCACGCTTCTTGATTGTCCAGCCACCATTGCCAACGGTAGTAAAGCTGAATTGAGGAGTAATCCGTGATGCCGTCACCCAAGTGCCCTGTGCGCCAGAAATACCCTGCGGTAGTTGGTGAGGAACGATGGTTCTTCTCGTCAGTAAAGTTGAAAACGAAACCACGATGGAGCGGCTTCTTACGCGCCCACTCCCGCAAGTCACCGAGCTTCTTGGAACCATAAGGGTGTGGCCTTTCGGAGTCCGGATGTGTCGCCACTTTGTACGGGTACCCCAGCAAGCGCTCAAACATCTCGTGCACCTCGATCATCCTGGACGAGATATCCAAGTAACGCTCCGGCTCATAGGCGAAGTAAAAAGTCAAAAAAGGGCTGACCGTATATTCTGCCCCATCGATTTCATAGAATGAGTTGGGCCACTCTTTCAGCAGGTCGACGAACTCGCCCAGAGTCTCTTGGGTGAACATTCTGTATGTAGAACTCATAGCTATTTTCGCCCTTTTCCGCCGGATTTTCCTGATGACTGAGCTCCCGCTTCAGGCTTGTAAGTTGTGCAATCTTCGGGAACTCGCAACAATGCAACTTTCTTTTCATCCCGATTCATTAGCGATGCATAGCTCTTTAGCTGTTCTGACTGAACCCAATCCCTGACGCTTTTGAGGACACGCTTGACCTCTTCCCGGCACTTGGCGATATCGCTGGCCATTCGCGCGGCTTCCTTGGCTGTCTGTGCAGCCTCATACGCCTGATGAATCCGATAGGCACGATAACCACAGATGAGGGCTGCAGCGATGGGAGCTGGCATCAGGCTTCCCGCGTAATCGCTGACGCCCATACAGCGGATACTGGACCGGCAAGCACGACAGACCATCAGTCGGGAGCCAGGGCACGAACGGCCGCAGATTACGGCCGTTTATTTAGGCCGGTAGCTCCTTCATTGTCGCAGGTAGAAACTCAATGGCCTGTCCAGCGCTCATTGCGTTCTGGCCAGGAACCAGGTGACGTCGCGGCCCTGCACCTGCGGCAGAGGCACGCCGTGCAGGAAGGCATGCGGACCAGTGGGCAGGTCTTCGCAGTACCAGATGCCCGGATAGGGGCAAGGCTGGCCGCTGGTGGCGCGCATGCCGGGTGGCGGTTGCTCGGCCCATTGCCAATGCACGGACAGGCCGTCGACCAGGGGCAGCGGCTCACCTTCGGCGACGCGGCAGCGCACCTCAGGCTGGTTGGCCTGTAGCCAGAGCCCTGCCCGAGGGGCGGACTGAAGGCTATTGGCCTCGCGCGGCAGTTCCGGCGGCAAGGTCGAGTCCTGTTGGTTGTCGTCCCATTGCCACTGCACATAGCCGACCGTGGTGTCGCTGGGGATGTCGGGGAACAGGTCGCCGCGCAGGAAGTGGCGGCGGGAGTCGTGCTTGGCCGGGGAGGACCACCAGCCGGTGGCGGTGCAGACGTGGCGGGCTTGCTGTGGTGGCGGCACGTTCTGGCCACTCCCCGCCAGCTCCGTGGCGTCGCCGTCTTCGAACTCGCCTTCCAGCAACTCCACGAAATACCAGTCGCAGGCGCGGGCTATAGAGGAACTCTGTGAGATGGCGGACGCGGCAATGCCCGGCTCCGTATCAATGGCGCCGTTTTGGTCGAATACCCACCCATTGAATCTGTCGGCGGCATCGGGTATCCGATGCCAAACCTTGGCGAGGAAGGCCGCCAAGCCAACATCGTCGCTCCACAAACCCTCACGCCCTACGGCCGCCAAGGCATCCAGGCCAATGTCGTTGAAGGTGTCACATTTGAGCAGTTCCCCCCGCCTATAGCCTCTTGCGCTCGTGCCGGTCCAGGCGAACTGCATGGCCCCGTGCGGATCATCGGCTGGCACGTAGGCCCCCGTGCGCGGCGGCACCTCGCCGGAACGGCCGACGATA
>Ga0164243_10003028_pt1 | contig 27173 bp, 29 predicted proteins | sample OricompcompostOP_FD_108781 | JGI IMG/M metagenome (GOLD analysis project Ga0164243, IMG submission 108781) | Organic Plus compost microbial communities from Emeryville, California, USA - Original compost - Organic plus compost (OP) | ecosystem: Engineered > Solid waste > Mixed feedstock >...
CATCGGGCTGGTCGTCACGGACATGGCTGCCACGATCGCCTTCTACCGACGCCTCGGGCTGGCCTTCCCCGATGGCGCCGAGAGCGAGGGACACGTCGAGACGCGGCTCCCCGGAGGCCTGCGCCTGATGCTCGACACGGTCGAGATCGTCCGCTCCTTCGATCACTCGTGGCACGGGCCCTCTGGTGGGCATCGTGTGGCATTGGCTTTCTCCTGTGCCGCCGCGTCCGATGTGGACTCCGTGCATCGGCAGCTGGTGAGTGCGGGGTACCGCAGCCACCTCGACCCATTCGACGCGGTCTGGGGCATGCGCTATGCGTCGGTGCTCGATCCGGACGGCAACCCCGCCGAGCTCTTCGCCCCTCTCAGCTGAATCCGGAGGCCTCAGGACCGCAGCAGCTCCGAGGGCGTCACCCCGGACAGCGCTCGGGCGTCGCGGGTGAAGTGGGCCTGATCGGCGTAGCCGACCGTGCTCGCGACGTCGGCGAGCGCCATGCCACGGCGAGCAAGCGAGATCGCCCGGCCCAGGCGCAGCACTCGCGCCAGGGTCTTGGGTCCGTAGCCGAACGCGGCCAGGCTGCGGCGATGCAGGTGTCGCGGGCTCACCTCCATCGCGCGGGCGATCTGCTCGACCGGCTCGCCCCGGCGCAGCCGGTTTGCGAGCTCCCAAGCGAACGGGTCGGGGCGCCATCCCGCACGACGGAGTTCTTCCCGCAGCACCGTCGTAAGCGCCTTCTCGCGATTGGTGGCCGCGCTGATCTGCTCGGCGAGCAAGCGGCCACGGCCAGGCCACACGTCGTCCAGCTCAGGCTGGGCGTCACGCAGTTCGCTCGCGGGCACACCAAGCAACGTCGGCGCGTGGCCGGGGGCAAACCGAACGCCGACATAGGAGACTCCGGCTGGCGTGTCCACCTGCCGAGCTGTCGTATCAGGGCCGGCGATCAGCAAGCGACCATCGGTCCAGATCAGGTCGATGCAGCCGTCGGGCAGAATCCTGGTCACACGGTCCTCGCCGATGGATGCCCGAGTCCAGCCGACAAGCCCGTCGATGCCACAGGACCACTCGTGGTACACGGACGACAGCCTGCCAGACCCGTACGACAGCCGCGGCCCAGCGACCACCTGCCCACGGCCCGACCGCTCGACCGCCTGCCCACGGCCCGGCCGAGCCGGCGCTCCCGCCGGCCAGCGCCGAGGTGGACACCGCTCAGTCGACGCCCAACAGCCGCAACAGACTCGCCGGGTAGAGCGGCGCCTCGCCAGAAACGAAGCGGGCCATGGGCTGCCAGGAAACGGGCTGACCCGTGTCGAGGACCTTGCCGAGATCCTCGCGCTCGTACCAACCACGGTCGGCGAGCGCGCCCTCGAAGACAAAGACGATCTCGTGACCGGGCTGTCCCCGGTAGTCGAAGATGTTCTCGACCACGCCGAGCAGCGAGAGTCCGGTCAACTCGGCGTCGAGTTCCTCGCGGAACTCCCGCCGCACCGCCTGCTCGGCTGGTTCACCGAATTCGATGCCCCCGCCGAGCAGGCGATAAAAGGTTTCCTCCTTGACATCGTCGATGGCTTCGGTGACGAGCAGGTCACTGCCACGACGGACAACGGCCAAGGCGGTGGGACGGATCGGCACGCGCGCACCGTAGCGCATCCGGTACGACATCGCCGACAATATGTCGCCCGAGAGGCGGCAGAACCTCCACTGCGGATATTCGGTGGGCCGCCCCGAGAGGCTAGAGGTTCGCGGTCGCGTAGTGCTCTAAGGCGTCGCGGACGAAGCCGGCGTTCTCCTCGCCACCGTAGTGTGCCGCGAACCGGGGGTCGGCGACGTACATCTGGCCCAGGGCGAGGACATAGCCGCGGACCGTCTTCGGGTCGGTGGCGGGCGTGCCCGGGATGGCCCGCAACCACTCGACGTGCTGGGCGGCGAGCGCCTGCGCCTGCTCCCCCGTGGGGTCAGCGCCCTCGGCCGCCAACCGTGCCCAGGCCGCCTGCCGCTCACGCACCTCCTGCTGCCAGCGACGACGCTCGGCCGGGTCCTTCGACTCCCACCAGGCGCTGCTCGTCGCGTAGGCGTCGGCCCCCCAGCGCTGCTCCACCTCCTCCCGGTAACGCGTGTGATCGAAGCCGTCGAACATGTCGCTCACAGTCAACTCCTCTCCTTTTTCAATCGACCTCAATGTGTGCTCGATGGCGTCAACCTGACGCCCCAGCCGCGCCTGCTCCGCCCGCAGCCACTCGACGTGCGTGCGCAACGCCGTACGGACATCGACCTGGCGCGCCAGCACCTCGGCGATGGCAGGCAGACTCAGGCCCAACTGCCGCAGCAGCAGGATGCGCTGCAATCGCACCAGCGCGTCCCGGTCGTAGTAGCGCATGCCGTTGCGCCCGACCCGAGCCGCGGGCAACAGCCCGACATCGCCGTAGTGACGCAGCGTTCGGCTGGTCGTGCCGGTGAGCCGGGCGATCTCTTGGATCGACCATTCCACGTTGTCGACGGTAGGAGTTGACGCAGCGTCAATGTCAAGCGCGAGGTCAAACGCGATCGCCTGGAGGTTCGCGATCGTCCGAAGGACGAGGCGCACGTCGACACGGCCACGACCGACGCGTGGCGCTTGGCGAAGACCGTGGCGCTTGGAGGAGACCGTGGCGCTTGGAGAAGGCCGACAGTTGGCGCCCGAGAACGGGCAAGCCCGAGTACTGAAAGAGCGCGACCGAGGATCTGCCTCGATCGCGCTCCTCGTCTTCCGCCGCCGACGCCCAGCCGTGGATGACGGTCGTGAAGGCCCGCCATCGCCGGCGAGCTCGTCGGCGGTGGACTGCCCTGCTACTCGTCCAACGAACGCGTGCTCGGCTGGCCGCTGCTGTCGCGGGGTGTGCGGGCACGGGGGTCGTCGGCCGTGCGCGCCTTGGCCGCCTCGTCCGCCCACGGGCGCTTGGGCTTCCCCCGCTGCTCAGCACCCACGGGGCCGATGTCCTGCTCGCTCGGGTCGGTTGGCTTCTTCTCGGCCATGCAGTCCTCCTCGGGTGACGGCTGAGGCATCTCTGCCAAGCCTCGCGAACTCCTTCATGCTGGCAGCCCCGTCGCCCCCAGGCGGGGGTTCGCGCGGCACCGACCCGCCGTCACTCCTGCGGACCAGCGGCAAGCGTCGGGCCAGCGACGAGGACCGCACCACCCTCACCACCGGGTGCCCAAGGGCACCACTGGTCGCTGCGGTCCATCTGGTCGATCCGCCAGCCCGTACTGGCGGCGAGCGTAGGTTGAAGGCGACGTGCAGGTCGCTTCACGGGGAGGTCGACATGGCTGCGAAGGGGCAGGCGCAGGGACAGACACTGCGGACCCGCGATCACCGGACCATCCAGGAGTGGGCGCAGCAACGGGACGCGGTCCCGGCCACGGTGCCCGGAACCGAACACGACAACCACCTGGGCGTGCTGCAGTTCGACTTTCCGGGCTTTGGCGGCGAGGGCCTGGCCGAGGTGTCGTGGGACGACTGGTTCGCGACCTTCGACGACCGGGACCTGGAGTTCGTCTACCAGGAGTCCACAAAGGACGGTCGTACGAGCAACTTCTTCCGGCTGACGAGCCCGCACCGCGAGGACGCCTGACGAGCAGGCGTCACGATGCCTGACTCGTGACGGACGCGCGCCCTGCCCTGAACCGACCGGGCAGCGGTGCGCGGCCGTCGGCGCCATGGTCAGCGACGACGACACCGCCGGCGGGTGAACGGGTTCACGGTGGTGAGTCGGCTCACGAACGCGTGGTGACAACGGCAGGGTGGCCTAGGGTTGCAGGCCGCCAACCCCGGAGCCGCCGCCGTGACCCCCTTTCGGACGACCTTCGTCGCCTTGCGCAACCGCAACTTCCGAGCCTGGGCCGCGGCCGACGTGGTCTCCGTCACCGGGACCTGGATGCAGGTCCTCGCGGTCAACTGGTACGTCCTGCAGGTCACCGGCTCGACGGCCATGATGGGCCTGACGGTGCTGCTGCAGACCGTACCGAGCCTGCTGCTGGCACCGCTGGGCGGGGTGATCGCGGACCGGGTCCGCGGCCGGGGAATCCTCGTGTTCACCCAGCTGGCCCACGCCGCGCTGGCGGCCGGGCTCGCGATCGTCGCGGCCCGTGGTGGTGGACTGCCGATCGTCTATGCCCTGTCGCTGCTCGGGGGGCTCGTGGGCAGCATCGAGTCGCCGATCATGGGGCGGTTCTGCGCCACCCTCGTCGACCGTTCGGTGCTGGGCAACGCGCTCTCGCTCGGTTCGCTGATCAACTCCACCGGGCGCATCCTCGGCATGGCCCTCGGCGGGGTCGCGCTCGCCGCGATGGGCGCCGCACCGTTGTTCGCGGCCAACGCCGTCAGCTTCCTCGCCGTGATCGGCGTACTGCTCATGATCCGGACACGCGAGCCGGTCAGCGCACCGACGTCCGACGCGCCGGTGGCCTCGGGCGGGCTGCGGGCCGGCCTGGCCTACCTGGCCCGCCAGCCGGTGGTGCTCGTGGTGCTCGGCCTGTCGCTGGTGCTGGGCAGCCTGGGCCGCAACTACCAGGTCACGATGGCGGCCATGACCGACGGACCGCTCGGCGGAGGAGCCGCCGCGTACGGCATGTTGTCGGCGACGTTCGCGGTCGGCACCGTGCTCGGCGGGCTGGTGGCGGCGAGCCGTACCACGCTCGGGCTACGGACGCTCATCGGCATGGGCGCGCTGACCAGCGTGCTGCAGCTCACCGGCGGGTTCTCGCCGAACGTCGCGGCACTGGCCGGCATCGTGGTGCCGGTGGCGCTCGGCGCGGTCGTCATCGACACGACCGTGGCGACCCGGATCCAGCTCGACACCGACTGGAGCATGCGGGGCCGGGTGCTGGGGATCGCCGCGGCGGTCAGCAGCGCCTCGGGCGCCGTGGGTGCGCCGTTGCTGGGCTGGCTGTCGCAGACCATCGGCCCGCGGACCACGTTCGTCGCGGCCGGGGCGACCACGCTCGTGGCCTGTGCCGTCGCCGGTGCCCTGCTGGCGCGGTTGCGCGGCACCCACTGGTCCATCGACGAGGGTTGGCGCACGTTGCGTACGGCGGTGGGCCTGCCGTCGTTCGCGCGCCGGGCCGACCCTGCCCTGGCGCTGTCTGCCCCGTTCCCCCGCCCGGTGAAGGAATCGCTGCCAGAGTAAGGCGGCGTGCTCGCCCCGCTCGTCGCGCGGGAGGCCGGCGGCGTACAGGGACACCCTCCGTCCCAGAAGCACCACCGCCTCCCGCACGCAACGCGAGCCACGGTACGGGTCCTGGTCGAGGGGGCCGAATGCCGCTGTTCGCCCGCACGACCGCGTCGCTGCCAGGTAGACAAGAGGTTGATCGCGGCAAGCCGGCGTGGGACGGGGGGAGGCGGTCATGCCAGGCGAGAAGGACATGCCCAGCACGTTGCGGCGCTCGCCGCAGAAGGCGCAGGACACGTACATCAAGGCCCACGACGCGGCGGTGGCGGAGTTCGGCGAGGGAGAGCGGGCGCATCGGATCGCCTTCGCGGCGGTGAAGCACTCGTTCGAGAAGGTGGGCGATCGCTGGCAGCCCAAACCCAGCCGGGGACCCAGCGATGCGCAGGCTGAACGAGGGGTCCGCGAGCCGGCGACGAAGACGGCCCAGGGCGTCAATGCCAACGCCGACAAGGAACATCTGCGCGACGTCGCCCGGCAGCTCGACATCGCGGGTAGCGAGGACATGGACAAGGACCAACTCGTCGCCGCGATCCAGAAGGCCAACGCGCGCCTGACGCGCCAGGCTCGCTCGGGTCGGCGGTGACCGCCAGCACGCCGGCGGAGGGCCTCCTGTCCACCCAGCAGCTGCGGCCGGTACTCACCGGGCTGCGCTCGGCCGGCGCCCGCGTGGTGCTGACCAACGGCTGCTTCGACGTGCTGCACGCCGGCCACGTCCGATATCTCGCGCAGGCCAGGAGCCTGGGCGACGCGCTCATCGTCGGCCTGAACTCCGACGACTCGGTGCGAGCCATCAAGGGGCCGGAGCGTCCGGTCAACGGGGAGGACGACCGGGCCGCCGTGCTGGCCGCGCTGTCCTGTGTGGACTATGTGACGGTCTTCGAGGAGCTGACCCCGGAGCGGCTCATCCGGGAGGTCCGGCCGGACGTCTACGTGAAGGGCGGCGACTACGCGGAACGAGGGGTGCCCGAGCACGAGCTCGTGACCGCGCTCGGTGGTCGGGTCGAGATCCTCGACCTGGTGCCCGGGCGGTCCACGACCGCGCTCCTCGAACGGGTCAGGGCGGGTTCGACCGCATGACGACGACACCGCGACGCTTCGACGCCGTGCTGTTCGATCGGGATGGCACGTTGATCGAGAACGTGCCGTATCTGGGGGACCCCGCCGCCGTACGGCCGATGCCGTACGCGGTCGAGTCCGTGGCGCGCGCCCGCGCGCAGGGCCTGCGGGTCGGGGTGGTCACCAACCAGTCCGGCATCGGGCGAGGGTGGATCAGTGCCGCGCAGGCGCAGGCGGTCCGGGAGCGGATCGAGGAGATCTTCGGCGCCTTCGACACCTGGCAGACCTGCCCCCACACCGATGCCGACCGGTGCGCGTGCCGCAAGCCGATGCCGGGACTGGTGCTGGCTGCCGCGGACGAACTGGGGATCCGCCCGCAGCGATGCGTGGTCGTCGGCGACATCGGCTCCGACGTGATCGCCGCCCAGCATGCCGGGGCGGACGCGGTGCTGGTGCCGACCGTCCATACCAGACCGTCCGAAGTGGATTCCGCACCCGTGGTGGCGGCCGACCTGCGCGCGGCTGTGGACTGGATCGTGGAGGGACGGGTCGCCCGGCCCGCGACGGTGGCCGAGCCCGCCCCCCGGAGCGCCCACGTGCTGGCGGTGCGCCCCGACTCGGCGGGCGACGTGCTGCTCACCGGCCCGGCGATCCGGGCGATCGCGGCGCGGGCGAAGAGCGTGACGCTGTGGTGCGGGCCCAGGGGCCGGGCGGCCGCGGAGTTGCTGCCCGGCGTGGACGCGCTCCTGGAGCATCCCCTGCCCTGGATCGATCCCCAGGCGGGGCCGGTCGATCCGGCGTCGCTCGCCGAACTGGCCGAGCGGGTGCGGGCGCTGGAGGTCGAGCGCGCGGTCATCTTCACGTCGTTCCATCAGTCGGCCCTGCCGACCGCGTTGGTGCTCCGACTGGCCGGCGTCGCGCACCTGAGCGCCATCAGCACCGACTACCCGGGTTCCCTGCTGGACGTCCGGCACCTCGTGGACGAGGACCTGCCGGAGGTCCGGCGGGCGCTCTCGCTGGCCGAGGCGGCCGGCTTCCCGGCGGTGGACGACGGTCTGCTGCGGCTGCGCACGCCGCTGCCGGAGGTCGGCCACCTCACCGGTTCCGAGCCGTACGTGGTGGTGCACCCGAGCAGCAGCGTCCCCGCCCGAGCCTGCCCGCCGGCCAACTGTGCCGAGTTCGTGGAGGAACTCAGCCGCGCCGGATGGCGGGTGCTCGTGACCGGAGACCGCGCCGAGTCCGCCATCACCGCCTATGTCGCCGGGCGTGACGGGGTCGACCTGGGTGGACGGCTGAGCCTGGCCGAACTCGCCGCGGTGCTCGCCGGCGCGCGGTGTGTCGTCGTCGGTAACACCGGACCGGCGCATCTGGCCGCCGCCGTGGGCACCCCGGTGGTCAGCCTCTTCGCGCCCACTGTCCCGTTTGGACGGTGGGGCCCGTACGGTGTGCCGGTGGTGCGGCTGGGCGACCAGGACGCGCCGTGCCGCGACAGCCGGGCGACGGTCTGTCCCGTGCCCGGGCACCCGTGCCTGTCGAGCGTGACGAGTCTCGATGTCGTCGCCGCCGTGGAGAAGCTGACATGCGCATCCTGATCTGGCACGTCCACGCCGCCTGGACCTCCGCGTTCGTCGCGGGCGGGCACGACTACCTGGTCCCCGTGCTGCCCGACCGTGGGCCGCTGGGCCGGGGCCGGGCACGCACCTACGACTGGCCCACCAACGTGGTCGAGGTGACCCCGGAGCAACTGGCGACCGCCGACGTGGACGCCGTGATCCTGCAACGCCCGGAGGAGGAGACGCTCGCCCGGCAGTGGCTGGGGCGGGACGTGCCCACGGTCTTCGTCGAGCACAACACCCCCAAGGGCGACGTGCCGCTGACCCGCCATCCCATGGCCGACCGTGACGACCTGCTGCTCGTGCACGTCACCCATTTCAACGCGCTGATGTGGGACTGCGGCCGGACCCCCACCCGGGTGATCGAGCACGGGGTGGCGGTGCCGGGACCACAGTGGACCGGCGAACTGCCGCGGCTGGCGGTGGTCACCAACGAACCCGTCCGCCGAGGCCGGGTCACCGGCACCGACCTGATCCAACGGTTCACCCAGGTCGCGCCCGTGGACGTCTTCGGCATCGGCGTCACCGGACTGGCCGCGCCGGGCATCACCGTCTACGAGGACCCGGACCAGCCAACGATGCACGCCGAACTGGCGCGGCGGCGGGTCTACCTGCACCTGCCCCGCTGGACCTCCCTGGGCCTGTCCCTGATCGAGGCGATGCACATGGGGTGTCCGGTCGTCGCGGTGGCCGCCACCGAGGTCCCGCTCGTGGTCCCCGCCACCGCGGGCGCGGTCAGCGCCGATCCCGACGCCCTCGTCGAGGCGGCCGGGCGGCTGTTGCACGACCCGGTGGCGGCGGCCCGGGCGGGCGCGATCGCGAAGGCGGCCGCCCGCCGGTTCACCCTGGACCGCTTCCTGGCCGACTGGGACGCGCTGCTCGACGAGGTCACGTCGTCGGCGCGCCCGCGACACCATCACCACGCAGACAGGGGGATGGCAGCATGAGAATCGCGATGATCTCCGAGCACGCCAGTCCCTTGGCCGCGCTGGGCGGAGAGGACGCCGGCGGACAGAACCGGCACGTCGCCGACCTCGCCGCGGCCCTGGCCCGGCACGGACACGTGGTCACCGTCTACACCCGCCGCGACGACCCCGATCTGCCCACACGGGTTCCGGTCGCCGGCTACGACGTGGTGCATGTGCCGGCCGGCCCGCCGCTGCCGCTGTCCAAGGACGAACTGCTGCCGTTCATGGACCAGTTCGGCGACTGGCTGGCCGACCGGTGGCGCTCCAGCCCGGGCTCCGACGACGCGGGCGAGCCCGACATCATCCATGCCCACTTCTGGATGAGTGGGGTGGCGGCGGTGCGGGCGTCGGCCCGGCGAATCCCGGTAGTGCTGACCTACCACGCGCTCGGGGCCGTGAAGCGGCGCCACCAGGCCCAGTCCGACACCAGCCCGCCGGAGCGGCTCGCCATCGAGGCACGGCTGGGCAACCAGGTGGCCCGGGTGATCGCGCAGTGCGGCGACGAGGTCCACGAACTGGGTCTCATGGGCGTGCCCACGGCGCACATCGACATCGTTCCGTCCGGTGTGGACACACAGCGATTCCGCCCGGACGGCGAACGGGCGGACCGGCCCACGGGTCAGGCCCGGGTGCTGGCCGCCGGCCGGTTGGTGCCCCGCAAGGGCTTCGACGACCTCATCCGGGCCGTCGCCATGTTGCCGGGCACCGAACTCGTCGTGCTCGGAGGCGCCGGTCCGACCGACCCCGAGGCGCAGCGGCTGCGCGAGGTGGCCGAGCAGGAGGGTATCGCCGACCGGGTACGGCTGCCCGGCCCGGTCGCGCCCGAGCAGATGCCGATGTGGTACCGCTCCGCCGACGTGGTGGCCTGCACGCCGTGGTACGAGCCGTTCGGCCTGACCCCGTTGGAGGCCATGGCCTGCGGAGTCCCGGTCGTCACCTATCCGGTGGGCGGGCTGCAGGAGAGTGTCGTGGACGGCCTGACCGGGCGGCATGTGCCGACCGGGGACATCTCCGCCCTGGCCGGCGCCCTGCACGAGGTGTGCGCGGACCCGGACCTGCGCGACCGGCTGGGTCGCGCCGCCGTGCACCGCATCCACGCTTTCTACACCTGGGACCGGATCGCGTCCCTGCTCACCCAGACCTACGCCGCGGCCGCGGCCCGGCACGCCCTGCCCGAGGAGGTCAGATCGTGAGCCAGGACGCGCAGACCGCACCGGAGTTGCACCTGGTCCGCGTGCACCTGCTGTGCGGACGGGCGGAGCCGGCGTGGGAGGCGCACCCGTGACCGGACCGATCGTCGTCATGGGGGACCTGCTGCTCGACCGGGACGTCACGGGCGAGGTGGCCCGCCTGTCGCCGGACGCGCCCGTACCGGTGCTGACCGAGATGTCCACAGTAGAGCGGCCGGGTGGGGCAGGGCTGGCGGCAACGCTGCTCGCCCACGACGGCCTGCCGGTCGTCCTCGTCTGCGCCGTCGGCACCGACCCGGCCGGGCAACTCGTCCGGTCGCTGCTGGCGGCCGCCGGGGTGGAGGTCGTGGAGTTGCCCTACGACGGTCCCACCCCCGAGAAGGTCCGGTTCGCCACCGGCACCCATCAACTCCTGCGGATGGAGCGCGGCACCGCGCCCGGTACGTTCCCGAACCGGCCGATCTCCCTGCGCGGGCTGCTCGACCGGGCCCCCGCGGTGCTGGTGAGCGACTACGGTCGGGGCGTCACCAGCGTGACCGCGGTCCGCCGCGACCTGGCGGCGCTGGACCGCACGACACCGGTGGTCTGGGACCCGCATCCGCGCGGCGCCACACCCCTGCCGGGCGCGTCGTTGGTCTGTCCCAACCGGCGTGAGGCGACGGGATTCTGTGCCCGGCACGGCGCCGAACTCCACGACGCGGCCGGCGCGCCACCGGCGGGTGCCGAGGACTCGGTCGTGCAGGCCGCGGCGGCCGAGGCACGGCTGCTGCGCGGCACCTGGCATGCCCGCGCCGTCGCGGTCACCCTCGGCGGTCAGGGCGCGGTGCTCGCCGACGGTGAGCAGAGTTCCTCCGTCATCACCGCACCGGCCATCCACAGTGGAGACACTTGCGGGGCTGGGGACCGCTTCGCCGCCTCGGCCGCGGCCGCCTTCGGCGGCGGTGCCACGGCGCGGCACGCCGTGCAGGAGGCCGTGACCCGCGCGTCCCACTACGTCTGCGCCGGGGGACCGGCGAGCCTGACGATCGCGACGACCAGTGTGGAGGCGAGCACATGACGGGGACGACTCTGGTGACCGGCGGAGCGAGCGGCCTGGGCCACGCCATCGTCGAGAAGTTGCTCGCGGCCGGACGCGCCGCGGCCGTGCTGGACCTCAAGCCACCGGCCGCGGACGTCGCCTACGAGGCGGTCGACCTCGCCGACGCGCGGGCGACCGAGGACGCGGTGCGGGCGATCAGCGCGCGGACCGGCGGTCTCGACGCGGTGATCACCGCCGCCGGCATCGACCAACCGGGCAAGCTCTCCACAGTGGACGCCGCTGACTGGGATCGGGTGGTCGCGGTCAACCTGATCGGCACGGCTGCGGTCGTCCGGGCGGCGCTGCCCGACCTGCTCCGCAACCACGGGCACGTCGTCACCGTCGCCTCCACGCTCGGGCTGCGCGCCCTGAGCGACGCCACCGCCTACTGTGCCGCGAAGTTCGGCGTGGTGGGCTTCACCCGGGCCCTCGCCGCCGAGCTGGCCGGCGAGGTCGGGGTGACGTTGCTGATCCCGGGCGGCATGCGCACCTCGTTCTTCGACGGGCGCGACGAGCAGTACCGGCCCGGTGCGCAGGCGTCGCTCAACGACCCTGCCGACGTGGCCGAGGCGGTGCTCTTCGCGCTGCGCCAGCCGAGCGGCTGCGCCGTGCGGGAACTGGTCATCTGCCCGAGCCAGGAGCCGTCGTACCCGTGATCCTGGCGCTGCGCGCGCTCGGCCTGGGCGATCTGCTCACGGCGGTGCCGGCCATCCGGGCACTCCAACGCATCGGCGCTCCGCTCACCCTGGCCGTGCCGCGTTCCCTGCACGAGATCGTGGCGTGGGCCGGGCTGGCGGAGCGGACGGTCGACGTGGCGTCGGCGGTCGACGCCCCGCCGCGCCCGCTCGCCGCACCGGGCCCGGTGCAGCTCGCGGTCAACCTGCACGGGCAGGGTCCACAGTCGACGGACGTGCTGCGCCGGCTGGGCCCCGACCAGCTCTGGGCCTATGACACTCCGGGCGCGCCGGCGTGGGACCCCGGCGAGCACGAGGTGCGGCGCTGGTGCCGGCTGGTCGAGCACCACGGCTGCCGCACCGACCCCGCCGACCTGTTCCTGGCGCCGGACAGTGGCGCCGGCGACGGCGTGTTGCTGCATCCGGGAGCCAACGGGCCGCTGCGGCGCTGGCCGGCGGACCGGTTCGCCGTCGTGGCGCGCGCGCTCGCCCTTCGCGGCGAACGGGTCACCGTCACCGCCGGCCGGGGCGAGGAGGAACTGGCGGCGACGGTGGTCGCGGCGGCCGACCACAAAGCGGTGACGATGGTCGATGGTTTGAGTCTCGTGGGCCTGGCCGAACAGGTCGGCCGGTCGGCGCTGGTCATCAGCAGCGACACCGGGGTCGCGCATCTGGCCACCGCGCTGTGCCGGCCGTCGGTCGTGGTCTTCGGGCCGGTTCCCCCGTCGCGCTGGGGACCGCCGCCACTGCCACGCCATCGCGCGCTGTGGCGTCCCACCACAGACTCCGATGCTTCGATCACCCCGGACGGCCCGCACCCGTCGCTGCTGCGGGTCAGCGTCGCCGACGTGCTGGATGCCGCGGCAGCGGTCCGGGCGGCGGGCTCGGACGCAGATCGTGGGGGATCCGGGTCGTCCCAACGCCCGAATCCCCCACGATCTGCTCCCACACGATCTCCTGGCGCGTGAGCGCCGGTCAGCGGATGGACGCGAGCAGCTGCCGGCAGGCCAGCTCGCACTGGCTGCAGGCGTCGGCGCAGATGCGGCAGTGCTCCATCATGTCCGCGTGCATCGAGCACTCCGAGGCGCAGGCCTGGCAGGCCGTCGCGCACGCCTCCAGCTGGCTGCGGCTGATGTTGGCGTCGTAACCGGTGTGCCGCGAGAGCACGCGCGCGGTCGCCTCGCAGATGTCGGCACAGTCGAGGTTGGTGCGGATGCACTTGGTCAGGTCGGCCACGGAATCCTCGCTCAGACAGGCGTCGGCACATGCCGTACAGGCCTGCGAGCACATGATGAGCGCGTTGATGGTCGCGGCCAGTTCGCCACGGTCGAGATTGATACTGCGCGGGTAGGTCTCCAGCATGGGCATGGTCGTGGTCATGGTTCACCTCGCCTCTCCGATGGACTCGCCTGCTCTCTTTCTACGCGCTCACCACGTCCCCCGGTGCGGGATCGGGCAGGCGGCTGCGCGTAACCGCTGCCGGCACACCACACCCTTGGTACGGTCGCCACATGCGAGCGGCCCCGGCGCCGTCGGGCGTGCCCGGTGATGGAGCGCTGCGTGAGGGAGCGCTGCCGTGTTCGACGCGGTAGTGGTGGGTGCCGGGCACAACGGGCTGGTGGCGGCCAACCTGCTCGCCGATGCCGGCTGGGACGTGGTGGTGCTGGAGGCACAGCCCATGCCCGGTGGTGCGGTGCGCTCGGCCCCACTCACCGCATCGGGGTTCATCAACGATACATGTAGCTCGTTCTATCCGTTCGCGATGGGCCCGTCACCCCTGGCCGGGCTGCACCTGGAGGACTTCGGGCTGCGCTGGCACCATGCCCCGACGGTGCTGACCCACCTGACACCGGAGGGCGGCGCGGCGAGCCTGTTCCGCGACCCGACCGCGACGCGGGAGTCGGTGGGCTCGTGGGCACCCGACGACGGGGAGCGCTGGCTGCGCCTGTGCGCCTACTGGCGCGGGGTGGAGCGGGGCCTGCTCGGCTCGATCTTCACGCCCTTTCCCCCGCTGCGGCCGGCGCTCGGGCTGCTCCGCGCCGCCGGCCTGGGCGGCACGATGCGCCTGGCCCGCAAGCTGTTGATGCCGGCCACGGCACTGGGGCGCGAACTCTTCACCGGCGACGGAGCGCGCCTGCTGCTCGGCGGTCTGGCGCTGCACTCGGACGTGCCCCTCACCGCGGCGGCGAGCGGCGGCTACGGGCTGCTGATGGCGATGGTGGCCCAACAGTACGGGTTCCCGGTCCCCGAGGGCGGCGCGGGCGCGCTGACCGCCGCACTGGTCGACCGGCTGCGCCGGCACGGCGGCGAGGTGATCTGTGCGGCGCCGGTCACGAGCATCGGGCTCACCCACGGCGCGGCCAGGCGGGTCGGCGTGGCGGACGGCCGGGTCTTCGTCGCCCGACGGGCGGTGATCGCCGACGTGGCGGCCACGGCGCTCTACGACAGGTTGCTGCCGCAGGCGGCGGTGCCGCCCCGCGTCCGTGCCGACCTGGCGGCGTTCCAGTACGACCCGTCGACGGTGAAGGTGGACTGGGCGCTGGACGGTCCGGTCCCGTGGCGCCATCCGGCCGCGGCCGGCGCCGGGACTGTCCACTTAGGAGTCGATGTGGCGGGGATGGCTCGCTACGCCAACGAGCTCGAATCGGGACGGGTGCCCGATCAGCCGATGCTCGTGTGTGGCCAGATGACGACGGCGGACCCCACCCGGTCGCCGGCCGGCACCGAGTCCTTCTGGGCCTACACCCGCCTGCCGCACCGGCGTGACTGGTCCGGCCGCGACGTCGCCGACGTGGTCGAGCGGATGGAACAGACCCTCGCCGAGCATGCCCCCGGCTTCGCCGATCGGGTGCTCGCCCGGCACGTCGCCGGACCCGCGCAGATGGAGCAGGAGAACGCCAATCTCGTCGGCGGAGCACTGGGCGGCGGCACCAGCGCGATCCACCAGCAACTGTTCCTGCGCCCGGTGCCGGGGATCGGCCGCGCGGACACCCCCGTCGACCGCCTGTTCCTCGCCAGCGCCAGCGCCCATCCCGGCGGCGGGGTGCACGGTGGGCCGGGGGCGAACGCCGCCCGAGCCGCGCTGGCCCGCGACCGTACCGGCAGCGGCCGGATCTACCGCGGGATCACCCGCGCCGCGCAGCGGGCGCTCTACCGGACCTGACGCCGTACGTCGCTGGGGCGGGGACTGTTGGTGGCCGTCTCGCCCTCACGCGGGTCGGCCCGGCGCCGGGCGAGGTCGCCGAGGCGCCGCAGGGACTCCCGGTTGCGGTAGTGCAGGGCGAGGTCGTTGACCCGGGTGCGCAGCCAGCGCAGTGGCCCCCGCTCGAAGTCCTCGTGAATGCCGACGAGGGTGCGCCCGGGTTCGACCTCCTCGAGCGTGATCGTCACGGTGGCCTCACCCAGTGGCCACAGATGCGGGGACATCACCAGCAACGAGGGTGGCTCGCAGCGCACCGAGACCGTACGGTCGCGGACCGAGACGGGCCAAGGCCCGGCCTTGTGGTGCAGCACGGCCCCGGGCTTGGGCCAGTCGGCGTCGACGGCCCGGATGTGCGCCGTGCCGACCACCCAGTCGCTGTAGGTCCAGCCGTCCGCCAGCACCGCGAACACGTCTTCGCGCGGTGCCGCCACTGTGGACTCCACGATCGCCATCCCCGCAATATCGCACAGGACCAGGTGTCGCCACGGTGGTTCGCCCGGCACAGACCACACATGAGCCGAGTCACGTTGCCTTCAACCGGGCCCTGAGCGGTGCGAGGCTGGGCCTGCCCCTGTCTTGGAGAACATGCGTGTCGCAGAACCTCGTCCCCCTCATCGGCGCCTGCGCGACCTGGCTCGACCGGGCCTACGGTCCCGGCGCGTCGGCCTTCGCGGACGCCCTGGTCCGGGTGCAGACCCGCCAGGCGACCACCGTGGCCGCCTGGCTGCGCTTCCCGACAGACTGGGACGCGGCCCTGGTCCACCTTTGCGGGCCCGCGAGCACCGGCGAGCTGGACACGGTGACCGGTAGGCCGATCGGTGCCGGCCAACCGTGGCGCACCTGGGTCGACGCCACGGTGGTCTCGTGGGCGGCCTGCCTGCTCATCGACACCGACCTGTCCCGTCGGGCCGTCGCCGCGGTCGCTGACACCGAGCACGCGCAGGGCCTGTGCCTGAACTTCCGCAGCCTGGTCCAACCCGACGAGCACGAGGCGCGAGCCGGTGCCCTGCTGCGCCATCCCGACCTGGTCGAGCCGGTCGCCGTCCTGCACCGGCCCACCCTGCTGGACCGGCTCGCGCCCCGCGGGAACTGACCTCACGAACCGGTGACGCCGGCGCGGTTCGCCGGTCGGTGGCGTCCGTGGTGGCGTAGACGAAAGAGGCGCACCGCGATCCGGAAGGAGCGCCATGGCCGTCAACGATTCGACCGACGTGACCGTCGTCGATCTCCTCATCGACCAGCACATGCGGATAAAGTCCTTGTTCAGCCAGGTGCTCACGGCGACCGGGGACCTCAAGGCCGGACTCTTCCACGACCTCGTCCAACTGCTGGCCGTGCACGAGGGCGCCGAGGAGCAGGTGGTCCACCCCACCGTCCGGCGCCGGATCGACGGTGCCGAACCGATCGTGCGAGCCCGGCTGGACGAGGAGGAGAGCGCCAAGCGCGCCCTCTCCGAGCTCTACGACCTCGGCACCGACCACCCGGAGTTCAACCCCCGACTGCGCGCGCTCGCCGACGACGTCGTCCGGCACGCGACGGCCGAGGAGAACGAGGAGTTCCCTCGGCTGCAGGCCTTCCTGAGCCGCGACGAGCTGATCCGGATGGCCGGCACGGTGCGGATCGCCGAGGCGGTGGTGCCCGCCCGTCCGCATCCGACGAAGCCCAACGAGTCAGCGGCTGACCTGGCGGACGGTCCACCGCTCGCGCTCTTCGCCCGCGTCCGCGACGCCCTGCGTGGCTCGTAGCGCAACGATCCCGACCGGCCGTGACTCGCCGCCCGCCTGCGCGAGGCGAGCCACCGTGGTGAACCTCGGCGTCACATCTGTTCGGGTGTGGTCGGTCGTCCGGTGAAGGCGTCCCGCACCCGGTCGACCAGGCCGACACCGGGAGTCAGGATCTGGTTCCACGGCGGGTTGTGCGGCACCCCCGGATGCGCGTGGGTAGGCGCGGTCCGTTTGGCCATCTCCACCACGCCCGCCAGATGGTCCAGTTGGTCGGGCGCGCACCGGCGGCGCAGGGCCGGGAACATGCCCGCCTCGGTCTCCACGGTGTGCTCGTGCAGGCGCCCCAGCAGGTCGGTGATGAGCGGCAGGCAGTCGGGGCTGTCGGCTGGGCAGCGTTCGAGCCGCTTCATCACCACCTCGGCCTCGCGGTTGTGCACCAGCGCATCGCCGGCGAGCCGATCGCCACGCGGCACGAGCTCGCGGACGACGGGATAGACGTATTCCTCTTCGACGGTGAAGTGCCGCGCCAGCTCGGCGATGCAGACCGAGACCAGCCGCCCACCGTCATCGACGACAGCGGGATCGTCGCGCTGCGCGGCTTGCTGGAGAAGCTCCTCGATCTGCCGGTGATCCTCGACGAGGACGTCGACGACGTCTGGGCCGATGGCCACGCCCACACCTCCCACCTCAGTCCGCCTCCGTCAGGAGGTCATCTGGCTGATCTTGTCGCCCGCGATGGCGCCGACCATGGCGAGCTTGTGCGGCTGCCCGCGTAGGAACGCCTCGGCGAAGTGCTTGGCCTGCTCGTAGCTCACCTTGCCGGGCATCGGCGGCTCGTTCGGGTTGACCGAGCAGTCGACCAGCGCCGGCCCGGGATGGGCCAACGCCTCGTCGATCACCCCGGCCAGCTCGTCGGGCTTGGTGACCTTGACCCCGTACGCGCCACAACCGCGCGCCCAGGCCGAGAAATCGGGCTCGGGGTCGGGATGGCGCACCGAGTACTCGGGGTAGCCCAGGACGATCTGCTCCCAGAGGATCTGCCCGTACGAGTTGTTGTTGTTGATGACCACCTTGATCGGCAGGCCGTGCCGGGCGGCGGTCAGGAACTCACCCATCAACATGGCGAAGCCGCCGTCGCCCACGAACGCGATCACCTGGCGTCCGGGGTAGGCGTGCTGAATGGCCACGGCGTAGGGCAGTCCGGGCGCCATGGTGGCCAGGTTGCCGGACAGGTAGAACTCCCGCTGGCCGCGGATCGTCCAGTGCCGGGCCGCCCAGGTCGCGATGGTGCCCGAGTCGCAGGTGAGGATGGCGTCGTCGCTGGCCGAGGCGTCCAGACACGACATCAGATACTGCGGCGCGATGGGGTCCCGGCCGGGATTCTCCAACGCGGCCATGTCCGCACGCCACTTCTCGGTCCGGTGCTGGTAGGTCTGCAGAAAACCCCGGTCGTGCGGGGTGATCAGCGGCGACAACGCGGCCAGCGCGCGCCGGGCATCCGCCACCACCGGGGCGTGCACCGGCAGCCGCAGCCCGATCAGCGAGGGGTCCCGGTCGATCTGGACGACGCGGGCCTGCCCGGGTCGCGGCAGGAACTTGCCATAGGGGTAGGACGTGCCGACCATCAGCAGCACGTCGCACTCCTCCATCAGCTCCTCGCTCGGGCGGGTGCCGAGCAGGCCGAGCCCACCCGTACACAGTGGATGGTCGTCCGGCAGGACCATCTTGCCCGACAAGGTCTTCACGATCGGGGCGCCGAGGCGTTCGGCGACGGCGACCAGTTCGGCGGCGGCGCCACGCGCACCGATGCCGGCGAGGATCGCCGGCCGCTGGGCCTTGTTGAGGACCTGGGCCGCGGCCTGTACCTGCCGGTCGTCGGGGGCCAGCGGGGACGAGACCCAGATCGGCGTACTGCTCGGCGGCATGCCGGGCGAGACATGGCGGTAGGGGTCCTCGTCGATCGGGGCCACCTGCAGGTCGTTGGGGAAGCACAGGTGCGCCACCGTGCGCTCGGACAGGGCGGTACGGGCGGCGAGGTCGACCACGCCGGGCACCTGCCGAGGGTTGGTCACCATCAGGTTGTAGGCGGCCACGTCCTGGAAGAGCCGGTCGAGGTGCACCTCCTGCTGGTAGTGGGTGCCGAGCACGGCGGTCTCCTGCATGCCGGTGATCGCCAGCACCGGGACGTGGTCCAGCTTCGCGTCATAGAGACCGTTGAGAAGATGGATGCCTCCCGGGCCGGAGGTGGCGACGCAGACCCCGAGGCGCCCGGTCGCCTTCGCGTAGCCCGTGGCCATGAAGGCCGCCGCCTCTTCGTGGTGCACGAGGATGAACCGCAACTTCTCCTGGTGTCGGCGCAACCCCTCCATCAGGCCGTTGATCCCGTCGCCGGGTAGCCCGAACACCGTGTCCACGCCCCAGTCGATCAGCCGCTTCGCCAGGCTCTCCCCCACGATCTCGGGCATCCCGCACCCCCGTCCCGCCGCCGCCCCGTCGTACCACCGTCTCCGTCGCCAGCCTGGCACCGGACACCGGCACGGGGTGGGGGAACGCCACAAACCGTCGGTCCCTGGAAACGCCTTCGCACTCGCCGACGGTGGTGTTGGCTCGACCTGAGGGACTGTCCGGCGAGAGGAGTGTCGCGATGACGCTGGAGGGACGGCGGGTGGCCTTTCTGGTCTCCCGGGAGGGCGTCGAGCAGGTCGAACTGACGCAGCCGTGGGATGCGGTCGCCAAGGCCGGGGCCCTGCCACGACTGATCTCGGTCGAGCCCGGCGCGGTGCAGGCGTTCCGCCATCTCGACCGGGCCGACACGTTCCCGGTCGACGAGACCGCGGCCGCCGCCGACGCCACCGCCTACGACGCGCTCGTGCTGCCGGGCGGCGTGGCCAACGGCGACCTGTTGCGCTGGCAGCAGCCGGCGCAGGACTTCGTCCGGCGGTTCGTCGCGACCGGGCGACCCATCGCGGTCATCTGCCACGGCGGATGGATCCTCATCGACGTCGATGTCGTGCGGGGACGCCGGATCACGTCCTGGCCGAGCCTCGCCACCGACTACCGCAACGCGGGGGCACAGTGGAGCGACGAGGAACTCGTCGTGGATCCGGACGGCCCGTTCACCCTCATCAGCAGCCGCAAGCCCGCCGACCTGCCCGCCTTCGGCCACGAGTTGGTGCTCCAGATCCAGAAGCACTAACCCCGCCAGCGGCGGGGCAGCTGCTGCACTGGCCGCGTCAGCGGCGGGGCAGCTGCGACCGGAGTTCCTCGGGAAGCTGGCGCGCCCGGCCCGCCCGGACCAGCGCCGAGGTCAGCCGGGGGAGGTCCCGGGCGGGGGCGAGTCGTGGGATCGACGAGGGGTCCAGCCGCAGCGCCCGGGCGCCCTCGGCCACCTTCGCGTCGATCGCGGGCTGGTACTCGGGCCAGACCGCCTGCACCTCGCGCACGAAGATGTCCGCGCCGGTGGGGCCGATCCCGGGGAACTCGACGAGCAGCTGCCTGAGCCGGCGGACGTCGCCGTTCGCCTCGCGCCGCAGGCGGCGAAGGTCCCCCTGCCAACGGTTCAGACAGCGCTCGGCGGCGGCACCGAGCAGCCGGGCGGTGCTCTCGTCGTAGCGCCGGTAGTGCCCGCGACCCAGGGCATCCACCCGGTCCTGCCACGATGTGTCCACCATGGACTGTGGATTGTCGAGCCCGGCGGCGAAGAGTTCCCGCGCGGCCGCCACCGCGATCTCGGCCGAGATCCGCTTGCCCAGCAGGCTCGTCAGCACCAACAGCTGGTAGAGCGGCCGCGGCCGGTCGGCGAGACGGATGCCCGCCTCTTCGGCGTAGGTCTGCCCGTACGAATCCATCAACGCGCGAACGAGTCCGTCAGCCGACCGCGCCATGCCACCCACGCTAACAAGCAAGGTGCCCTTCTTAACGCCGAGCGTCTAACAAGGGCACCTTGCAAACAAGATGGGGGCGGCGAGCGGGCTTGACGTACCGCCGTGGGAGCGCTTCCATGGAACCCGCCGGCACCGCGGCCGGTCGGCGAAGCGCCACGCGGCGCACGAACACGGGAGATGGGGCCGATGGTGCCGGGCACGTCACGTCGAAATCTGCTGCGCACGGCGGCCGTTGCGGCGGCCCTACCCGTCCTGGCGGCCTGTGAGCCCGGCGACCCACCGCCGGCCAGCGCGACGGCGGCACCGCTCGGGCTGAGCTTCCCGCCCGGGTTCGTCTGGGGCGCGGCGACCTCGGCCTACCAGATCGAGGGCGCGGCGGCGCTGGACGGGCGCGGCCCGTCGATCTGGGACACATTCTGCCGCCGGCCTGGGTCCATTGTGGACGGGTCCAGCGGCGACGTCGCCTGCGACCACTACCACCGCTGGCCGGAGGACCTGGACCTGATGAAGGAGCTGGGCATCGCCAGCTACCGGTTCTCCATCTCCTGGCCCCGGGTGCTCCCGAGCGGTCGTGGACAGGTCAACCAGGCCGGGCTCGACTTCTACCGGCGGCTGCTCGACGGGCTGCACCAGCGGGGCATCGCGCCCGTCGCCACGCTGTTCCACTGGGACCTGCCCCAGACGCTGCAGGACGAGGGCGGCTGGGAGAACCGGGACTGCGCCTCGTGGTTCGCCGACTACGCCGCCCTGCTCTTCGACGAACTCGGCGCGCTGGTGCCGACCTGGCTGACCATCAACGAGCCCAAGACGATCGTCGAGGTCGGGTACACGTACGGGGTCATGGCCCCGGGCAAGACCGACCGGTACGCGGCCGCGACCGCGGCCCACCACCTGGCCCTCGCCCACGGCCTGGCGGTGGACGCCTTCCGTGCCGCCGGGTCGCCTGGCCGGATCGGGCCGGCGCTCAATCTCTCCCCGGCCTACCCCGACACCGAGGACGCCGAGGCGGCCGCACGCCGAGCCGACGGCGCGCAGAACCGCCTCTACCTGGACCCCATCCTGCTGGGTCGCTATCCCGAGGACCTCGACGCGTTCCTCGGCTCAGGGCCGGCGGAGGCCCTCAGGCGCGCCGTCCGCGACGGTGACCTGGCGGTGATCGGCGCCCCGGTGGACGTGCTCGGCGTGAACTACTACAACCCGGTGGTGGTCGACGCCGACGGGAACACGGTCGACAAGTTCCCCACCTCGGTCGCTGCCTGGGAACAGATCTATCCGCAGGGGCTGGCCGACCTGCTGCTGCGGCTGACCCGGGACTACCCCTCGCTGCCGCTGATCATCACGGAGAACGGCATCCCGGACCCGGGTTCGCTCGGCCCGGTGAACGGCATCGTCGACGACCACGGACGCATCGACTACGTGCGCGACCACCTCGCGGCCGCGCACGCCGCGATCCAGGCGGGGGCGCGGTTGGAGGGCTACCACCTCTGGTCGTTGCTGGACAACTTCGAGTGGGCCGAGGGCTACACCCAGCGTTGGGGCATCATCCACGTCGATTTCAGCACCCAGCGCCGCACCCCCAAGGACAGCGCGCACTGGTACGCGGGCGTCATCCGGCGCAACGGCGTGTGATCCGCGGTGGCGACGGTGATCGAGCGCGAAGACGCCGGGACATACCCCCCGGGGGTGTAGGCTCGGTGCCATGGCGCATCACCACCCCGAGCCGACCACCGCTGCCCCGACCCGCGGCTACACCGCGACCAAGGACCAGTTGCTGACCCGAATCCGGCGCATCGAGGGCCAGGTCCGCGGCATCGCCAAGATGGTCGAGGACGACCGGTACTGCATCGATGTCCTCACGCAGATCTCCGCCATTCAGGCGGCGCTGGACAAGGTCGGTCTCGGGCTGCTGGATGGCCACGCCCGGCACTGCATGCGCGAGGGCGCGGTGGACGGGCGGGCGGACGAACTGACCACCGAGATGATGGCCGCGGTCGGGCGCCTCATGAAGCGTGGCTGACGCGGCGGATGTGACGAGCCTCGCGGTCGACGGACCCTTGGCACAACAAACCCCCCGGGGGTATGTTCACGCGTGACTGGGGGATACCCCCTGGAGGTATAGCGAGGAGAGCGTGATGGAGACGACGTACACCGTGGAGGGCATGACCTGCGGGCACTGCGTGAGCGCGGTCACGGCGGAGATCAGCAAGCTCGACGGGGTCGCGAACGTACAGGTCGACCTCGCCAGCGGCGCGGTCACGGTCACCAGCGCGCAGCCGTTGCCGCCGGCCGACGTCGCCGCCGCGGTCGAAGAGGCCGGCTACCAGCTCGTGTCATGAGACCCACCATGGCCTCCGGCCAGACCCGGCAGGTGGAGCTGGCGATCGGTGGCATGACCTGCGCCTCGTGCGCGACGCGGATCGAGAAGAAGCTCAACCGCCTCGACGGCGTGCACGCCACCGTGAACCTGGCCACGGAGAAGGCGACGGTCACCTATCCTCCCGCGCTCACGGTCGCCGACCTGATCGCCACGGTGGAGGCGACCGGCTACACGGCGACCGAGCAACGACCACCGGCGACCGGCGACGAGGAGCTGACCGGCCTTCGCCGGCGGCTGTGGCTCTCGACGGCGCTCGCGATCCCGGTCGTGCTGCTCGCGATGGTCCCGGCCTGGCAGTTCACCAACTGGCAGTGGGTGTCGCTGGCGCTGGCCACCCCGGTGGTGGTCCATGGTGGGGCGCCGTTCCACCGGGCCGCCTGGACCAACCTGCGTCACGGCGCGGCCACGATGGACACGCTGGTCTCGGTGGGCACGCTGGCGGCCTTCGCATGGTCGCTGTGGGCGCTGTTCTTCGGCAACGCCGGCATGGCGGGCATGACCGACACGTTCTCGTTCTCCGTCTCGCGTACGGCTGCCGCGGACAGCATCTACCTGGAAGTCGCCAGCGCCGTCACGGTCTTCATCCTGGCCGGGCGCTACGCGGAGGCACGGGCCAAACGCCGGGCCGGCGCGGCGCTGCGAGCCCTGCTGGCACTGGGCGCCAAGGACGCCACGGTGCTGCGCGAGGACCCCCACTCCGGCAGCCGTGAGGTACGGATCCCCATCGAAGCGCTCGTCGTCGGTGACCTGTTCGTGGTGCGCCCGGGCGAGAAGATCGCCACCGACGGGATCGTCCACGATGGAGCGTCGGCGGTCGACACCGCGCTGCTCACCGGTGAGTCCGTGCCGGTCGAGGTCGGGGTCGGTGACCGCGTCACCGGCGGCACCGTCAACGTCGGCGGGCGGCTCGTCGTGCGCGCCGAGCGGGTGGGCGCGGACACGCAGCTCGCGCAGATGGCCCGGCTCGTCGAGCGGGCCCAGACCGGCAAGGCCGCCGTCCAGCGCCTGGCCGACCGCGTCTCGGCCATCTTCGTGCCCGCCGTCGTCGGCCTCGCCCTGGCCACGCTCGTGTTCTGGCTGGCCCGTGGCGCCGGTGCCACCGCCGCCTTCACCGCCGCGGTCGCCGTGCTCATCATCGCCTGCCCGTGCGCACTGGGCCTGGCCACACCGACCGCCCTGCTCGTCGGTACGGGTCGGGGTGCCCAACTCGGCATCCTCATCCGGGGTCCCGAGGTCCTGGAGTCCACCCGCCGGGTCGACACGGTCGTGCTCGACAAGACCGGCACCCTCACCACCGGACGCATGACCGTGGTGGAGGTGCTGACGGCCGACGGCACCGAGCCCGCGCAGGCGTTGCGCCTGGCGGGAGCGGTCGAGGCCGCCTCCGAACATCCCGTCGGCCAGGCGATCGCGGCCCGGGCGGCGCAGGAGGGCGAGTTGCCCGCCGTCGCGGGATTCGCCAGCACCGGCGGTCTGGGGGTGACGGGCACCGTCGACGGGACGGCCGTGGTCGTGGGTCGCGAGGAACTGCTGCACCGCCACGGGCTGGAGATCCCGGACGAGATCGTCCACAGGCGACAGTCGGTGGAACGGGCGGGGCGCACGGCGGTGCTGGCGGGCTGGGACGGCCGCGCGCGTGCCGTGCTCGCCGTCGCCGACACCGTGAAGCCGACCAGCGCCGCGGCGGTGGCCCGCCTGCGCGCGCTGGGCCTCACGCCGATCCTGCTGACCGGCGACAACCGGACGGTGGCCGAGACCATCGCCGCTGAGGTGGGCATCGACCAGGTCGTCGCCGAGGTCCTGCCGGCCGGCAAGGTCGACGTCATCCAGCGGTTGCAGCGCGAGCATCGGGTGGTCGCGATGGTCGGCGACGGCGTCAACGACGCGCCCGCGTTGGCCCAGGCCGACCTGGGCCTGGCGATCGGCACCGGTACGGACGCGGCCATCGAGGCGGCGGACCTGACCCTGGTGCGCGGGGACCTGCTCGCCGCCGCCGACGCGATCCGCCTGTCGCGGCGGACGCTCGCCACGATCAAGACGAACCTGTTCTGGGCCTTCGCCTACAACGTCGCCGCACTGCCGCTGGCCGCGGCGGGCCTGCTCAACCCGATGATCGCCGCAGCGACCATGGCCCTCTCCTCGGTCTTCGTCGTGCTCAACAGCCTGCGCCTGCGCCGGTTCCAGCCGCTCGTCGCGTGAGCGGCCGGAACCGGCGGGCACCGCGCCCGTCGATGGTGTGGCGGGCGGCTACGCGGCCGACTCGGCCAGCCCCGGTTCGCCGGCCGTCGGCTCGGTGGCTTCCGGGCGCCGGGTTGCCGGCAGCACGAGCGCGCCGAGGATGGCGAGCATCCCGACCGCCGCGCACACCCAGAAGCCGGTGCTGAACGCGGTCTCGCTCGGCACACCCAGCGGGGTGGTGTTGGCGGAGATGACGGCGGCCACGACCGCCGTGCCGACGCTGCCGCCGACGGTACGGGTGATGGCGTTGACGCTGGTCGCCTCGCCGGTGTGGGTGGCCGGCACCGCGTCGATGATGGCGTTGGACATCGCGGCGAACGCGAGCCCCACGCCGAGGCCGGCGACCACGATCGTGCCGATGAGCTGGGCGACCGTCTCGTGGGCGACGGCGGCACCGACGAACCCGCCGGCGAGCAGCACCGCGCCCAGCGTCAGCGGCACCTTGGGACCGTACCGGCGGCTGAGCACGCCCGCGAGGATGCCGGAGACGAGCATCGCGCCCGCCATGGGCAGCAACAGGATGCCGGCCTGGGTCACGGTCTTGCCGAAGCCGTACCCGGTGATGGCCGGGAGTTCCAGCAGCATCGGGACGAGCAGGAAGGCGCCGAACATCGCGAAGCCGAAGATGAGGCCGGTCAGGTTGGTCGTCCAGACTCCGCGCAGCGTCATCAGCCGCATGTTCACCAGCGGTTCGCGCACGCGCAACTCGACCAGCACGAAGGCGGCGAGCACCACGGCACCGACCACGAAGAGCGCGATCGTCACCGCGCTGCGCCAACCCCAGTCGCTGCCCTGGGTGATGGCCAGCAGCAACGCGGTGAGCCCGATCGAGAGCAGGGCGGCGCCGGGCAGGTCGACTCGACCGGGAGCCCGTACGGGTGACTCCGGAACGCCGAAGAGCACACCCACGATCGCGGCGACGATGGTGGCGAACGGCAGCCAGAACAGCCACCGCCAGCCCAGGTGGTCCACGATCGGGCCGGCGAGCACGATGCCGAGCCCGCCACCGATGCCGAACATCGCCGACAGCAGGCCGACGGTCATGCTGACCCGTTCGCGCGGCAGTTCGTCGCGCGCGATCCCGATCGAGAGCGGCACGATCGCGCCGCCGGCGCCCTGCAGCACCCGACCGACGATGAGCACGCCGATGTTGGGCGCCAGCGCGGCCACCACGGTGCCCAGTCCCAGGAAGACGAGGACGACCAGGAGCATGCGCTGCTTGCCGAGCATGTCGCCGAGCCGGCCCAGGATCGGGGTCGCCACCGAGGCGGACAGCAGATAGGCCGAGATCACCCAGCTGACCCCACCCGTGGTGGTGTCGAGATCGTCGACGAGCACGGGAAGGGCGGGTGCGACGAGCGACTGCAGGACCGAGAAGGCCAGACCCGCCAGCGACATGAACAACACGACCAGCGTGGTGTTGGCGTGCCGGCCGGTTCGCGGTGGCCCAGCCTGGCCGGCGGTCGGGTGAGCGCCTTGTTCGGTGGTGGCACGAGGCATGGCTGTCCTCACGAGGTGGGAGTGAGTTGGTGTCGTGCGCCTCGCCTTGGCGCACGGGCTGGAGCACGTCACGGTCGAGGCGATCGCCGAGGCCGCGGACATGTCCCGGCGCACGTTCTCCAACCACTTCTCCAGCACGCAGGAGGCGATCGTCTACGGCGACACCGCGTGGATCCTGCGCCTCATCGAGCGCGCGCGGGAACAGCCCGAGGACCATCCGGTCTGGACCGCGCTGAGCCGCAGCGCGCTGGAGCTGCTGCCCGAGTTCGTCCGGGACCAGACTCCCGACGAGGTGCGCCGCCGCGAACTGCGCATGCACCCCGACCTGGCGCCGTGGCGAGCCGCGATCTACAGCACCATGGAGCGGGAACTCGCCGCCGAGATCGCCCGCCGCCTGGTCGGCCCGGACGCCGCCCTGCGCTCCCGGGTACTCGCCGCGACCTTCCTGGCGACCCTGCGGGCCGCCA
>Ga0164243_10003029_pt1 | contig 27148 bp, 25 predicted proteins | sample OricompcompostOP_FD_108781 | JGI IMG/M metagenome (GOLD analysis project Ga0164243, IMG submission 108781) | Organic Plus compost microbial communities from Emeryville, California, USA - Original compost - Organic plus compost (OP) | ecosystem: Engineered > Solid waste > Mixed feedstock >...
CCACAGGGTCGGTTCGCCCCCGAGGCCGAGCGTCTCGACGGTCGAGTGCTGGCGGGTGCCGAGGCCGCGGGCAAGCACTTGCTGGTCGAGTTCGCCGATCTGCCGGACGTGGTGCACATCCATCTGGGCCTCTACGGGTCGTTCGCGATCAGCGAAGGCATCGGTCATGCGATCACTGGTCAGATTCGCTGGAGGCTCGAGACCGGTGACAACGGTGGACCCCGGGACGCAGCAGCCTGGTCGGCAGACCTGCGTGGCCCGAATACGTGCGAGCTGCTCACACCGCCCGAGGTCGACGCGCTTCTGAGCAGGCTGGGCCCGGACCCGTTGCGCGCGGACGCCGACCCCGACCGCGCGTGGACGCGGATCCATCGGTCGTCGCAGCCGATCGCGACGCTGCTGATGGATCAGTCGGTGCTGGCTGGTGTGGGGAACGTGTACCGGGCCGAGGTGCTGTTCCGGCACGGCGTCCCACCCATGACGGCGGGGCGCCGGGTGCCGCGGGTGCGGTGGCAGACGATGTGGGATGACCTGGTCGACCTGATGGCGTTGGGGGTCGAGCGCAACAGAATCGATACAGTGCGTCCCGAACACGAGCCCGAGGCGATGGGACGCGATCCGCGCAAGGATGATCACGGCGGTGAGGTCTACGTCTATCGGCGGGACGGTCTGACCTGCCATGTCTGCGGCACCGTGATCCGCAAGCGGCAGGTTGCGGGCCGGAACCTGTTCTGGTGTCCCTCATGCCAAAGCGGCCGATCCGGGCACTGAGCAGGCCGATCACAGATAGGCTCGGGGAATGATCCGGAGCCTGTGGCGTCACCTGCGCGGCCTCTCCGCGTATCTCGACGTCCGTCTCCTGCGCTGGCGAACCGGGACTCCGGAGGGGCAGCGGGCGGCGTTTGCCGTACTCGTGCTCGCCAGCCTGGTGCTGCTGGCGTTCTCCTGGATCGACTACCGAGCCTTGCCGGCCGCATGGTTCTTCTTGCCGATCCTGGTCGGTGCCGCTGTCCTGCAGCATCGGTATCTGATCGGGCTGGTCGCCTTCGTCTTGATCTGCGTCGTGGTCACGGTGACCCACGAGACGCTCACGGTCGGGACGGTGGGTGGCCGGCTGAGCACTCTGATCGCGGTCGCGGTGGCGACGGCTTTCACTGTGTTGGAGTCGTCGCGCAATCGCAGCGGGCTTCCGTCAGCGCTCAGCGAGGCGATGCTGGCCGATCTTCGCGACCGGCTCCAGGCGCAGGGCAAGGTACCGCCCCTGCCACCGGGCTGGATGTCGCAGTCGGCTGTCATCTCGGCCGGCGGTGGTCGGTATGCGGGTGACTTCCTGGTGGCGAATCTGTCGAAGGACGAGTCGCATCTGGAGATGGTCCTGGTCGACGTGTGTGGCAAAGGCGTCGCGGCCGGAACGCAGTCGCTGCACTTCGCCGGCGCCCTCGGTGGTCTGATCGGTGCGCTGCCGCCGGTGGGGTTGTTCACTGCGGCCAATGATTTCCTGCTGCGTCAGCGCTGGGACGAGGGTTTTGCGACCGCCGTCCATGTCGTCGTCGATCTGACGTCGGGCGAGTACTCGATCATCAGCGCCGGCCATCCGCCCGCGATGGTCTGGTCCGCGGCGAGCCAAGCGTGGTGCGTCGACGGTGCGCGTGGCGTCGCTCTGGGTGTGACGGAGAGGCCGGATTTCCACAGCACACATGGCACGCTGGCCCCCGGCGATGCCCTGATGTTCTACACCGACGGCGTCGTGGAGTCGCGGTCGCGCGATCTGATGTCGGGTGTCGCGTGGATGGTCGATATCGCGAAGGATGCCGTGCGACTCGGATTCGACGGCGCACCACGCAGGATCCTGGCCAAGGTCGACGCCGGCGACGACGATCGTGCCGTGCTGATCCTGACGCGTGAGCCGTCGCCTGCGGTGGTGGCGAGGCAGGGGAGCGGTCAGGTGTCGCCCGACGAGCCGCGAACCCCGGTGGCGCCTACAGCTTGATATCGCATGGATGGTGGAGCGGACGACGGGACTCGAACCCGCAACATTCCTGCTGGGAAGACTGATGGCTTCTGATCGATGTGGAGCGGACGACGGGACTCGAACCCGCAACATTCTGCTTGGAAGGCAGAGACTCTAGCCAATTGAGTTACGTCCGCAGCGCTGTTTCAGCAGCGGGTCCATGATGCCATAGGCGGGTCGTCAGTCGATCCGCAGGCGGAGTTCGGCGCGTGTCGCGGTGGACTCCCGAACGAAGTGCTCGCGTTCCTGGCGCGCCCAGGTGTCCCACCAAGGTGCATACACCTCTCCGTCGCGGGCCAGAGCGCGCTCTTTGCGGGTCGGTTCGTCGCCGTCGATCCAGATCAGCAGATTCGTGAACGGGGCGATGCTGCGCGCGCCGGCGCCCACGCCTTCGACGATCAGCAGGTCCGTCGGTGCGATGGTGATATCGGCTCCGGTGGTGTCGTTCTCCCAGTCCCAGCGCGGCGTCCGGCCGATCTGGGCAGTGGCGATCGAGGCGAGGACGTGGGCTGCGGCTGGTGGCGCGGACTCGAGCCCGTACCAGCCGCGGTACAGGTCCTCCAGGTGCAGGACGGTGGCACCGGACCGTCCCGCGATCCGCTCAGCGAAGGTGGTCTTGCCTGATCCGCTGGGCCCGTCGATCGCCAGGACGCGGGTTCGCCCGCATGCGGGCTCGCGGGAGCGCAGCGTGGCGATGATCCTGGCCATCAGATCATCGCCGCCCGGGATGGTCATGCACCAAGTCTGTCCGGTGACCACTACGATGGTGCGCACCGGGATGTGGCGCAGCTTGGAAGCGCATCCGCTTTGGGTGCGGAGGGTCGCAGGTTCAAATCCTGTCATCCCGACTCGGTGCCTGAGGGTGGCCCTCCGCCTTGGAGAGCCACCCTCAGGCACCGACGCCGCTGGGATCGGCCGTGTCTTCTGGGCTGACCCGCAAGCTCTCAGCCGTGTCTTCTGGGCTGACCCGCAAGCTCTCAGCCGTGTCTTCTGGGCTGACCCGCAAGCTCTCAGCCGTGTTTTCTGGGCTGATCCGCAAGCTCTCAGCCGTGGCGCGATTCTTCGAGCCGGGCGTGACGGGAATGTCCCAGGTCTGCCGGTGGGCAGGGCGGACGTCCTCGGGGTCGGCGGTGGCGATCCAGCCGGTGCCGCCCTCGTACCGGCGCAGGATCTTGGCGGGAACCCCTCCGACGACGGCGTGGTCCTCGACCTCGCCTCGTACGACGGATCCGGCGGCCACGACCACGTGACGGCCGATCGTGGTGCCGGGCAGGATCACGACGCCGTGGCCGATCCACGAACCGTCTCCGATGCGCACGGGCTGGTGGGGTGCGAGCTGGACGCCGATGGGCAGGTCAGGGTCCTGATAGCCGTGGCCGGAGTCCGAGACGAGCACGTCCTGGCCGAACCACACGTCGTCGCCGATCACGATCGAGTCGTGGGCGGTGAAGCTGCTGCGGGCACCGATGACGCAGCGATCGCCGATCACCAGGCCGTCGGTCCGTTCGTGAGGGTCGTCCTGCGAGTAGCCGACCGACAACGTGCAGTGTCGACCGATCATGGTGTTCTCGCCGATCCGGATATGGCGTTCGCCGAACACGGTGGCGACCGGGAAACCGATCGCGCTACCGGCTCCGAAGTGTGCGAACCGGTCCGCCGGCACGGTGCCGGGGATGATGGTGCCGACCGAGTCGGCCCACCGCCATACGGCGTGGACCAGGCGGTTCAAGAGGCGTCGAGGCGTCTGCACGCATCGAGGCTATCGTCGGCACGCCTTCTGGGCGGCGCCGTTGTGGGTCATGATTCATCCATGCTGGCTGCCGGTCTGGTGCTCATCGCGTCGTCGCCGGACAAGACGTCGGCGGCGTTGAAGCAACTGGTGCCGCCACTGATCGGCATCGTGCTGGTGGCGCTCGCCCTCTAGTTGAGCCGGAACGAGGCGATGACGTGACAGTCGTCCGGGGCGTAGCGGTGCACCTCGAGCCGGTCGGCTCGGCAGGTCACGGGAATCAGATCACCGAGCAGTTCGCGGGTCGTCGAGACGTCGACCACTGACGACCGCCGGTCCAACGTGACGTGCGGTGTCAGATCGCCGACCGATCCGAACAGCCCGCCGTACGGCAGTAGATCGGGGAAGGTCGCGCTGACACGGCGCAACAGGCCCGAGAACGGCGCATCGGGATACGTCGGCAGATGGATCACGCCGTTGGGGAATTCCTCGACGGTGCTGAGCGTGAAGTCGAAGCCCGGAGTCCCGCCCGCGATCTCGGCCAACGCCGCGAGATCGTCCTCGGACGGGTCGGGCAGCCAGGGAGCGAGCAGGGTGACGTGGGCGTGGGTGAACGAGGGATCGGTCGAGACCCAGGCAGGGTCGTAATGCCGCGTCCTGGCCAGGACGAACGGTTCGAGCTCGGGGACCGGGACCACCACGACGGTGTGTGAGTCGCCCCAATCCATGTGATCAGTCTGCCCGGCTGCTGATCTATCGTCGGAGCGTGATCAAGTACCTCGGGTCGAAGCGGCGGCTGGTGCCGGTGCTCGGCGCGATGGCCGAGGCGGCCCAGGTCGAGACGGCCCTCGACCTGTTCACGGGGACGACCCGAGTGGCGCAGGAGTTCAAGCGTCGTCGGATCGAGGTGACGGCCGTCGACCTCGCGACCTACAGCAAGGTGCTGGGCGACTGTTATGTCGCGACCGACGCGGCTGACGTCGACGGCAGCCGGCTCGCGGATGCACTCAACGAGCTGAACTGCCTGCCCGGCGAGCGTGGATACGTCACGCGGACGTTCTGTGAGGCGTCTCGCTACTTCCAGCCCAAGAACGGCCGGCGCATCGATGCGATCCGTGCGGCCATCGGACGCGATCACGCCGGGTCGGCGCTCTATCCGATCCTGCTGACGAGTCTGCTCGAGGCGGCCGATCGCGTCGACTCCACGACCGGCCTGCAGATGGCGTATCTGAAGCAATGGGCGCCGCGATCCTTCCGCGATCTGGAGCTGCGAGCCCCTGACCTCATCGATGGCACGGGGTCGGTGCTGCTGGCCGATGTCAACGACGTGGTCGACCAGTTGCCCCAGGTTGATCTGGCCTATCTCGACCCGCCCTACAACCAGCACCGGTACTTCACGAACTATCACGTGTGGGAGACGCTGGTCCGCTGGGACGCGCCCGAGCACTACGGCATCGCGTGCAAACGCATCGACGCCCGTGATCCGGCCACCCAGAGCGTGTTCAACCGCAAACGCCAGATGCCCGACGCGTTCGCCGATCTGCTCGGCCGGGTCCGCGCCGACCTGGTCGTGGTGTCCTACAACGACGAAGCCTGGATCGGGCCGGACCGCATGGTCGCGGCGCTGCACGATGCCGGGCACGAGGAGGTCCAGATGGTCGGTTTCGACAGCCGCCGGTACGTCGGCGCGCAGATCGGTGTGCACAGTCCGGCCGGGAAGCGGGTCGGCGAGGTGTCGCATCTGCACAACACCGAACTGGTGTTCGTCGCGGGGGAGCGCTCCCGAGTTGCCGCCGCGGTGGCCGCGAGCGGACGAGATGCGGTGGAGGTCGCGTGAAGCTGCTGTCGCCGATGGGCGGAACCGTCGTCGCGGTCCAGGTGCAGCCGGGCGCTGTGGTGCGCGCAGGTCAGTCATTGGTGATCGTCGAACTGATGAAGATGGAGCACGTCGTGCGTGCCGAGACCGACGGCACGGTGCTGTCCGTGTCGATCGCGACAGGCGACACCATCGCTGCCGACCAGGTGATCCTCGAACTCGGCCCCGTCGATGAGGTCGCCGCGATCGAGGACATCGAGGTCGACGACACCGTGGCCGATGGCGTGCGCGACGACCTGCAGAAGGTGCTGGATCGTCATGCGCTGACACTGGACGAGGCCCGTCCCGATGCGGTCGGCAAGCGCCATGCGAAGGGGCTGCGCACGGCCCGCGAGAACGTCGCCGACCTGTGCGATGACGGATCGTTCGTCGAGTACGGGCAGTTGGCGTATGCCGCGCAGACCGCTCGCCGCGAGGTGGACGACCTGATCCGCAACACCCCGGCCGACGGCCTCATCACCGGCGTCGGCAGCGTCAACGGCGATCGGTTCGATGCAGAGACGGCACGCTGCGCCGTCATCGCCTACGACGCCACGGTCCTGAGCGGCACGCAAGGCATGCGCAATCACCAGAAGACCGACCGGCTGCTCGAGATCGCCCACCGTGAGCGTCTGCCGCTGGTGCTGTTCGCCGAAGGTGGTGGCGGACGTCCCGGAGACACCGACACTGCTCAGGTGGCGGGACTGGACCTGACGACATTCGGTGCCCACGCCCGGCTCAGCGGTGTCGTGCCGATGGTCGGCATCGCGGCGAGTCGCTGCTTCGCCGGCAATGCGGCGCTGCTGGGCTGCTGCGATGTCGTGATCGCGACCCGCGACAGCACCATCGGCATGGGCGGTCCCGCGATGATCGAGGGCGGAGGGCTGGGTGTGTTCACGCCCGAGCAGGTCGGGCCGTCCGACGTCCAGCACGGCAACGGGGTCATCGACGTGCTGGTCGACGACGAGGCCGAAGCGGTCGCTGTCGCCCAGCAGTACCTCGGTTACTTCCAAGGCGCCACGGACGACGCTGTCGCTCCGGATGCGGCTGCCCTGCGTCACGCTCTGCCCGAGAACCGGCTGCGGGTCTACGACGTGCGCGCGGTCCTGGCCGGCGTGTGCGATGTGGACTCGGTTCTGGAGTTGCGGTCCGGATTCGGAAGGGCGGTGGTCACTGCCCTGGCACGTATCGACGGCCGGCCGGTCGGGCTGCTCGCCAATGATCCGGCCCGCCTCGGCGGCGCGATCGATGCCGACGCCTCGGACAAGGCAGCCCGCTTCATGCGGCTGTGCGATGCCCACGGCCTGCCGATCGTGTCGTTCGTCGACACACCGGGATTCATGGTCGGCCCCGATATCGAGGCTCAGGCGCAGGTCCGGCACGCCAGTCGTATGTTCGTGGCCGGCGCGCACCTGCGGGTCCCGCTGTTGGCTGTCGTTCTGCGCAAGGGATACGGCCTCGGTGCGATGGCGATGACCGGCGGCAGCCTGCACGCGCCGTCCCTGACGATCGCCTGGCCCACCGGCGAGTTCGGCGGCATGGGCCTGGAGGGTGCGGTGCGCCTCGGCTACCGCAAGGAGCTTGAGGCGGTGCCCGAAGGACCTGAACGCGAGGCGCTGTTCGACTCGCTGGTCGCCGCCGCGTACGAACGGGGAACAGCGATCAACATGGCCGCGATGCTGGAGATCGACGGTGTCATCGACCCTGCCGACACCCGCGATCGGCTGGTGCGTGGCCTGGCCTCGGCACGGGTGCGGCCGCGTTCTTCGGGTGGCATCGACCCCTGGTGAGCCGACGTCCGGCATGATCGGCTCATGCTGAAACGCTGTGTCGTCGTGCTCGCCACCGTCATGCTGGCCGGTTGCACGCTGAACGCCGGATCCGCGTTCGCCGAGCAGTACGAGAAGTACCTCGACACGGTCCCCGAGGTCGACACGTATCAGATCCGCGGCAACAACGACCTGCCGGCGGATGGCTCGGCCGACTCGACCGTGACGCTGAAGGACGGGCTCACCGCTGACGAGGTCGCCGCCGTGACCGCCGAGCTGGCCAGCCACCGGGTCGAGCAGACCGTGCGCGAGCACCGCCTGTCCATCCGGTTCCCCGTCGCGAACGGGTCGGGCGAGCAGATCGTGGTGTCGGTGTCGTTCGACATCCGGAAGAACACCGGCCCGGTCAGCGTCGATCAGGCTGCGGCGATGGTCGAACGCATCACGACGTTCGCCGCCGCCGATCCCGATCTGACCGACATCACGACCGGCGTCGACTCCATCAGGGCGACCACCGATGGTGATCCGTTCGCGCTGGCCGACCGGCTGACCGATTACCTGGCCGATGAGCCGGCCGAGTTCTACCAGGTCACCGCCAGTACCGACATCGGTCACGTCTCGTTCTTCGCCGGCGATCCGATCGACGCGCTGCGACCGCTGACCGACGTGCTGAAGGCAGTGCCCGAAGGCGTCGAACCGACCCGCTGGCGGGCCACGTCGCAGAACGCCGACCGTGACCCGCTGTTCGAGATCGCCTTGCCGGCCGGCACGCGCGATGACGTCGCGGCCACGCTCGACACCGCGGCACAGGACGCCGGCATCGACGTCAAGGTCACCGTCGCGGTCGGTTAGCTACGGCCGATTTCTCGCGGCAACCGGGGCCGTGAGAGACTTCAGGGGTGCCGGCGCGAGGGCGAATCGCTCGTTCGCGCCCCGATTCTTTTCTTCGACTTCCAGCAGGAGAGCCCACACGTGAAGAGCACGACCGAGTCCTTGAGCCCGACGCGCGTCAAGTTGACCATCGAGGTGCCGTTCGAGGACTTCGAGACCAATCTGAAGGACGCGTACAAGTCGATCGGTTCGCAGATCAGCGTGCCCGGCTTCCGTAAGGGCAAGGTTCCCGCGGCGGTCGTCGACCAGCGCATCGGTCGCGGCGCGGTCCTCGACGAGGCCATCAACGCGGCGCTGCCCGGCTGGTACTCGCAGGCCCTGCAGGACGAGAAGATCCAGCCGCTGAGCCAGCCCGAGATCGATCTGACCAAGTTCGCCGACGGCGAGCCCATCGAGGTCACCGCCGAGCTCGACGTCCGCCCCGAGATCACGCTGCCCGATGTCGCGTCGGTGTCGGTCGAGGTCGAGGACGCCGAGGTCAGCGACGAGGACGTCCAGGAGCAGATCGAGGCGCTCCGCGAGCGCTTCGGCACGTTCACCGAGGTCGACCGTGCCGCCCAGGAGGGTGACTTCGTCACGATCGACCTGTCCGCCGCCACCAAGGACGGCGAGGCCATCGACGAGGCCCAGGCGCCCGGCCTGCCGTACACGATCGGCAAGGCCACGATGCTGGACGGACTCGACGAGGCCCTGACGGGTCTGTCCAAGGGCGAGAGCAAGACGTTCGCCACCGAGCTGGTCGGCGGCGACCGCAAGGGCGACGAGGTCGACGTCACGGTCGTCCTGCAGGACGTCAAGGAGCAGCAGCTGCCCGACGTCGACGACGAGTTCGCCCAGATGGCCTCGGAGTTCGACACGGTCGATGAGTTGCGCGCCGATCTGACCGACAAGGTCACCCGCGGCAAGCGCATGCAGCAGGCCGCCGAGGCGCGCGACCTGGTGCTGGACGAGATCGTGTCGCAGGTCGACGCCCCGCTGCCCGAGGGTGTCGTCACCGAGGAGCTCACGGCCCGTCGTCAGCAGGTCGAGCAGCAGCTGTCCTACGCCGGTCGGACCCTGGCCGATTACCTGGACGACCAGGAGCAGACCGAGGACGAGTTCGAGGCGGAACTGGAGAAGAGCGTCCGCGATTCACTGATCGCCCAGTTCGTGCTGGACCAGATCGTCGAGACCGAGGAGATCGGTATCGACGACAACGAGCTGACGCAGCACATCATGCGCCGCGCCCAGCAGTCCGGCGAGGACCCCAACTCCTACATCCAGCACATCATGGAGCACAACCACGTGCCCGAGATGGTCAGCGAGGTGCTGCGCGGCAAGGCGCTGGCGTCCCTGGTCGAGAGTGCGAAGGTCACCGACAAGTCCGGCAACGCCATCGACCTGAGCCAGCTGCAGGCCGACGGCTCCATCGCCGACGAGACCGCTGACGAGCAGGCGGACGACACAGAGGCGTGACCAAGACCTCGTGCGATTCGCGTTCCGATTCCGGGCGCGAGACGGCACGATGGTCCTATGGCAGCTGAGCCCGCGCGCACCACTGACGTCGCAGCGTTGGCGATCGACTACGGCGATCGTCTGCTGATCGGCGCGGTGCGTGATGTCCACCAGTCGGTGGCGCGGCGCATCTTCCGCGGTTCGCGGGTCCTGGGTGGCCGCCTCCCCGAGTCGATGCACGATGCCGTCACGACGTCGATCTACGGCGCCATCTCCGGCTTCCTACGCATCGGCAGTGGAGCGGTCCGCACGATGGCCAGTCGCGGTATCGGCAAGCCCGTCGAGGCCAGCCAGCGCGGTCGCATGGTCGTCTCGGCCATCAACGGCCTGATCGGCGACGAGCTGCGGATGCTCGACGATCCGCAGGCCATCACGATGTCGGTGCGGGTCGATGGTGCGGATGTTCCGGCGAACTCGTGGCCTCTGCGTGAGGCCTTCCGCGACGGCACCAGCCATCTGGTCGTCTTCCTCCACGGGCTGTGCGAGAACGACGAGTCGTGGAGCGTCAACGCTAGGATCCAGGGCACGTCGTATCACCAGCGGGTCGCGGCCGAGACCAGCGGCACACCGGTCATGATCCGGTACAACACGGGCCTGCACATCTCCGAGAACGGCCAGCACCTGGATCAGCTGATCCGGCAGATGGTCGCCAACTGGCCGGTCGAGGTCACCCGCATCACGCTGGTGGGACATTCGATGGGCGGTCTGGTCGCCCGCGCGGCCACGAACCACGCCACCGCGGCGGGCGAGACCTGGCAGCACCTGGTGCGCGATGTCGTCTGCCTGGGCACCCCGCACTCAGGCGCTCGACTGGAGAAGGCCGCTCACATGGGCTCGCGGTTGCTGAAGTTCTGGCCCGAGAGCAAACCGTTCAGCAAGATCCTCGACACCCGGTCGGCCGGCATCGTCGACCTGCGTCACGGCTACATCTCGGCCGAGGAGTGGAAGGGCCAGGATCTCACGGCACAGTGGGGCCTGGACCGCATCGCCGCCGCCCCGCTGCCGCACGCGGAATATCACTTCGTCGCCGCCACGCTCGGCGCGACGCAGGGCCATCCGCTCAGCGCGGTCCTGGGCGATCTATTGGTCCACTTCTCGTCGGCCACCGGCGTTGGCCGTACCGGCCCGATCGTCGACGGCGCCCGCTTCGAATACCTGCCCAGCACGCATCACTTCGCGCTGCTGAACCATCCGCAGGTGGGCGATTGGCTGGTCGCGTGGTTGAATGCCCGCGACCGACGGCGTCCGGCCCTGGGCTGGACCCGCAAGGCCTGAACATTCCCACGACCAGGAGCACTCCCATGGCGCAGGACTATTCGAACCGCGAACGTATCGAGGCGAGCATCGACATCGACGCGCCGCCGGCCGAGGTGTGGAAGGTCGTCTCCGATCTGCGCCGCATGGGCGAGTGGAGCCCGCAGTGTCGCAAGATGTTCATCTTCGGCGGTGACGTCAAGCAGGGCACCCGCACGCTCAACCTGAACCGTCAGGGTTGGAAGTGGTGGCCCACCAACGCACAGGTGCAGACGTTCGATCCGGAGAAGACGCTGGCTCTGCGCATCGTGGAGAACCGCTCGGTGTGGACCTACGAGCTCGAGCCCACGGCGACCGGAACCCGGCTGACCGAGTCACGAGCGATCCCCCACGGCGTGTCGGGTCCGTCGAAGTTCCTGACCAAGGCCGCGCTCGGTGGCGCCCAGAAGTTCGAGACCGAACTGCAGGCCGGCATCGAGTCGACTCTCCAGCGCATCAAGGCCGAGGTCGAAGGCAGTTGATCGTCACCGATCGACGAGGGTGATCTCGAAGGAGTACAGGTCGGGGCGGTAGCGGTGGGAGCCGTATTCGACGGCTCGGCCGGCGTTGTCATAGGCGGTGCGCTGCATCGTCAGCAGGGGAGCGCCGCGCTTCTCGTCCAGGACCGACGCATCGGCCTGTGATGCCGGCGCGGCACCGATGCGCTGTTTGGCGACCCGCATGTGGATGCCGGCGCGACGCAACACCGCGTAGAGGCCGTCGCTGTCCAGGTCGTACGCCTCCAGATCGATCAGGGTGACAGGCAGCCAGTTGTGCATCAGCGCCAGCGGCTTGTCGCCGATCATCCGCAGGCGCTCCAGCGACCACACCTCGTCGCCCTTCGTGACCTGCAGTTCGGAGGCGATCGCTTCGTCCGCCTTGACGCGCGCCAGCGTCAGGATGCGGGTGTGCGGGTCCTGACCGGCGGCGGCCAGATCGTCGTGCAGGCTGGTCAGCTCGACCGAACGGCTCACCTTGCCGTGCACGACCTGCGTACCGACGCCACGTTTGCGCACCAGCATGCCCTTGTCGACCAGGACCTGGATCGCCTGGCGCATCGTGGGGCGGCTCAGCCCCAGGTGTTGTGCCATGGCGATCTCGTTCTCGATGCGCTCGCCGGGTCCGAGCACGCCGGACAGGATCGCCTCCTCGAACTGGGCGGCGACCTGGAAGTAGAGCGGCACCGGGCTCGAGCGGTCGAGCGTGATGTCGGGACGTCCTGGCACGCAACGATGGTAGCGAGTTTCGTCCATACGTCCATATGTCATGACATATGCTTGACATCTGGTGTGGCGGTCGACACACTCAGGGAGTCCCGCTTTGTCACGACATTCTCGAAAGGCCAGGTACGCGATGACGCGCACCGCCCGGATCGCCGGAGCCCCCATCTCCTGGGGTGTGTGCGAGGTCCCCGGCTGGGGTATCCAACTGCCCGCCGACCGGGTGCTGTCCGAGATGCGCGACTTGGGCCTGACCGCCACCGAGTTCGGTCCGGACGGCTTTCTGCCCGACGAACCGGCTGACAAGGCAGCCGAACTGGCCGCGCACGGTCTGCATGCCGTCGGTGGCTTCGTGCCGGTCCTGCTGCACGACCCGACGCATGATCCGCTGCCCGAGGTCGACCGGTTCATCGACGGCTGCCTGGCGTCGGGTGCGGGTGTCGTGGTGCTGGCCGCCTCGACCGGCGTCGACGGCTACGACTCGCGGCCCGAACTCGACGACGTGCAGTGGAAGACGCTACTGGATCACCTGGACCGGCTGTCCGAGCACGCCGAGCGGCGCGGTGTGGTGGCCGCTCTGCACCCGCACATCGGCACCATGATCGAGAACGCCGACGACGTTCAGCGGGTCATCGACGGTTCGCGGATCGGCCTGTGCATCGACACCGGACATTTGGTCGCGGCGGGCGCCGATCCGGTCGCCATCACGCTGGCCCATCTCGACCGCGTGCGGCATGTGCATCTTAAGGACGTCGACGCCGAACTCGCGGCGCGCGTGCAATCTGGCGACCTGACGTTCTCCGATGCCGTGTCGCAGGGCCTGTGGGTCGTCCTGGGCACCGGATCGGTCGACGTGCGCGCCATGATCACGGCGCTGGAGAACCACGGCTACGACGGCTGGTACGTCCTGGAGCAGGACCTGAAATTGCCCGCCGAACCCGAGGGCGAAGGGCCGATCATCGACGTCCGCCGTTGCCTGGCATTCGTGACCGAGGTGCTGCGGGACGGTGACGCCGCGTGACCGTGTTCGACGTCATCACGATGGGCCGGGTCGGGGTCGACATCTACCCCGAACAGACCGGTGTCGGCTTGGAGGACGTCACTTCGTTCGCGAAGTTCCTCGGCGGCAGTTCCACCAACGTCTCGGTCGCCGCGTCACGCCTGGGCCACAGCGCCGCCACCATCACCCGGACCGGCGACGATCCGTTCGGCCGGTTCATCCACCGGGCGCTGCAAGGATTCGGCGTCGACGACCGGTTCGTCACGGCGGTGCCCGATCTGCCGACTCCGGTCGTGTTCTGCGAGATCTTCCCGCCGGATCACTTTCCGCTGTACTTCTACCGCGAACCCAAAGCACCCGATCTGGAGATCCGTCCCGAGGAACTCGACCTCGACGCGATCCGCGCTGCGAAGGTCTTCTGGTTCACCGTCACGGGCCTGTCGCAGGAGCCGAGCCGGGCTGCGCACCTGGCGGCGTTGGAGGCTCGCGCCGGATCCGACGGCATCACCGTGATCGACCTGGACTACCGCCCGATGTTCTGGGCCACCGAGGCCGCGGCGACCGAACAGATCGAGCGAGTTCTTCCGCTCGTGACGGCGGCGGTCGGCAATCTGGAGGAATGTCGCGTGGCGGTGGGGGAGAGGGAGCCCGATGCCGCGGCCAAGGCGCTGCACGACCGGGGTGTCGACCTGGCTGTCGTCAAGCAGGGCCCCGCCGGTGTGCTGGGGAGCCGGGCGGGCGAACAGGTCGTGGTACCGCCGGTTCCTGTCGACGTCGTCAACGGCCTCGGCGCAGGTGATGCGTTCGGCGGGGCATTGGTCCATGGGCTGCTGGACGACCTACCGCTGGAGCGCACATTGCGCCTGGCGAATGCGGCCGGATCGTACGTCGCGGGTCAACTGGCCTGCGCCGACGCCATGCCGACGTTGGCCGAACTCGAGGCATATCTGGAGGGAAGTCGATGAGCGTGCGAGTGACGCCTGATGACGTGCGACGCATCGTCGATGTCCGGGTCGGTGATCCGGCCCAGATCGCCCGCCGGCTCGCTGACCGCCCGCAGCCGTCGGGACTGGTCGGGTCCACAGGGCGGCTGATGCTGATCGCCGCCGATCACTCGGCGCGCGGTGCACTGCGGGCGGGCGACGATGCGCTGGCGATGGGCGATCGCACCGAATTGCTGGACCGCATGGTGCGCGCGTTGGCGCGTCCCGGCGTCGACGGCGTTCTCGGCACCGCAGACGTGATCGAGGATCTGGCGCTGCTGGGCGCGCTGGACGGCAAGGTCGTGATCGGCTCGATGAACCGCGGTGGTCTGGCCGGGACGGTCTTCGAGATCGACGACCGATTCACCGGATATGACGCCGCGACGGTCCAGGGCAGCGGCCTGCAGGGCGGCAAGATGCTGTTCCGCATCGACCCGCAGGATCCCGCCACGGTCCGCACGATGCAGGCCTGCGCGCACGCGGTGGGCGATCTGGCGTCCCGTGGCCTGATGGCGATGGTCGAACCGTTCATCTCCGGACGCGACGAGAGTGGCCGGGTCCGCAACGACCTGTCCACCGAGGCCGTCGTGCGATCCGCGACGGTGGCAGCGGGCCTGGCCCCGACGTCGGCCCACACGTGGCTCAAGCTTCCGGTGGTCGACGACATGGAGACGGTCCTGGCTGCCACGACGCTGCCGGTCCTCCTGCTCGGCGGTGAGGTCGCCGCCGACCAGGACGCCCAGTTCGCGGCGTGGTCCAAGGCGCTGCAGAGCCCCACCGTGCGCGGCATGGTCGTCGGCCGCAGCCTGTTGTTCCCACCGGACGGCGACGTCGAGGCCGCTGTCGATGCGACGGTGGAGATGATGACGGCATGAACCACGTCGTACGTGCGGGCGAGGCAGCGAACGGACCGTTCGAACTCGAGGTCACCCCTGAGTCGGCCGGATGGGGCTACAGCGGCCTGCGCGTGCTGGCGCTCGGGGCGGGACAGAAGGAGGCTGTCGCCACGGGGGACGACGAGTACATGGTGCTGTCGCTCGGCGGATCGGCCGAGGTCGTGGTCGACGGGACGTCCTTCACGCTGGAGGGCCGCGCCGATGTGTTCGACGGCCCCAGCGATGTCGTCTATGTGCCACGTGACGCCGATCTGACGATCAGCAGCACCGATGGCGGTCGGTTCGCGCTGTGCACGGCACAGGCGGAACGCCGGCTCGCTCCTGTGCGCCTGCCCAAGCCCGACGTCCCCGTCGAACTGCGCGGCGCCGGTATCGCGAGCCGTCAGGTCAACAACTTCGGCACGCCCGGGGTGCTCGACGCCGACCGGATGATCGCCTGTGAAGTGCTGACGCCGGCCGGCAACTGGTCGTCGTGGCCGCCGCACAAGCACGACGAGGAGCGCGACGGCGAGACCCAGTTGGAGGAGATCTACTACTTCGAGGCACGGCCCGCCTCCGGTAGCCCGGCCGATCCGGCCGCCGCGTTCGGACTGCAGCGGGTCTACGGCCACGCGGGCGCCGATATCGACGTGACCGCCGAGGTGCGGTCCGGTGACGTCGTGCTGATCCCGCACGGCTGGCACGGTCCCTCCGTCGCCGCACCGGGATACGACCTGTATTACCTGAACGTGATGGCAGGCCCTGGTGCCGAGCGGGCCTGGCTGATCTGCGACGACCCCGCCCACGCGTGGGTCCGCGACACGTGGACCGATCAGGCCATCGACGAGCGTCTGCCGTTCGGGGGTGCCGCACGATGACGACCAGGCTGACCGTCGCGCAGGCCACCGTCCGATTCCTCGAGGCGCAGCGCGTCGAGCGGGACGGCGATGAACACGCCTTCTTCACCGGCTGCTGGGGCATCTTCGGCCACGGCAATGTCGCCGGCATCGGCCAGGCCCTGCTGGAACGTGAGTTATCCGGTGATCGTTCTCACCTGCTCTACCGGCAGGGTCGTAACGAGCAGGCCATGGTGCACGCGGCCGTCGCCTACGCCCGCCAGCGTGACCGGCTGGCTGCTCAGGTCGTCACGGCGTCGGTCGGACCCGGCGCCACGAACATGGTCACGGGCGCGGCGCTCGCCACGATCAACCGGCTGCCCGTGCTCCTGCTACCCGGCGACACGTTCGCGACCAAGGTCGCCAATCCGGTGCTGCAGGAGCTGGAGGACCCCGCGAACGGCGACTGGTCGGTCAATGACGCGTTCCGGCCCGTCTCGGCGTACTTCGACCGCGTGCAGCGCCCCGAGCAGCTCGCGCCCGCGCTGCTGCAGGCGATGCGGGTGCTGACCGATCCGGCCACGACGGGGGCCGTGACCCTCGCGATGCCGCAGGACGTCCAGGCCGAGGCCTACGACTGGCCGGACGCGCTGTTCGCGCCGCGCGTCTGGCACATCGCGCGGCCCGTTCCCGAACCGGCCGCTCTCGCCCGCGCAACCGGCGTCATCCGGACGGCACAGAAGCCTCTGATCGTGGCCGGTGGCGGTGTCACGTACAGCCGCGCCAACGATGCTCTGCGCACCTTTGTCGAGGCCACAGGCGTCCCGGTGGCCGAGACACAGGCCGGCAAGGGCGCGCTGCCGTACGACCATCCCCAGTCGGTCGGTGCGATAGGCGCCACCGGCACCACGGCTGCCGACGCCCTGGCGAACGAGGCCGATGTCGTGATCGGCATCGGCACCCGCTACAGCGACTTCACCACCGCATCTCGCACCGTCTTCGCGAACCCCGATGTGCGGTTCGTCAACTTCAATATCGCCGCGTTGGACGCCCACAAACTGTCCGCGGTGTCCGTCGTCGCCGATGCCCGCGAGGCGCTGACCGTGCTCACGGATTCACTCGGCGGCTGGACCGCTCCGGCCGAGCACACCGCTCGCGCCACCGAACTGGCGCAGGACTGGGACCGGACCGTACAGGCGGCCTACGACCTCGACCACCAGCCGCTGGCCCAGTCGGCCGTGATCGGCGCGGTCAACGAGCACTCCGATCCCCGCGACGTCGTCCTGTGCGCGGCCGGCTCGATGCCCGGTGACCTGCACAAACTGTGGCGCACCCGCGACCGCAAGGGCTATCACGTGGAATACGGGTACTCCTGCATGGGCTATGAGATCGCCGGTGGGCTCGGCGTGAAACTCGCTGCTTTGGACGAAGCTGACGACCGCGATGTGTTCGTCATGGTGGGCGACGGCTCGTACCTGATGATGAACACCGAACTCGTCACGGCGGTGGCCGAGGGCGTCAAGATCATCGTGGTGCTGGTGCAGAACCACGGATTCGCCTCGATCGGCGCGCTGTCGGAGTCGCTGGGATCGCAACGCTTCGGCACGCAGTACCGCTACCGCGAGGACGGCCGCCTCGACGGCGAACCCCTGCCGGTCGATCTGGCCGCCAATGCCGCGAGCCTGGGCGCCCACGTGATCCGCGCCGAGAACCTCGACCAGTTGCGCGAGGCCATCGCCGAGGCCAAGCAAGCCACCCACCCCACGGTGATCCACGTGGAGACCGACCCGCTCGTGCCGGCCCCCGACAGTCCCGCCTGGTGGGACGTCCCGGTCGCCGAGACCTCGGCGATCGAGTCCACGCAGCAGGCACGCACGACCTACGAACACCACAAGGCGACCCAACGCCATCATCTTGAACCAACCGAAACTGATACGAAGTGAGCAGCATGACCACGTATGAGCACCCGCGCGGCAGCGCGATATACGAGCACTGGATCTCCGGATCGACCTTCCCCGGTGAGAGCGATCGCTTCGGCGATGTCTTTGACCCTGCGACCGGATCGGTCAACTCCAAGGTGCGTTTGGCGACCACCGGTGACGTCGACGCCGCCGTCGCGTCGGCGCGACAGGCGTTCGAGACCTGGGGTGAGACGTCGATCATGACGCGGACCCGCATCATGTTCGCGTTCCGTGAGTTGCTCGTCGAGCACGAGGACGAGCTGGCTGCAGTCATCTCGGCCGAACACGGCAAGACGATCGGTGACGCCAAGGGCGAGGTGGTGCGCGGCCGGGAGGTCGTCGAGTTCGCGTGTGGTATCTCGCAGCTGCTCAAAGGCGAGTTCAACGACCAGGTGTCCGGTGGGGTCGATTCGCACTCGTTCCGTCAGCCGTTGGGTGTCGTCGCGGGGATCACGCCGTTCAACTTCCCGATCATGGTGCCGCTGTGGATGCATCCGGTGGCGATCGCGTGCGGCAACACGTTCATCCTCAAGCCGTCCGAGCGGGTTCCGGGCGCATCAGCGCTGGTGGCACGCTTGTACGCCGAGGCGGGGCTGCCCGATGGCGTGTTCAACGTCGTCCACGGTGACAAGGTCGCGGTCGATGCGATCCTGGACCACGACGATATCGACGCTGTCTCGTTCGTCGGCTCCACGCCCATCGCCAAGTACGTGCACGAACGCGCCAGCCTCACCGGCAAGCGGGTCCAGGCCCTCGGCGGTGCCAAGAACCACGCCGTCGTGATGCCCGACGCCGATCTGGACTACGCCGCCGACCACATCGTCGCCGCCGGCTACGGTTCGGCCGGTCAGCGTTGTATGGCGATCTCGGCGGTCATCGCGGTCGGTCCGGTCGCCGACACGCTGGTCGACAAGATCCGCGAACGCACCGTCGACCTGAAAGTCGGACCCGGTACCGGTGAGGGCGTCGAGATGGGCCCCGTCGTCACGGCGGCCTCGCGTGAGCGGGTCATCGACTACGTGGGCCAGGGGGAGGAGGCCGGCGCCAAGGTCGTGGTGGACGGTCGCGATCTGGTGGTCGACGGCTACGCGGACGGGTTCTTCGTCGGCCCGACGCTGATCGATCACGTCACCACTGACATGAATGTTTACACCGATGAGATCTTCGGACCCGTGCTCACCGTGCTGCGGGTTCCGTCGTTGGACGCGGCCTTGGAGCTGATCAGCGCCAATCCGTACGGCAACGGCACCGCGGTGTTCACCTCGTCCGGCGAGGTGGCCCGCACCTTCCAGAGGAAGGTGCCCGTCGGCATGATCGGGATCAACATCCCGGTGCCCGTGCCGATGGCCTTCCACTCCTTCGGAGGCTGGAAGGACTCGCTGTTCGGCGACCACCACATCCACGGTCCCGAGGGCGTCCGGTTCTACACGCGGGCCAAGGTGGTCACCACCCGGTGGCCGCATGTGAGCGAGGATTCACTCGCAGCCATGAACTTCCCGACGGCACAGTGACGCCGGGCAGACACCCCGAGAAGAAGGAACGCACCAGATGAAGAAGCTCAAGCTCGCCGGCGCGGTCATCGTCGTCGGCGCATTGCTGGCCGCGTGCAGCGGTACCGGCAAGGACGACGACGGTTCGGACAAGAAGACGCAGGATCTGACCTACGCGGTCATCACGCACAGCAGCAGCGGCGACGCCTTCTGGGATCGCGTCAAGTCCGGTGCCGAGAAGGCCGGTGACGACTACGGCGTCAACGTCGAGTACAGCGCCGATCCCGACCCGGCCAAGCAGTCGCAGCTGATCGACGGCGCGGTCGCCGACAAGGTCGACGGCATCGTGGTGTCGATGGCCAACCCCGACGGCCTCGAGGACAGCATCAAGAAGGCCGTCGCGGCCGGTGTCCCGGTCGTCACGATCAACTCGGGCCTGGACCGGTTCAAAGAGTTCGGTGCCATCACCCATATCGGCCAGTCCGAGACGGTCGCCGGTGAAGCGGTCGGCGAACGGCTCAAGGAGGAGGGCCTGAAGAACGCGGTCTGCGTGATCCAGGAGGCCGGCAACGTCGGTCTGGAGGAGCGCTGCAAGGCCGCGGCCGGTTCGTTCGGCGGGAAGATGGAGAACCTGCAGGTCGACGGCACCGACGACAACGCGGTGCAGGCCACCATCACGTCGAAGTTGCAGGCCGACACCGGCATCGACGTCGTGCTGACCCTCGGCGGCCAGTACGCGATCGACGCCGTCAGCGCGGTCGAGGAGTCCGGCAGCAGCGCTCAGGTCGCCACCTTCGACCTGAGCGAGGACGTCGCCTCCAACATCGAGGACGGCAAGATCCTGTTCGCGGTCGATCAGCAGCCGTACGTCCAGGGCTTCCTGGGTGTCACGACGCTGTACCTGAAGAGCATCAACGGCAATGATCTCGGCGGTGGCCAGCCCATCAACTCGGGCCCGGCCTTCATCACCAAGGACAATGCTGCTGAGGTCCTGAAGTTCGCCAAGAACGGCACCCGCTGACACTGTCGGCAATCGGTGTGGGGCCCGGGCATCCCGGGCCCCACACCGCCACAGAAACGGAGCACCATGGTCACCGCAACCGCACCGGTCGACGAACGCCTTGCGCAGACGTCGACCCTGACCCGCCTGCTGAAACGTCCTGAGATCGGCGCGCTCGTCGCGGCGATCGTGATCTTCATCTTCTTCGCGGTCAGCACCGACGCGTTCGCGACCGCATCCGGCGCCAGCACCTGGCTGCGGGGCGCCTCCACCATCGGCATCATGGCGGTGGCCGTCGCGATGCTCATGATCGGCGGCGAGTTCGACCTGTCGGCCGGCGCGATGACCGGTTTCACGGGCCTGGTGGTCGGCATCCTGACGACCGAGTACGGCCTGAACATCTGGGTCGCCATCGTCGTATCCCTCGCGCTGGCCCTCCTGGTGGGTGTCGCGAACGGGATCCTGGTCATGAAGACCGGGCTGCCCAGTTTCATCGTCACGCTCGGCACGTTCTTCGTGCTGCAGGGCATCGACCTGGCCGGCACCAAGGCGATGATCGGACAGGTCGCGATCCAGGGCATGAAGAACGTGCCGTTCTACGACCAGCCCAAGCAGTTGTTCGGCTCGGTGGTCCACATCGGTGATCTGCGGGTCTACGCCTCGGTGTTCTGGTGGATCGCGGTCACGGTCGTGGCCACCTGGGTCCTGATGCGCACCCGCGCCGGCAACTGGGTCTTCGCGGTCGGCGGCGCCCAGCAGTCGGCACGGCAGGTGGGCGTTCCGGTCCTGCGGTCCAAGGTGGCGCTGTTCATGACGACCGCCGGCGCCGGCTGGCTGGTCGGCATGTTGTTGCTGTTCACGACGTCGACGGTGCAGTCCAACACCGGCGTCGGGCAAGAGTTCATCTACATCATCTGTGCCGTGGTCGGCGGCTGCCTGCTGACCGGCGGCTACGGCTCGGCCATCGGCGCGGCGCTCGGCGCGCTGATCTACGGCATGGTCAACCAGGGCATCGTCTATTCGGGATGGGACAACAACTGGCTCAAGGCGTTCCTCGGCGTCATGCTGCTGGGCGCGGTCCTGCTGAACGAATGGGTGCGCAAGCGAGCGGAGGCGGCACGATGAGCGAGAAGACCAGGGGCGAGACCGTGATCGAGGTCCGGGACATCGGCAAGCGGTACGGCAACATCATCGCGCTGTCCGATGTGTCCACGTCGGTGCGCGGCGGCGAGGTGACGTGCGTCTTGGGCGACAACGGCGCCGGCAAGTCGACGTTCATCAAGATCCTGGCCGGAGAGCACCAGCACACCGACGGCCAGTTGCTGGTCGACGGTCAGGAATGCTCGTTCAGCAGCCCGCGCGAGGCCCTGGACGCCGGTATCGCGACGGTCTATCAGGACCTCGCGGTCGTGCCGCTGATGCCGGTGTGGCGCAACTTCTTCCTCGGTAGCGAGATTCGCAAGGGATTCGGGCCCATGTCGCGGCTCGACATCGCCCAGATGAAGCGCATCACGAAGGACGAGTTAGCGGCGATGGGCATCGACCTGCGCGATGTGGAGCAACCTATCGGCACCTTGTCCGGTGGTGAGCGGCAGTGCGTCGCGATCGCTCGTGCCGTGTACTTCGGCGCACGAGTGCTGATCCTGGACGAGCCGACGGCCGCGCTGGGCGTCAAGCAGTCCGGCGTCGTGCTCAAGTACATCGCCAAGGCCCGTGAGCGTGGCCTGGGCGTCGTGTTCATCACGCACAATCCGCACCATGCGTATCCGGTCGGCGACCGGTTCATGCTGCTGCGCCGCGGCAAGAGCATCGGCGACTACCCGAAGGCCGAGCTGAGTCTGGAGGACCTGACCTCGATGATGGCCGGGGGAGCGGAACTGGAGTCGCTGGCGCACGAGTTGCAGGACATCATGGGCGCGGACTCCGACGTCGTGCAGGAACTCAAGAGCGACGTGGAGGCCTGAGGTGGCCGACGACCTGCGCGTCGGGATCGTCGGGTTCGGCTGGATGGGGCAGGTACACGCGCGTGCTCTGTCGCGCCTGCCGCAGCACTTCCCGGAGACGCCGTTACGGCCACGCCTGGTGGCTGTCGCCGACAACGCGCCCGACGATCGCACCGCACGCGCCGTCGCCGCGTACGGATTCGAGCAGCGCTTCGACGACTGGCGCGATCTGCTGGCGGCCGACGTCGATCTGGTGTGCGTCACGGGGCCGAACTTCATCCACCGCGATGTCGCGGTCGCCGCGGCCGAGGCCGGCAAGCACCTGTGGGTCGAGAAGCCGGCTGGTCGCACCTCGCAGGAGACGGCCGAGATCGTGGCCGCCGTCGAACAAGCGGGCGTCCAGGCAGCGGCCGGATTCAACTACCGCAACGTCCCGGCGGTGCAACGGGCCCGGGCGCTGATCGCCGATGGCCGCATCGGCCAGGTCGAGCACACCGTCGTGCGGTTCCTGGCCGACTACTCCGCCGATCCGGAGGCGTCGCTGTCGTGGCGGTTCAGTACCGAGTTCTCCGGTTCAGGTGTCTTGGGCGATCTGGTCAGCCACGCGGTCGATCTGGTGGCACACGTCGTCGCGCCGATCACCGAACTCGTCGCGGACCAGGCGACGTTCATCCCACAGCGTCGTGAGGCCGTGCCGGGAGCGGTCCGCACCGAGGCAGGCACCGGCCCGTTGAAGGACGTGGAGAACGAGGACTACGTCAACGCACTGTTCCGGCTCGCCGACGGCTCACGCGGCATCATGGAGTCCAGCCGCGTAGCCGTGGGCGAGCAGAACCGGTACGGCTTCGAGGTGCACGGGACGCGTGGTGCGGTTGCGTGGGACTTCCGCCGACCGAACGAGTTGGCGATGTGCGAGGGGCCGGGGTATCTGGACGCGTTCTACACGACGCAGTACGCCGGGCCCGGCGACGGCGAGTTCGGCGCCTTCCAGCCGGGAGCCAACAATCCGACGGGATTCGACGATCTGAAGGTCATCGAGGCGCAGCGACTGATCGAGTCGATCGCGACCGGCGGCCCAGTCGGCGCGACGATCCACGATGCCCTCGCGGCCGCTCGTGTCGTCGACGCCATGATCGGGTCAGCCGACGAACGAAGGTGGGTACAACTGTGACCGAGAAACTCAGAGTGGGTGTCATCGGCACCGGAATGATGGGCGCATCGCACATCCGGACGCTGGCGACCGCCGTCCCGGCCGCCCAGGTGGTCTCGGTGTACGACATGGACACCGCCCGCGCCGAGGCTGTGGCGGCCGAGGTGGGCGGCAGCGCTGCCGCATCGCCTGAAGCGCTGATCGCCGAGGTCGATGCGTTCGTGATCGCCTCGCCCGATCCCACCCACGCCGATTTGGCGATCGCAGGTATCGAGGCGGGCAAGTACGTCATGTGCGAGAAGCCGCTGGCGTCGGCCGCCGAGGATGCACGGCGGGTCGTCGACGCCGAGGTCTCCGCGGGTCGGCGCTTCGTCCAGGTCGGTTTCAACCGCCGCTTCGATCCCGGGTTCGCGTCGCTCAAGGGGTCCATAACGGACGGCTCGCTCGGGTCCATCCGGGTGTTGCACGGTATCCATCGCAATGCCTCGAACACGACCAGCACCGACGACGCGACGCTGGTGACCGGCTCGATGATCCACGAGTTCGACACGTTCCGCTGGTTGCTGGACGCCGAGATCACTGCGATCCGTGTCGAGTCGCCCGTCACTGACGGCTTCCGCGACCCGCAGATTGCGACTCTGTGGACCAGCACGGGCCAGATGATCACGGCCGAGGTCTTCGTCAACGCCGCCTACGGCTACGACGTGCGTGTCGAGGCCGTCGGTACCGGAGGGTCGGCGATGCTGGAACCGTCCACGTCGGTCCTGCGCCGCGTCGCCGGGTTCGGGGGCCGACAGATCGGCAGCGACTTCGTGGAGCACTTCATCGAGTCGTACCGCCTGGAGCTGTCCGCTTGGGCCGCTGCGTCCCTGCGCGGTGAGGTGATCGGCGCGAGCGCTTGGGACGGCTACGCTGCCAACGTCGTGGCCGCGGCCGGAGTGGATGCCCTGCGATCGGGCGAACGGCGCGCCGTTGACCTTCCTGAACGGCCGGGGCTGTACGCATGACTGGCCCAGCGCGCTTCACCCCTGCCGACTGCAGACTGGACGACTTCGCCGCACTCGTCGCGACCACCACCGATCGCGCCGACTACCCGCACGCCGACGCTGTCGAGCAGAACGTCCTGATCTACGACTGCACCGCCGTGCGTGACGCCATCGCCACACAGGAGGGTCGCTGGGCGATCGAGGCCGAGCTCGTGCGGGCGTTCGCCGACGGCCCGGGCATCGTCGTCCTGAAGGGCGCATTCGGTGATACCACCGTCGTGGACCGGGTGACCGCGGTGTTCGACGCGATCATCGATGACGAGGAATCGGCCGGTGCCGCCCACGGTGACCACTTCGCCGAGCCGGGAGCCAACAGCCGGGTGTGGAACGCGCTGGAAAAGGTCGCGCTGCGCGATCCGGAGGCGTTCGCCGACTACTACGCGAACGACATCCTGGCCCTGGTGTCCCACGCGTGGCTCGGACCCGGCTACCAGATGACGTCCCAGGTCAACGTCGTCCGACCCGGCGGCATCGCGCAGGACCCGCACCGTGACTATCACCTGGGATTCCTCGAGGACGAGGTCACGGCGCAGTACCCCGCACATGTCCATCTGCTGTCGCCGGTGCTGACCTTGCAGGGTGCGGTCGCGCATTCGGACATGCCCGTTGAGAGCGGCCCCACGTTGTACCTGCCGCACTCGCAGAAGTACGGACCCGGATATCTGGCGTACCGCCGTCCCGAGTTCCGGGAGTTCTTCGACGACCATCACGTCCAGCTGCCGCTCGCGAAGGGCGATGCCGCGTTCTTCAACCCGGCGTTGTTCCACGGCGCGGGGTCGAACATCTGTGCCGACATCCAGCGCGTCGCGAATCTGCTGCAGGTCTCGTCGGCGTTCGGCCGGGCGATGGAGACGGTCGACCGTCGCCGGGTCAGCGAAGCGCTGTACCCCGTGCTGCGCGAGCGGCTACGCGCCGGAACCTCATTCGACGAGATCGCACGCGTCGTCGCGTGCAGCGCGGAGGGCTATCCGTTCCCGACGAACCTGGATCGCGATCAGCCGGTGTCCGGACTGACGCCGCAGTCCCAGGCCGAACGCGTCCTCGCCGCACTGCGAGAGGACCGGGACGACCTCGGCGCGGCACTCGCCGACCACGAGCAGAAGCGGAGAACGCATGCCTGACATCATCGGTCCCACGACCGTCGCGGACCTGACGGATCGGATCGTCCTCATCTCGGGCGGCACGCAAGGCGTCGGCCTGGCCATCGCCCGTGGCGCGCAGGCCGCCGGGGCGACGGTCGTCATCACGGGGCGTCGCGAGGACGTGGGGGAGCGGGCCGCCTCCGACCTTGGTGGGTCGGCGTCGTTCGTGCGCTGCGATGTGTCCGACGTCCAGGCCTGCCGCGATGCGGTGTCGACCACGATCGACCGTCACGGCCGTATCGACGGCCTGGTCAACGCTGCTGGGCTGACCGAACGCGGCACCCTACTGGACACCACGCCCGAGATGTTCGAACAGCACGTCGCGATCAACCTGCGGGGCCCGTTCTTCCTGATGCAGGCCGCAGCGCAGGACATGATCGACCGCGGCGCGGCGGGCTCGATCGTCAACATCGCGACGATGAGCTCACACGGCGGACAGCCGTTCCTGGCGCCGTACGTCGCGACGAAGGCCGGGCTCGTCGGCCTGACCCGCAACGTCGCGTACGCCCATCGGTTCGACCGGGTGCGGTTCAACGGCATCAACATCGGCTGGACCGACTCCGACGGCGAGGACGTGATCCAGCGCCGATTCCACGACGCCGGCGACGACTGGCGTGAACGCGCCGGTGAGCGACTCCCGGCCGGTCGGCTCGCCGCTCCCGAGGACGTCGTGGCGCTGGCGGTGTTGCTGTTGTCCGATGCCAGTGGAGTCGTCACCGGCTCGATCATCGACTGGGACCAGACGGTCCCCGGCGCCTCAGACTGATCTGAGGAGGACTACGCCGAGGGCGAACAGGGCGTGTTCGCGCGTGTGTAAGTCAGGGTTGCCCTCTAATGTCGAGGACGTGAACACAGAACCCAGCGCGATGGCCGGCGAGGCCGGTCCGTCCGATCTCGACGGGCACATCTACCAGCGACTGCTGAAGGAACGCATCGTGTTCCTCGGCTCGGAGGTGCGCGACCAGAACTCCAATGCGATCGCGGCGCAGATGCTGCTGCTGAACGCCGAGGACCCGGACGCCGACATCTACTTCTACATCAACTCACCCGGCGGCTCGGTCGATGCCGGCATGGCGATCTACGACACCATGCAGTTCATCAGCAACGACGTCGCCACGTTCGGCATGGGCCTGGCGGCCTCGATGGGCCAGTTCCTGCTGGCGGCCGGCACCGCGGGCAAGCGCTACGCCTTGCCGCACGCACGCATCATGATGCACCAGCCGTCGGGCGGCATCGGCGGCTCGGCCTCCGACATCAAGATCCAGGCGCAGCAGAGCATCCTGCTCAAGAAGCAGCTCAACGAGTTGCAGTCCCAGCACAGCGGCCAGACGGTCGAGCAGATCGAGCTCGACTCCGATCGCGACCGCTGGTTCACGCCGGACGAGGCCAAGGAGTACGGACTCATCGACCACGTGGTCCGTAACGCGGGAGAGGTCAAGGCGGGAGAGGCAAAGAAATGA
>Ga0164243_10003030_pt1 | contig 27148 bp, 22 predicted proteins | sample OricompcompostOP_FD_108781 | JGI IMG/M metagenome (GOLD analysis project Ga0164243, IMG submission 108781) | Organic Plus compost microbial communities from Emeryville, California, USA - Original compost - Organic plus compost (OP) | ecosystem: Engineered > Solid waste > Mixed feedstock >...
GCAGATCCGAAGCCAACTTCTGCCGGAACTGCTCACCCTCCGGCCCGACGAACTGACCGGTATCCATCCCCGTGATCCGATCCGCAGCCTGCCCAGCCGACTGCCCGAACCGCCGGTACTGCTGCGCGGACGCCGCAATCGCCTCCGGCGAACCCCGCAGGTTGAACAAGTGAGCCGGAAAATCCGTCATCGCCGACCTACCCCCACAGCACCGCGCGAGTCCGCGACGGCGCGCGTTTCCGCCCGGGCGCGCACTGCCACCCGTGATCGCAGCTGGTCAGCTCGAGTCTAGGACAGCGCCCGCCGCTCTCGGGTCCGAACGCGAAAACCCCGCCACCGCGGGCAGAAGCGCTCACTCCCGCGCTGCGCCGGACGGAGCAGCCGACTCCTCGTTCCGCGGGACGTAGGCGGTTTGCACGAGCAGCGGTTTGCGCCCGCGGCGCACCAGGGTTCCGCGGCCCGCCGGCTGCTGGCTGAAGTAGGCGCCCGGCCACATCTGCCCTTCGCTGCGTTCCCCGGACAGCAGCAGCCCGGCGGCGCCGGCCTCCTTGATCCCCTGCACGAACGGCTCGAACAGGGCGCGGCTGGATCCGCTGGAGCGCCGGCACAGCACCACGTGGAACCCGATGTCGCGGGACTGCTGCAGGTACGGCTGGAACGGTGCGAGCGGGCTGGCGCCACCCCCGCTGCTGCTGAGCAGGTCGTAGTCGTCGACCAGCACCACGATTTCGGGGCCGCGCCACCAGGAGCGGTTGCGCAGCTGCTCCACGGTCACGTCCTCCGGCGGCAGCCGCTTGTCCAGCTCCTGGGCCATGCCGTCGGCCAGCCCGGCGGCCACCGCGGTGTTGTGGGCGTAGCCGCCGAGGTACTCGTCGGCGATGCAGTCGAGCATGCTGCGCCGCGGGTCGAACAGGGCGAACACGACCTCGTCGCTGCCGTAGCGGGTGGTGAAGTCCTCGACGACCAGCCGCAGCAGCGAGGTCTTGCCGCTCTGGGTGTCGCCGAAGACGAGCAGGTGCGGGTCCTCGCCGAACAGGTCGACCGTGGTGGGCCGCAGCTCGGTCTCGTCGACCCCGAGCCGCAGCAGCTTGCGCTCGGGGGCCCGCTCGGCGAAAGCCCGGTGGTCGAGCCGGTTCGGCAGCATCCGCACCGGTGTGGCCGTCGGCCCGGTCCAGTGCTGGACGACCTGGTCGACGGCGTGCTGCACGCCCGCGGCGATCGTGGCCGGGTCGGCGCTGCCGTCGATGCGCGGCAGCGCGATGTGCCCGGTCAGCCGCTGGTCGGTCAGGCACCGGCCGGGCACCTTGATGTTCTCGGCGAGGGTGCGCTTGACCGAGCTGTCCAGCGGGTCGTTGAGCCGCAGTTCGAGCCGGTGCGCGATGACCGACTGGATCTGCATCCGCAGGTCCGCCCACCGGCCGGCGGTGACCACCACGTGCACGCCGTATCCCGCGCCGCGGGAGGCGATGTCGTGCAGCGTGTCCACCAGGTCCTCGAAGTCGTTGCGCAGCGCGAGGTATCCGTCGACGACCAGGCAGATGTCGGCGCTGTCGAGCTCGGGCAGCCGGCCGGCGCGGTGCTTCTCGCGCATGGCCCCCACCGAGTCGAGCCGGTGCTCGCCGAAGACCCGCTCGCGCTCGCCGAGCAGCGTGGCGACCTCGCTGACGGTGCGGCGCACCCGTTCGGGGGCCATGCGGTCGGCGACGCCGGCCACGTTGGGCAGGCCGTCGATGCCGTTGAGGCTGCCGCCGCCGAAGTCGACGCAGTAGAACGCCAGGTCGGCGGGGGTGTGGGTGAGGGCGGCGCCGAGCACGAGGCTGCGCAGCGCGGTGGACTTGCCGCTCTGCGGCGAGCCGAGCACCGCCAGGTGCCCGCCGCCGGAGGCGAGGTCGGCGACCAGCGGTTCCTGGCGCTGCTCGGCGGGGACGTCGACGGTGCCCAGCGGGATCGACAGCGTGCCGTGCCAGCGGCGGTCGGCGGCGGTGAGCCCGTGGGCGCTGTCCGGTTCCAGCCGGCCGATCGCGCTCGACAGGGCCATCGCCTCGGGCAGCGGCGGCAGCCACACCTGGCGGGCGCGGCCGGTCGGGTGCTGGGCGAGGCGCTGGACGACGACGTCGAGCACGCTCGGCGCGTTGGCGGCCCGCCGCTCCTGGTCGATCTTGAAGGTGCGGTCCTGCAGGTGCGCGTTCTGGTTGAGCCAGTTCTGCGCCTCGTTGTACGGCGTGAACGGCGCCAGGCGCGGGGTTTCGTCGACGCTTTCCACCCCGGTGGGGGCCTCGTAGTCGCCGGAGACGTAGAGCGCCTTCCAGCGTTCGCTGAGGCCCTGCTCGGCGGCCATGTAGCCGTTCCCGGGGGCGCTGGGCAGGTGGTAGGCGTCCGGAACGCCCAGCACGGTGCGGGATTCCTGCTCGTTGAAGGTGCGCAGCCCGATGCGGTAGGCCAGGTAGGACTCCAGGCCCTTGATCTTGCCCTCCTCGAGGCGCTGGGACGCCAGCAGCATGTGCATGCCGAGGGAGCGGCCGATGCGGCCCAGCTGCAGGAACAGTTCGATGAAGTCCTGCTTGGCGGTGAGCAGCTCGCCGAACTCGTCGATGACGACGAACACGTACGGCACCGGGTCGAGCTCGGCGCCCTCGGCGCGCTTGCGGTCGTACTCCAGCAGGTCCTGCACCCCGGCGTCGGCGAGGATCCGCTGCCGGCGCCCGATCTCGCCGAGCAGGGCGTCGTGCAGCCGGTCGACCAGGCCGACGTCGTCGGAGAGGTTGGTGACCATGGCGCTGGTGTGCGGCAGTTCGCCGAGCCCGGCGAAGGTCGCCCCGCCCTTGTAGTCGACGAGGATGAGGTTGAGCCGCTCCGGCGGGTGGGTCATGGCGAGCGCGAGCACGAGGGTGCGCAGGAACTCGCTCTTGCCGGAGCCGGTCGCGCCGACGCACAGCCCGTGCGGGCCGACGCCGCCCTCGGCGGCCTGCTTGAGGTCGAGGTGGATCGGGCGCCCGGACTGGCCCACCGCGAACGGGACCTTGAGGAAGTCGCCGGCCTTGCGCGGCGCCCACGCCTTCGGCACGTCGAAGGTGGCCTCGTCGGCGACGCCGAGCAGGGTGCGCAGGTCGCCGCCGGTGTCGGCCGACAGCGACTGGTTGGCGTCCTCGACCAGCCGGTACGGCGAGACCTCGCGGGCGAGCGCGGTCACGACCGGGACGCTGACGTGGTCCAGCGTTCCCTCCCGCGCGCCGGAGAGCCGCCGCTGCTCGGCCTGCGCGGCGTGGCCGGGGTCGGTCTGGCTCGGTTCGGGGCGCAGGTCCTCGACGGTGACCGCGTCACCGTCCACTGTGGCGCGGACGTCGACGTGGGCGGGTTCCTGGCGCCGGTCCGGCACCAGGACCACGCGGGTCACCTTGATGTCCTGCAGGGACACGCCGGCACCGTCGGGCAGGACCTCGGCGCCGCCGGCGGAGGCGTGGTCGGTGATGAGCACCAGGTGCGGCCCGCGCACGGCGGCGCCCTGACCGCGACCGCGCGTGGAGGCCTGGTCGACCCGCCGGTCGAGGTCGCTGCGCAGCATGTTGACGAGCCCGACCGCGGAGTCCGCGACGAGCCGGCGCGGGACGCTGCCGTCCCACTGCGCGCTGTCCAGGGTGTGCGGCAGCCACTTGATCCAGTCGAACTCGGCGATGGCGCTGTGCCCGATCGCCCACGCCAGCTGCACCTCGTTGGGCGCGTGCAGCGCGACGACCTGGGCGACCATCGCGCGCAGCGCGGCCCGGGCGTTCTCGGGGGTGCCGACGACCGAAACCGCGCCGTGCCAGGGAACCGCGACGGGCATGTTGGGCAGTTCGGTCAGCCGCCCGGTGACCACGGCCGCCTCGGCCTGGGTGATCGGGTCGGGGTTGGCCAGCTGGGTGCCGAGGGAGCCGACCTCGACCGGTCGCCACAGCCGGTCGGTGCCGAGTCCGACGCGGGGCAGCAGGAAGTCGGCGGCGTTGCGGTTGCGCTCCCAGCGCCGCTCGGTGGTGTGCACCAGGTCCAGCAGCGCCAGCGGCTCGGGGTGCACGTGCTCGGCGGCGCGGCGCTGCTCGGCGCGGGCGGCGCGGACGACCTCGCGGACTTCGGCGATGTGCTCGGAGTAGCGCTGCCGCTGCTGCTGCAGCTCCTTGTTCTTGCCGGAGTTGCGGTGGATCGCCATCGCCACCGCGCCGAGCAGCATCACCGCGAACAGGCACACCGCCCCGATGCGCATGGCGGTGTTTCCGCGCGCGGCCAGCGAGCCCACCATCACCCCGCCGCCGACCAGCGGCATGAGGATCGACATCACCGTGGTGCTCGCGCCGGAACCCGTGCCGCGTCCGGGAAGCGTGAGCGGCGCGGCCACCTGCACCGGGGTCAGGTCCACCCGCGGAACCGGCAACCGCGGGGGCCGGTGGACGAGTCGTTGTGTCACGAATGCACCCTCCGTGCCGTCGATTGCCTATACCCTAACGAGCGTGGATCACGCGCCACGCCTCTTTCGCCGATCAGCCCGGGGATGCCGATGAGTGTGCCGATGACGCGAGTCACGGTGATCGAGCCGGACAGCAAGCGCCGCGTCGACGTTCCGCTCCCGTCGCAGGAACCGATCGTCCAGCACGTGCCGGATCTGGCGCGCAGCTTCAGCCTGCTCGGCGCGAACGCCGACCCGCGGCGCTGGACGCTGTCGCGGCCGTTCGGCAACCAGGAGATCCCGCCGGAGCGGTCGCTGTCGGAGGCGCAGGTCGCCGACGGCGCGCAGCTGTGGCTGGTGCCCGCGCAGGGCCGGTCGCAGCCGCTGCTGACCGAGGACGTCGTCGAGGAGACCAAGGGCGTTCTCGACACCGGCATCGACGAGTGGTCCGGGGACGTGCGCAAGCACGGGCTGATCACCATCGCGGCGCTGCTGGTGGTGTCCTTCGGGCTGGTGGCCGCGTTCGCCCCGCTGGGCTGGGCCGGCAAGCTGGCGCTCGCGGTGACCGGTGCCGCGGTGGGAACCGCGGCGATGCTCACCGCCCGCGACAACACCCTGATGCTGGCCGCGCCGGTGCCGTCCTGGGCCGTGGCGGGGTACGAGGCCGGGGCGGGGCTGCACCTGACCCCGGCCGGGCAGATCATGCTCGGGTTGACGACCGCGGGCGCGGGGCTCGCGCTGTTCGCGCTCGGCCGGAACCCGGTGCGGGCGGTGGTCGCGGCCGGCTGCACGCTGGTCGCGCTCGGCGCGGTCGGGTCCGCGCCGCTGGTCGCGGGGCTTCCGATGGTCGCGGTGTGCGGGATCCTGCTGGTGCTGGGGCTGTTCACGCTGGGGATCGCGCCGCAGGTGGCGCTGAACCAGTCCTCGCTGGTGCGGCTGGCCCGCGAGCACGAGGACGGCAACTCCCCCACGCGCGGCCAGGTCGCCGAGTCCGTGCACCGCGGGCACCAGATCCTCGTGGGCCTGGTCGCCGGCACCGCGGTGGTGCTCGGCGTCGTCGAGTTCGGACTGGCCTCCACCCGGGACCCGCTCGCCATCGCGCTGACCTTCGTGGCCGCCGCCGCCTTCGCCCTGCGGGCACGGTTGTTCTCCCGCTCCGGGCACATCCTGCCGCTGCTGCTGGCGGCCGTGTTCGGCGTGGTGGTCACCGCGCTGGGCATCATGGCCAGCTTCCCCGGGCTCGGACCGTGGGCCGGCGTGGGGATCCTCGTGGTGCTGGCGGCGGTGCTGCTCGTGGCCGCGCGCACCACGCTCGACCCGGTGGCCGCGGCCCGCGCGCGGCGGGTGCTCAACGGTCTCGACACGCTCGCGGTCGTCGCGGTCCCGCCGCTGGCGTTCGTCGCCGCCGGGGGCATCGGCTGGATCCAGGGGCTCGTCTGAACCGGACCGCTGCGAACGGGCGGCTGCTGCGAACAGGCGGCTGGGCGGGCGGAATCCCGGTCGCGACCGCGGTTCCGCCCGCCCAGCGCGGATTCCGGCAGCGCGGATTCCGGACGAGTTCTGAACGCGAGTTCCGAGCGGAAGGGCCCGGTGCCCGAACCGGGACACCGGGCACGTGCGCTCCAGGACTGCGGGCCAGAGCGGCGGATCAGAGCTGCGGGCGGGTCAGCTGCCGAGCGACTTGCGGACCTGGCCGCGCATCTGCCCGACCGACTCGGTCGTGCCCGAGACCATCTGGCGGATCTGCTCGATGCCGCCGCGGACCTGCTCCGCACCGCTGTCGAACTGGCCGTGGATCTGCTGGTACTGGCCGGACTCGTCGCCCTCCCAGTTGCCCGCGGTCTGGTTCATGTTGCTGCGCATCTCGTCCATGAGCGCCTGCATCTCGGACAGCAGCCCCTGCACGCTCTGGACCGTCTCCTGGCCGACCGATTCGTCGAAGCCGAACACACCGCTGGTCATGGCAATGCTCCTCGTCGTCCGGGGGCGGTCAGAGGTGGAACTTGGCCGGGTCCATGCCGGCGGCCTTGGACTTGATCTGCGAGGCCTGGTCCTGCTCGCCGGTCTGGTACTGCTGACCGGCGCCGGCCACCTTGGCCTGCAGCGACCGGCAGGCGGTGGCGCACTGCTTGGCGCCCTGGGTGATCTCCTCCTTCGGGCCCTGGAACGCCTGCGCGCCCTGGCCCTTCCAGTGCGGCATGAGCTCCTCCAGCGTGGTGGAGAGCCGCTGGGCGAGCTGCTCGAGCCGGGCCGCGTTCTCGTCGAGCTTGCTGGCGGCCTGGCCGACGGCGTTGTTGGTCACCGAAAACTTGGTGCTCATCCGAAAACCCCACTCTCTGCTGGGCGCACGACTGGTCTACACGCCCGCGACGGCCGTGGTCTCCCGGTGCACCAGCGGCGCCAGGCAGCGCGCCGCCACGTGCTGCGCGGCCGCCACGCTCGGCTCGGGCACCGAGGTGAGCACCGAACCGGTCGGTTCGGGTGCCGCCGGCATGCCGGGCACGGGCACGATCTCCACGGTATCGCCCACGACCGCGCGGTGGCGGGGTTTCGCGCGAATCCCCCGCGCCGGCTCGGCGAGCACCACTCGTTCGGCCGCGGGCTGCTCGCCCAGCAGGCCGCAGATCCACTGCCACGCGCGGCGCAGCGCCGGTTCGGCCACCTCCTGGTCGGCCACGAGCACGATCCGGTCGGCGGTGGTGACGGCGCGTTCGGTGGCGCCGTTCGGACTCGGCTCCGGCAGGTCGGTGACCACCAGCGGCCACCAGCGGCGCAGCCAGGGCAGGGCGAAGCCGTGCTCACCGCCGGACAGCTCCGGCCCCCGCGCGGCGGGGTCGGAGGCCAGCAGAGCGATCTCGCTGCCCGGGGTGAGCCGGGAGCGGACCCAGCGGTGGGTGGCCGGCTGGTCCGGGCGCGGGCCGCGGTGGGTGACGCCGAGCCCGGCCAGCACCGGGGTCAGCGAGTCCTGAGTGGACTCGGTGAGGTGCGCGCGCATCCCGCCGGAGCGGTTGGCGTCGACCGCCAGCACGCGCGAACCCTGGTAGGCCGCGAGCGCCTGCGCGACCAGCGCGGACACGCACGCGCGGGAGCTGGTTTCGCCGACGCCGAGAACGGCGATCGAGGCCGAGAGGTCGGGGGCGCTCAGCACGCGGCGGGCGTCGCGGTGGCTGGCCGCGTCGACGGTGAGCGCGGGAAGGCAGGCGCGGGCGGCCAGGCGCAGCACGCCGGTGCGGCGCCGGCGCACCGGCTGCTTCGACCCGTTGCCGGTGGCGCTTCCCGCGTTCTCGCCGGTGGCGGTCCCGTGCGGGACGCGCTGGGTCGGCCCGTCAGGGCCGGGCTGCGCGGGCATCGGCTGCGGACCTGTCCGCGGCGGCTGCGCCGGTTGCGGCCCGGTGCCGTGCGGCGGGCGGGGCGGAACCGCTGGCTGCGGGCCGGTGTGCGGCGGGTTCTGCGGCTGCGGGCCGGCCTGGCGCGGCGGGACGGCCGGCTGCGGGCCCGTGTGCGGCTGCACCGCGGGCTGCGGACCCGTGTGCGGCTGCGGATGCTTGCCGTCCGGGCCGCGTTCCCAGGGATGCGGGCCCGAAGGCGCACCGGGCACGGCCGGCCCCGGCACGGGGCGGCCCGCCGGCGGGGAACCTGGAGGCGGGGAACCCGGAGACGGGGAACCTGGAAGCGGGGAACCTGCTGGCGGGGAACCTGCTGACGCGGGGGAAGCGCCCTGGCCGGGGCCGGAACTTCCGCCGCTCCGGGCGGTTCCGTCCGGCTGCTTCGGCCCGTTCGGCTGCTTCGGTCCGTTCGGCGGTTGGCCGGTCGGCCGCGCGGTGCGGCGGGTCGGGTCCGACGCCTCCGGCCGCCACTGGCCTTCCGGCTGGCGGGGGCCCGGCTGCTCTGGCGGCATCGTCACCTCTCGTCCGTCCACACGGGACCTCGCGGTCGGTCTGACCCGGCGCGGCACCGGAGATCGCCTCCAGCTTACCGGGACCACGTCCGCTGCCGGAATATCGCGCGCTCGCGGGGATTCCCGCACCGGAACGACCACATCCCGCGCCAAATTGGGCCGAATGGAGCAGTGCCACTGCTCCGTTCAGAGCACACGACTGCGCCCGTTGCGCAGTGAAAGGACGGATCCGGCGCCGAAATCCGCGGTTCCGCGGGGAATTCGCCACGAAGCACCTCGTGCGCGGCGGGTCGTGCCCTACAGTACGAAGAGCAGTCCGAGCGCAGCCGCTGGAGAGGAGGCACCCGTGGCTTACGTGCAGTACCCGTACGAGCAGCTCGCCAGGCTCGGCGCCGAGCTCGACGCGCTCAACGACGGCCTCAAGCAGGACAACCACGGTGCCAGCACCGTCGAGGGGCTCGACGGCCACGACCACGCGAACGTCATCGCGGCCGTCGAGGGCTTCCAGGACGAGTGGAAGTCCAGCCTGCTCGACCTGGAGACCAAGATCGGCGAAACCGGCGACCTCGCCCGCCAGATCGGGCAGGTGGCCCAGCAGACCGATTCCGAGCTGGCCGCCAAGTTCCGCGGGCACCAGTAGCCGCACCGCCGAACTCCGCACCAGCGGGAAGCGCACTGCGACAAGGCGCACCGCGAGAACGCTGCGCCAGCAGGAAGCGCACGACAGAACGCGCAGGACGGAAAGCGCACGACAGAAAGGCATGGAGGCATGGCCGGGCCGCTGCCTGGGGACACGCTGCAGCTCAACGAGAACAGCACCCACCCGCCGTTCGAGTGGTCGGTGGGCATCCCCTCCGACTGGGCCCTGGTCGACACCGCCCCGAGCACCTGGCAGGTCTCGGCCGAGCGCCTCATCGACCACAAGTTCGGCGGCCGCAGCCTTCCCGCCGCCGCGCGGCGAACGGTGCACGGCTGGATCGAGCACGTGGTGGCCGAGTCGCAGCGCGCGAACACGGTGCTGTGCGTGATGCAGTTCGGCAAGCTCTCCACCGGGGAGCTCGGCTCGTCCGGGGTGCACCTGCTGTGGCACCACACCGGGGACAAGCCCGCCAGCCTGGACCTGGTGCGCGACATGCTCGCGGAGAACACCGAGACCGCGCTGCTGGAGACGCCGACGGGTCCGGCGATCCTGGCCCAGGACCGCAGTTCGCTCATCCCGCCCGGGTTCCGGTCGCGGGTGAGCATGCAGAACTACCAGATCTTCCTGCCGGTGCCGGGAACGTCGTGGATGCTGCTGTTCTCGGCCTCCACGGCCCAGCAGGAGATGGAGCGGGTCACCTACGAGGTCATCACCGCGATGGCCCACAGCCTGCTCACCGCCACCCCGGACGCGGAGAGCGGCGACGCCGAACCGGAGGGCGAGTTCGTCCCCGTCGACAAGCCCGCGGCGCCGGGGGTGGCCCGCGGTTTCGGCACGCTGGTGCAGCGCCGCTCGCCGGCTCCCGAGGAGGACGAGGATGGTTGACCAGCGCAGCAGGATCGTCCTGCAGAAGCACGCGCTGCGCGCCGGCCAGGCCAAGGCCGCGCTGCTGCACGGTTCCCGGCACAACCCGGCCGACCTGCGCCGCCCCACCCCGGCGATCTGGGTCGGGCTCGCGCTGGTGGGGCTGATCGTGGCCGTGGTCATCGTGCTGTCGGTGCTCGGCGTGGGCGGCGCCCGGTGATCGCGGCGCGCTGAGGCCGCACCGGCAAGACCTGGAGGAAGGGCAGCACTCGTGTCCACCGAGTTCCCAGCGCACCTGTTCCGGATGGGCGGTTCTCCGGAGGAGATCGAGGCCGCCGAGGCCAGGTACCGCCGCTTCGGGCAGCGCGCGCACGCCGCTGCCGACCGGCTCACCGCCACCGACACCAGCCAGTTCATCGGGCCGGAGGGCGAGCAGTTCCGGCAGAAGATCGACTCCGAGATCCCGCCGCACCTGCGGATCACCGGCGAGGCGTTCACCAAGGTCGCCAGCGCCCTGTCCGGCTTCGCCTCCCAGCTGTCGAACCTGCAGGGCGCGATGCGTCCGGTCGCCGATCAGGCGCCGGCCGCGTGGGAGCGGTTGCAGGCCGCCAGGAACGCGCTGGTCGACGCCCAGTCCGCGGACCAGCACCAGGCCGAGGCGCAGCAGCAGCACCAGCGGGCGCTGGCCGACTCCCAAGGCCGCAACCAGCCGCCGCCACCGCCGCTGCGGGGCCGCCAACCGGCCGCTCCCGCCGCGCAAGCGGACCTGTCCGCCGCGCAGCGCGAATGGGACGCGCTGGTGCACAAGGCCACGATGCTGCGCTCGGAGATGACCGCGGCCACCGAGAGCTGCTGCAAGCTCGTCAACGCGGCCCGCACCATGCGGTTCCAAGAACCGCCGGGCGCTGCGGACCTCATCGCGCAGGGCCGCGACTTCGTCCGCGAGCACAAGGACGTGCTCAAGAGCGTCTCCGCGGGCTTGAAGGTCGCCTCCGCCGCGTGCACCGCCATCGGCCTGGCGCTGCAGGCGATTCCCGTCGTCGGCAACGCCGTCGGTGCCGGGTTCCTGGCCGCGGGCGCGGCCACCGGTGTCGCGGCGCTGGGCATCGACGCGGGCGTCTACGCGGCCACCGGCGACGGAAGCCTCACCTCGATCGTCGTCGACACGGCGTTGACGGTCATACCCGTGGGCAGGATCGCCAAGCTCGGCAAGAGCGCGCTGTCGATCTTCCGATCGTCCGACGACGCCGCCACGGCCGCCTCGAACGCGGCGAAGGCCGCCGACGAGGTGGGCGAGGCGGGAACGAGCGCGGGCCGGTTCGAGACCACGCCGCTGCGCGACGAGTACGTCGGCGAGCACCTGCCCGGCTTCCACGGCCGGTCGAACCCGGTGACCTACCTCAGCGGCGCCAAGCGCCAGCAGCACCTGCTCTCCGTCGGCGAGGACGGGCTGCTGCGCGACGCCAAGGGCAACCCGTTCGACACGACCGCGGGGACGTCGGTGCACTCGTCCTCCGAGCCGCGGGCCATCTTCGCCATGGACCGGGACGGCAACGTCTTCGCGTCCAACTACCAGGAGGTCGGGCGCTTCCACCACTCGAGCCTCGTCGGGGGCGAGCCCGTCGCGGCGGCGGGCGAACTGGGCGTCAAGGACGGTGTGGTGCACTTCGTCAGCAACGCCAGCGGGCACTACCGGCCGACGAAGGAAGCGACCGTGGCGTTCATGCGCCACCTGTTCCACGAGCGCGGCGCCAAGTTCGCCCCGGACGCCGACGTGAAGATCCTCGGCGGCGAATAGCCGCCACACCGGCAAAGGACCACCATGCGCAGCAGCGAGACCTGGCGGCTGGCCGTGGACGACCTCGTCTACGCCGTCCAGTTCGCCGAAGAGCTCACCCCCGACCTGGCCGCGGACCACGCGCGACGGCTGCTGGCCAGGCCCGCCGACACGTTCACGCAGGAAGAGCAGTACGAAGCGCTGTCGCACGCCAGCACGGCGTCCGAGCTCGGTGCGCGGGTTCCCGACCAGCCGCACTCCGACGAGGACCTGCGCTCGTTCGTGGCGGAGGTCGTCGCCGAGATGGACCGCCAGCGGCCCTGGACCCGCCCGGCCCTGCGCCCGCTGCCGCTGGACCGCTGGAGCGAGTTCGCCGACACCGCGCCGGTCGCCGCGCTCGACGTGCCGTTCCCGGAGGTCATGCACCGCCTCCAGCAGACCTTCGGCCCCGCGCCCGAGGACGGTCGCCTCGTGTGCCTGCTGCAGCTGGCGCCCGGGCACGAGCTGGCCATCGCCGACGACTGGTGGCCCGAATCGGGCGCGATGGCGGTGCTCACCCGCGCCGACAAGCCGCGGGAAGTGCTCGACTACCTGATCGCGCACACCGCGCTCACCGACGAGGACCTCCGCCCGGTCGAGCAGTGACCGGGCCCGGACTTCCCGCTAGCAGCGGGGGCGCGACCGAGCCGCCGGCCGCCCACCGCTGCCCGGACCGGCCCGCTCCGCATGTCGGGCCCCGGCCCTAGAGTTCGCGGCATGGACTACGCGGTCGTGGAGCGCACGCCGAGCCCCGAGGTGTTCCGCAGGCTGCGGGTGGCCTCCGGGCTCAGCGACAAGACCCCGGAAGCCGCCGCGGCCGGGCTGGCCAACACCTGGCACGCGGCGGTCGTGCTGCACGGGGACGAACCGGTCGGCATGGGACGGGTCGTCGGCGACGGCGGCACGGCCTTCCTGATCGTCGACGTCTGCGTCCTGCCCGAACACCAGGGCGCGGGCCTGGGCCGGCGCATCGTGGCCGCCCTGACCCGCGCCCTCGAAGAACGCGCCCCGGAGTCCGCCTACGTGTCGATCATCGCCGACGGCGACTCCCGACACCTCTACGCCAAGTACGGCTTCCGGGAGGTCGCGCCGGCTTCGGTCGGCATGGCCCGGCGGTTCTGAGCTCAGCGCCGCACGACGACGGTGAACGGGCCGACCTCGCGCTGCACGAACTGCGGCGAGTCGAACACCGCGGGATCGAAGCGGGCCTCGTGGTCGTGGGTGCCCGGCATCTGCGGGAAGCCGTCGGCGCGAACCGTCATGGTCAGGTCGTCGGACTTGTCCGGGGTGGCCTGCCGCGGCTGCCCCGGCGGCACCGGTGCGGCGTGGCCGCGCAGCACGAACACGTTGGGAGCGGCGAACTTGCTGTGGTCCAGGGCGTCGAGCAGCTGGCGGCTGTCCCGGGCCTTGGCCCACTGGTCGATCTCGTCGTTGCGCTGCGGGTAGTGGGCCAGCGGGCTCGCGTAGTGCGGGGTCTTGTGCTGGAAGCCCCAGTACGGCTCGAAGGCCATCAGCGTGTAGTCGGTGTTGAGCAGGACGTTGCCCTCCGGCGGCTTGCCGGTGAGGCTGCCGATCGTGCGGATCAGCTCGTCGTTGTAGAACCCCTCGTTGCCCGGGTCCTTCGCGCCCTTCGCGTTCTGGCCCGTCGGCAAGTAGTCGTCGTAGGCCAGCTGCGTCCCGCCGTTGAGGTTCTCCTTCAGCGCCGTGTGCATGAACGCCATCGCCCCCACGAATCCCAGCACGGCGGCGAAGGCCGTCACCTGCAGGGCGTGCCCGGACAGCCGCCGCCGCAGGTGGTCACCGAGCTCGGCCATGCCGAACACGCCCGCGGTGGCCAGCGCGATCTCCAGCACCCCGTGCAGCCGGAACGGCAGCAACGTGGACTTGGTGAGCACGAACACCACCGCGGACAGCCCGAACCACGCGTACACCGCGGCGGACACGACCAGCAGCGCGGCCGCGGCCTCCCGCTGGCGGCACCGCAGCACCATCCAGGCCATCCCGGCCAGGCAGATCATCCCGAAGGCGTTGCCCTCGGTCATGGGCACCGGCAGGAACGCGCTGCCCTCCGGGAAGAACCGCGGCGCCGCGCTGGACGGCGCGCCCAGCAGCAGCTTGTCCTTCAGGAACGGGGTCCACACCAGCAGCATCAGCACGAGGCTCGTCGCCCCGACCGGCACGAGGCGCCGGAACATGCCCCACGCCAGCGGCCTGACCGGCTCGCCCTCGCGCACCCGCAGCACGGCCCGCACCACGGCCATGGCCACGGTCACCACCACCGCGAACCCGAAGTACAGCGAATAGGTGGTCGCCGCGAAGCCCAGGTAGCAGCCGATGCCGAACAGCGTCCACAACGAGGGGCGGGTCCGGCGGCCGAAGGTGCGCCAGATCAGCACCGCCATCGGCGGCAGCCACGCGCCCGCGGGCCAGGCGTAGGGCTCGCCGATCCCGGTCGGCGTCCAGGAGAAGCCGCCGGTGGCGAGCCCGACCAGCGCGGTCGCCACCGAGGCGAGCGCGGCGAGCCGCCGGTCGAGGACCAGGCTCCACAGCGCGAACGCGACCACCGCGGTCACCGCGACCCAGGTCAGCGCGTACGGCTTGTACGCGGCCCAGCCGTCCCAGCCGAACAGGTTGGCGAAGCGCCCGCCCAGCCAGAACCAGCCGGCCGGGTAGTACGGCGCCGCGTCGACGTAGTTCATGTCGGCCAGCCGCCAGGTGCTGGCCATCCGGGTCAGGTACTGCATCCGGAACGCGTTGTCCCCGGCCGTGCCGCCGTAGAACAGCCGCGTGTTCTGCAGCGGGGTCGCCGCGGTCACCGTGCTGAACGCGGCCAGCGTCACCCAGGTGCTGACCCCCCCCCGCCACCGCGGCCGGGCGCGGTAGCCGTACACCACGATGACGAGCAGGACGAGCAGCGTGGCGGCACCGCCGGACACCGCCAGCATCTCCGGCGCCCAGCTGGGTTCGCCGATGTTCAGGCGCGAGATGAGCAGCTGCAGCCCCATGCTCACCACGACGGCGAGCACCGAGCCGGCCAGCACTTCGACGACGGTGTTGCGCACCGACGACCGCGCCCCGTGCCCGCGCGACTCCTCCAGCGGGCTCGGGCTGGAGGTGGCCGGGTGCGGCAGGGTTTCGGTCACGTTCCCTCTCCTGCAGCTCGTAGGCGGCCGATGGGCGCATCGGACCGCATGTCACCGGACCAGCGGCCGGATCCGGCATATCACCCGAACCGGGCAAACGTGGATCGGTGCTCCGAAACTTCGCAGTCCGTTGCCGCGGTGTTCAACCCACCGGATCTTCGGCTGATGCTCGTCGCCGAACCCGAACCACGCAGGGTGAGCGCGACGCCGCGCCCGGTCAGCGCGGCGAGCGCGCCTGCGCGAGCAGGCCCGTCGACAGCGGTCCCGCTGATTCTTGCTCATCGGCTCGGCGAACCGGCAGCCGCATCGCCACAACCGGCGGTGCCCGAGGGCCAGTTCCCCCGGAGAACCGTCGGCAGCGGCAGCCAGCCCCCGCTGAGCAGGTGCTGGCCACGGTGACGGCGACGCGGCCCGCGCCTCTCGAACGCGGTTCGCGGCGGGGACCGCCAGTACCTGGTCGCCCCGGCGGAGGTCTGGAACCGTCGCCGGCATGAGCGGTTCAACAGCGCTGGTCACCGGCGCCAACAAGGGAATCGGCAAGGAGATCGCCCGCCTGCTGGTCGCGGAAGGGCTGACCGTGCACGTCGGTGCCCGCGACCCCGAGCGCGGCCGTCGCGCCGCCGAGGAGATCGGCGGCGACGCCCGGCCGGTGCAGCTCGACGTCACCGACGCCGACAGTGTCGCGGAAGCCGTCCACCGGATCACCGAGCTGGACGTCCTGGTCAACAACGCCGGAATCTCGGATTCGTTCGCCGAAGCGCCCGAAGCCGACGTGGCGGAGTTCCGGCGCGTCTACGAGACCAACGTGTTCGCCGTGCTGACGGTGACCAACGGTTTCCTGCCCGCGCTCCGGCGGTCACCGCGTCCGCGCATCGTCAACGTGTCCAGCGGCACCGGCTCGCTGTCCTGGAGCACGAACGCCAATCCCCAGTTCGCGACCGGCACCGGCGGCGCCGCCGCGTACCGCACGTCGAAGACGGCGCTAAACGGCCTCACCGCCCTCTACGCGCAGAGCCTGTCCGGCGAGGGCTTCAAGGTCAACGCGCTCGCTCCGGGACTGCGAGCCACCGAGCTCAACGCGCGAGCAGCCGCCGAGGGCGGGGATCCGGCCGAGGCCGCCGCAGGAGCGGTGCACCTGGCGACCCTTCCCGACGACGGCCCGAACGGCGGGTTCTTCTCCTGGGACGGGACGCAGGTGCCGTGGTGACCGCTGCTCGGCGCGGGTGCGCGGCCATCAGCGGCTGACCTGCCGCGCTCGGTGCTGGACTGCTGGCTGCTGAACTGCTGGCGGCTGGATTGCTGGCCGTCGCCGTTTCGGCGAGGAAGAACTCCACGCGCTCACCACGGCCGAGGAAGTCATCGGGGTCGAGGCCCATCACGCGAGCGAGCGGGGAACGAACCTGCTCCGCGGTCAGCGGCAGAACACCGGGGACGTCGAGGGCGTCGATCCCGAGGTGCCGCTCCAGGGCGCCCTGGTCGAGGCCGGTGAGGTCGATGTCCCAGACCAGCTCGTCACCCAGCGCAGAACGCCTCGACCGTCCACATCGGTTCTCCTGGCTCTTCGGCGATCAGAACGCAGGACTCGCTCGCGGAGGCACCAGGCGGTCAGACCGAGGCACAGTCGGCCGGACCTGGCACAAAGTCAGGCAAGCATCCCTGCTGCGAGGACGGTTCGCCGGCGTGCTCTGCCACACGGGCCACGCTTGCCGCCGTCTCCGCAGCACCACGCGCAAAAGCCACGAAACCGCGCTCGCCCGAACTGGGGGCTCACCCTTCTTGCAACGACCAAACGGGGCCGCCTCCGCCTCATCAGCGGAAACGGCCCCGAAAGGTCCGTTCGTGCGGTGACCAGCTCGGTGGAGGTGCCGGGAATCGAACCCGGGTCCTCCGCCGGTTCACCAAGGCTTCTCCGTGCGCAGTCCGCTACGTCTCTGCTCGGCTCCACCGGTCACGCGGACCAGCCGGTGTGACGAGCCCAGTCGCTGTGGGATGTCCCACGAGACCCCGCGACCAGGTCCCGTGGTGCAGCCTCCTCAACGATGCCGGATTCCGGGTCGGAGGCTCACCCGGTCCGACAGAGTTGCTCCTCGCTCAGGCGGCGAGGGCGAACTCGCGCTGACTCTTGTCGGCGCTTATTTGTTCACGGCGACGCTTGTACGGTGGTCTCCCGCCTGCACCGGCACGCTTCCCTTGGCTCATCGGACGGAGTCGAAACCGTTCACCCCCTCGTCAGCGGGCGTCCGCCCGCTCGTGGCGTTCCACCAGCATAACGCGCGATCGCCAGCTGCCATTCCCGCCCCGATCACGTCCCCGCGATCAGCGCCACGGAGGCGGCGGCCAGCGCGAGGCCGATCTTCTGCAGCCGCCCCCACCGCTCGCCGAGCAGGAACCGGGCCATGAGCACGGTACCGGCCGGATACAGCGAGGCGAGCACGCTGACCAGGGACAACATCCCGGTCTGGAGCCCGCGGAGCATGGCGACGTTGGCGACCACGTCGAGGACGCCGGCCACGAGCGCGAGCCAGCCGGCCCGGCCGCGGGCGAACCGCAGGCTGCCGGTCGCGAGCGCGGGGACCACGACGGTGGCGGTCGCGGTGACGCGCGAAGCGAAGACCGGCCACAGCCCGGTGTCCGCGGGCACCTCGTGCAGCAGAACGAAGTAGAGGGCGAACATGATTCCGGCCCCAAAGGTGAGCAGCATCACCTTCGGGCCGGTGGTGGCTGGCGCGGCCGCGTCGACGGCGCTGCCCTCCTGCCGGCTGACCAGCACGACCGCGGCGACCGCCAGCACCGCCCCCACGAGCGCGCCCGCGCTGGGCCGCTCCCCCACGACGAGCCCGCCGAGCAGCGGCAGCGCGGACGTCAGCAGCGCCGCCACCGGCGAGACCACGCTCATCGGGCCGGAAGCCAGCGCCGCGTAGAACCAGAGCACCGCCAGCCCGCCCGCGACCCCGGACACCGCGCCCCACACCAGCGAGGCCTCGGTCGGGGCTCCGCCGGTTGGCGCGAGCAGGCCCATGAGCAGGACGCTGAGCGGGTAGGACACGAGCACCACGTGCAGCACGGGCGAGCGCCGCGAAGCCAGTCCGCCGACGAAGTCGCTCAGTCCGTACCCGGCCGCGGCGGTCAGTGCCAGCACGAGCGCGATCACCGCGGCATTCTCGGCAGGACCGCCCCGCGGGCGCCACCGCTTTTCCCGAAGAGCTTTTCACCGCAGGCCGGTGGGGACAGAATGCCGCCACGCAGTCGTTCTGGAAGGCCCGCTATGAACACGCATCCGACCCCGCAAGCGCTCGACCGCGCGCTGCAGCTGCTCGAGTCCCCGCCCGCGCAGCCGACCGCGCCCGACGGCTACCTCGACCTGCTCGGCGACGAAGCCGCCCCGGCCTCGTCGGGGGCGGTGCAGAACCTGTGGCTGAGCCAGCCCGGCTCCCAGATCTACGACGGCCTGCTGCGGTTCGGGTTCGGCGTCAACGAGCGGCTCCGCCCCGTGGTGGGCGGGCTGGAGTTCCTGGACGTGCCGGGGCGGCTGCAGCTGCGGGGCGGCGAAACCGTGCTGGACCTCGGCAGCGGGCCGGGCAACATCACCCGGGCGCTGGCGCGCGCGGTCGGCGCGGACGGTCTGGTGCTCGGGGTGGACGTCTCCCCCGCCATGCTCGGTCGGGCGGTCCAGGCCACCGACGCCGAGCAGACCGTCTACCTCCGCGCGGACGCGAGCCGCCCGCCGCTGAAGGACGGCTCGGTCGACGCGGTGTGCTGCTCGGCGTGCCTGCAGCTGCTGCCCGACCCGTTCGCCGCGCTCTACGAGATGGAGCGGGTGCTGCGCCCGGGCGGGCGGATCGCGCTGTCGGCGCCCGCGGCGATCGGCGGGCCGCTCGAGCGGGCCTTCCAGGTCGCCGAGCGCGCCGGCGGGGTGCGGCTGTTCCGGTCCGGGGAGCTGCGGGAGGCCCTGCTGCACCGCGGCTTCGAGCAGGTCCGCGAACGCGGCCCGCTCGGCATGCGCCTGGCCGACGCGGTCAAACCGGCCTGACCCCGGGGCCCGCTCAGGAGACGCCCAGCAGCCGCGCGGGGTTGTCGTGCAGCACCGCGCGGAGGAACTCCGCGCCCAGCCGCTCGTCCGCCTCCGCCCAACCGGCGATGGCCGCGAGCTGCTCGGCGTAGGAGTACGGGATGTTCGGGAAGTCGGTGCCGAGCACCACCCGGTCGCCGAGGTCGGCGAGCCGCGCCGGCCAGTCCGCCGGCAGCGCGCCGATGTTCCGCTCGGTGAACCCGACGCCGACCATCGTGGTGTCCACGTGCACCCGCGGGTAGCGGCGCACGAGCTCCAGGGCGCCCTCGTACTCGGGCATGGCCGCGTGCGCGAGCACCGCGACCAGGTTCGGGTGCCGTTCGAGCACCTGCGAGAACACGGCGAGGCCGCTGTGCTCGCTGCTGCGCGGCGCGTGGCCGCAGTGCACGACCACGGGCACGCCCGCTTCGGCCAGCGCCGCCCACGCTCCGTCCAGCAGCGGGTCGCGCGGGTCGAAGGCCCCGACCGGGACGTGCACCTTGAAGCAGCGCGCACCGGCGGCCAGCGCGGACTCCGCGATCCGCTGCGCACCGGGTTCGGGATACACCGTCCCGGTGGGCACCGCGGGCGGGGTGCGCTCGGCGAAGTCGAGCACCCACTGGTTGAGCCACTCGGCCATGCCCGGCTTGTGCGGGTAGACCAGCGGCGCGAAGGCCCGCACCCCGAGGTCGGCGAGCAGGCCGATCCGCGTCGGCTCGTCGTGGCGGTAGCGGATCGGCCAGTCGACGCCGTAGTGGGTGCGGGCGTCGTCGAAGAACGCCCACACCTTCCGCAGCACCCGCTCCGGCAGGAAGTGGGTGTGCAGGTCGACCAGGCCGGGCAGGCCGAGCTGGCGCAGCCAACCGGCGACCTCGGCGTCGGACTCCGGCCGCCCGGCGTCCCGCACCGGAGCGGTCACCGCACCATCCCCTTCTCGCGGCGGCCGATGTGGCGGCGCATCTCGCGCTCCGCGTCCCGCTTGGCCATGTCGCGGCGCTTGTCGTGCGCCCGCTTGCCGCGGGCCAGCGCCAGCTCGACCTTCGCCTTGCCGTCGGAGAAGTACAGCGACAGCGGCACCAGGCTCAGCCCGGACTCCTGGACCTTGCCGAGCAGCCGGCTGATCTCGAAGCGGTGCAGCAGCAGCTTGCGGTGCCGCCGCGGCTCGTGGTTGGTCCAGGTGCCCTCGCGGTACTCCGGGATGTGCAGGTTGCGCAGCCACACCTCGCCGTCGTCGACGGTGGCGAAGGACTCGGTCAGGGACGCGCGTCCCTGCCGCAGGCTCTTCACCTCGGTTCCGGTGAGCACGATGCCGGCCTCGTAGGTGTCGAGCACCGTCCAGTCGTGCCGCGCCTTGCGGTTCTGCGCGATCAGCTTGCGACCACGTTCCTTCGCCATACCGGCAGCCTAGCTCGCCGCTAGATCCGCACGTACAGGCGCAGCGTGACGTAGCCGGTGATCGCCGAGATCGCGACCGACACGAGCAGCAGGATCGGCGCCACCACCCCGATGTCGCCGTAGCCGAGCTGCGGCACGCCGCCGGTGCTGCTGAACGGCGCCATCACCTTGTCGATGAGGGCCACCTTGGACACCAGCAGCCCGCCGATGGCGAGGACAGCGCCGATCACCCCCGAGACCACGGCTTCGAGGAGGAAGGGCAGCTGGGTGTACCACCGGCTCGCCCCGACCAGCCGCATGATGCCGGTCTCGGTGCGCCGGGTGAACGCCGAGAGCTGGATCGTGTTGGAGATCAGCAGCAGGGCCGCCATGGCCTGGATCAACGCCACCGAGAACGTCGCGTTCCTGATGCCGTTGAGGACGTCGAACATGGGTTGCAGGAACTGCGCCTGGTTCACCACGTTGTCCACGCCCGGTTTGCCCTGGAACTGCTGCTGCAGCGCGGGGATCTTGCTCTGGTCGGCGACCTTCACGCGCAGCGTCGCCGGGATGGCGCTCGGGCGGGCCACCTCGCGCAGCTCCGGCTGCGACTGGAAGAGCTTGTTGAACTGCTGGAAGCCCTCGTCGCGGTTCTGGTACCGGACCTGCTGCACCCCCGAGGCGTGCTGGATCTGCTGCTTCACCTGCGAGCACGGCTGCTGGGAGCAGGACTGGTCGGAGGAGCTGACGTCGTTGGTCATCGACACCACGACCTCGGCCTGGTCCTGGTAGACGCTCTGGATCCCGTCGATCAGCCGGACCACGAGCAGACCTCCGCCGAGCAGGCCCACCGAGATCGCGGTGGTCAGGATCATCGCGATCGTCATGGTCACGTTCCGGCGGAGGCCGTTGACGACCTCGCTGAATACGAAGCTCGCACGCATCTTGTGTCAGCTTTCCTGGTGGTGTCGAGAGGGGAACGGGGGCCGGTGCAGCTCCGGGGCTCAGCGCCCGACGCCGTAGACGCCGCGGGCGTCGTCGCGGATCACGCGGCCGAAGCTCAGCTCCACGACGCGGCGGCGCATGGAGTCCACGATCGAGTGGTCGTGGGTGGCCATGACCACCGTGGTCCCGGTTCGGTTGATCCGCTCCAACAGCAGCATGATGTCCTGGCTGGTGTCCGGGTCCAGGTTCCCGGTCGGCTCATCGCACATGAGCACCAGGGGACGGTTCACGAAGGCCCGCGCGATGGCGACGCGCTGCTGCTCACCGCCGGAGAGCTCGTGCGGCATGCGGTCCGCCTTGCCTTCCAGGCCGACCAGCTGCAGCACCTCGGGAACCACCTTGCGGATGGTGTGCCGCGGCTTGCCGATGACCTCCAGCGCGAACGCGACGTTCTCGAAGACCGTCTTGTTGTTCAGCAGCCGGAAGTCCTGGAAGACGCAGCCGATGCGCTGGCGCAGCTGCGGGACGCGGCGGCGCGGGAGCTTCGCGACGTTCCAGTCGGCCACGAAGACCCTGCCGCGGCTGGGGACGTCCTCGCGCAGCAGCAGGCGCAGTGCCGTCGACTTGCCGGAGCCCGAGGGGCCGATGAGGAACACGAACTCGCCTCGGTCGACGGACACCGAAACGTCGTCGAGTGCGGGACGGGTCGACGTCTTGTAGGACTTTGACACGTGTTCGAGCCGGATCACGAGGTGTGAGCCTACCCCGGACCGTTCGGGCGACTGCGGCTCACCCGCAACAGTGGTAGAACCAGTGATCTCAGCGCCCCGCGGAGGGCCCGCGAACGCTCCGCTGACCAGGAACGACGGGCAGTGAACGGGTCGCCCGGGCAAGTCCGCCGAACGCCGCGGCGCGCTCGGGCGACCGGGTCGGGCGCCGGACGTGCCGACGCCGCGAACCGGTGGCGGACGGATCGGTCCCGCGATCCGGTGGGAGGGGCCCGGAGGGCCGGTGGATCAGGCCCCGCCGTCCTGCTGCTGCCGGCGCCAGCGGATCCCGGACTCCAGCAGCCCGTCGATCTGCCCGTCCAGCACCGCCTCCGGGTTGTTGACCTCGTAGTCCGTGCGCAGGTCCTTGACCATCTGGTACGGGTGCAGCACGTAGGACCGCATCTGGTTGCCCCAGCTCGACCCGCTGTCCTTGAGCGCGTCCAGCTCGGCCTGCTCCTGCTCGCGCTTGCGGGCCAGCAGCTTGGACTGCAGCACGCGCAGCGCCGCGGCCTTGTTCTGCAGCTGCGACTTCTCGTTCTGGCAGGACACGACGATGCCGGTCGGCTGGTGCGTGATGCGCACCGCCGAGTCCGTGGTGTTCACGCTCTGCCCGCCGGGACCGGAGGAGCGGAACACGTCCACCCGGATCTCCTTCTCCGAGATCTCCACGTGGTCGGTCTCCTCGACCACCGGCAGCACCTCGACCCCGGCGAACGAGGTCTGGCGCCGGCCCTGGTTGTCGAACGGCGAGATGCGGACCAGCCGGTGGGTGCCCTGCTCCACGGACAGGGTGCCGTAGGCGTACGGCGCGTTGACCTGGAAGGTCGCCGACTTGACCCCGGCCTCCTCGGCGTAGGAGGTGTCGTAGACGTCGGTCGGGTAGTTGTGCCGCTCGGCCCAGCGCAGGTACATGCGCATGAGCATCTCGGCGAAGTCGGCGGCGTCCACCCCGCCCGCCTCCGCGCGCACGGTGACCATCGCCTCGCGCGGGTCGTACTCGCCGTTGAGCAGGGTGCGGACCTCCAGGGCCTCGAGGGCCTTCTTCAGGTCCGCGCGCTCCTGCTCGGCCTCGGCGAGCCCGGACGAGTCGTCCTCGTCCTCGCTGAGCTCGTAGAGCACCCGCAGGTCGTCCAGCCGCTGGCGCAGGTCGGTGACCTTGCGCAGTTCCGCCTGCCGGTAGACGAGCTGACTGTTGACCTTCTGGGCGTACTCCAGGTCGTCCCACAGGTCGGGGCGGGCGGCTTCGGCCTCGAGCTCCTCGACCTTCGCTCGCAGCGCGTCCAGGTCCATGACGCCCTCGATGCCTTCGAGGGTGTTGGACATTTCCTTGAGGTCGGCGGCGACGTCGGGATTCACAGTGCTCAGGGTACGGGACGCGGTCGAGCCCACCCCACGAGGACCGGCGTCGCGCGCCTGGTGGCGGCGGCCACCGGGCGCGCGACGGACGCGATCACTCCGGGATGGCGTCGAGCAGTTTGATCACGGCGCGGTTGTGGGCGACGGTGAAGTCGGCCGCCGCCTTCTCGTAGGGGTCGGTGGCCGACTTGGCCGCGGTCTTGGCCTCGTCCAGCTTGGCGGTGTACTGCGCGCGGGCGGACTCGACCAGCGAGGCCCGCTGCTTGGGCGTCAGCGCCCCGGCGTGGACCAGCCGCAGGATGAGCGGGCTGCGGACGTTGTCCGGCCCGGGCTCGGTGTTGAGCCACTGCTTGAAGGCCCGCTTGCCGGCCGCGGTGATCGCGTACTGCTGACTGGAGCGGGGCCCCTGCTTGCCGAGGCGCAGCAGGCCCGCGTCGGCCAGGACCGGCAGCTCCCGGTACACCTGGCTGCGGGTCACACTGAAGAACCCGCCGAAGCGTTCGGTCGCGGCGGCCACGAGTTGACCACCGGTTTTCGGGCCTTCGTGCAGGAGGCCCAGCAGGGCAGCGGATGTCGCGTTCAGCTCGGTCACGGCTCCCACGGTGCCACGCCGCGGGCATGCTGTCCACAATGGTCCGCAGATCTGTCCACAGTGGCTAGCGTTGACTGGTCCGAGTGGACGAACGATTGCTCCGTTGCGGGTCACCCGCGCTGCCTGGACCGCTCGGGTACCCCGCCGTCATCCGCACCACGCGCCGTGGGCCGAAAGCGGTCGAAACTGCCCTGGAAGGGCGGTTTTGCAGCGCCAAGCAGGTACCGCTCGCCGCGGGCGCTTCCGCGCGGGCCCGCGCGCCCCGCACGCTGCGGGGTGGCCGATGAACAGGCCCCCAGCGAGCAGGAGGTGACCGTGCAACAGAGCTGGTTCCGCTGGAAGTTGGCGCGCGGCGGCACCCGGATCCGGAAGCGGGCCCAGGCCCTGGTCCCGGCCGACCCGGAGCTGCCCGACGACAGCTGCATGGTGTGTGGACGGACGATGCGTCCACACCGGCTGGTCCGCGGCGAGGGGCGGGTCTGCTCGCCCGCCTGCGCCCGGTCCTGGGCCGAGGGACTGCAGTAGCTGCCCATTTCGGCGGCAGCTGCGTTCCGGGCCAGCCCCCGACGGCCGTTCGGGGCAGGCCCCGCTCGACCGTTCGGCGGCACGAAAAAAGGCGGCCCCGATGGGGCCGCCTTCTTCGCAGTAGCGGGGACAGGATTCGAACCTGCGACCTCTGGGTTATGAGCCCAGCGAGCTACCGAACTGCTCCACCCCGCGTCGTCTCCGTTGTGCTTCCCAGTCTAGCGCGCCGGTGCGGGCCACCTCGAAGGGGGGTCCCCACCGCCGGCCGGGTCGTCAACGACCGAACCCGGAATCGAAGCACCAGGTCAACCGGGGACCGAACCGGCCACCGGCCGGATCGATGACCGCACCCGCCGAAGACCGGCGCGGCCCGAGAAAGGGCGACCCCGAAGGGTCGCCCCTCTCGCAGTAGCGGGGACAGGATTCGAACCTGCGACCTCTGGGTTATGAGCCCAGCGAGCTACCGAACTGCTCCACCCCGCGTCGTTTGTCGTGAACGAGTCTACAAGCCGCGGAAAACGGCCTGCAAACCACCCCCCGTTCACCGCCCCTGCAGCTGCTCGAACTGCCCCGCAGCCTGCGCGAGCTGCTGCTGAGCTGCGCCGATCTCCGCGAAGTTGCCGGACTGCTGGGCCGCCCGCAGCCGGTCCAGCGCGCTGTTGATGTCGCTGACCGCCTGCCGCAGCCGCGGGTCGGCGCTCTGCTGCGGCGGCTGCTGCCCGGGTGGCCGCGCTGCCGGCGGAGCACCGCCCTGCCCCGGTGCGCCCTGCCCGGCGCCCGGCCCGAAGACCTGGTCGAGCGCGGCCGGCAAGCTCTCGGCGAAGCCCACGTTGCCGCCGAACGAGACCAGCACCCGCGCCAGCTGCGGGAACGATTCGCCCTCCTTGCGCTGGATGTAGACCGGCTCGACGTACAGCAGACCGCCGCTGACCGGCAGCGTCAGCAGGTTGCCGAACAGCGCGTTGACGTTCTGGTTGTTGAACAGCGTGCGGTCCTCGGTGACCTTCGGCGTGGACTCCATCTGGTTCTGCACCTGGCCCGGACCGGCGGTCTGCGAGGCGGTGGGCACCCGCAGCGCGGTGATCTTGCCGTAGTCCCGCGGGTCGGACGAGACCGTCACCCAGGCGCCGAGGTTCTGCCGGCGCAGCGAGGTCAGCGCGCTGGTGAGCTGGAACCGCGGCTCGGTCTGGCCGGCCACCTGCGCGATCAGGTAGTACGGCGGCTGCTGGGCCGGGGTGCCGTGCGGATCCCGCGGGACCTGCCAGAAGTCCTGGGTCCCGTAGAACTGCCGCGGGTCGTCGACGTGGTACTTGGCCAGCATCGCCCGCTGCACCTTGAACAGGTCCTCGGGGTAGCGGAAGTGCTGGCGCAGCTGCGGACTGATCGCGCTGGAGGGCTTGACCGTCCCGGGGAACACGCCCTCCCAGGCCTTGAGCACCGGATCGCGGTCGTCGACCGAGTACAGGTCCACCGAGCCGTCGTAGGCGTCCACGGTGGCCTTCACCGAGTTGCGGATGTAGTTGATCTGCTGGTCGGGCTGCTGGCGCCCGAGCGGGTCCCGCGTGTCCTGCCCGAAGCCGGTCTTCTGGGCGTACGGGTAGTTGTCCAGCGTCGTGTAGCCGTCGACGATCCACTTGACCCGCCCGTTGACCACGGCCGGATAGGGATCCTGGTCGAGCTTGAGCCACGGCGCGGCCTTCTGGACCCGCTCCAGCGGCCGCCGGTTGTACAGGATCTTGGAGTCGGGCCCGATCTGGCGGTTGAACAGGATGTTGCGCTCGCGGTAGTAGGCCGCGAAGGCCAGCCGGTGGAACCAGTCGCCGATCGCCACCCCGCCCCGGCCGGCGTAGGTGCTGGCCTGCTGGTCGGTGTCGTACTCGCGCGGCTTGGCCCCGGGGGTGGAGCCGACGATCGAGTACTCGTGGGTGAGCTCGCCGAAGTAGATCCGGGGCTGGTCGACCTGGATGGCCGGGTTGCCGCTGCGGCCGCCGTTGCGGACGTCGGCCATCTGGAAGACCGGGTAGCCGCCGCGGGTTCCGGCGGTGCTCGGGGTGGCGTCGACCTGGTTGGCCGGGGCGCTGACGAACCCGTTGCCGTGGGTGTAGACCATGTGCCGGTTGATCCAGGACTGCTGGTTCGCCGCGAGCCCGTCGGTGTTGATCTCGCGGACGGCGACCAGGTAGTCGCGCAGCTTGCCGTCCGGGTCGCGGTAGCGGTCCACGTCCAGCTGGGGCGGGTAGCCGTAGAAGTTGTACTGCTGCGTGAGCTGGGTGAACGTGGCCGACAGCAGGGTGGGGTCGAGCAACCGGATGTTCGGCACGGTGCCCCGGTCCGCGGCGACCTGCTGGGCGCTGACGTCGTTGCGCGCCGGGAAGTCCTGGACGGTGACCTTGTCCTTGCCGATGTCGTAGGCGTCGCGGGTGGCGGCGATGTTGCGCTGGATCGGCACGGACTCGCTGACGTCGGCGTTCGGGCTCACCCGCACCTGCTCCAGCACCGCCGGCCACAGCGCCCCGACCAGCACGCTGGACAGCACCAGCAGCACGGTCGCCAGCGCCGGGATCTGCAGGTTGCGCATGAATACCGCGGCGAAGAACGCGGCGGCGCAGAACACCGCGATGCACAGCAGGATCAGGTTGGCCGGCATCACCGCGTTCAGGTCGGTGTAGGTGGCTCCGGTGAACAGCTCGCCCTTGCGGTCCGACAGCAGCAGGTCGTAGCGGTCGAGGAAGTAGTCGACGGCCTTGAGCAGCACGAACA